>Ga0181612_165464_pt1 | contig 42090 bp, 17 predicted proteins | sample HoacroProtozoa21_FD_119630 | JGI IMG/M metagenome (GOLD analysis project Ga0181612, IMG submission 119630) | Hoatzin crop microbial communities from Cojedes, Venezuel. Combined Assembly of Gp0051906, Gp0051904, Gp0051908
AAAAGTAATTCATAGAATCATAGAATCATAGAACACTTTGGGTTGGAAGGGACCTTTCGAGGTCATCTAGCCCAACCCCCCTGCAGTGAGCAGGACATCTTCAACTCGATCAGGTTGCTCAGAGCCCCATTCAACCTGGCCTGGAATGTTTCCAGGGAAGGGGCCTCCACTACCTCTCCGGGCAATGTGTGCCAGTGTTTCACCACCCCCACCGTAAAAAAATTCTTCCATATATCTAGTCTAAGTCTACCTCCCTTAGTTTAAAGCCATTACTCCTCGTCCTATTGCAACAAGTCCCGCTGAAAATATTTCAGCTGTTTCGATTTTCACTTGTTTCAATATACCATTATTTTTATATTTTAAAGGAAAAACTCTTACACTTGCTGGTCATTGTGTTCACTGTGATTACTCTATAATCCCATAACAGAGAGAGCAGCATGATATTTCACAATATGAGATATGACTGGTAGTTATAAAGTCTGCTCCTTTGTCACTTCAGTGCACTGGGTTATCTCATCACTGAGTTATGTACCATAGCATACTACAGTACTTCTTAAACCTTACTGTATGGCCTAAAGGTAACATAAGTGATTCAGTAGCCTACTCTAAATCTACATTTCTAAATGCAGATCACAGCTGAAATTCAGTTCTACAAATATGTGCATAAAACAATTGCATGCAAATCTTGACAGCTGCAATTTTACAGACTGCTTAGGAAATTTAAATTTTAAACCCTGATACTCTCACAACACCTCCCAATGACTTCAGCAAAGCAGGATCAGCATTTTAATCCATACACACAGAAAAAAAATGTATTTTACTACTGCTTTTTTGATTAGTAAGTCTCATTCTGATACATACTGGGCTTCATTAGAGAAAACTTTCATGGATTACATGCATGCAATACACATTCTTACTCTTATTAACTCTAATCTCTAGTTTAACTTTTGTGGGGTGTTTTATCAGATTATTTTTCCCAACCATGCCAGAGAATGGTTTTGGCATCACCATTCACTGTCATTCAAAATGGAGGAGGTGACTTCCCTGCCTGGAGCAAAATCCTGGGAAATGGATCTGATGATGAAACATTTCCATGAGATTAGAATAAAAATGAGCACTGGGCTCTATAAATCTGCCACTTGAAGTGAAAAATAAGGTAAAAACAACTAGGTAAAAGGCACTAATTTGGAAAACATTTAAAAATACAGGATGATTTCATGCCACAGTACTAGACAAGCTTTGTACCCCTTGCAAATGAATTTTGTCCACTGATCAGACAATGAATTTGGTGCATGTCACAGGACACTCTTTTAGAGTCCATGGGTATCCTCTGTTGGAATAAAGTTTGGGAGTTCTCTATTAACAGATCAGGGCTTTGTTCAAGACAGCCTTTTATTACTTTTAAAGTCTACCTGATGAGTATTTTAAGCAACTGATGTAGAAGCAGGTACAGGAATGAAGCAGTTCCACAAAGCTGTTTTTAATCTCATCAGTGAGCGAAGTGTTAAACAGAGAAGCCTCAGAAAGCTTGGAGCACACAAAGGTTATTCCAAAGGAGTTCATAACCACCAGATCAGTGTCATTTCTAACTCATCTAATGTAAAAGGAGAGCATCCATTAGCTTATAATAACTTATAACAAGGACCTATTAGAATAATATATCTCTTTAAACTTTCTTTTTCCTTTTGGAAACCTTGTAAATTACAGTAGTTCCTACTATTTGCAGTAGAACTCACCTTAACCTGGAACTGGTTTTGATCTAAGATAGATAAAGTAGAATGAGAAAATGTGAGCTCCAGCATTAATTTTGTTGTTGTTGTTGTTGGTAGTGGTTTTCTTTGTTTGTTTTTACAATTCTAGAGATGAATTTGTACTAATTTAAAGTCAGTATTGAGTAAGTTGGCAAAAGGTCCCCATGAACACCTAAAATGAGCACCCTGGTATCTACTACTAAGGGTGGTAAGATCAAGCATTGGAGCAGGCTGGCTGGGGAGGTCATGGAGGTCTAGTTCCTCAGAGACATTCAAATGCCATCTGGACACAGTCCTGCGCAGCTTGCTCTAGGTGACCCTGCTTGAGTAGGGGGCATGGGCTACATGGCCTCAAGAGGTCCCTTCCAACCTCAGCCTTTCTGCAATTCTGTGACTCCAGTTAGCAGAACGTGAGCAAATCCTGGCAGGATGCTTCCTTACTGTTGTTCATGTTGTGGTATCACGCATCTGGGGTACTGAGGACAGTTGCAGCACTACTGCCTCCAAGAACCCCATCACAAACAAATGTCATAAAAATTAATTCCTTCTCAAGTAGCATCAATAATGCAATGCTCTCAGCACAGAGCAGGCTTGGTCCTCACTTTAAAAAGGGGTTCTACTTCATACTAACGACGAACTCCTTTTCAGCTACTGGCAGTAGCTCATTGGAAGCTCTTTGAACACTCAGCAGATTTTCTGCATTATTTACGAACAAAGCTTGCGAACATAAACTAAGCATAAAACAGATCATTATTTTTTAATAAAATAAAAATTGAAATTCTGATACTGCTACGTGCTTTAGGGAATCAAGACCCTAGGTATAGGGTGCATATGTGATTTAATCTGCTCGCTTTACTTTGGCCTTTCTTCTGGTAGTTAACAATGAGATTTTGCAATTCGTGATGAAGGCAAATTCATTCTTTTTGATTAGTAAAAATTGCTTCTGATATCTAAGTCTGAAACAGAACTAAAATATTCTCAGCATTACAATACAATCATATTTAATAATCATGTACCCATGGTAGCAATTTTTACATTTGCCATTGCCTAACAAAAATTTCAGACAATATTACAAGCACAATTATATTTAATAAAATGTTCCATGCTTCACACCTGCATCAGTTTTCTTTCTACAACTCCGCCCACACTTCTTCATATTCTGCAAGTGAGTTAACATATAAAGTTAAATTCTGATTGCAAGACCATGTTTTGGTTTTATTCTGCAAAACTAAAACAGCAACAAAAGCTGCTAATGCAGACTGGTTTTGGTGCACATATTAATACAGACTGTTGGATGGATACAAATTGTTGTCACAAAATGTACTCAAAAGACCAGTATTTCTGCATGTTCGTGTGAATGTCAAACTATGGCATCATTAACATTGTGTATTGTCCAATCATTCTGTTCTCCCCGTGGACAAGGACTGTGCAGAAATAATTACTTGGCAATCACATGCACTTCATCACTTCCAAATTAGATTTTAGTAATCCACCGCTTTATTTCCAGAGTAATCAAATTACTACAATGGAGTTTCCTTCACTTTTTTTTTCTTTCATTTGATATTTATTGCCACAGATGCAAACTGTGAGTTAAGCACAGTCAAGAGAGAAACACGATTTGGGAAGAAACATTTGGATAATGTGTTTTAAAACATAAATGAAAATGATCCTTTAAATCTTTTCTATTCCAATGTAAACACATTCACCAAATCAATGGTACGAAAAAGAACCAAAAAGTATATCTAGAAAATACTCTGAAGAAACTGAGATTTTGAAAAAAAAAAATCTTCTGATTACACAGGAATTCCTCTTTCAATTTTAACTGTACTCTTACAATGGAATTGCATAAAAAATTTCACTTAGTCACCTTAGAAAACTTTGGGTGACTTCATTTTGCTGCTGTGCTATCACCAGAAAAATATCAAAACCATTATTTTCTGCTAATAAATAATTGGCATGTGAGAATTTGAGCTTTTTCTGGACTCTGCATGAGGCAATTGGCCCACATTTATCAAGTCCTGTCTATTAATCACAGTATTTAATGAAGTGCTTAAATTTAAGCACAAGAGTCTCCTGCTATTGAATGAGACCAGATTTATTTGAGTACATTTTACATGCTCAAGTGTTTTGGTATTATTCGTTCTGGATTTTCTGGACTGAGCACTTGGTGTTGAATTGAACCTACTGAAATTAATACCAAGTCTTGCAGATCCTCATGATCCATACAACAGCTTGATGATTATTTTTGTATTTTTTGTTCCTCTTCTTATGGGTCCTAAGATAGATTACTACTTTTTTTTTAGTAGCAAGGGTAGGTATGCCTCAAATCCAACAGGATCGTCTATTGGTTATCTGTTCCGTCACCACTGATTATATTGGCCCTTTAGGCAATTAGGTACCTAGATTTTAATAAAGTCTTCAGTAAGCCTTTTACAGATGAATTAAGCCCTGTAACACCAAAATGAGTGTTTTTAGCTCAGGATCAATCAGTGTTTACTAAGACCTGAAAAAGAATAAACAGTACTCTTACTGATATATTTGCATTTAGAAAGAAAGGTAGAGAGATCAAAGTACTGCCCTTTAAAAGACCCCTGGAATCTAATGATGTATTGTCTAGAAGCAGAGTTCTCTGATGCTTACTGCTGTGATACTAATGCATTGAAATGTTATTGCTTCTTTATTTGTGAATGTGCAGATAAAAGTACCAAGGTAAAATGAAATTGCAGAAATCTGTTTTCTTGAAGAACTAATAGCCTGCGTCTTTATTTCTAAAACAATCAAAACCTAATGTTTCAACCTTGAAATTCAGGCTACTGGTTGTTATACCAGGACCCATAAACCTCTCTTTCACCACTCTAAAACTCCAGAATATTTCATATGGATTTTTCTTCAGGGAACCAGTATCCCTAAAGTTTCACAAGTCAGGACTGGGAGAACAACCACATTTCATATTATTCTCCCATATTTTTTACTGGATTTTTAGTCTACTGTCTTGCATATCCGTTACTGCAGAAAGGTATTCTCTGAGATCCCTTGATTTAGGTTGCTTACTCAAGTGGACTTTCAGGCTCCTGCAGGGGAACAGCTTGCTCTACTTCTCATACGTCATGAGGTGACAGAACGGAGACTGCAGTACTGCGGCCACCAAGATCAGCCTTGCAAACAAGGGAAGAGAGTACTAGACACCCATGCAATGAGAATCTGGAGAACCCTTCTGAATAGTAAAAAAAAGATACAGCTCCTTTGGAAGCACAGGCTCCCTCCTCACAGCATTAACTCTGTGTTAAAGATACTTCCTCTCCCCTACACTGAGGATAAGATCCTGGCTTCATCAATGTAAGCTTTGCTATTGCTATAAGTGGGGACACAATTTCATTGTCATGTGCTCTCTTGTTTTCAAGCACAGCTACATCAGCACTTCTATTCAGATTTAGCCTGCAGTATTACCACTGCAAAACTAACAAAGAAGCAAGCAACCAAAGAAGTGCCTACCTGAAATCCACCCCAACCTTCGTGGTTTTTTATGAGTGTTTCTCATTTTTGGCAGCAATTATGATTGGATTTTCATCTCTCAACTCAAATGCTGACACTATCACAGTAATTGTACTTCTGACTAGGAACAAATGTCAGAATTGTGTCTCTAATCATACTTTGTGTTTCCTACTTTACACTTGCACAATAAAGTGTTACAACTCCAGAGCGCAAAATGTCTGTTGGTAGAATTAGCAAGTTCATTTAGCTTTTGTGGAAGAAACTGTGAAAGAACTGTTTTTTAACTACTGAAAGCCTAAACTTTAAGTTATACCTTCAGATATGATATACCTAGAAACAGATATTTTCTCATTAGACATTCATATTAAAACGGGGTTAAAATCATGCAGACATTTTTGTAGAGATTTGTACAGCACAAAATCACACTATTTTCAGGTGAGGGAAGTTACTGCAATCAATCCATTACAACCAGACATTCTGGTGCACTCTAGTGGCAGAACATTGAGCTGTATAACAGCTTTGATACTTATTTGCTTTTAGAAAATCCTGAAAAAGACAGAATGATTTTTTTTTAATTTATTCTAGATGTAGTGGTAAGTAAAGGTTTCTCTACTATATTTAACTACTGTTGTCACATGGAGGAAAGTGAAGCATTCCTAAGTGTCAATAAGAGATAAAGAACCCTTGGTAACAGGTCTCCTGTAAAGCCAACAGGCTTCAGATTTAAGGCTTCATCCCAACACAAGCAAGGAACCACCTACATCCAAGTCACGCTGATTTCTCCCCTCACTTGGACTCTGTGCTTGCACTGTCAGGGTTTTATGACCGATGACTACTACTTCTTAGTTTATATAAGAGACATACACAGGTACACGTGCACAACTGTACGGACACTTGCATTTACCAATATACACATGCATGGATGTCAAAATACTATATCAGCCAAAGGACTGTAACACGTGAAGGGAAAAGAAATCATGTGTGCAAACTGATCGACAATTGCCCAAACATTCAGAAATCAAACAAGACAAAAACTTGGGAAAGAAAGAAGGGAAGCCAACAAAAGGGACTTAGGGTACACTCATTTTATATCTGCTCAAAAAGCAACAAAATCAAATACCAGTATTATATTTCGAAGCTTTAAAATCAAAAAGCAGTGCCAAAATTGCACTAAAATACTCTATGCGCAAGACTGCCATTGTTATTAACAGAATAAAAAGGTTTTTACTAAAAAGGCACTTATTTATCTTTACTGGCTAAAATTAGAGTTATTAGGAAGAAATCTCAAATATTCTGAGGAGAGGGAGAGAGGATATTCTACTGCTACAAGGAAAACTAAACAAAATTTCTTAGGTAAAAGTGCCTCACGTACATAGTACTAGACCACTACTTCATAAACGCAGAAACTGAGATGCAGGAAGATGAAGTGTCTTGCCCAAATTCATTTCACTGCCTAATGGCAAAGTTGAATTGGATCTCAGGTCTCTTGAGTTCCTCTCCAGTGCTTATCTAATAAAGAATCCTGCCTAGTGAAAAGACATATCTTATCCTGAAAACATGATGGAAAGGTCCCTGCTTTTGTGGAAACTATGTTTACCATCATCACTCAAGTCCAGGTGATTTTTCTAAATGGTTTGGAAATTAACTCTTGTTTAGAAACTGCTATATGGCACGAGATGGATGCTGGTGATTGGTTGAGAATATTATATAAATGTGTACTGATGTATTTTCCCAGGAGACTAGTTGCATTAGGACCAAATAAACTGTGTTGCCCACCCTAAGCATTCAAGAGTCACTAGATGACTTGTCTCTTTTTCTCAAATACATGGATTTGATGTTTTTTTCACTTGCCTTCTAGTCTCTGAACTTGCAGGTACCGTTTCTTTCAAAGCATACAGGTTCTCCCTAAAGCTTACTCAAAAAAAAAGAAAAAAACGATCAAGATTCTAGATCTCTTTACGTGTCCTAGAACTAAGGCTTTAAATCAAGAAGACTAAGCTTCTTGAAGTCTGTGAAAATTCTGAGAAACGACAGAAATGTATATAGCTAGAGCTTACAAATAAATAACCCAGAATACAGGATAAGAACTAAACAAATATTCTCTTTCTGAAGGACAGTAGAAAAAAAAATTACTTGCATATGCAGAAGCCATAATGTGATAGTAATTACTTTTCCAGGATTAAATATAAACATTGGACCTTCTAGATCATAGCTTCTAAAGATTATGTCTATTTTGCAGTAAAGAAACATGCTCTGAAGTTCTGTTAATGTTGTTGACTGGCTTTAAACTAGCTAATTTATATGGGTAATAAAAATAATATTAGTTGTTCCTGCCTGGGACCTGAGGTCTGTGTTCTGTGAAGAAATCCCATGCCACAGCATCTTCAGTGTGATCAGTAACCAGATTACGCTGTAAAGGTCTACACAAGGTGCGGTCATATCTGTGGAGTAAAAGGTAGCTATTATCTTTGCTCAATTTCAAAGCATTTCATATTTAAAATAATACTTTGCATTTACCCAGAAGAGGTTAATTTCTGATACCCCTAGACATCATTAATGCTATTCTGCACCACGAATTAACCCACTGAAATCAAAGAGATTCCTCAAGAACAAGATCCAGGAAAGTATACCATGCTCAATTCTAAGCTACCCAAAGGAATTTCATTTCTTTGCTCAGGTAAACAAACACACAAGGTAACTTTGTCATCACGGTGTCCCTTCACAGCATCATTGCTTGATATGCCACGATATAATTTTGAAAAGGGAAAAATCTTCGCCAGTGAAGTTGCTTATTTTTTGTCAATCAGATGATAGCTCACACCCTTGCATTATTCTACTAAATTGCAGTTGTTTGCAATCGCTTGTCTGTCCCAAGTTCTCACAATGTATGAAGCAATAAGTTTCAAGACAGTTTACTTCAGATGACTCTTCAACATTAAAAAAAAAAAAATTAGTAACTTAAAGCCTTCTAAATACAAATTGCTATTCATACAATTCCCAACCATGAAATCTAGTGTGCTCTTTGCTGTACAGAGAGCAAAAAGCAGTCTTCATTCAGGACCCTCACTTTGTCCCCCAGCTAACGTGTTGTCCCCCATCTTCCATTTAGTTTTTAACTGGGGAGCAGAAGGAGCTGTTTACGGAATTTGCTTCACATACCAATTCTGAAAAAAATGTTTTCGTGCCATCTGGACGTTGCCTACAGGTTGGTAGCTATTCAGACTGGTGGGAGTAAGTCAAGTGCTGGTGCTGTACTGGTGGTGGTATGAGACAAGCAAGAAGTGCCTTATGCACAGAGAATGAATATATCTATTATGCCTGAAATCTCTGCTTTTAGAGAATGGGTTTCCCAAGCTGCACTGCAGGCTCTCAGAGCACTCATCTACCAATAATCTGCCAGCCATAAGGACACAGGAATATGTCCTGCTCACGAGGGATGTCTGTCTTCACCCTAGGGTACTGAAAAGCAATCGGATCACAGAATGTACCAGGAAAGTTTGAAACAGCAGAGAACGAGGAGGCTTTGCAGTTGCACCTGAGGAAATGAAGAATTTTACTTGGCTTATTCACAGAGTATTTGTGTTCATGGCAATAGTTGTTTCAAACTATATTTAAGCACGTTCAGCCCTGTTTTGAGATTAAATAGAGGAAAAGAGTTAAAGCAGTCAGCCCAAGGTCTGTTACCATGATTGGTTTTAACGTAATTTCAGGCTGGGGAATGCCCACAGGATGTTGATCTGCAAGGGATGCCAGAGTGGGCTAGTACTTCTGCTATGCAAGGGAAATTTTTCACTGCTTGATGACTGAACAACTCTGGAGAGTAATTGTAAATTGCATGGACAGCCTTTGGATGTGTGCCCTACCCAAAAATCTCGATGATTGCCTTGAGTTTCTCCTGTATGGAAATGTCTCACCATCCAGACATGACAGTAGACGCACGTAAAAACTGCAAAAGAGGATTCCCTTTCCTTGGCTCCTGTATTGCTTTAAGCTACAGGAGGGAAAATCTGCAGACCATTGATTCCACCTTTTACTCTCTTAAGTGATTTGTCAAAGGAAATAGATGCCATAAGTCAGTATATTTAAGACACTGATGAATAAACAAAACAAAGTCATTTTTTTTCTCTGCTAAAGCACAGAAATGTTTTCATTAAAATATACTTTGAGTCTGAGGGGCAGGCCTTGGTGACAGATTCAGTGCATCAGATGGATACATATTGATTAAATCCACTGCCTAACGTGAAAATACAATTTAAGAAAAACAGAGATGCAAACATTTAATGAGCAATCACATCCCTAAAGAAAAAGTGCCAGATGGTTACACTTGTCTTGGAAAACTGAAGCAGAATAAAGAAAAAAAAATATTGTTCCTTTTTTGTAGCAAGGATGAAATTAAACTTTCAAAGACACCACCCCCATCCCAAACAAAAAATCAAATTAAATGAATGCATATTCTATGAATATTCACTATATTACTTGCAATTTTATCACCAGTTGGAACATGCCTATTACACGATGATGTTGGAGAAGGTTTTTCTTCCCCTTTTAGACGTGGGTTCAGGGGAGGTGTGAACTGTGTTCAGCTAAGGAAATGTAGCCTAGCATGATTTCTTGTTTAATAACCATTGCTTCATCTCGCTCCTGGAAATTTTTCAGATTGCTTTATTTTCCATTTCATAATGCTGCAATACTGTATTTTAACTCGTAACTCTTTCCTTCCCAAAATGTTTTGCTTTTGGGGTTCTAAGTCACAAATTGATGACCTGGCTCATTTGCTTTTGCAGGTGCTTGCAGTAGAAGACTACAGAGTCCTTACATAATTTAATGGTGCTAGACAGATAGCCCGGGAGTGACTGCTATCCCTCTGCAGCAGACTGCATTCTTGGGGAGCTGCAGGGTAAGGAGTCCCTCAGCTTGGGGCAGCCGACCTGCGGAGCAAAGGGAGGGAGCTGCCATTCCCTGCTGGCAGCACCAGGCAGGCGAAGGACCAGATAAACTGAGCTTTTACAAGATTTCCTCTCTGTGTTTATCTCACCATCTCCCAGAATAGGGATCAAAACATCAGAAAAAATGCAGAACAATTTCTTGGCATGTCTGAAGCAATTTTAACAAAAGACAACAGAAATATATTAGATGAAAAATAAATCAATCTAAGTTAGGATTCAGTACAATTCATTTGGTTATAAAGACACTTAGGGATGCACTTGTATCCCCCTAATGGCACGGTAAGAGGCAGAATGTAGAAATATTCTGGCAAAAAGAGACAGTAACAAGAACTGCAAAACCAAAAAAGAATATTAAAGCACAAAACTAAGCCGTCAGAAGTCTGGAGTGGCGAGAGCTTGATGCTAACCATATAATTATTGCTTCTTCCTGCTCTCCCTTTCCCTTCTCCCAGTCCATTCAAGAAGAGCAGTTTATTGCTGGAAGTCTTCAAAAACATTCATCCTGGGGCAGGCACCCAGCAGGAAGAGTTAAAATTCATTAAAGTTCAAAACATTTGAGATAATTTTTTTAAATGGGAAGTGTAAGACAAGTGCTAGTTATAAAGAGCAATACAGGGACTGATTAGAAACTCCCATTCCCCAGACAAAAGAATGCAATTATGAATCTGACACAAAAAGCAGTACACAATCTTCAGACTGGTATTAATTTGTCAAACTATTCCACGTAATTTCAAAATAAGGGAGCATGGTCTGGGCCTGGAGTGAGAAAGGAATGATGAAGGGCATTTTCTCTAGCTCTGCCAAATGACACAATGTTTGTTCTAGATCAAGTATTTTGGACCATATTGGGTTATTCACTTTTCAGGTTTCAGAAAACTTCATCCAGGTCCAAAATTCATGATGCAAGACCATCTATAACTGGCCGGTCCAGAACTTCAGATCTAGCCAGACTTCTTTTATCAGGACATTTGGATTTAGATGTGGACTTTTACAATGGGAACCATCTCATGTCTATGAAATGCTTTGAGAAGCACAACGAAAGGTTTTAGTAATAGAAGTCCCATAAGACCCTGCAAAATTTACCCCATAAGCCATGCTGGGATTTCACATCTTCAGCCAAGACACCTATGACAGCCGCTTTTGGTTGTTGCTTTCCTTGTTTAACTATAGATTCTGTCACCTTCACCCACGTGGGCTGGTGTTTTCATAGCATCATCACATCATAGAACGGTTTGGGTTGGAAAGGACATTAAAGATCATCTGGCTTTAATACATCCACCAGGCAGCCCTGCTTCAGCAACTGGAGCCGCAAAGAAGGGTTCGATGGGTAAGCAGAGAGAGAAGCAATTTGTGTAAACCCTGTCCTACAAGCATACAGGCCCTTCACCAGAACATTTTGTTCTGATGGATATCTAAGACTCACAGATATAAAACCTATGGGGAATACTCTGAACACATTTGTCTTCTCTGCCCTTTTGATCTATTCCCCTCTTCCCCCCACTCTTCTCCCCCATCTCAGTTTCCCAAATTCCATCCTAGTATTTTTATCTTTGCTTTCTCTGATTTATGCTTGTTATAAATTCCTTTTGTGTATTTATATTGTGCTTATCGTTGGCATTTCATGTGACAGATCTCATTTGTTTATTTCTATGTTTATAGCTTGTTAAACTTCTTTATTTTGCTTTTCCACAGTCCTTTTTCTCAAATCTTTGTCTCTTCCTTTGGAATCCTGTTCAACAATACTGTATGTCCACCATTGTCTGTCTCCGAAAATATTTTTTACTACCTTATTCAAAAGCTATTAGACCTTTTCACTGACTGAAATACAGATTGTTTGCTAACTTCTTCTTTCCCTTTGTGAATTATTCATTAAATTCTCCATTTTAATAAATGTGTCCTGTGGGAAACCATTAGCTGAATCTTCTAACATGTATTTTAGACAATTAATTTATCATTAAGGATTCCTGTTGAGAATTGTTTCATATATTCAACAAAAATCTACGTGCTGAAATCTAAGTTGATCCATCACAGAAGTGATATTTATTTTCGATGACATCATGATCATGTTCCTAAAACAAGTTCCCTGCAATTTCATTTTCAAAATCCAAATCCCATATCCTGCAGTATTCTCATGAGTTTTCCTGTCTTCATGAATAGTTATGTCATTAAATTTGTTTTCTACAATAATCACAGAAAATGAGAGCAAAGGCAAGTCCAATAAGATAAGTTGATTTTGATAGCTGAAATTGTATATATTCATGGTTTCTGTTGCTTGCATTTGGCTAAGTAAAAGCATTTCTGCCCTAAGGTATGAATAACGCCAACATCCTTAGCAAACTAAAAAGAAAAAAGCAGTGTGCATTAGAAATATGGCATAGTAACTTATTTATACATGACTTTATACATGACATTGCTTGATAAGTGTGGCTTGGACTTGTTCAGAAAAAAACAAATAGTGAACAGAGTTCAAGATGTCACCAAAAGTCCTCTTTGAAACCAACACAGAACTATATTCCATTATTCTAAAAACTAAGTGTCTAAAAGCAAGGCCTTAATCATAGGCTAAAATACAACTAATAACTAACTGTAAGAAGAGGAAGTTGTAATAAAGTCTAAATGGTCTTCCAAATTCAGAAGGTAATGTGTCTTAATCAGAACCTTAGACGATAAACTCATCTTGGTTCTGTGCTGTGTAGCTACCTGAAAATTGTCATAACTAAATGCAGACATGTTTTCATATCAATCTAAATAGCTTTACATGCAAATATTTGCAAACAGATTCTCCCTACAAACAGTAATTATCCTTGTAAATTATACCATTATACCAAACAATTAGTATACATGTACTTTGCTACTGCAAACTAAATCGAAAAACAGTGCAACTAAAATTTTGCAAGGTATGACTTGAAACCTCTAAACTCCAAGAATTTACAACAGTTCCTACTTTGCTCCAAAGTGGTCTATTCGTATTTTATCACAACATCATGAAGTGATTACCATCGATATTACAGCACCAAGACGATAAAATATTCTGGAAGTAACATATATACGTGTGCTACAGCCAATTTTCAAACTGCAACTTCTCAAGAGTTTCAAGGCTTTAAAGACTATCTTCTGAGAGGGGTACTGCTTGCAAAAATCTAAGGTTTCTTTAATAGGCAAGTAGAGTTTGGCAAAAAAGTCACACAGGACTGTCTTTAAATTACCTTTCTGCACTACTCAGTAACTAGAACATAAGATATTAAAACCATTTTGGGCTTTAAAAAATGCCTTCATGCTGAAAAACTAACTAGTACAGTTTTAACCTCCTATAATCTGAAGCAGCTGGGGCAAGAACCTCACAAAATCAGGTTGTGTAATGACAGAAGCATCTCAGATCCCATTATGAGCAGCATTTCTAGAGAAACAATTGTTTTTGAAGGCGTCAGTGGTCTGATCACCTAAGTGAGTTTTCTGAAAGTCCTAGACAGACTTTGAGAGACTTGAACTCATCTTGTGCACATAGACATACACCCCAGCTCTGATGATACTAAACAAAAGCCCTTGCTCAATATTTTCAATAAAAACACTGCTCCTAGATCTGTTGGTCACATACAACAGTCCCTGAATACTATCAAATATCTCTTTTTGAAATCTCCTTAGATTCAGAGCTCTGCTACTGAAGTGAGCTTGAGGGTTGGGAGAAATAGCTTTTTCCACACTCTTGCATGAGAAGATGCGTGACTTGTCTGGATCACTGTGGAACGATGTCATCTGGAAAAGAAAGGTTTGCTACCCTATATTAGTACTAAGTTATGCTGCACTTCCACTGTCCTGAATGATCAGGAAAGCATAAAACTCTCCAGAAATGTTATGATGTTCCCCAGTGCCAAGGAGCTGATCTACAGCAGGCAGTGAGCTGGGAACAAGCCCACCTCAGCTCTGAGCGTGGAGGCTGTTCAGTGCCACAAAGAGACACTTCTCCCTGCTAGGATGATCCGTTGTGAAGAGGAACAAAGCTCTGCTGCCCACTGATTCACATCCAAGAGACCTCTACAATGAGAGCAACTGTTTTGTCAATCAACAGGTGGTCACCGAACTCATCAGAAAACAGCAGCAAGTGAAGGAACAGCTTCCAGACATGCTGCATCAGTACAAACCATCTTGCAGATGGTCGTTATTCTGGACTCCTCCTCTAAGCGGGCATTATGTACAGGGCTGAGGAAGCCTCCCTTCACCCATGACTAAAGTCTGTATGCCCCAATAGACAGCAATAGCGCTCACCGCAGCTTCTAGGCCAATGCCTACCAGTGTAGGGAGCCCACAGCTATTCCCCTGCCTTTTATATCACTCCGTACCTGTGCTTGGCAAAGCGGTAGTGCCGTGCTCAGCAGTTGCACGTGGCCTTCCCACCTACCTGCCACTGCACACCAGAAAACAGACTCTGTGAAATTCAACAGGCCCTAAGCCAGATGTGGTTCCACTACATTATAAGAACATATTTGTGATAAAAGAGCTATGCTAGGACAGCACAAACGTAACATTACCTAGCGACAGAGCGCAGAAGCCTTACAACTGTGATTTCACATCACCACCTCAAAGAATCATTAAGATTTAAAATCCTACCAAGACATAGTAGCAAAAGTGCAATTAGCAGAAGGCAAGTTTATTTCTTAAGCGGTAACAATAAACTAGTGAACCGGCTCAAGTCACAATGCAGAATCGTTAGTGAGCCTAAAACAGATGGTATCTCATTTTTAGCTATAGGCAAAATGCCAAATGACATGACTAAATAGAAAAAAATCCCTACAGTATTGCATTTTTGTACCTATTGAGCATGGAGGCTGAAAGGCAGGAACATTTTTAATAACCTTTCTTTGACAAGCTTAAAGCCATTTAATGCTGAAGCCTGTCCTCGACAGAAAGCCAAGAGAATAGGCCTCTAGAGAAAGCTCACTGCTGCACAGCTTCACCTCCCAGCAAAACACATTATGCAGCAAAGCCACATAATGCTTGCTTTCCATTAAAAAACCAGACCCTCACCGGCTATCGCAGTAGTGACCTTTCAATCCAGGCTTCTATAGTATTTATTGGCTGAAAAGTTGTTTCTATGAATAGCAATTGTCTGGTTTAAAAAATTGAAAATCTCTTTTCTGTTTCAGGGAACAGCATTTGTAAAGGCAATGGAGTTCAATGAAAAAGCAAAGGTACCTAAAAGTAATCAAACGCCATGTACCAAGCGGGTTCTGTGACCAACTACTCGAACTTGCAGCCGTTTTGCCGATACAGCAATTTTCATTGGAGGACCTTAAAGTAATTCCTAACACAAAGGCCCTCCACATAAAAGCATTCCAGACATGAAGGCTTCACAACACCTTTGAGAAATGCTTGTATGACAGATGGGTAAATTAATTAAACAGCGGGCCAGGCTCTGGACTTCATTCTGGCCCGTTTTTTGCTCCTTTGACAGCAGGAAGAGGCCAAAAAGCAGCTCGATGTTTCCATCTCAGGATTCACCTGGCACTGGGAAGTCTCCAGCTGGCCTAACTGGCACCTACTTAGCACTCACCTGGAGTGGGACACCGAGAGCTGTAGGGACACTGGGGCGGTATCACCCTACAGCAGCAATTTCCCTGCTGGCAGATGTCCCATTCCACGCTGGAGGGAGGAAAGCTGGATGAGAACATCACCAAGACTGCAACGATTTGTGCCAGTACTCAGACCGGGACACAACTTGCTCCGGAACCTGAGAAATCCCATTTTAGTGACTTTCGGCTCTTACAAGACCAGTCAAGCAGATACAGGCAACAACTTAGAGATTTAGGCCAAACAGACAATGTTTTGTGCAGGTATTACACCATGATTCTTTGGTAGAGCTAAAAGAGCTCAGCACTTTGCAGTCCTATGAAAGAAACTGACTCTTAACAATGTATGCAGTAAAATATAGAAGAGAATCAACTGTATTTGGGAGATAAAAGGCTAAGAATACCATGGTCAAAAGAAGGCAATTTTATATACCCAAAAGTTACAGTTAGATTTTTCTTGGCATGATCGTTTTTTTTTTCTAGTGTCATTTAAAGAAGTGACACTCAGTTCTGGATTAATTGAACGCCCACTGATTTCACTGGGAATCTGTGTTGCCAAAATTTATGAGTTTAATCCAAAGTCTTGAATTAATTGGTGATTTGTTGTTTATTTGTTTTTTTATTTATACAAGCTCATATCATCTTTATATTAAGTGAGGATCTGTTTTTCTCTTTTTAAAGGATCTCAGTCCTCTGGGTGTAGGGAAAAAAATGAAATCTAAAGAACAGAAGCCTTAAGGCTCTAGCACAGAAAGGAAGTTGAAAAGAAAATGTGTCAGTTTAAAATGCTTAGATGTTTAAGGCAAACTTATGGTTTGGGGTCCAGATTATAACTTGTAAATATCAAATCTGCAAATATCAAGTATTGTAATAAATACAAAAGGACTTTGCTTATGCTGTGCATTTTATGCAATTCATGTATTATTAATTGTTCTACAAACATGGAAGAGGCAATTCTCAAAAATAACCTGTTAAAATTGTTTTTTCCCAATACAGGGTCTAGTGTCACTCAGAACTAAATCAGTATTTTAGCAATCTCTTTGCTCCTTTGAGCTCCAGTTATTGGCATGTATTTTGTCAATTGATTGTATTTATTCTTCAAAGGAACTAGTAAGAAAGAACATTTACATAGACACTGGGCATTTCCCCCTTGTATTAAGGGTTTCATCTCATCTCAGCTGTTTCATTTTGTTTTCAGCAGCCCACAGTGTCCCTGCTATAATAACGATGAGCTCCCGGTTCCTTCTGTTCCTTTTCACTAGGACACAGGGGCATAGAGGCTACTTTCATTCAGAGCTTGCTGATCTCAGTGAGCATTTCATTTAACCCTTACTGCTTAAGTTAACAGGAAACCCAAACACCCCGCTCAAGAAAGGAAAATCCTGTGGAAATGTTATTAATCAATTTATTCACAGTGCTGTTTCAGCCAAACGCGATAAACCCTCTCAGTTCTGCCATACTGGATCAGAAAGGGTAACACATTTTACTTTTCAATATGTATGAAGGGGATTTAAAATACCATTAGGCATAAAGAGAGGCAGCAGAATCTGATATAGCCCCACTCATGTGAGCATATGTGCAAAATGTATGGTGTAATCAAATTGTTTATTCACTTCAGTTTATGTTATTGTTCACGTTTTTTCACCTGCTGTAGGGGAAATTATAGCAGAAGATTATCAGATTCAAATATCTGTGCTTCATTCTATTACTAATAATTTGCTTTTTGACTCATTAAATTACATATGTATGCTGCACTGCACAGGGTCATTTTCAGAAGAGCTCTTTAAATATATCATCTTCTGTCTTCAAAAGTATCTTATAAAACAAGGTTTAATAATAAGCAGCATTTGTTTTTTCTAAAAACATGCAATTATGCCATGCATGTTTATGATGTATTTAAATTTCTCAGTATTATTCCATGGCATCAACTAACGTATTAATGGCTACATTGGCTTGTGATTGAGATTTTGCTGTATCTTAATAGATTCATAGAATGGTTTGGGTTGGAAGGAACCTTTAAAGGTCCTCTAGTCCAAGCACCCTGTCGTGGGCAAGGACATATTTCAGAAGATCAGGTTGCTCTATAAACATAATAAAACTGGAGATCAATGAGTATCCTCCTTAGCCTAATTTTGGATAAGGTAGACTTCACAGGACGCAGCAGAAGCAATATTCTTCATCGAGCTATGGAACACCAGGACAAGGAGTGGCAGTAGGTCCGAAAGTTCATTGGACAGTACCCCCATCGCTACACGTGCTATTCCACCCTGCAGAAAACTGGCTGTCAGAGATGCCTCACAGCAGGCCAGCTGTCCTCCCTACCCAGCACGTGCCCTGCTCCAAAGGTTATTCATTTGGAGTTAGAATGGCGTTCCAGAAAGCTAGCTATCTTTACGTAACCTTCTTTTTGGAGACAGTAGTTCAACTAGTCCTTGCTTAAATAGCATGGCAGGTTTTATTTCAGGGAACTTGCATAACAACAGGTGTCCAAACGGGCATGGCAGCTCCCTTCCTAGACTTATTTTATCAATGGCTCTCATGGGTGAGATCATCAGCCCTTCTGTGCCCTTACAGATTCCAGGCAAAGTGCCAAGTGGTTCTGAAGGCTCTGCTCTTCCGTGTCTTTCCATTTTAGCCATGTCTCCCAACCTCCACCAGCATTACAGCAGAGTAGTGAAACTTCTCACTGTCTGTTTTATAATTATAAACAGGTTATTGCTCTCCAGCTTTACCAGTCTCTAAAACCCTCTGAGATGCAGTTGCAGGATATTCCCCATCGTATCAGGAAAACTTCAGAAAAATAATGTATATAGAAGCCTTGAAAAAAAAATTCTTGTACCTAGTAGAACTGGCAAGAACATAAAGCCAGTGACCTCACGAACAGCAGCTTTTAGAGAAAGAGCAAGAAGGAGTGGGATGAAAGATGGGCCAGGCTCGCATCCACCCCAAAAGCTGATGAAATGACTTGGCAAGTAAAAGGAAGCATAACACAAACTCTGCAACCACTTTAATGCTTGCATACAGGAACTATCAGGAAGAATTTTGGCTCACAGGGACTCCCATTTCTGTGTGACCCTTTCATCCTTCCTTCTGACACAGAAGAGGATAACAGGAACACAATCCTGACTCTAATGACATAAAGATTACAAAAACAAAGAGATTAGGCTAGTATTTTATATACTTTTCTACATCTCAGGCATTCAGAGGACAATTTTCAAATATTAAAGGTATTGCAATTACCTATTTTTCTTCTGTAATATTATAGCTGATTTATTTTTTCCTGTTATCTAAATGTCTCCAGTCTGATATGCCGAACTTCTGAAGTTACAAATGAAGATTTTGCAGAAATTTTTTTTTTCCCTTTCTTCTTCAAAATGTAAAGGATTGTCAAATTCTTTTGCTCCTTTGTTGTTTTTTTTCAAATACAAATATCTGTTTGTGCTATATTGCACGGATAATGCTACAACAATGGAAATGGCTGGTTTTTAAGAAGGTACTTCGCATACCCTATGATTTTGGAGGCTCAAAAAATTCCCACTGAAGAATTCAACAACATTGAAGTACCTTCTGGAATAGGAATTGAACATAAATATCTTTATTGCTGAGTGATGACAAACCTTTTCTGTCTGCTGGATTTCTGCATTATTTGTTTTCTTTCAAAAACAGAGGCTGCAGGAGTGTATGTTATCTCAGATAATTCTCAATGGAAAAGAGCTGAAATGACAAGAGTTCTGTTCTCTACCTCCTGGAATATAAATCTGCATTAAAAATTCATCTAGTCTGTTCACTTAAAGTATAAGCTATATGACAAAGTATTCAGCAATCTTACTGGTAATTGATTAGATATCTTATTCTCCCCCAAAATGACCTATTTACCAATGTAGCTGGTTATGAATCTTACAGTGATAAAACACAGACCTAGATTCAAACCAAGTCTGAATATCATATTTAATCATCATGTTTGATTATATATTGCACTAAAAAAGTTAAAAGGTTAAGCATCTTGAACCACAATTTTTACTTCATTCTTCTTTACCAAAAAGTACATTCATTAGTTCAGACATACACCCAATTTTTTCCCATATTGAGCTGTTTCTTCCCTGAAGTTCTAACCTACAGTCCCATTCCTAATATAAACTTGCTATTCTTTCCCCTGGAAAAGTTGAATTATTGAATTTTTAGTCACCTGTGTATTCTTCTGTTGTAGAAGAAACAATTATGCCTTTGGTTTAACTGACACATAAGATAAATCAGATTAGTAATACTGAAGATACGAAATTTTTATGCTAAACAGATTTTAACTGATAAATTCAAAACCACAAACACAAATGTTAGAATGTTTTTAGTGCATTTTTGTACTTTACTATGAATGTAAACTGAACCTGACAAGATATACCAAAAAATAGTTTTCCCAATATTTCAGCCAAAAGGATTGTTGCATTAATTAATAGTATTTTTGTAACATTTAAGGATTCCAAGGCATTTTGCAAAAAAAAAATTAATTTGGATTCACAGGTCTCTAGGGAACAAAGAACATATTATCAATGTTTTATAGGTTAAAAAACTAACAAACCCACAAACATTAACTGGTGCATGATCTCAAAGAAACCCTGCAACAGCAGAAAAAACAAACACTCTTCATCTGTATTTAAGTCTCAGTTATAAGAATATAATTTCAACACTCTCAGAAACAGACTAGTGGCTACTGTACACGCTTATAGAAACCTTCGCTCAGCAGCTCTGCTGGTCACTGGACAGATATTTTTTGCCATGAATCCTCAGACAGCTATGGAAGACCAAGGTCCGATACCAAGAAAAAGCTGTTTATATGAAATGTCTCTGAACAATCACAGTTAATAAATTGCCCTGAAACCACGAGGGCACAGCAAGAACAAAAAATTTACAGGTGTGGAACAGATTCGAACACAGGGGGAGAATCAAACAAGTGGTGAGTGGAATTTTCTCTACATTTGGCAGAATGTTTATAGAGAAAACACCATGGAAAGTGAGAAAAATTCAGAATACTGAATGTATTTTCCAAGTACCTGTGCCAAGAGTAGTAAAAATTTTGATTATTTACTGCATAAATGCTTGTCATATGTACAAGACCTATGGCAAGCCCAATGTGATCGTACTAGTTTTAAGTATTATTATGCTGCAAGCATGAACCATTATTCTTTCCTGTTTATTTAAATCTAATAAATAGATCACGTTGTAAATATAACAGATAGAATCAGCTAAACTTACTGACTAAACGTTATATCTATTAATGGACCTATAAATTAATGAAATGAATGAATGCATCAATAAATTGTTACATTTATTTATAAACATATGGATACATACACAAATTAACTCAAACTAACTGTTTTTATACATAAACACTAAATATTTTTTAATGTAAGACTAAAAATAAAAGCTAATTATGAATTAATTTTTAATTTTGATTTTCTTTAATTTTGTTTCCAAATGAAAATAAAACCAAATGATGAGAACTGCTTATTTGCATGTTTTTTATCCATAAGTGCCATATGAATAAGAAGAGAGAGATGCCTGGTGATGAAGCCAGAAGAGAACAACGACTGCAAAAAGGCTGGATATCTATTAGTTAAAAGAGATATTAGCCTAGCCTTAGGTTTCCACAGGAAAATGAAAACGATATACAGTACAAACTAAATCAAATTCTGCCCGAGTCAGAAGACTGAATGGCTGATAGAAGAAGATTTTTCATATCTATATTGCCTACAATTCATTTCTAATTCTGTGGATCAGCATATTATCAATATCAAGAGTTATGAAGTAGTGTTAAAACCAGATATCAACATTATGTGCAAGAACGTCATCTGAGGGAGACGGGGAAGTGTAGTTTGCTAGCAGATATCTTGAGTCTCCCAGATGTCTGAAAAGAAAGAATACATCATCAGTCAAAACAAAACCCGGTTCATGAACTGCTAAACCAGAAACTGAATGCTCTTGACTTCATGCCAGAGAGGATGCAGTTCATCACAGTTCCACATACTTAATCTCTATCATTGCGCTCAATACTGTGAAACTTTAGAACAACACTTCTACCCCAAGGAGTTGATCATTAACATTAACGAAAAGCAAGACATGTAGACAATGCAGTTCAAAAATAACACGCCATATTTTATGATATAGATGCACTAAAAAAGTGCAATTTGATATTCAAACTAAGCACTAAATTATAAGGCACCTTAAATCTCAAAAAGATGAAGAAATCTGTGAAAGATGAAGATGCTAAATATTCTCTGATGTAGAAGCATGCCAGCAGGTAGCTCCAAGGGAGCAACAACATGTCATTGCTATAGATTTCAGCTATACAAGGACAACTCACAGCTACTTTCAAGGTATCCATCCTTAATGTAGTTTTGCTTTTCCACATGTATTGTGCAAGAAGTCATGATTTTAGTGTGCACAGACCCTCTGGAAACAAGATTCTGTATTCCCCAGCTAGGGTGTCACCACCAAAAAGGCCACTAGACAATCCAGTAAGAACAGATATATCATTTATTATGACATTCTCCATAACAAGCAGCTATCCTAAAAATTTCAGTGAACAAAACCTGGAAAGTACCCTGTGCTATAGTCTAGCCTACAACCAAGCATTTCCTTGTGCCTTCATCATCCCTTGCTATAAACCAACAGCAAGAGTACGCATTTTATATGCTCGCTCTGTACAAAGCAGAGTAGGGGATGATACAAGATGGTTTCACAGAACTCAGATCACCAGCTATGAAAGGAGAAATATGCTAGCAATGGTGGGGGAAACAAAAAAAAAAGATCTGCAGGACCTTGCGGGCCCCACTTCCCTAACGTTAGATTACTTCAACAAATGAAAAGTTCTGATGTTATTCACATATTTTCCTTGGGTATAAACCCAGCTGCATGCCAGTGAGCTCATAATTTTAAGATGTTTGTACAAGCACTGTACAGCTGGGAATCTTAAAATATTTACAATGCAGCTGAGAGACTAGGAGTTTTGAACAGTTATTTGTAAAGCTGCAGCCTACCCAGAGAGATGCCAGACAAACATCCCCTGGTGGCTGTGTCCTAGCCTAGTGGCAAAAGAAGTGAGTGCAATGTTGGATTGCTGGAAGATATAAGAGATTATTCATCTCTTTCAAAATTACTCCAACTTGAAAAATGCTGTACAGCGATATCTAAAAGTTTGAAAACATTTAAGACAATTTCGTCCTTTAAATTAACGCTTATTTATTGTTTTATTAGAATAAAAACCTCAAAAAGTAGGCTGAAATTTTCCTTTTTTTATAAATTCATTGACTCATATCAAGCCGGAGTTTGGTCCTCAAACTTTAGAGCAGTAGTAAAACAAACCTGATGTTAGTCCACACGAAAAACTTCCCGATATGCACTGCCACGCTGCTTTCTAACATGTGCTACCAGCATTGCTGATTGCCTTGGCCTTGGCCAGCAACGAGTCCATCTTAGAGTCAGCTGGCACTGGCTTTACCAGATCTGAGGGGATCTTCTCGCACCTTCTCACAGACGCCACCCCTATAGCCCGCCTGCTACCAAAACCTTGCCACGCAAACCCACTACTAGGAATTGAATTGTGAATGGGTCACATTTATGACAGATATATACTGAATGTCTGATACTTCAGTAAACGATGTCATATTACAAGTTACTAAAAAAGGGCATCAAAAGATGGGTTAGACCGAATATTATCCACAGTACTTCTTAATACTTCTTTCTAACAGCCTAGTTGCGTGATACCTAATTTCTCATCTTACATAAATTATTTTTAACAAATGGCCTGAAAGCCTGAGCTAGAGAGATATATAATGATTTCCTGGAAACGGAGAAATCCACAGCAGGGAAAAATGCAAGATGATTGGGCTTGACAAGGACAATACAATGTGCTCCAGTAAGAGTAGTTTTATATTATTTAAAATGTTTTTTAAAAGATTCAACATGAATTAGAAAAAAATAGGAAAAGAAGTTACGGGAATAAAAAGAAAAAAGTCCTTGTAGAAAGACTATACATACCTTTAATTACATTGATATAACTACGGAACTGAAAATTCATATCCTGCCTCAGACTGGTAGTGTAGAGACGGAATCCCAAATAAGGCACTAGGATGTAAGATGTGCCCATAAGGTACTCCAGGGTAGCTGTCAATGTGCCCTCTCACCCTATAATAAATATGACATAGCTTATCCCGTAACTAAAATGAGGTAGTCTACCTCACATATCAGCAGGACAAGGCCAGCAAATAAGCTGTTGCCGTAGGATACTTGCCATGCCCTAGAGTCATAGTGACTTGCTCTAGTGCCCATATCCCAACTCCTGTCTATCAATGAGCCCTTAGATGCTGACTGAACAAGTGGCATGATGTTTCAAAGTACAATTACGATAACTAGGAGTAAACAGCCTTTGTGGTGAAGACGATTTCTGCTTTGTTCTCAGTAGGAGTGTTCATATTGTAATAGACACTCTGCAAAAAAGGTTCTTCCATTCTGTCCCAGACAATGGTGTCAGCTTAAGATATTAACGTAAGTATATTTCATTATCGCCTTTTACATAAAGTAGGATTTGCTCTTATGACCAGTGTTACATATGCAAACAAAAGGCATGTAAAAAGTGCCCAGGATTTCTTTTGCATTGCAGTATCTTGTCATGGTGCAATAAGCTTCAGTTGTATTCCCTAACACAACGAGCAGACAATGTTACAAAATTAGTTCAACACTCACTGAAGTCAATTCAGACAAAACTAAAAACATTTTCTTTACCGCTCAACGGAAAAGAAAGATACTACCTTAAACCTTCACTGGGCCAGATCATTAGCTAATATAGCTGTAGCCTAGCTGTGTTTGTTGCAGCAGGGGTTGTTTTTCAACAGGTGAAGTCTTCTTCCTACATCTGTAATATATGACTTGACCGCCCTGCGTTTGTGGAGCAGACTTCAGTTCCTGCTAAGCTTAATTCATCTGCACTGAAGTAAGCTACATCTGCGCAGCACAACTCTTTGTGACAATGTGCATTCTATTATCAATATTGAAAGCATATAAAGTTCAATGCTCATTAGGTCTTTGTTTATAACATTCTTACGGACACATCTCCACTCCATATTAGCTTGGAAGTTCTCCAGTCATCTCATACTGGTTTGTGTCCCAGCAGGACAGACCCTTCTGAAGCCCTCCAAAATTCTGATCTCAATCCTATTTAAAACAGCTGCAAACTGCCAGAGCCTTCTCATCAAGGCTGCCCATAAACTGAACAGAGAAAACACTCCGGGAGTACCCAAAAGGCTTATTACATTATAGCACCTGATACAAAGGAAGTAATGTGAAAAAAAACACCCAACCCCCCAAAAAAAAATCCTTGCACTCTGCCAATATCAAGAGGAAGCTGAAAGTCGCAATCAGAATTGAGGAGAGATCCTTTATTTCACTCTTATAGACTTGAAATAAATAACCGTGAATACTACCCACAAGTCCCACCACTCAAAGGACACAATCCACAAGAACAGAATCCATAATGACCCAGCACTTAACAAACCTGTGAGGAATTCCAGAAAAAAACACAACAAAATGTGCATTTAAAGATCTCTTAGAACATCAAAACCAAACACAGATGGCTCAAAAATTCAGAGGATTCCTCTGGTCTGAGTAAGAGGAATTAGCCACTCTGAACTGGTTCTCACTTTGCTCAGGAATTGGCTCAAAGAACAATACCATAAAATTATGAAAGAGTGCAGAGGCAATTTCTGAAGATCACCAACAGGCATGCTGGCTTCCTCAAAAACACAGCAAAGCTACGCTCTTCCAGCACAGCAGAACAGCTTCCCTGAAACAGCGCCCGGACCACAGCACTGTGGGCACCAAATAGCTCAGCACACGCTGCTGCTTTCCTCCCGCTCCACAGCAAACCTCGGCCCCCCGCAGTAAGATCAGCCACTCTGCCACCCACCTTGCCAGCATCAAACCCCACCTTTCCAGCATGAAAATTTAGTGGCATTGCAGCCTGCAGGTTGCCTGTGGCAGCCACCCAGCAACTACAAAAGGCTGCATGAGTTTCAACTTGTACATTAAAAAACTGCTTGCTCCTAAATTTTTTTCAACTTTATTTCAAAATGTGATTTCATTATATTTGCACTTCTAATAGTATAATATCCTTTGGTTTTGGATCTGAAAAATATTTTTAAAGTATTGAATGTTTCATAAAAATTTCATATAAAAATTATATACACTTCACTATCTTTATGTAAATATGCGCAAAAATATTCTCTGAAATGTTATAGATTTAATAAGGAAAATATTATGAGTTTAATAAAAACTGCATTTAAAATTGCATATCTAGATCCCTGTAGGCAAGCGGGAATATGAGGCACTGACTGCATGGTCCCTGCATTCTGCTCCAGGGATTCTCACATTACGTGCAGCGTTCCAAAAGCCTTGGCCCTTCTGCCTCTTAACCACTGCTGAATACCTCTTTGCTTTCCATAGCCAGGAGAAGGAGATTCTTTTCAGAGAAACTAAAGTCTCTAAATTAGGGGATGCATCTTCACAAGCTCAAAGAACCATAAGAATTTTTCACGTTCCTCTTTTAAAAAGAAACGTGCAGATATTTCAAATATAAATTTTAAAGACAAATAACATTTTCACGCATCCACACTGGAGCAGATTTGCAAAGAGCTCCTGTATTCACGTGGGCACCCCAGCAAATCATTTGGGAGCAGTGCTCTCCACTGCTACTACATCTCTTCTGCAGAGCACCCCATTATGACCCAGCTTCTTCCTTCTTCATCTGTTACTCCTGACAGCAAAGCTTGGAAACAGAAACCTTTTTTCTGCCTCCCCCTCTTATTACATTATACAGAGTGACAATCTAGCACAAAGTCTTTATTTTTTAATCCATATCTTCTTATGATTCCAATAGTGTGATACATTAGGAACACGACCTTGCCACTAAAATAATTTCAGATAACACCCTTATAGAAGCTATAACTTAGCAAAGCTGAACCATCAATCTTCCAAAACGTACTCAGGCAAAAGGTAATCAACTCTGTGCGTCATGTTAAAATAAGCAGAGAAGGAAACATTTTAATTAATGAACTTGAATGTCTGAATTCATCATGGGGCTTACAGAAGTGGGGAGGGGTGGGAAGAAAAATTACTGTTCTCAGTAAAGACCCCAAGGAAATAAAACAAACAACATTTAACAGAGCTCAGTTTTCATTTGTTGCTGAAATAATGAATACTAAAATAATAATTAAATGCCCTAAAGATTTGTATGGTAGCTGGTAATAACCATATCATGAACCACCTAGTAAATTTTTTTTTTAAGATTCCTTAGCTGTAGGTATGTTGGTTTAGCAGCCTGAAATAACCATGGTACAAACCCACAGTTATTTTCCTGCCTGCATATCCACCGCACACGGCTGCCTAGGGGTCTGGTTAGTGCGCCAGCGGTTCCGACTCGAGGATCTGCTGCAGCTCTGCTACCGCAGTGTCCTTTGACATTACCTTAAGCTGCACAGTATTGCTCCACTCTGAGGGTCAGGCCAGGGGCCCCGAGGTATCTCTGCAATGAGCCTGGTACCTAGACCAAGATAATAAACCCTACCAACAGCTGGCTAAAGCTCAGCCTCACGTAACATGGCCTTTTTTCACTCTTAGGAGCACACAAAGACCAAGGTTGTAAAAGACCATGAACAGTACCCCCAGCTGTGTAAGCGCTCTGACACAGGGCGCTCCTTTTGTCTCTCCCGTTGTCTCTCGCTCCACCACACAGCTGGGACCTGGAGGCTAGCTGAGCACCAACAGCACTGTTGCAAAACAAGTGACAGCAATGGAAAGATTCAAATATTAATGAGGGAGAGAAGGGAAAACCCAATCCAAATGTTCTTCTGACATCATCCTCCTGGCTTTATGGAGTGACATAAATTTTTGCTTATGATAGCTACTGGGTTTCACCATCACTAATAAGGATGCAACTTTTCTGCCATGGTATTTACCTTCAGTAAAATGACTCTGTCACTCATTATTTATTCTATGTAAGCATTATGGTCTTAAAGGTAAGAACAGAAATTCTGCTTTCATGTTCTGACCAGCATGATTCCACTAATTTATTCCAAATTTGTCTTGGAATAAGTTTATTCTGATGAATTTTTTTTGTCCGTAGCTGTGAAAAACTTGTTGCTTAATCATAATGTACAGACTGTGTGTATAAAAGTTTTATGAAAAGCAATGAAGATGCTTTACTTAATGCTATAAACACTTTGTGTATATGAAGTATATTTGCGTATATTCTCGCCAAATGCTGTGCCAATTACTGCTTTCTACTTAAAAAGCAGAATAGCAAGAAAGTGAAAGCGTTCAAAGATGGATTTATATGTTGATTTACTCTTCATATAAACTGATAGAAATCCACCCTGGGAAGAAACAAAAAGGCTAAGAAAGAAAATACAGATAGTATTGACTATGGTAATTTAAGGAGGACAAAAAATCAACATAATAAGACAGAAGAAAGCTCAGCTACAATGTTATAGCAGGATAGATTCAAATATATGAAATAACCTAAGTAATCAAAGTGTGAAATGACTAGTGGGTCAGCATATACAAAAAAGTCTGTGCACTTGTTAAATATTGAAGTCATTCTTAAAAGGCCAGTTCAATACTAAGCTGCCACATAAGATCTTATTTTAATTCTAACTTAAATGTATTAAGTGAGAATAAGGTGCAAATAGACCTTATGTTGCCTTTTACACAAGATTAATTTCAACCTTACAGCAAAATGTAGAAATAAAATGGCATTCTTTAAAATGTCACCCTGCTCATCCCGTTAGAGCCAGCCACCAGCTTCTGATAAAAATAAAATTTACATCCAGTATTTTCAGGTTTTTGTTCATGGGAGGAAAACGAAAGTGTAAAACAGTAGAATGATTAAATGGGTTAGAAAGAGAGAAGGTATAATGGGAAAGACAGAAAAAGACATCCAGTAATTAAGGAAGGAGAAGAAAAATAAAAAGGAAAAAGTAAACGAAAGATGTTAGCCACAGCGGCTGCATCCAGTGCCTGTGCACAGAGCTGGGCAGTGCACAGCTGCGGTCAGGCCCCAGCACCCGTTTCCTCTGCTCCCACCAGCACCAGCCGCTCGAGCCCCACCAGGATGCCCCACAGGTCCACCCCACCTCTTTTGCCCCTTCCAATAAAGACCCCTGTTGCATCAGTCCAAGTAGACACTGAGTTGGACTGTCTTGGAAACCCCTCTTTCTCCAGCCCGTGATCTGGCAGGCCACCTGCTCTCCCCTGCCTCAGCCTTCTGTATCCCCTGGGCTTCCCAGTTCCCTAGCACACTCGATTCCCTTTGCCAACTTTTTTCCCAGTAGCAGGGTAAAAACTGACCTGAGAAAGGAGAGACCACTCATCATACAAAGTTTCTGCCATGTACAAATAGCATCCACCTGAAATGCAATGAAGACTAATTCTGATAAAAGCTCTGTATCTAAAAACAAGTGTTCTCATCAACTCATTATATGTACCAGAACTGTTATCAATTAATTTCATCAGGGGGACTGCATAATTAGTAATCTAATTTTCCAGATCATTAAAACGTCCCTGGACTGTACCTAAAGAAATATTTGATTTACTCTCTCCTGGAATCCTTTTGTACCTGCGCCTGTGCATTCAGAAAATGCAAGTTCAGTCAAGATATTTCAGGACAGAATTTGAGGCAGAAATGCAACTTGGCTCCATATAATCTGTTTTCATGGAGATATCCTGACCTTTCTTATTTGATGTGGCAGAAAGAGTGTGGTAGTGTCCCAAAATACAGAGCCTGGAATAAAAAAACCCTGCAAAAGAACTCATACATTTAGATGACCACCTGGGCAGTCCTATTCTGTAGCACTTTGCGAAGTCTGTCAAAAGAACATGGATGAGGAAATTTTGACCCCTTGTAAGTCAACAAATACATTACTGTGACTCAACAGCATTGGGATTTCACTTGTAATTTAGGTCTACATATTGCTGTTTCCTGGCACACAATAACAAAATACAGGAAAAAATACCTAATGAAAGCAGTTGCTTGTTGTTATTGGGGTGCCAGGGGAAGACTTTGAACTATTAAGTCCTTTCCATACTGGTCTAAACCAGTAACAGCAGAAGAAACTGGGTTCATGTTTAATATTTCTTTTCTTTGAAGTATCAGTTATTTTACAAATGACAACTTCAGAACAGATATTATTAGATATGTCCTATAAACTAAGATCTACAACACAAGAGGAACCAATGACCCGACCTGCTGATTTACAAAGCATTCAGGGTAGCACACAAGCAGGCAGCATTCAAACATAATGAAAAACCTGAGGCCATTTTCTGTGAAGGAAGACTCAGGAAATCCAGGCACAGGAATCAATGAAAAAACCACGAAGTTTCCACAGGGACTTTCACACACATCAGTGAAATTACACTAAATTCCTGCAGCTTTATTCTCCTTACATCTCTATCACCAAAAATTCTTTGTGTTAAGAATACTGATGACAGGATGACAAAACCTATGTCTGTAAAGTTACAGACAATGTTAGCAAAGTAAATTATCTAAGTCCATAAATTCATATTCAAAATATTTCAGATAATCAGATAATATGGCTTCTGGAATTCAGCATCATTTTAACGTGTCCTAGATATTTAATATCATAAAAATAAATCAAATCTGCCTTTTTCCTATTTTATTCATGTAGAATTGAATAGTTTTCTCAGAATTTTTTTCCAGACTGATAGCTATTGCCAAAAAATATGAAACAAATATGCTATTGCTGACAGCAATCACCTACTGATTGCACAGCATAGAAAAGATTCAGATTGCAGTTACTTAAGAACTCCACGTGTCGGTGTGTTTGTTTAGGTGTGAGAGAAAGCTTAATTAATCAGCTGAAAGCATATCAGCAGACACACCTATTAAATTCTGCTACAAATTGAAATTAGTAGTAAAAGGTAGGAAGACTTCACTTTCATCAGGTTACACATCTTTCAGTTATTATAGTACAATAATGGTCAGAAATCAGATTTTAAAATATAACTGTGAAACACAAATTTTAAAAAGTGTAAATCCTGAAAGTCTTGAACAGATATTAGATCAATGCCTTGTGTTCCAAGCATTTCCACTGCTCTGAAGGTGTGAAACAGAAGTGAACCTAATCTTCTCTTTTACTTGCTAGATCTATATCTGTCTCAAGTCATCTTGTACAAGAAGAAGTTATTTCTTCTAAATGGAAAATAAACAGCTTTGTTTTCAAATCATAGAATCATAGATTGGAAAAGACCTCTAAGATCTTCAAGTCCAACTGTCAACTCAACACCACCATGGCTACTAAATCATGAAGTAGGATTTTAAAAAAGGGAAAGGACTCAACTGAAGTGAGTGCAATAATGTACCTTTTAGAATAAGCTGATTCAGCAAAATATACTAAAAGTTGCTGTCTTTCAGGCTATCACATCAGAAAAGACTACACGAATAATTCTTTAAGACAGCCCAGCTTTTGTACCTTTGCAATGGAGTAACACAAAAGAATAAATTATGTTCCTTTGCAATGCTTTTCACCTAATCACATCTTCTACCCATTTTCTAAACTGTTGGTTAGGAATAGAGAAAATACACACCAAAGGGTATACTTGAAGAAAGCATAAAACGCTAATGCTGCCAGAAGAAACTGCTGCACATATCCCCTGCCCCAGCCATATGCTCCCACGTACGTATCTTCCGCCTTTGCTCTAGCACACACGCTCTTCGAGCTACAAGGTGAAGCAGAATGGGAAACGATTCAAGAGAAACCTAATGTCTGCTGGGCTAGCAGGGCCTCTTGCCCACCTGCCAACGCGACCACACAAGCGCTTGGCCTCCCCCTAAGAGCGGGCAGGTGGGCCAGGCCACCTGCTTTAGCAGCAGTGGGGCTTGCAGGTCTGCAAAATCACGGCATTACCAGGCTGGAAGCAGAGCTGATGGAAAGCACCGTCAGCTCGCTCTGGGGGCTGCACCTCACGAGGGCACAGTAGGCTGCACAGACAAGGCACCAAAGCTGCCACTGGCACAGCTCAGCACCCAGCGCCAGTTCCTAGGTGGATGAACAAGCTGTGCGTCACCGGCCTCCTCACTGCCACCTCTCAGCTCCGGCTCTCTAGGCTCAGAAGCAGACCATTCTGATACAATAGAAACAATCAATCCTCTTGTCCTTTCAGAGACCCTTGGATGGATTTACAGGTCTTGGTAACATATTTCCAAGAAGTCAAATACTGCCAGTGGTTTTGTACTAGTGGGACACTCTCAAAAAACAAAGCAATCCCCCCAAACAAAGAAATAAAGCACTAATGGCATGAAATGGTCCAATAATTGTTTTGAAAGTGAACCAGTGAAGGTATTTGGAAAAATAGTACAGGCTGCCCATACAGAAATAAAAACTAACAGAACAGTAAAATGCCATTTTGATAAGCATATCCAAAACTATCCTCTATTTTTTTCTCTCAAGAAGCCTGATTCTAAGCAGGTATAACCTGTCCTAGCTCTGTGGCAATTCTAAATAAGATCAGCTGAATATTTTGAATCCTAGAAACTGACATCTGAGAAGAAGAGATAGAAGAATGGAATTCCATATATGCCTGGGAACACTGGCGTTTTGGCTAGTAACAGAGCTGGTTCCTAATGCTGCCTTTCATTAGTAAAGCTAAGGGAAAAAAATAAAAACCAATGACTGCCCCATGAAAAATTAGGAGAGAAGTATTTTATAAACCTTTGTTAGTTTAGCTGTTATGAGGCTATTGCATAAGTACGCCATACTAATTTTATTGGCTCATAGCACATATAATTTGAAAGTATTATGTTACCTGCATAAACCATACATATGGTTCAGAATCTCAGCATAATCTGTCTGTGGGAACAGTAATGTATGGTTCTGGAATAGAGGTGGTGTACATAAATTATGCAAGGTATTTTCTAATCCCCACAATATTTCAAGGAATGGGACAGCCATTATGTAACAAGAAATGTCTCCTGCACCTTTCTGACAGATGGGACACGAACATTATTGCTTTTCCCTGTTCCTTCAGGGCAGGTCACTCTCTCAGTTCACTACACTAATGTGCCACTAATTCTAAAGGCAAGGCTTCAGCATTCATTCAGATTTCAGCATTTCATTGTGGAGGAAAAGCTACCACTTTCCATTTTCTTCATATGAACTTAATTACTTTTTACCATTGGATTGCCAAAGGAATAAGGAAGGCTCCTAGATGAAGTCTACAACAGTGCATGTGATGAACAATTTCATTGGCAATATCGAATGGCTATTTACTTTTTCTTAAAAGTTGCCTTAGAACTGCTGAGACATGCAAAACATCTTAGTCTCACAATTAAACAATGACAGCTTTGCAATGAGACCCAGGAATACAAACAGCCGCATCAAGTGGCCAACTGCCACAAACTCCCTGTATCACTCTGCACAAGTCATTTGATTTCTCTGTACTTCAAGTTCTCCCTTCACTTCACAGACTGACAGCTCTGTTCTTTACTTTCTTTAGAACTTAATTCAACTAAAAGGTATATCTTTTGGCTGATAACTTTAAAGTCAGTGTATTTTACATTTAAATCAAGAAATTCACAGTCCAGAAACATGGTTCGGTGGCGGAATTGCTGTTACACTCTTCTTTCTCCTTCAAAAAAATTGGTATATCCAGAAGCACAGGCAGGCCTATGGACTTAGATTTTGTAAAAATATATTCAAAATAAGTATATCAAACAGAATGGCAATTCATACAAGAATATGAAAATCCTACTTTTACCCTTATGTTTCAAGAAACCTTCTTGAGACTAGTTGCTTTAGTCGGACCACAACATTTGAGTTATGCTTTACTGCTGCATACAGCAGGCTCTAAAGGGGAGACTAAAGGAACCAACACTTCCAACCTTTGCAGTGACAATTCACACTACAAAATATAAAGCTAAATACAAAGAGAAAAGAAAACCGAAGGTCTCTTCTAATCTTGTTGGAAAAAATTTCCCTCCAGACCTTAATCAGTAGCTGAACTTTTTACCTCAAGTACATGTGCAATGTTCACCGAACACTGAAGTCATGATCTTGAGCATAAAGAGTAAAACGCCACTGTGCCTGAAGCTTTTGTAGTGACAAGGATTCATCAGGTGTGTTACGATTGCATGTCACAGCTGTCAAGATGATGAAAAACCTTTGCATTTTAAAAGGCTCTGTATTTTAGGTTTATTTGGATATGCCTTCATGAAGACTGAAGGAGGAAAACCTTAATCCAACATCTGGGTTATTTTTCTGTAACTAGAAGACAGCAAACATCTTTCTTTCACCTCTTATGTTTTGTATCTATTATTTTTAATTGTTGTTGGAAGAAAATGAAAAGATTAACATAAGAACACCACCCCCACCAACACAAACTAAATCTAATTAGCTTCTGAGAATCAGAGTACTTTCAAAGCGACCTCTTTTGCTAACCCATACATTGTTTTCAAATACTCATTTCTATTTCAGCTAACCTATTTCTTGGGCCAACAGCATAGGTTTTTTCCCCACTTCAGTTATCTTCTAAAGGGAATAATGATTTGTTGACTTGTGCTCATCATACTCGAACAGTGACAGAGAGATAACACTCATGCTGTCATTTCTTCCAATTTATAATGCAAAAGTCAAAATACGTATTCTATAAATCATTGTCTTGATTTGCCATTGGTTATAATTGTTATATATTGGTTATAATTTGTTATATAATTTGTTATAACTAGCAACAACCATGGTGAGGCAGTTATGCCATGTATCTCTGGTATTATACCTTTGCAAAGCAAAAGTAAAAAGGACTGAATAAAGCACATGCCAAAGGCAACTGGATTCCATGAGCTCAAAGAGTTTAGAAGATCATCGTATCAGTTAAATCATGGCAGAACAAAACCACATGCAAGTGTTTAGAGACTGCGCTCTAATACAACGCACACACACAGAGAAGAGGTCCAGTTCACTGAAACATTACAAATCAAAATGCAATCGCTTTCCTGTGCTTAAAGTGCCCTATGAGGAACTGAAAGGTTAATGAGCAAGGCGGCTTTGATTGCTTTTTTTCTAAATACCTGGCCCATAAACTAAGCACAACTGCCTTTAAAAGCTCCATACTCCAAAATTTCTATAGTAAATGTTCTTCTGTTGGAACTTTCTATTCATGGAACTGGACTATAAATAGGGATATAATATCTTTAATAGGTTGCAGACACCATACTCTTTTCAAATATCCTGACTTTGCTAGAGGCTATAATGACAACAGCGAAATAGCTTAGAAACCACTGGGAGCAATTTGTCAGTGCAGTGCACAGGGTCCAGTGTTTTCCTGTTGTAATTAGTGGCTGGTGCATGCTCACTATTACCTGAAGTTACGGTAGTGATTCCAGATTCAACCATATGTCCAATGACTAGCGGAGTGTGCATGTGTCTATGCTTGGGATAATGCACCTCCTGTAAATTGTTCCTGTTAGTCCTTTGCAATTTATTTCACGTTTCCAAGAACAGTCTTGAACTGGCAGTGTCAACGACATATGTTTTTGACATTACCAAGAACAGAGACAAGAATGATTTATGCCATTTTTCCCCTTCTCAGACTGAACAGGTATAAAAATTGTCATTTGTAGAAAGTCATACAACATAGAGAAAGCTTTAGAAAACTTGACTTAGATGGAAGGTGTGAAGATAAGAGTTTTATGTTAGCAGAATTAACACCTTAGGAATCATTCCTCAGTTTCTTGAAAGAAACAATTATTTTTTCACATTATAAATTCCTTACATAGGAACTCCTGCTCTACATGTTTGTATGGTCTTTCGAAACTAAGTGCAGCTTTTCTTCCTGCTTTGGTGGCAATATTGCCTGCTAGATTTCACACCATAATTCATGCTCTGTCTTGCTCAATTACAGTCAGTGACAAAAATCCAGTTACATTCAGAAGGAAGCAGTAGTAAACTTGATCCAGATAAAACTTATTTTCTCACTTTTACTGGATGAACTCCAATAATCTTAAACAATGATCACTTCAAAAACGTTACAACTGCAGCTTTTGTCATGAGCCACGTGCTTCTGTGCAACACTCACCACTTACAGGAGATCAGGCTCACAAGGTGTGACAAACAGCGAGATGCAGAATTTCAGAGAGAGAAAGAGCACGCACTGACCTAGTGCTCAACCACTATCTGGGCGAGACCTTCTACTGTGAAGATAAACCAGGTTTTTTGTCAAACCAGGAAGAGCAAAAGTGGGACAACAGTGGGAGGAGGCAAGACGACAGCAGCTTGCCCTCAATGGTACTGTCGCAGCACTGTGAACTCAATACAAAACTCACACAGTGACTTCACACTTCGCAAGCCAGTGTCCCCTCCTGGCCCGTGCTGTGAGACCACACACTTCAATGTTTCAGTTGACTCTGAAACAAAGAACACTATATTGGCTCTAGTAACAGTGGCAGAAGTCTTCTGACAATATAAACCATTTCTCTAGCTATATGTATCTCCTTGGGCCTTGAAATATAACCATGCATTTATGGTAAATGCGATTTGCAAGATGAATGACGACACATGCCCAGTTTAAACCTGCTCACTGTGTCACCTCTGGAGCTCACAGGCCTGCTACCAGTAACAGCACCAGGCTCTTTGTCTTACACAGCAAGAACTTGTACTTAAAAAAAAAAACAACAAAAAAACCCAAAACCACCATGCTGTTGGTAGTAACAGCAAGATGACACTCCTGCTCGTCTTGCAGGTCCATGCTGCATCACGGTCTCATGCTGCATCCAGGGTGTTAAACACATCATCCGGGAACAGGTAGCCTTGAAAACAGCCACATACCTTCGCAAACCTTACATCAGGAAGATCCAGAGTACCCAGATTCACACCGATAACCAACATAATAAATTGTTGCTTCTTTGCTTGTTTTTAATATTTTTTTTTTCAGTCCTCAGTTTTTCCCCTAAGAGTCCATAGGATTTCACTTGCTTGGTCCTACTTTTAGCCAAGAAACTTTTGCCCGAAATGAAAAAGCATATTTTAGGAAGACACCAAGTCTCTGCAAAGGATTGTAAGCAAGCAATGAAAATCACAAAAAGTGTTGATAAATTATTCCTTTAAGTTGAGAATTGTACTATTACAGAAAACTGAATCTTTCTTATAACTGTTTCAAGCTTTCTCTTCCTGCTGCTAGATCTTACCTGTGCTTTTTAGGCTAAATGATGGTTTGGCATACCATTTGAAAGCATGGGCTTTTTTGTCACCCTGTTGAATTTTGGTTCATGCAGTAACTTGTTATACAATTCGTTTGAAAACTGAGGAATGCATTTACTTGACCACTCCAGTAGTAGTAAGAAATTCTAGTTTCACATTACAGAAATGGTTTTCTGCACTATGGTCATCCTGGCATTTCCTCAACGTGTATTATCTTTCAACCTGAACATGTCTTTGTGCACATTTATGAGGATAAAAGGGAAGGTGCTTGCTGCAAATGGGGGAAAGCATACCTGTAAACAAAAAGGTAAAAGACTTACAGAAACCAGAGGTGAGTTCAGTGCTCAAACTAACTTTAAGCAAATAAACAAACAATGGGTCAGATTATTTCATTTGTAGAATCCAGAAGAAACATCTTCTTACTCAAGATCTAGACATAACCTAAATGATGATATTTTCTTGCTTGTCACTTCCAGTGCCTAAAGATCCCTGCATAACTGTCAAGACCCTTAGTTTCAGGTAGGAAGTGTTCCTCCAATCAAACAAAAATTTCAAACTTGGCAGAATGCTAAGCACATCCTCATGAGCACCACCTACCCTTCCAGGACACCAACACAACTGCTTTGGTCGGACATAAACACTGGTGCCATATTCTGTAGGTAGGAAGAGAACTCCATGTGTTTTCTCCAACATTTGGGCCAGACCAAGCAGCTGACTGTCACTCTTAATATATTCTTAAATTTAGATTTCCTTACACCCTATACCGTTACTACATAAACGAAATTTAAGCTTGAAAAGAGATACCATGTACAAGGCAAATTACAAAACACCCGAACTCAGCAGCTTTCACCTGAACATTAAGAATGATGAGACTGTGAGAGACAACAGTACACAATTTTTTGTCAATAGCATAACGATTTAAAAGCCTTTTCCCCAGGGCATGGCATCTTTTCCTAGATGAAAGGGCAAGCTTAGGCTATTGCAACATTAAGCAGCTGATGAATGACCTTGTTGTCACACTTGTTTTAGGGGATTGATCATGTCCAATTAATTCCTAGAAGAAATCAATTGTTCTTACCTAGCTCATTTACATTAATAAGAAAATATTAATGACTTCACTGCCTGTAAGTATTGGAAATAGAAGTTGCATTTACATTTTGACCTGCTGGTGTTTCAAGAGGATTCATTATCTCCTCCTATGACAGCAAAACAAAAACCCACACAATTTTTCCCAGTTATTCAGCATTAAAATCAAGTATTTCTCTACGTATTTATCTGACAACTGGATCATATAACAATTAGTTTTGCATTGCTGGCTTATTTTTATGGGTGTAATTTTTATCATACACTATAGAAAGCACATAATAATTTTTTTCCATTGCTAACTTAATGTTGAGAGAAACACTGTGTACAGAAACTCCAGACCACAATTACGATTTCCTGTTCAGATAGCCATAAAGCCTGACACACCATCAGAGGAACAGGGATACGAGTGTGCAGGTAAAAGCAGTTCATATCATTTCATTCCTGGCAACAACCCTTAGGAAAACATTCAAATGGAATCTTTGGGGTGGGATTTAGAACTCACGATGACTGCCAAAAACTTAAATAACGCTTTATCAGATGCTGGGATTAGCCTCTCTGTGAGCTACACACTATGAATAGCCCACGTCTGAGCATTCGTCCTGGACTTTCTTCCCAGAGGGAGAAATATAATAGGAAGGTGCATTTCAAGATGAAATTCAGAATCTGATTGCTATATTCTCTGTTCAGTGCATACTGCTATCATTTCTGGTAAAATGTCCTAGTTAAGGGTTACAGTAAATTGATTACATAATACTACAGGAATTTATCATGTAATAGAAAAGGAATTTAAGAGCTGAATACCTAATATTATTAATAAAACAGGTCTGTGGATAGATACATTTAGGGGATACAGTTTATATTATTACCTGATCCTACATAAAATTAAAGAGCTGATAAAATCAGAAATGCAAGGACAAAATAGACTCTAAGGGATTTTTCAATTGGAAACTTCTGACTGGGTAGCACAACAGTGGGTATTTACTCGCTGCATCTCTTCCGCCTCTAGAAATAGACCCTGAGTTTGGATTCTTCCCTTAAATCAGAATTCCAAGCCGATCTGTGCAGAGACACTCTGCTGCCACCCTCTGTGGTATCTGAGACGGTTCATAATACCAACCGTAAATAAAATGCCAACGACCCTAATTAAAGACTTAGGGACCAAGATCTCTCGTTGTGAAAAAACTGATACAACAACAAAAAAAATATTAGGATATAATTAAATGTGGAAAGTAATACCAGTAACTCAAAGTCACCGGCACACAAGGAATTAAAGTGGTGTTGGTACATGAATGACTTCAATATTGAAGCAGTAGCTAAGTTAACCAGCTTAACATATTTTGGGGCTACATTTGAAAAACGGTAAAAGAGAATGCATCTTAACTGTGTATTTAGTCTAGTCCATTGCTATGGACATCTTTTTTTTAGACATTTTCTAAGAACAAACATGTAGTTGTTTCCAGTTTGTCCATCATGTCCTAATTTGAAATTCAGTACAGGCACATAACTGATTAATAGAGAATGATGTGCTTGGTCAAAGTAACATTTAATCCCTCATGAGACAGATACAACACTGAGAGAAAACAGCTTGTGAGAAGGATTTATATTAATTATTAACTGATAAAAAGCTACTTATCCTGATCATACTTGTGATTATTGAAGTCTATTTTATACCAGGGCAGACAGGATATTGTTCTTTTGCTCTCACCCCTGCAAGAGCAACCCCTATTTAACTAAGCACAGTTTCCTACCCTGCACACACAGCTACATTTCTCATTCACTGCCTTAATATTCTTGCCTGTTAAACCATTGATCCAAGCGGTCATTAGGGAACACAGAGTCTGAGTGCTTTAGCAGAGCAGCCAACATCAAATCAAAAGTATTCTAATTTTTTTTCAATTTTTTTTTAAACCACCACATTCATAGACCCAATGCTGTAGCAAAGCCACTCAGTTTTAGTGAAGGGAAAACCTACCCTTTCTGCAGGGCCTTTAGAAGAGCGCAGTTTTTTTGTTTTCTCCTCCGCATCCCCACTTGCATTTTACTTCTTTTTCTGTAACTCTGCCCATGAAATTAAATAAGCTTCTCAAGCAAATGATTCCCTTGCTAGTGCTCTTTGCTGTATTCTGCGTGGCAGTTGTGTAGGGCCTTCACTGGCACTCTGCAACAGGTCATTCATCCAAACTCTTAATGAGGAATAGAATTTAGCTTTAAATTTTCTATTTTTCAGAAACAGCAGAACTAAAATTAGCCATACAATTTTAACTTGGCTTTCTAGTTTAACAGTACCTGAAAATACTACTGCCATATGATAAAAATATCAGCCTGTCTTCATAACCCCAAAAAATATCCTGTTACACACAAGAGAAAAAAAAAAAATCACTTGTCATTGTCACTGAAGAACAAGAACATTAGAACCTTCTTCACCTAGCTGAGGGGTGGGGGAGAGAAACCTTGTGTGTAAAACAAGAATTCATTTTAACACATTGTCGGACTTGACATTTTGACTGGCCATTCTGAATTTAACACGCGTTCTTTCAGTCACAATCGAGCTCATATATTCATCGGAATGGTACCAATCAGCTTATATTTTTTTCCTAAATGAACAATTTATTCTACACAATTTATCCTTATTCTAGTATCTAGATACATACTGCAAATTACTAGAAGAACTTTTGTGTTCTTCAAGATTTTGCTTAGTAGGGTTATTACAAAATAACAGACACTTCACAAGAAAACTAAGAAAAAAAGCAACTTAGTATCCAGAGGTCTCCAAGATGTCACTTGTGGTGAGTTACAGTACTGTTTGACTAAAGGTAAAAAAGTTTTCTCTTTACTACTTAAATTTAAAAAAAAAAAAAATGGTAGCAAAATGTATCCATCTTAGCTATTTATTGGGCAAGTAAAATCCTCCTGATTCACTTCACAATCCTTACCAATCTTCTGAAACAGTAACAGAACAGTTTCTTCAATCACCATTTTAATAGAGAAAATAGCAGAGATCTGTTTCTCTTTATTAGTAAAAAAGGGAAGAAGGTGCTAGCAGAAGAAGCTGTAGTCTGTCATTTCTAATATCTTACTTCCCTTGACACCTGAGATTGTTTCGGTCAAGAGTTTTCAAATTTGGGCTGCAATCCTCAGCACGCAAATACAAGCTGCAAATACGTGGAGGCAGGAGGTCACAGACATCACACTTATTCCTCTCCTGTTTATACTTTTATTAAAAATGGAGTTCCAAAAAAATTTTAATTAAGTGTCTTTTGCACGGCTACCTGGCAAACTCAACTAGCATGCTGAAATAACAGGGGACGTGGACTGGTGCAATTATTTCAATAAATGCCATATGGATTTCGGAATTTGGTAATCATAGATCTGGCACCTCTTTATAATGTATTTGGGACAGGCTGGAAGAGTTTTGTGAAATTGCTAAAACCAGGTGCTTCTGCCTCACTGAGGCTAAACTACCTTTTACTATTCAGCTTTCCTATAAGGACAGAACTGGAAACCAAGTATATATGGTCTACACTGGCCCATCTCTTGCCTGTCCCTCCCCAGTTATTTCTTTATAGAATCACAGAATTGTTTGGGTTGGCAGGGACCTTTAAAGGTCACCTACTCCAGCCTGTCTACAGTGAGCAGGGACATCTTCAACTGGATCAGGTTGCGTAGAGCCCTGTCCAACCTGACTTTGAATGTTTCCAGGGATGGGGTATCTACCACCTCTCTGGACAACCTGTGCTAGTATTTCACCATCCACATTGTACAAAATTTCTTCCTTCTATCTAGTCTAAATCTATCCACTTTTCGTTCGTCCTGTCGCAACAGAGCCTGCTAAAAAGCCTGTCCCCATCTTTCTTATAAGACCATATAAGTACTGAAAGGCCGCAGTAAGCTCTCCCTGGAGCCTTCTCTTCTCCATGCTGAGCAGCCCCAACTCTTCTTAGCCTTTCCTCACAGCAGAGGTGTTCCAGCCCTCTGACCATTTTTGTGGCCTGCTCTGGCC
>Ga0181612_156210_pt1 | contig 42053 bp, 29 predicted proteins | sample HoacroProtozoa21_FD_119630 | JGI IMG/M metagenome (GOLD analysis project Ga0181612, IMG submission 119630) | Hoatzin crop microbial communities from Cojedes, Venezuel. Combined Assembly of Gp0051906, Gp0051904, Gp0051908
CGCGTGGTTGGCGGCAGGCTGTGAGTAATAGAAACCAATGAGCAGGTAGGACGAAACACCCACCATCTCAAAGAAGATGAAAATCTGGAAAATGTTGGTAGCCACCACCAGGCCCAGCATCGAGAAGGTGAACAAGGCCAGAAACGCATAGTAGCGCTGGAAACCCTTCTCGGCATTGCCCTCGTGGTCACTCATGTAGCCCAGACTGTAGAGGTGCACCATGAGCGAGACGGTGGTGATGACGATGAGCATCATCGCCGCAATGGGGTCGAGCATGACCCCCATGCGCACCACCAGATTGTCGCTAAACGAGAGCCAGGCGGGGTTCCACACGGTGACTGCCTGACGCACACCGTCAACCATCTGTCCCTGGCCCGAGCCAAAGAAGTAGGTCAGAGCCACGCCATAGGCGAGGATTGTGGTGACCAGCATGGCCAGCACACCTAACACGCCTGTGATTTTTCTACCCATTTTCACACCCGCCAGTCCCAGGAACAGGAACATGAACAGCGGGATTGCTACAACAGCTATTGCTAAATTTAATGGCATAATTATTGTGTGACGGTGTTAGAACTTGAGTTTGGTAATCTGATTAATATCCACGTTGCGGGCAATGCGGAACACATTGATGATGATGGCCAGTGCCAGCGCAGTCTCGGCGGCTGCAATGGCGATGGCAAACAACGTGAAGAACATGCCATCCATCTGCCCCGGATAGAGGTAACGATTGAACACGACAAAGTTGATGTCCACCGCGTTGAGCATGAGCTCAAGCGAGATCATGATGGCAATCATGTTCTTGCGGGTGATGAACCCATAGACGCCGCAGCCAAACATGATGAGGCTGGGGATGAGATACATTAACAGGGTAAGGTCCATGCTGTGAAATCCTCCTTTCTTGATTAGTTAACGGCGACGGGCGATAACCACCCCACCAATGATACATGCCAGTAACAACACGCTGATGGCCTCGAACGGCAACAGATAGCCCAGCTTGTCGGTGCTCAACAAGAAGTGGCCAATCTTGTCCATGGTGATGTCCACACCGCCAGTGATGAGCTTGCCGGCAAATCCAGCATAGCTGAACAGGGCATAGCCACACACTGCAACGCCTGCCAGTGCCGCCGTCAGCCCCAGCCAGCGGCGGTGGGAGGACAGTGCCTGGGCATCCTTGCCAGGGGCATGGGTGAGCAATATCGAGAACACAAACAGCACAACGATGCCGCCGGCATAGACGGCGATCTGCACCGCTCCCAGGAACTGATAGTCCATCTGGAAGTAAATGATTGCTGTCGCAAAGAGCACAAACAGCAGATAGGTTGCCGAGCGCAGGATCTTGCGTGTCGTGACGGTCAACACCGAGAACACGATGATTGCGATAGCAACAATAAAGTATAAAATGATGTTACCAACTGATTCCATTATTGTTTGTTTTCTTCGTTAGGTTCTTGTTTGGGGGCATCGCTTGCCGCCGCGGGCCTGGTTGCCTCGTTGTCGGCTGGTGCGGGAGCGGCTGTTGCGGGTTTTTCCACGGCAGGCTTGGGGGCGGCGGGTGCCGCTGCGGGCACTGGGTCGTCCTTTTCGGGCAGGTAGTTGAGCTGCTTGACAAGCTTGTCACGGGTGAACACGGCCTGCTCAAAGTCGTTGCTGAACTCGATGGCACTGGTGGGGCAGGTGAGCACACACAGGTTGCAGAAGGTGCAACTGCCCAGGTCATAGATGTACTTGTCCAGCTTCTGTTTCTTCTTGCCGTTGGGCAGGTCCACCATGCGCGTTGTGATGCTGATGGTCTGGTTGGGGCAATTGCGCTCGCATGTGCGGCACGCGATGCACTTGTGTCGTCCCTCGTCGTCATAGATGAACTGCAACGTTGCCCTGAAGCGCTCGGGCACATGGTGGGTGTTGCGGTTCTCGGGATACTGCTCGGTGACCTTGGGCGTGACCAGTTCCTTGCCCGTGACCTCCATGCCCTTGATGAGGCTGTGCAGCCCTGAGAATATTGAGACGAAATATTCCTTGATGTTCATGTCGTCGTGATTGTCGTGAAAAAACTTGCGTTAACTCTCTGTTTCTCTTCTGTTTCTCTCTCTCGTTGTGGTTGATGTGGCGGTTATCGCTCCACCTGTCCGCCCAGGATGTCGAGCAGCTCGGTAGTGATACCCTGCTGACGCAGCTTGTTGTACTCCAGTTGCAGCTCGTCTAGCAGTTCCTTGGCATTGTCGCTGGCGGCCTGCATGGCCATCACGCGTGCGCTTTGCTCGCTGGCGGCACTCTGGATGAACACGTCTTGCAGCATCGACTTGATGTGCAAGGGCAACACCGTGTTGAAGATGGTGTTGGCGTCGGGCTCAAACAGGCAGGGGCTGTTGGCCGCCCTGGGGTCCACCTCCTGTGCCAGTCCCTGATAGCTCACGGGCAGCAGTTGCTCGCGCGTGAACACCTGCTTGCCTGTCGAGATGAAGTGCATGTACAGCACCTCGACGCGGTCAAACGTGCCCTCGAGGAAGCGTGTCTTCAACAGGTCGGTGAACTCATACAAGTCCTCGCTGCTGCTGCGCGTGTTGAGCGTGACATTCTCGACTTGCAGGTCGTCGGCAGCAATCTTGTTGGCAGCCTTGGTGAGTTTCTTGCCCACAGGGACAACGGTAATGCCCACCTTGTTGCCATAGTGGTTGCGCACCTGAGCGATGCTGTCGAGCAGTTGCTTGAAGATGTTGACGTTGAAACCACCACACAGGCCGTCATCGCTGCCAAACACCACCAGTGCCACGCGGTTGACCTCACGCTCGGCAATGAGCGGTGATTCAAACTGTTGGTCGGTGACGAGCAGGTGGCTGATGACGTGTTGCACCATGCTCCTGTAGGGGGACAGACGCTGCAACTGGCCGGTGGCCTTGCGCATCTTGGACGAGCTAATCATTTTCATGGCGCTCGTCGTCTTCTGCGTTGAGGCGACCGACCCGATGCGTGTCTTGAGTTCTCGTAGTGTAGCCATTGTTGGGAGTGATGATGTTAACTGGCTGTGCTTGAGGTGTAACGTGCGGCGGTCTCGCTGGCGGCAGCCTTGAGCTTGGCCATCACGTCGTCGTCAATCTTGCCGGTGCGCAGCACGTCCAGCACGTCGCTCTGGTGCTTGCCGCGCAGGTACTGGATGAACAATTTCTCAAATTCACCCACCTTGTCCAGCGGCACGTCGCGCAACAAGCCGTTCACACCACAATAGATGATGGCGACTTGCTCCTCGACCTTCATGGGCGAGTACTGGGGTTGCACGAGCAGCCGCTCGTTCTTGCGGCCCGTGTCGATGGTGCGTGCTGTCACGGGGTCGATGTCACCGCCAAACTTGGTGAACGCCTCGAGCTCGCGATACTGTGCCTGTGCAATCTTGAGGGTACCAGCCACTTTCTTCATACACTTGATTTGAGCGTTACCACCCACACGTGACACCGAGATACCCACGTTGACAGCGGGGCGGATGCCCGAGTTGAACAGCGCGGTTTCCAGATAAATCTGTCCGTCGGTGATTGAGATGACGTTGGTGGGGATGTAGGCACTCACGTCGCCGGCTTGTGTCTCGATGATGGGCAGTGCAGTGAGCGAGCCGCCACCCTTGACGATGGGCTTGAGGGGCTCGGGCAGGTCGTTCATCACCGATGCCACGTCCTGGTTCTCGTTAATCTTGGCGGCACGTTCGAGCAGACGGCTGTGCAGATAGAAGATGTCGCCCGGATAGGCCTCGCGTCCTGACGGGCGCTTGAGGATAAGCGAAATCTCGCGATAGGCAACAGCGTGCTTGGACAGGTCGTCATAGATGACCAGCGCGTCACGGCCCGTGTCACGGAAGAACTCACCGATGGCGGCACCGGCAAACGGCGCATAGTAGCGCATGGATGCCGAGTCGGCAGCGGTGGCGGCCACGATGATGGTGTAGGGCAGGGCACCCATCTCGTCAAGCTTGTTGACCAGTGCAGCCACGGTCGAGGCCTTCTGTCCGATGGCGACGTAGATGCAATAGACGGGTTTGCCAGCCTCATAGTTTGCCCGCTGGTTGATGATGGTATCGACGGCGATAGCGGTCTTGCCAATCTGTCGGTCGCCGATGATGAGCTCACGCTGTCCTCGACCGATGGGAATCATCGAGTCGATGGCCTTGAGTCCCGTCTGCAGGGGTTGGTTCACCGGCTGGCGGAAGATGACGCCCGGAGCCTTGCGTTCTAGGGGCAGACGCAGGCGCTTGCCCTCGATGGGTCCCTTGCCGTCGATGGGCTTGGCCAGGACGTTGATGACGCGCCCCAGCAGGCCCTCACCCACCTCGATAGAGGCGATTTCGCCCGTGCGTCGCACTTTCATGTTCTCGGTCACGGTGTCCACCTCGTCGAGCAGGATGATACCCACGTCGCTTTCCTCCAGGTTCATGGCCACGCCGGTCACGCCATTCTCAAACTGCACGAGCTCGTTGGCCTCAACATTGTGCAGGCCATAGGCGTGTGCAACGCCGTCACCCACCTCGAGCACAGTGCCCTCTTCTTCAAAGGTCACCTGCCTCTTGAGGTCATCGACGAGTTGCTGTTTCAGTATGTCAGATATTTCACTGGGATTAATCATCTCGCTAGTGTTATTTCTTTTGCAGTTTTAATCTCAATTCACTTAGTTCTCTCTTTACCGACGCGTCGAGCACCAGGTCGTTAATTTTGACGGTGAAGCCGCCAATCAGGTTGGCGTCAATCTGTTGCTCCACCTCCAGGGTCACGTCGCCCAGTCGCTTCTTGACGATGTCGATAATGCCATTAATCTCCTCGTCGGGCACGGGTGCCGCTGTGGTGATGACCACGTGGGCGATGTTGTGCTGCTCACGATAGAGATCGACGTAGGCCAGGGTAATCTTGCGCAGGTACTCGGCGCGGTTGTTGCGCACCACCAGCAGCAGGAACTTGTCCAGCGAGCTGCCGGGCTTGCCACCCGCCACTTGCAGCATGTAGGCACCCTTCTCCTCGTCGGGGATGTGCGGGTTGAGCACCACGCGCTTGAGCTCGTCGATGGCGGTGTATCGGAAGTTGAGCTGCTTGAGCAGTTCATAGATTTCCTGTGAGTCACCGTTCTCGACGGCGAGCTTGTACAGCGCTTTGGCATATCGGCGTGGGATAAGTCCGTCACTCATGATGCGTTAGTTTTTAGTCTCAACCTCACTCAGATACTGGTCCACCAGCTCCTTCTGAGCCTTGTCGTTGGCGATGTTGCGGCGGATGACTTTCTCGGCGATTTGCAATGCCAGGTCACCCACCTCGAGGCGCAGTTGTTTTTCCGATTCCTTGCGAGCCTGTTCGATCGACACCTGAGCGGCATCGGTGACCTTTTTGGCCTCGACTGCAGCCTCGCCACGCGCATTCTCGATAATCTGATTGCGCATCTTGGCAGCGTCGCGCAAGATTTCGGCCTGTTGCCCTCGAGCCTCGGCAATCACCTTGTCGGCCTCGGCTTTGGCATTGTCCAGGTGGACTTTGGCCTCTTGTGCATATGCGACGCCCTTGTCAATGAGGTCTGCACGCTCTTCCATCGACTTGATGATGAACGGCCACGCCCACTTGGCAAGGATGCAATAGAGGCACAAGAATGCCACAAACATCCAGAAGACCAGACCAAATTCAGGTTTGAAAAGTTCCATCTAAAACGTTGTTTAGAGGATTGTTATTACTGCATGAAAATGCCCAGGATGCAAACGATGAGAGCGAAGAAAGCCACACCCTCGATGAGGGCTGCAATCACGATCATGTTGCTGCGGATGTCACCTGCGCTCTCGGGCTGACGTGCGATGGCTTCCATTGCCGAGCCACCAATCTTACCGATACCGATACCAGCACCGATAGCTGCGATGCCTGCTCCAATTGCTGCGCCAAGGTTGGCCATAGCGTCTGCTAAAATCATTCCTAACATAGTTGTAAGTTTTTTAGTTGGTTGTTGTTATTGATGTTAATTTTTTATTTTTTCTCAAGTTGGGTCTCATCGTTGGTGGCTGCGGGGGCAGCGGCCTGCTCGTGGCCGTGCTCGTGAGCCATGTGGATGAACATGGTGGAGAGGATAGTGAACACATAGGCCTGGATGAAGCTCACCAGCGTGTCCAGCAGCAGCATGAACAGCGAGAACGCCAGCGAGAACACCGTGGTGCCTGCGCCAACAGCCGCGCCAAACATGCTAGCAAAGATGAAGATGAGCAGCATGAACACAATCACCACCATGTGTCCGCCCAGCATGTTGGCAAACAGACGGACCATCAGTGCGATGGGTTTGGTGAAAATGCCGAACATCTCGATGACCTGCATCAGGGGCACCGGGCACTTGAGTGCTGTGGGCATGTCGGGCCACAGGATTTCCTTCCAGTAGTGCCGCGTGCCGGTGAGGTTGGTAATCAGGAATGTGGCTATTGCCAGCACGCCCGTCACCGCCAGATTTCCCGTCAGGTTGGCACCGCCAGGGAAGATGACAATCAGGCCCAGCAGGTTCATCGTCAGGATAAAGAAGAACACCGTGAGCAAGTAGGGCGCATACTTGGGCGCATCCTTGCCCATGATGGGACGTATCGTGTCGGTATAGACAAAGTCCACCACCACCTCGAGGGCGGCTGTGAGCTTGCGCGGTGCCTTCATGCCGTTGCGCTTGTACCAGCGCCGCATCTTGAACGCCATCATGATGACCAGCAGGGCGGCAATGAAGATGCCGGCGGCATTCTTGGTGATAGAGAAGTCCCACGGACGATATTGCGTGCCGTCAGACAACTGCTGCACCACCTTGTTGTTATAGTCGCCTCCCTTGGCAATCATGAACCCCTCGTAGGTCTGCCCGCTGGCCAGCCGGTTTGACGAGAAACAGTGCCATGAGCCGTCCTGGGCGCGGACAATGATGGGTAACGGGATGCGCACGCTATGGTTGAATGGCAACTCCCAGCCGTAGGCGTCGCCCAGGTGTTCAAAGATGATTTCCTGGGCATCGACCTCACTGGCCTCGCCGTGGCTGTGCTGTGAGGCTGACATGTAGCCAAACGCCATCAGCGCCACGATGACCAGTGCCACAATTGCTGTTATCGCTTTGTTCATAGTCATGCGTTAATAAAGGCACACCGACACCACATTATCTTTGATATCAGCCACACCGCCGTGGATGGCGCGCTCAACGGTCTCGCCACCATCGACATGATAGGTCATGGTGCCGGCCTTGAGGGCTGCAATGAGCGCGGCGTGGTTCTTGAGCACCTGGAATGCACCCATGACGCCTGGCAGCGTCACACTGTCCACAGTGCCTTCAAACTCGATTTGCTCAGCCGATATGATTTTGAGTGTCATGATGTTGTTGTCGTTGTTGTGTTGTTATTCTCACTGGGGTGGCAGGTCATCGTCAGGCCTGCTCCAGCAGTTTCTTGCCCTTGGCAATAGCCTCGTCGATGGTTCCTACGCTCAGGAATGCCTGCTCGGGCAGGTCATCGACCTCACCGTCTAGAATCATCTTGAAACCACGGATAGTCTCGGCCAGCGGCACCATCACACCAGGCAGTCCGGTGAACTGCTCGGCGACAAAGAACGGTTGTGACAGGAAACGCTGGGCACGGCGTGCGCGCGATACCACCAGCTTGTCCTCGTCGCTCAGCTCCTCAACGCCCAGGATGGCGATGATGTCCTGCAACTCGTTGTACTTCTGCAACAAGTGGATGACGCGTTGTGCCACGTCATAGTGTTCCTCACCGATGATGTTCGGGTCCATGATGCGTGATGTTGAAGCCAGCGGGTCCACAGCGGGATAGATACCCAGCTCGGCAATCTTGCGGCTCAACACACAAGTGGCATCCAGGAAGTTGAACGTCGTGGCAGGGGCGGGGTCCGTCAAGTCATCGGCAGGCACATACACCGCTTGCACCGAGGTGATGCTGCCCGTCTTGGTCGAGGTGATGCGCTCCTGCAACTTACCCATCTCACTGGCCAGTGTGGGTTGGTAACCCACAGCCGACGGCATGCGGCCCAGCAGGGCTGATACCTCACTACCGGCCTGGGTGAAACGGAAAATGTTGTCCATGAACAGCAGGATGTCCTTGCCGCCGCCGTCCTGATCGCGGAATTGCTCGGCAACGGTCAGACCAGACAATGCCACGCGCAGGCGTGCACCCGGCGGCTCGTTCATCTGGCCGAACACCAGTGTGGCCTGTGAACTGCCCACGGCGTTCATGTCCACGTCTTCCAGTTTCCACTGGCCTTGTCCCATGCCTTCCTTGAACTTGTCGCCATAGTTGATAACGCCGCTCTCAATCATCTCGCGCAGCAGGTCATTGCCCTCACGCGTGCGCTCGCCCACACCGGTGAACACCGAGAAGCCATTGTGGCCGTGGGCGATGTTGTGAATCAGCTCCATGATGAGCACAGTCTTGCCCACACCAGCACCACCGAACAGACCAATCTTGCCACCCTTGCTGAAGGGCTCAATCAGGTCGATGACCTTGATGCCAGTGTACAGGATTTCTTGCGAAATCGACAGGTCGCTGAACGAGGGGGCAGGCTGGTGAATGGCACGGCGGGCGCCCTCCTTGAGGGGAGCCAGGTGGTCAATCGACTCGCCTATCACGTTCAACAGGCGGCCCTTGACCTGGTCACCAGTGGGCACCGAGATGGGGTGCTCCAGACTGCGCACTCGTGTACCGCGCTTCAAGCCGTCGGTGCTGTCCATTGCCACACAACGCACCGTGTTCTCGCCCACATGCTGCTCAACCTCCATGATGAGGTTTGAGCCGTCGGGACGCTCCACTGCCAGCGCGGTGTAGATGGGCGGACGGGCCGACCCCTCGCCCTCAAAGGCGATATCGACCACGGGCCCAATCACTTGGGTTATTTTTCCATAATTTTCAGCCATAGTGTATTTCTGACTTTGATAGTTGTGATATTGTTATTGGTTGTTATTGTCGCATTGATTGTTCAGGCACCGAAGTACCAACCCTGAGTTACCACGATGGCCATTACCACCAGATTAACCAGCCCGATGGGCATCAGGTAGCGCCACTCCAGCGCCAGCATCTGGTCGATGCGCACGCGGGGGAATGACCAGCGAATCCAGAAGAACAGGAACGTGATAAAGAATGCCTTGCCCAGGAACCACACCACACTGGGGATGTAATCCATCACGTGGTTAAAACCTTCCCAGCCAGGAATGTGCAGTGGCATCCAGCCACCCAGGAACAGCAGCGTCGCGATGCCAGACACGATGAACAGGTTCAGATACTCGGCCAGATAGAAGAAGCCGAAGTGGATGCCCGAATACTCGGTGTGATAACCTGCCGTCAACTCGTGCTCGGCCTCAGGCAAGTCAAACGGGCCACGATTGTTCTCGGCATTGGCTGCAATGATGTAGATGATGAACGCAATGATGGCGGGCAGGTGACCCTTGAACAGGAACCAGCCGTCGGCTTGCGCCTTAACGATACCCGTGATGGACATTGTGCCAGCCAGGCAGACAATGGTCAGGATGGATATGCCAACACTGAGCTCATAGCTAATCATCTGCGCACCACTGCGCATGGCACCGATGAGGGTGTACTTGCTGTTACTGGACCAGCCTGCCAGCAGGATGCCCAGCACGCCAATCGACGACACGGCGATGATAAAGAACACGCCAATGTTCATGTCGATGATTTGCAGTCCCTTGCCCCATGGCAGGCATGCAAACGTGAGCATCGAGGCGATAATCACCAGATAAGGGGCCAGATTGAACAAGAACTTGTCGGTGTTCCACAGCGTGATTAACTCCTTTTGCAGGATTTTAATCACATCGGCAAACACTTGCAGCAAACCCCACTTGCCCACACGCATGGGACCCAGGCGGCATTGTATCCAACCGCACACCTTGCGCTCGTAGAAGATGTAGAACATCGCAATGAGCGCATAAACTACCAGCAGGCCCACGGCCACCAGCACACACTCGATGGTGGTCGCCAGCCAGGGAGCCATCACGCTGTTGAGTGCCTCATCTATCCACGTCGTGACTGTACTGAAGTCAAACATATCTGTATATTAAATAATGTATTTCTTTATTGTTGTGTTTGTCTGATTCTCTCTTGTTAACGGTCGATGTCGGGTATCACATAGTCCAACGACGCTGTGATGGTAATCAAGTCCGCTATCATGTTGCCCTTGCATGTCAAGTCAACCACACCAATCAGGTTGAAGCAGGGTGACTGGAAGTGCAAGCGGTAGGGTTTCTGGAACGGTTTGGGGTCGCCATCGCTCTCCAGATAGACACCAAAGGCGCCACGGCTGGCCTCAACCTGTTGATACCAGTGTCCGGCGGGCAGCTTTATCATCTTGGGCACCTTGGGGGCTATGAACTCGCCTTGTGCACCCTCGGCCTCGAGTTTGTCACATGCCTGACGCAATATCTTGATGCTCTGCTCCATCTCAAGCATGCGCACCATGTAGCGGTCCATCGAATCGCCGCCCTCGCGCAGCACCTCGTCAAATTCCATCTCGCCGTACAGCGAGTAGGGGTGAGCCTTGCGGACATCACAGCGGTGGCCGCTGGCACGTCCTGTGGGACCCGTGATGGCATAGTTGATGGCATCCTCTTGCGACAGCAAGCCCACACCCGTCATGCGTCCCACGGCTATCACATTGCCAGTGAACAGCTTGTGGTACTCCTTGAGGTTCTTCTCAATCACGTCGCAGGCGTTGCGCACATCCTTCAAGAAGTCGGGATGCACATCGGCAACCACACCGCCAATGGTGCAGTAGCTCATCGACATGCGGGCTCCACAAGTGCGGTCAAAAATGTCATAAATCAACTCGCGCTCGCGGAAACCGTAGAAGAACGCCGTGGTTGCACCCTGGTCCATCGTCAAGCAGCCATAACTCAGCAAGTGTGACGACAGACGCATCAACTCGTCCATAATCAAGCGTATCAGCTCGGCGCGACGTGGCACTTCCAGACCCATTGCTTTCTCGATGCACAGGCACAGGCAGTGACGGTTAATGTGCGCTGCCATGTAGTCCATGCGCTCGGTGTACAACAGTGTCTGCGGGTACATCAGGCTCTCACACATCTTCTCGATGCCGCGGTGGATGTAGCCGCTCACCACGTCAACCTTCTTGATAATCTCACCGTCAAGCGACGCACGATAGCGCATCACACCGTGAGTTGACGGGTGCTGTGGACCAATGTTGATGACATACTCATCGTCCTCAAACACCTTGCCGTCCACCTTTTTCACCTTGCCGTCGGGTTGCTCTTCCCAGTGGCAGGTGTAGTCCTCATTTTGCTCGTCGTCCAGACGCAGCGGGTTCAGCTCTGGGCTGGCGTCATAGTCCTTGCGCAATGGGTAGCCCACCCAGTCGTTGCGCAGGAAGAAACGACGCATGTCGGGGTGTCCGATAAACACGATGCCAAAGAAGTCATAGACCTCGCGTTCCTGATAGTTGGCCACGGCCCACAGGTCGCTCACACTGTGCAGCATGGGGTGCTCACGGTCGGTGGTGGCAACCTTCACGTGAATCATCTCCTGGGTCGCGGTGTTGGTCAAGTAGTACATGCACCCCAGCGCGTCTTTCCAGTCCATACCCACCACAGCGGTGAGGTAGTCATAGTGCAACTGCTGCTTGAGGGCGCGCGCCAACTCGTGCCACTGTGCGTCATCAACAGTCACCAGCGCAATCTCGCCAGTGGTGTCAACTTGGGCCTGTGGGCACAGTTGGGTGATTTTTTCTTGGATGTCTGCCATTGTTTATTTTGGTAGGATTTTTAGCCGGTTAGAGTTCTTATTTCTTGGATGCCTCGGCATGGTCGCGAGCCTCGGCAGCTTCGGCGTCATACTTGAGCTGGGCCTTTTCCTTGCGGTTGGCTCCCCCAAAGTACTTCTGCACCTTAATCTTGCGTTGCAATTGCATCAGGGCATAAAAGAATGCTTCGGGGCGAGGTGGACAGCCAGGCAGATAGACGTCAACAGGGATAATCTCATCAACGCCTTTCACCACACAATAGCTGTTCTTGAACGGACCGCCACTCACCGTGCACGCGCCGCAAGCGATGACATACTTGGGCTCTGCCATCTGTTCATACAGGCGCTTCAGTGCTGGAGCCATGCGGTAGTTGATGGTGCCCTGACACATGATGTAGTCGGCCTGACGGGGACTGTTGCGAGCCACCTCAAAGCCAAAGCGTGCCATGTCATAGCGTGCGGCACCCAGGCACATGAACTCGATGGCGCAGCAACTGGTGCCAAAAGCCAGCGGCCACAGCGAGTTGCTCACGCCCCAGTTCATCAGCTGGTCCAGCTTGCCAACGATGATGTTGGTGCCGCCGGCTCTCAACTGCTCCACCAGATTATCGATATACTCGTTGTCCTTGAAGTCCTCGTGCTTCATCGACTTGATTTTCACTTCCATCGCAACGCTCCTTTCTTCCAGGCATAAGCCAGACCTAAAATCAATATTACCAGGAACGTGCCCACCGCCAGCAGCGCCTGGCTGCCCACAGTCTTGCAGATGGTTGCCCACGGGAACAGGAACACCGTTTCCACGTCAAACATCAGGAACAGGATGGCAAACAGGTAGTAACCCACATGGAACTGTGCCATGTTGTCGCCGCGGGTGGGAATACCGCACTCATAGGGCTCGCCCTTCTTTTTAGTGTAGCTGCGCGGGCCGATGAGCCACGCAATCACCAGCGCACCCACAACCAGCAGCACGCCAGTCAACGCCGCCGTCACTGCCATCGTGGTGCTCTGAATGCCGAAAATCGAAAAATCCATAAAATAAATTTATACTCTAATTTTCTAAAGTTTTCAATAGGTTACAATTTATCACACTCCCAAAGGCTTGATTGATGATGCGTTAAATCGCAATGAAACAACACAATAATCAATTTGCCTCTAGTAATGCGGTGCAAAGGTACTGATTTTTTTCAAAAACACGAAAATAATTGCAACTTATTTTTATATATAGGAACGCGTGATGTGGCAACGATGCGGTTGTGAGGCTAATACTGCATAGCACATTCCTCCAATGTGTGCCGTTGTCGGTGGCCATGAGAATGGCGAGAGCGCCAAAGGGAATTGTGCCTTCGCTCTCAGGAATCAATGCTTCGTCAATCTGGTTGATAGTGGCTTTAATTCCCACTTGAGAGGGGAAGGTGCGATTGACTACTTTCTTATTCAAACTTGTGTCGCTGGCCGTGTGGTGATTTTTCAATTTTATAATCGTTAAGCCCTCAAATGTTGCTCTTGAACAGGCTGCACCTGAGCGTATTGGAATTTGTGTTGTTCATCCAGTGTTGGTTGTTGTTCATTGTGGGCGATTGATGGGTGAGAATGTTCGTTTTTGCTCTGAATGGGTGCTTTCCAGTGATTAAAATCATTATTATATCACATTTGATTGTGTTCATGCTGTTTCTTGATGCTTGCTTTTTCTTATGCTATATTCGCTTGTTGATTATTGGTTTAGGATGTTTTTTTGTCTAATGAACGGCTGCATTGTGTGTGCCGATACATCTTTCATCATTCTCGCATGCCTCGGTTGGCATGGTTATTGCTGTTTTGTGGAAAGTGCCCTACCAAACAGTTGTTGCTTGAATGAACACACATCATGATGAGGCGTGACGCGATGCTCAATAGGCATGGCGTCACGCTCCAATTTTGGGGAAATGGTTTAATTTCCTCTTATTAGTTTTAATGGTGAAAGTACCACAGATAGTGAGCGTTCCTTAGGTTGGTAATGTGATGAAAAGCAACAGGCTGGCACGATAGTTGCACCACTTCATCATGACAAGTTCGCTGACTGTTACTTGCAATTCTCTATAAACTGGAACGGTGGTGGCATGGTCTGGTATGAAACTGGCTGCCACCGTTTTTTTGCTAGAAGTTGCAGGCGATAGCAAGTAATAAATTGGGTGATTAAACGTTTAAATAAAATAAGAAGTCGCTAGCCAGATGTGCTACGCTTCTGCCTTTATCCTAACAACCCCTATTATGTTCCCTTAGCAATCTGTCATGAAACGATTTACAATTCATTCATATCTCATCATTCTCACTTTTCTAGCGATGGCTATATTTCCTTTTTCCTCGTCAGGTGCTGACAAGAAAGTTGACTTCAATTTTCCCCAGGATGTGGCATCCACAGCCCTCACCGACTTGAATCGTGCCCTCGACTGCGGTGATGGGCAACAGGTGGTGGATGCCCTGGTGCGCTATGGCATCGCCATGAGTGGCATCAGCCAGGACAACATGGCGACCATCATCTCGCGCATCGACTCGACATTGCAGGTCGAGAAGCGCCCACAGTGGCGCGCACTGCTGCTCTATCTGGAGGCACGGGTCTATAACGGCTATCAAGATCGTTTTGCCCAGTGGGACCGCAACAACCCCGTTGACGAGCCGCTTCCCGCCGATGTCAGCGAGTGGGACGATCGACAATTCGACTTGCGCATTGAGGAACTGGTGAACCAGTCGTTGAGCGACCCCGACGCATTGCGGCAGGTGTCTGTGACCTCGCTGTCCACTATCATTCGCTGCGACAAGCAAGGCGCCCTGTACGAGCCAACGTTGTTGGAGTTCTTGTGTGACAGGGGGCGCGAACTGCTGATGAATGCAGGCGACCAGTGCGACAACTCACGTGAGCGCATCGAGCAAATGTGGCTTGATGTCACCGCTGGCGACGTGCCAGCTCACATTTACGCCCTGTGCGAAATCAAGGGCATCAGTTGGGACCTCGCCCATCGCTATAGTGACAACGAGCACTGCGGATTTGTGCTGGAGCGTGTGTCGGTTGACGATAAGGAAGAAAAGACGGCTTATCAGCAATTCAACGACTATGTGCAGCGTTTCCCGCGCTCACACTACGCCAACGCGGTGCGCAACCGCGCCATCGAGATGGAAAACAAGCGAGTCTCGCTCCGTTACCCTGACTTGCGCTCCACCACCGACAGCATCACCGTCACCGCCACCTCGCGCAATATCAACCAGTTCGGCGTGGACGTTTATCGTGTCCCCGACAGCCTGTTGAACTCTCGTGACAATTACAAACTGAGCCAACTGAAGCTGATTTCACAGCACACCATGCAGGTGCAGGGCATCGTGCCGTTCACCGCAAGCGACCTCACTCTGACTCTGCCGCCGCTGCCTTACGGTGCCTATGTCATCGTGCCGTCGTTCGACAGCGAGGGCAAGCGTGCAACAGTTGATAACAATAGGTTGTGGGATGGTGACTTGCTGCGCGTGACCGACCTAGCAATCATGACCGTGAACACCCGCAACGTGGGTCAGCAGGTGGCTATCACCGTGGACTTGAATGATGGCGCCCCGCGTGCGGGCGTGAATGTGGAACTCGATGAACACCCCACGTCAAGGACGGTTGTCACCGATGACGAGGGGCTGGCGAAATTAGGCGACAAGTCGTGCAACCTGCGCGCATATCTGGGCGAAGACCATTATGGTCCCAATACCTATTATCGGGGTCGTATGCACGATTATGAGAGGAATGGCTACAGCGTGAATTTCTATACCGACCTGGGTGTGTATCGCCCTGGCGAAACCGTGCAGTGGGCAGCCGTACTCTACAAAATGGATGGCGATAAACGCAGCGTCGCCAAGGATAAGCGCCTCAAAGCGACGTTACTTGACCCCAACGACCAGGAAATCGACACACTGGCACTTGTTACCGACGACTATGGCCGTGTGCAGGGCTCATTTGTCATTCCCACCGACCGCATGAACGGAATTTTCTCGATTAGGCTTGAACGCAGCAATCTCATGCACAAACTCACGTTCAACAATGATGTCTGGGAGCACCCCGTGACTGTGAGCGAATACAAGACCCCGACGTTCCAGGTCTCGTTCCCCGACGAGCGCCGCAACTTTGTGGCTGGTCAACCCGTTACCATCAAGGGACAAGCCCAGACCTACAGCGGGATGCCGCTTGCCGACACCCAGGTGCGCCTGTCGCTCATCGGTCACGAGTGGATATGGGGCTGGTGGCGCATGCACAACGCGGGCGGCGACCACCTGCTGGACACCACTGCCAACACCGATGCCCAGGGCAACTTCGTCATCACGCTGCCAGCCGACCTGTTCGAGGAGAACCAGACCGATGACAACGGGCACCGTTACCGTTGGGCGCGACACAACTACGAGCTCCAGGCTACCGTTACCAATGCTGCTGGCGAGACGCAGGAGGCTTCGACCAACTTCATTGTGGGCACCCGCCGCGGCATCACCTTGCAGGGCGACGACTTGGAGATGCTCAACGACGAGCCTATCCAGTTGCCCATCACCTACAACACCACCGACGAGCAGCACCCCACCACCATCTGCACTTGGCAATTGCTGCCGTTGCAGAGCGACCAGCTGGTCAAGTCGGGCAACTTCTCGACCGACAAGCCCGTTATTGACGTCACCGATGTGCCCTCGGGGCAATATCGCCTGCAAGTGCACATCCTGGATGCCGAGCCAGGCGAGCAGGACGTGGATGTCAACACCACCATCACCCTGTATCACAAGGACGACAAACTGCCGCCCATCGCCGATTGCCCGTTGTGGGTCCCTGATGTGCTCCTGCGCACCGATGCCCGCAACGTGGGTCACGTCACTGTGGGTGTATCATCGCCGCAAGCCCACATTTATTATGTGGCATGGTCTCACAATCGCATTATCAAGCGCGGCTGGCTGCACCTTGACCGCGGAATGCACGATTTCACCGTGCAACTGCCCGACAGTGCTGGTCAGGACGTGATGGTTCACTTTGCCGCCTACTACAAGACGCAGCAGTGGGAAGAGGAGGTCACGCTCACCAACAACCACAAGGCGCAAGCCATGCATGTGCAGGTCATCTCGTTCCGTGACCGTCTGGTGCCCGGCGACAAGGAGCACTGGACTTTCAAGTTGCTGGACCAGAACGGGAAACCATGCACGGGCGCCATGCTGCTCGACATGTATGACAAGGCGATTGCCAGCATCGAGAGCAATGAGTGGAATTTTGCTAATTGGGCTCCCAACATAAACCGTGTGCGCTTCTGCTTCATGGGCGTGGATAATACAAGCAACTTGAGTGCCTCTTACAACTATAAGCGGCTTAAAACCAGTGGCTTTAGCCTGCCAGAGCTCTACCTGTACGACGAGATGTTCTTCGGCTATCGTCTGGGACGCCGCGGCGGTCATGTGATGATGAAAATGGCTATGCCAAACCGCGCAATAGGCGATGCTGACATGGAAGAAAGCTACGAATTGGCTGCTTCCATGATGTCGCGTGCGGCATCAGCCGACATGGTTGCCGACGACATACCAATCAACATAGCGTCTGCCGATGAGGAGCTCGCAGCGGGCTCCATCTCACCCGAGGCGAAGCAGCGCCTTGACGACGTTACTCTGCGCATGAGCGACGTCAAGACCGCCCTGTGGCTCCCCATGCTCGTCAGTGATGACCAGGGCAACGTGTCGGTCGAGTTTGACGCACCCCAGTTCAATACCACATGGCTAGTGCAGGCGTTGGCTTACGACAAGAGCATGCATGGCGACGTGTGCCAGCGCGAGGTGCTCACCCAGCGCCCGCTGATGGTGCGCAGCAGCCTGCCGCGCTTTGTGCGCCAGGGCGACAAGGTGACCCTCGCGGCAACCGTGCAAAATGCTACTGACGATGCCACCACGTGTGATGCCATTATCGAGTTGTTTGACCCGCGCACGTCGCGCGTGTATGCCACTCAGCACTTCAACGAGCGTCTGGCAGCACGTGGCACCAACGCCATCAGCATCGACTGGCAGGTGCCCGACACCCTCGCCTTTGTGGGATTCCGTGTCAAGGCGGCTAACGGCAGCTATGGCGACGGCGAGCAGGTGATGCTGCCCGTGCTCACCACCATCTCGCCCGTTATCGAGACGCAACCGTTCTATGTGGAGGCGGCTCAGTCCCACTTCGAGCAACCGCTCCCCCAGTTCCCCGCCGACGCGCGCGTCACGCTGGAATATTGCGACAACCCCGTGTGGTATTGCGTGACAGCGCTGCCCACCATCTTTGATGATAACTACGGCATCACCACAGCAGTTGCCCACAGCCTGTTTGCCCTGCAAGTGGCGCAAGGTGTCGCCAAGTCACAGCCACAAATCAGGCAAGCCATTAACTGGTGGAAGGCTAACCCGCAGGATTCCACCCTAGTGTCGATGCTTGAGAAGAATCAAGACCTCAAGATTGGCACCCTGATGGCTTCGCCCTGGCTGCGCGATGCCGAGCAGCAGACCCTGCGCATGTCGCGCCTGGACCAGCTGTTTGACGAGAAACTGATGGCGCAAGAGTATGAGAAAATCATCACTGCCCTGCAAGACTTGCAGATGTCCGATGGCGGCTGGACCTGGTACCGCTATCCCAATTGCAAGTCAAGCGTGTGGACAACAGGCGTGGTGCTGGAACTCATCGGTGAAATCAAGCAACTGGGCTACCTGCCCGACGACAACCGCCTGACATCGATGACCGACCGGGCCATTGCCTACTATGACAGCGAGAACCTGCGTCTGCTCAACCAGGCGTTGAAATACAACAAGAACCCTTATCGACAGTTTGCTGGCTATGCCTATGTGCGCTCGCTTTTCAAGGAGGTGAAACAGAGCAGCAACAGTGCATCGATGCTCAAGAAGGTTCTGTCACACATGAACAGCGAGTGGGGTGAGGGTATTAGCCTCAAGGAGAAAGCTTACTATGCCATGACGCTCAACCGCTATGGATACAGCAAGACGGCTTGCGATATTATCGAGAGCCTGCGCCAGTTTGCTGTCACCACGCCCGCCATGGGCATGTATTGGGACAATTTGCAGACATCGGCACGCGGCAGCTGGTGGGAGTTTGACAAGGTGGCCTACACCAGCACTGTGTTGCAAGCCATGAATGAGGTTCAACCGCGTCAGGACGAGATTGACCGCATACGCAAGTGGATGCTGCTCATGAAGCAGAGCAACGACTGGGGCAGTAACAGCCTTGCTGCCGATGCCGTTTACAGCATCTTGCGCACGGGCAGCGACTGGCTGCAAACGGGCACCACGCCGTCAATCACTGTGGCTGGCAAGCGTTTGCCCATGGACGACATGGCACGCTATGTGGGCTACATGCGCACGACAATTCCTGCCACCGCTGCTGGCAGCGTTGTCATTGACCGCAATGGCAGCAGTCCCGCTTGGGGTGCCGTTTACACCCAGTTCCACGCCCCCATGACCCAAATTAGTGAGGTGGCCATCGACGAGGTGTCCATTAGCAAGGAATATTACGCATACAGTGCCGACGGCACCTTGCATCCCGTCACCGCCTTCAACGTGGGCGACAAGGTGCAGGTGCGCACCGTCATCAAGGTGCTCAAGGACATGGACTACGTCACCGTCACCGACGAGCGTGCGGCGTGCTTCGAGCCTGTTGACCAGTTGTCGGGCTATCGCCATGGTGATGGCGACTGGTACTATCATGAGACCAAGGACAGCCAGACCAACCTGTTCTTCAATTCGCTGCCCAAGGGAACTCATGTCATTAGTTATGACGTGTGGGTGACAGCACCAGGCGAGTTCACTAGTGGCATTGCCACGGTGCAGTGCCAGTATGCACCCCAGCTTACTGCCCACAGTGCCGGCAAGACGCTTGTTGTTGAGCCTGCAACCCATTAATCTCATTGTCCCAACAGCACACGACAGGTGCAAATCACATTGAGGGGATTTGCGCCTGTTACTTTTATCATCATAAAAATTCAAGTCATGAAAAAAACGTGTCGCCGATGTCTCACGACATCAGCGACACTACAACTTATTATTAAAAAATAACTTTTATGCGCTGCAAATTTAAAACATTTTTTCCATTCACACAAATTATTTTCAACCCATCGCCCGCGCAATGCCGCGTCAGCAAATAGAATAGAAACGTGTTTCTCTCGTGTTAATCGCAAGACAATGAGAATTCTATTGCACGATGATGCCATGGACAGGATGTCGTTGAGAAATGACGATTTTTGTAAAAACAGGACATTCAATTCTTGTCGCTTTTAAGGCGATGTCTGATATTCTTGTAAAAATGTACTTGTAATTGAATGAGCACGCCCTGTGTGCTTTTCTCATTTTACATCCCTCTCAAATGACCGAATATGGTCAAAAAACGGGGACAATAGGCATAATAAAACAACAGTTTTTTTCAAAAAAAGCAATAAGGCGGGCAAAATTGCGTTAATAAGGTTAAATGAACCACGCTAAGTTGCAACATATAGTCTTGCTGCTGGTGCTGCTCGCATGCTGCGCACCGGTGGCTCGTGCACAAGATAATGACAAAATCTTGAACCGGCCCTATGCCGATGTCAAGAAGTTACACTTTGGCTTTTCCTTTGGTGCCAATTTCCAGAATCTAGCCATCACCAACAACGGTTTTATCACCGATGACAATGAGAACTGGTATGCCGATGTCCCGTCCCATTCGCCGGGTTTCAGTGTCACGGTTCTTGCCGATTATCGCATTGCCGAGCACTTCAACCTGCGTGTCTCGCCAGGTATGTACTTCGGCAACAAGGTGGTGCGCTTTCTCAACAACTATGGCAACAGTGAATGGCTCGACCAGACGCACTACAAGCAGCGTCAGAACATCAAGAGCACCTACATTGTGGTGCCTGTGGACCTCAAATATAGTGCCAAGCGTTACCACAACATGCGCCCCTACTTCACAGGAGGTGCGATGTATGTTCACGACCTGGCCAAGGATCGCAGTGACCAGTTGCGTCTCAAGCGTGGCGATGTGATGCTCACCGTGGGTATGGGTTGTGACTTTTATCTGCCGTTCTTCAAGTTTTGTCCAGAAATCAAGTTCTGTTTTGGCCTCAAGAATCTGCTAGAGACTAATCGTCCTGACCTTGAGAATAACCCCGACATGTTGCGGTTCACACAGAGCGTGAGCAAAATCAAGAGCAACATGGTGGTCGTGTCATTCTATTTTGAATAACAGTGATGAAGTCAGTGTGCAAGAGACATATCGGACGTTACCTGATGCTGGCTGTGCTGGCTGTTGCCGCCACCGTCAACGGCTGGGCACAAACCGATGCCAGCTTGTCCCACTTCTGGGTCTCACCAGGTTACTATAACCCTGGTGCTGCTGGCACACAGGATGTTATCCACTTGACGCTGGGCAGCCGTATGCAGTGGGTGGACTTCAAGAATGCACCGATGAACTTTTTTATCACTGCCGACATGCCTTATCGTTTTCTGGAACAGCGTTGGGGAGTGGGTGTCCGTGCCGAGCTTGAACGCATCGGTCTGTACACCAGCACCCGTGTGGGTGCACAACTGGCCTATCAGCGCAAGTTCAAGAAAGGCATCCTCAGCTTCGGCATTCAGCCAGGCATCATCTCGCAGACCTTTAGAGGCGAGGAGGTTATCATGCCCGATGACGATGCCCATGACAGCAGTGACGAGGCCATCCCCAAGACCTCGGTATCGGGAACGGTGTTTGATGCCAGTGCTGGTGTCTTTTACAACCGCTACAAGTGGTGGGTGGGTGCAAGCGTCACCCACATCACTGCTCCCAGCATTACCCTCAAGCAGTCGCGCGAATCGCTCGATTACTATGAGTTCAATGTCAACAGAGCCTATTATTTGATGGGAGGTTGCAATATTCAGATAAAAAATACGTTATTTGAAGTGCAGCCTGCTGCCATGGTGGGCACCGACTTGAATGCGTGGACGGCTCAGACCAATGTCAGGGTGCGGTACAACCGCTTGCTCAACATTGGTGTGGGCTATCGCCACAATGACGCGGTGACGGCTTACATCGGGGTTAACCTCAAGGATGCCTACATTGGCTATGCCTATGATTACCCCATCAGCGCTGTCAGCAAGGCCACCTTTGGCAGTCACGAGGTGTTTATCACCTATAACGTGAAACTAGATATGAAAGAAAAAAACAAGAATAAACAAAAGAGCATCCGCTTAATGTAAACTGATGAAGAAGTATTTATTCATAATTCTGCTCGCTGTGGCGACCGTCTCGTGCGGCTCGCTGCGCGGCAACCGCACGTCCGGCGGTGAAGTCACCGGTGTGGGCGCCACGGTGTTCAACGAGGCTACCCCCTATGGCATGGTTCTGGTTGATGTTGGTTCCATGCGTGAGGGTCCGTCCGAGCGTGATTCGGTGTGGGGCATTGATTCCACAGCTCATGGCATTTCGGTGGACGCCTTCTGGATGGACGAGACCGAGGTGAGCAACTCCAAGTACAAGCAGTTTGTCTATTGGGTTCGTGATTCTATCATCCGCGAGCGTCTGGCCGACCCCGCCTATGGCGGCAACGAGGAGTTCAAGATTGAGGAGGACAAGGAGGGCAACCCCGTCACCCCTCACCTGGACTGGAGCAAGGCTATACCCTGGAAGAATCCCAGCGAGGATGAGGAACGCGCCATCGAGAGTGTTTATCGCATCAATCCCATCACGGGTGTCAAGGAGCTGGACCACACTCAGATGAACTATCGTTATGAAATCTACAACTTGACCGAGGCAGCCAAGCGCAAGCACCGCTTTGATCCCACCCGTCGTGACTACAACACCGACCACGAGGTGGACTATACAGCCCCGACCATCAGCAAGGATACGGCCTATATCGACGATGATGGCAACATCATCCGTCAGACCATTACCAGGGCACTGTCGAGTGATTTTGACTTTGTTAACACCTACATTGTTAATATCTATCCCGACACCACGTGCTGGGTCAACGACTTTGACAATGCCTACAATGAGCCTTATGTGCGCATGTACTTTGCCAATGGCAACTACAACAACTATCCCGTTGTCGGGGTCAGCTGGGAGCAAGCCAACGCCTTCTGCCACTGGCGCACCGAGTTCTTGCGTCGCAGCATGGGGCGTCAGGGTGTCTATCTGGAGCCTTTCCGCTTGCCCACCGAGGCCGAGTGGGAGTATGCCGCGCGTGCAGGTCAGAACAAGAACAAATATCCGTGGGAGGGTGACCTGCCATTGACGGTTGACGAGGGATGTTTCTATGCCAACTTCAAGCCCGACGAGGGCAACTATGTCAAGGATGGATACATCATTGCAGCCCCTGTGGGCAGCTATGAACCCAACGACTTTGGCCTCTATGACATGGCGGGTAACGTCAGTGAGTGGACTTCAACGTCCTATACCGAGAGCATCGACAAGATGACCAGCGACCTCAATCCCGAGTACCGCTACTATGTCGCTAAGGAGGACCCCTACAAGATGTCTCGCAAGATTGTCCGTGGCGGCTCGTGGAAGGATGTCGTGCACAACATCCGCAGCGACCTGCGCATGTGGGAATATCAGAACGAGCAACGTTCTTACATTGGTTTTCGTTGCGTGCGCTCCAAGGTGGGTATCACCAAGGGTAAACGCAAGAACTGCTGCAAGGATTGATGACACGTTCAACTCAACTAGCCTCAATTAGTTAACAATAACAATACCACCATATATATCACAATTCTAGAACAATGGGTAAAATCAAGAAATATAAAAACGGCGTGGAGCGCTTCTTGTCGGGCGACAGCGGACAACGTTTCTTCAACTTCGCTTACAGTATCGGTGCGGCCATCGTTATCTGGGGTGCGCTGTTCAAGATTCTGCACTTGCCTGGTGGCAACACGCTGCTGTGTATCGGCATGGGTACTGAGGTGCTCATGTTCATCCTCACGGCGTTTGACAAGCCTGAAAAAGAATACCACTGGGAGGAAGTTTTCCCCGTGCTCGCTAGCAACAATCCTGAGGATCGTCCCGACTTTAATGGCGGTGGCGGTATCATCATCGGCGGCGGTGGCGGCGGGACCGCGACAGGTGTCGATGACGGTGGCAGCGCCGGTGTGTCTGCCGCTCAGGCACGCAATGCCGTGGGATTGCCTCAGGGCATTGATATTAGCGAGGAAGACACACGCTCGTTGAGCGAGAGCATTGCCAAGATGGCCGCCGCTAGCGACCAATTGTCGCGCATGGCCGAGCTCACTGACGCCACCCAACAATACCTCAGTCAGATGGCGGACATCAGCGAACAGATGCAGAAGCTCGCCTCGACCACAACCGCGCTCAATCAGGTGAGCGAGACCTTGTTGCAGAGCTATCATGCCATCACCGACAACAGCCAGAGCATCACCGACAGCTCAACGGGCTATGTGGACCAGATGCAGGCTCTCAACCACAACATCAGTGGCTTGAACACTATCTATGAGATTCAGCTCAAGAGCATCTCGTCACAGCTCGAGAACATCGACCGTGTCAACCGTGGCCTCAAGGACATCCGCGACATGTATGAGAAGAGTGCTGCCGAGAGCGCACACTATTGCGACGAGACCGAGAAGATGGCTCGCTACATGAAGCAGCTCAACAGCGTCTATGAGAAGATGATTAAGGCCATGACCGTCAACATGTATCGTCCCATGCCTGGCATGCCTGGTCTGGACAGCAACGATGATGACAATCAGGGCTAATGATCTGATAAACATTTAGATAATTTTATTCTTTACGACCGATTTCAAAGTAACAACAACACTATAGATGGCAACCGCTAGAAATCAAACCGTCGCCCGCATGTCCCCGCGGCAAAAGATGATTAACCTCATGTACATCGTCTTGACCGCCATGCTTGCACTCAACGTCTCAAGCAACGTGCTCAACGGCTTTAATCAAGTCGAGGACGGTTTAACGCGGTCCAACCGCACAATCTCGGCCCGCAACCAGGCTCTGTATGCCCAGTTGCAGGAGTTTAACAACAAGAACCCCGAGAAAGGCAAGATGTGGCTCGACAAGGCCACCGAGGTGCGCGGTGAGACCGACAAACTATATGCCTACATCGACTCGCTCAAGTATGCAATCGTCAAGGTTGCCGATGGCGATGATGCCGATGTGAGCAACATCCGCAATCAAGACAATCTGGATGCAGCCAGCCAGGTCATGCTTGCCCCCACGGGCGGCAAGGGCAAGGCACTGCGCGCGCGCCTTGACGGTTATCGCCAGTTCATCACCTCGTTCATCGATGACACGGTGAAGCGCCACAACATCGAGAGCGCATTGTCAACAGTTGCCCCCAAGTCGGCAGACAATGATGCCATAAGCCAGAAGACTTGGGAGGAAGTCATGTTTGAGAACATGCCCACCATCGCTGCCGTTACCCTGCTGAGCAAGGTGCAGAACGATGTGCGCTATGCCGAGGGTGAGGTCCTCAACCAGATGATAACCAACGTGGATCTGGGTGACTTGCGTGTCAACCTTGTCAACGCCTTTGTTGTGCCCCAGTCACGCATCGTCATGAGGGGTACCAAGTATAGTGCCAACATCGTGCTTGCCGCCGTCGATACCACCCAACGGCCCATCGTCTATGTCAACGGTCACCAGTTGGGCAACAACAAGGGTCTCTATGAGGTTGGCACCAGCAAGGCGGGCAACTATGACTATTCGGGCTGGATTGAGGTTGTCGGACGCGATGGCAGCATCACGCGCCGTGACTTCAAGTCAAGCTACACCGTTATCGACCCGCTGGCAACCATCAGTGCCACCATGATGAATGTGCTGTATGCAGGCATCAACAACCCCATCAGCATTGCTGTGCCAGGTGTGCCACAAAGCAGCATCAGCGCCACCATGACCAACGGCTCGCTCACCAAGAGCGGTGAAGGCTGGATTGCGCATCCCAGCAAGGTCGGTGCCGAGTGTGTCATCTCGGTTACAGCCGAGATGGACGGACAGCGAACCAACGTCGGCAGCACCACATTCCGTGTGCGCAAGTTGCCCGACCCCATGCCCTTTATCGCCTACAAGGATGCTAATGGACAGACCAACCGCTACAAGGGTGGCAAACCGTTCTCCAAGGCTTTGTTGCTGGCCGCTGGCGGTGTGTCGGCAGCCATCGACGATGAGATTCTCAATATCGACTACAAGGTCGTCTCGTTTGAGACTGTCTTCTTTGATTCCATGGGCAATGCTATCCCCGAGGTGTCTAACGGTGGCAGCTTCAGCGAGCGTCAAAAGTCTGCCATGAAGCGACTGCAACGTGGCAAGCGCTTCTACATCTCACACGTTAAGGCCGTCGGCCCCGATGGCATCACACGTGACATCGCACCCATCGAGGTGATTGTGAACTGATGATAATAACTCTTGAACAACCACTATAACACGAGAGAATGAAAACGTTAAGATTGATAGCCGTCCTGTTGCTCCTGTCGGTCATCGCCAGTGCCAATGCACAAGTGACCAAAAACAAGGGCGGCAACCGCAAGAAAGACAAGGACAAGTCGGGCGCACAAATCACCGACCGGCAGCAGTCCTTCTATGAGGTCAAGGAACCCAGCGACGCCGACTTGCAGTGGATGAAAGTCATCTACCGTCAGGTGGACCTCACTGTGGGCAAGAACCCTGCGCTCTATTATCCTGAGGAACCCAATGCCGACGGGCAGAACTTGTTTTTCATCATCATGCGTCTGCTTGCCAATGACCAAATCTCGGCCTATGAGTATCTGGATGGCAAGGAACTGTTCACCGATGAGTATAAAATCAAGGTGGATGAGATGCTTGACCGTTTCCACATCCTCTACTCGCCTGCCAAGGGTAGCACGTCCAAACACCCGACCTATGAAATCGAGAATGCCGATATCCCTGCCAACGAGGTGCTCAGCTACTACATCATCGAGAAGTGGGAGTTTGACACGCGCAGCAACCAGATGAAGGCACGTGTCGAGGCATTGTGTCCCGTGCTGCACCGCATGGACGAGTGGGGTGGTGAGGCTGTCAAGTATCCCATGTTCTGGGTCAAGCTCAATGACATTAGGCCCTACATGGCACAGCAGTATGTCTTCACCGATGATGACAACAATCTCGCACGCTACAGTCTGGACGACTTCTTCAAGCTCAACATGTACACGGGCGAAATTTATAAGACCAAGAACCTGCGCAATCTCTCACTCAGGCAGATGTACCCCGAGGATGAGGCCTACAAGCATGCCCAGGACAGCATCGAGCAACGCTTGCGCCGCTTCAACAACGAGCTGTGGGTGCCCCCACTGGAGGAATTGCAGGCTCGTGCCGAAGCTGAGGCTAAAGCTAATGGCGAACTCGTTGAGGACGAGGACGGCGAGGTAACTGTTGACCAGGATGCCGACGGCGAGGAGGAGCAGAAGGTGACGCGCTCAACCAAGCGTGGCAGCAAGAACAAGAAAACCACAACCAAGAGCAAAAAGAAGAAAAGTAGCACCAAGAAGACTAAGGTCAAGGAACGCAAGGCCAAGACCTCAACGTCTAGCACGGCAACACGCTCGGTGCGCAATCGCAAGAAGTGACACGACAACCGCGTTGCGTCGGGGTGGGGCAGGAGCAGCCTCAACCTCGACGCACGATTACAAAAAACAATCGCTGCACAGCCCCTCCTGCGGTGGGCTAGGCAGCGATTGCTTGCTCGTCATGCTTTAATTACAACAGATAGGCCGAACTAATCGACCGGTTATCGTGAACGCGGGTGATGGTGTCGGCAAACAGACCAGCAATGCTCAAGATTTTAACCTTGGGGCACTTGTCGGTGTCAAATGGGATGCTGTTGCTGAACACCAGCTCGTCCAGTTGGCTATTCATCACTCGTTCGCTGGCAGGGTCACTCATGATGGCGTGTGAGGCGAATGCCCTGACGCTGCGTGCGCCGTTTTCTTTCATCAGTTTGGCCGCCTTGCAGATGGTGCCGGCAGTGTCCACCATGTCGTCGATGAGGATGATGTCCTTGTCCTTCACGTCACCGATGAGGGTCATGTTCTCGACAACGTTGGCTTGCAGGCGTTGCTTGTGGCACAGCACTAGCGGGGCGTTGAAATATTTGGCATAGGAGTTGGCGCGTTTGGCTCCGCCCACGTCAGGCGACGCGATGGCGATGTTCTCCAGCTTGAGCGATTCGATGTATGGTACAAATACCGATGAGGCATACAGGTGGTCAACCGGTATGTTGAAAAAACCTTGTATCTGGTCGGCATGCAGGTCCATGGTGATGACGCGGTCCACACCCGCAGCCATCAGCAGGTCGGCAACCAGCTTGGCGGCGATGGACACGCGGGGTTTGGCCTTGCGGTCTTGACGCGCCCAGCCATAGTAGGGGATGACGGCGGCAATATTGCGGGCCGACGCACGCTTGGCAGCGTCAATCATCAGCAACAGCTCCATCATGTTGTCACTGTTGGGGAATGTGGACTGGATGAGGTACACCTCGGCGCCGCGCACCGATTCCTCATAGGATACCTCAAACTCGCCGTCGGCAAAGTGCTGAATGTTGAGCTTGCCCAATGGCAAACCCAACTCCTTGGCAATCTCCTCGGCGACATAGCGCGACTTGGTGCCAGAAAAAATCTTAATTTGTGCCATAACCAAAAATCATAAACGTGTTTGTCTGTGCAAAATTAAGCAAATGAAACGGATTGGCAACCATGGTGGGGCAACTTTTTTGTGAAAAAATTAGCCCCGTGCTGGCATGAACTTCCACATGGCTACGTTATGAGCCTGAATGTGAACAGGAAAGGCTTGCTGCTCGTCGTTGCCAATGACGGCACAGGTTGTCGCTCCAGTCATCAGCTCAACCGCCTCATATCCGCCCGCCGGCATCCCCGCGCACTCCAGTGCATGACGCGGGATGACCGCTTGCACATCGGCATCGGTGTCGGCAAAGTTGGCAACCAGCAGCACCATCGACTGGCTGTCGTGGTGATGACGCAGATAGGCATATTGGCGATGTGTGTCCATGCTGTCCTGATTGACATACATCAAATCAAAGAACCCCGCGTCACGACCCAGTGATGGCTCGTCGACGCACAGGTGCAACAGCTGGCGATAGGCGGCCTGCAATCGTTGCTCGTCGGCCGTGCTCTTTCCCGTGAACCAGCGTCGCAGGCTGGGAACGCTCCAGTAGTCAAAGATGGTAGTGCGCCCGTTGTGGCCGCTGTAGCCCTCGGCGTCGTCAGCTCGCTCACCCAGCTCCTGACCGGCATACACCATGAATGGCGCTCCGCGCAGGGTGGCACTAACTACCACCGCTGGCCATGCCCGCCATGGATCGCCACACAACTGTCGTGAAGCGAGGCGTTGCTCGTCGTGGTTTTCCATGAAGTTGAGCAGATGGTCCTGGATGCCCTCCACGGCTTGCCAGCAGTGGGTCACGCGACTGGCAGGTGCGTTGCGGCACACGATGTCGAGCAGCGTGTCATACAGCGTCACCTTGTCGTACAGATAGTCGAACCCGCCTTGCTCAATGTAGGGGCGATACAGGCCTGGGTCATAAATCTCGGCGATAAACACCAGGTGTGGGTACACGCGCTTGACTTGAGCAATTGCCCATTGCCAGAACTCGACAGGCACCATGTGAACCATGTCGCAACGCCAGCCGTCGATGCCCTTGCTGGCCCAGAACATCAGGATGTCAAGCATCTGGTGCCACGTGGGCGGGATGGGTTCAAAGTGGTGGCTGCCGTTCCAGGGGTCGATGCCATAGTTGAGCTTTACCGTCTCCCACCAGTCGTCACGGCTGGGCGAGGCGGTGAAGCAGTCGTTGCCGGTGGCGCGGGCAGGAAATTCCTTGTACGCATCGCTGCCACTGCCCAAGTCAACCCCTCGTGGCGCAAAATCTTGCCCAGTCATGTAATAGAAATTGTTGCGGGGTGTGAAAAACATTCCCAGGTTGTCTCGAGCCCCCAGGTCAATAACGCCCGCCGGACGGACATCGCTCTCATACTCTCGTGCCACATGATTGGGCACAAAGTCAATAATCACTTTCATGCCTGCACGGTGGGTGCGCTCTACCAGTGCCTCAAATTCGGCCATGCGTTGCGGCACGTTCACCGCCAGGTCGGGGTCGATGTCATAGTAGTCGCGTATCGCATACGGTGACCCTGCCAGGCCCTTGACAACGTGGGGGTTGCAGGGGTGGATGCCCACGTTGCTGTAATCGGTTGCGGTGGCATGTTCAATCACGCCTGTGTACCACACGTGGGTTGCTCCCAGCGAGCGTATGTGGCTCAGCACCTTGTCGTTGATGTCATTCAGCTTGCCCACACCGTTGTGGGCGATGTCGCCGCCAGGCACGCAGTGTTCACAAGTGTTGGTGAACAATCGTGGCAGCAATTGATAGATGATGGTTTTGTTGTACGCTTCTCGTTTCATGATGCAAAGGTAGTGTTTTTCATTCGATTACTCGCACGTTATCATCACATTTTCTCATCCTCGACCATCTTGTTGGCGTTGTCTGTCGGTGGCTTGCAGTGTGACATGCGTGTCGTGTCTTGGTTGATTTGGCTTTTTTTGAGTTGTTTTGTGGGTGTGTTTCAAAAAAGTGTGTACCTTTGTGCGCTTTTTGCGCTTGAAACAGGGCGCATTGCAGTGATGACAAGATGGTTCTTGCACATACACGATGCATTGTGGCACCACCGCACGGCTGCGGCGTTGCTGTTGCTGTTGTTGCTGGTGGTGAGCGTGCTGCTTGCCAGTCGCATCCACAGCGAGGAGGACATTGCACGTTTCCTGCCGCGCAGTGAGCAGAATGAGCAATATGCTGCTGCCTATCAGGATATTGTGCAACAGGACCGCATTGCCGTGATTTTTGCCCCTGCCGACACGTCGCGTGTCGCCGATGCCGATGCGCTGTCGGTGGCAATGGACGAGTTTGCATCCCAGTTGTCGCTGGTTGATACGGCGGCTCTGGTGCAGGACTTGCACACCCGTGTGGACGAGGGTGCCGGTGTGGACATTGTGCAGTTTGTCATCGCCAATTATCCTTATCTGTTGACTGATGCCGACTATGCCCGCATGGACTCGATTTTGAGCCAGCCCGATGTTGTCGCGACCCGTCTTGATGAGGCCAAGCAGCAGCTCATGCTGCCCACAGGGGCAATGACAGCCCAGATGCTCCCCAGTGACCCGCTGGGCTTGTTCACGCCAGTGTTGCAGTCGTTGAGTGGGTTGGGACAGAACGGCAACTTTGTGGTGCAAGATGGTGTGTTGTTTACCGCCGATGGTGAACACTGCATGGCATACTTTGACGTGCAGGGCAGTGCCAGCGAGACGGCACGCAACGCGCGTCTTGCCGCTGTGCTCGACACTGCCATGTCACGCACCATGCAGGCGTGTCCCGATGTGCGTGTGAGTGCCGTGGGCGCCCCGCTGATAGCGGTGACCAATGCCAGCCAGATTAAGCATGACAGCCTGCTGGCAATGGCTGTTGCCGTGACGCTCATCATCTTGTTGCTGCTGTGGCACTATCGCCGCTGGAGCGACCTGTTGTGGATTGCGGTGTCGCTGGCGGTGGGTTGGTTGTTGGCGATTGCTGGCATGGCGGTGTTCAAGGACAATGTGTCCATCATCGTGTTGGGCATCGGCTCGGTCATCATCGGCATTGCGGCTAACTATCCCTTGCACTTTCTGGACCACTTGCGTGAGGTGCCGGACCGTCGCCAGGCGCTCAAGGAGATGGTGGCTCCGTTGCTCATTGGCAACATCACCACTGTCAGTGCGTTCTTGTGTCTGGTGTGGCTGGATGCCCAGGCGATGCGTGACCTGGGTGCCTTTGGCGCTTTGATGCTGGTGGGCACCATCCTGTTTGTGCTGGTGTTCTTGCCGCTGTGGGTGCGAGTGCGTCGTGGCACCGTGCGTCAGTCAGCGTTGCCCACGTCGGCATTCAACCTCAGCACGTCGCGTCAGCGTCGCTGGTTCACACTGGTGGTGACGTTGCTCACATTGGTGCTGGGGTGGTTCAGTCTCAAGACCTCATTTGATGACAACATCCAGCACATCAACTACATGACCCCGCAGCAGCGTTCCGACCTGGCGTTGCTTGCTTCATCGGCAGGTGACGAGGCACCGCTCTATGCTGTGGCACAAGGTGCAACGCTTGATGAGGCGTTGGCTGTCAACGAGCGTCTGCAAGCCGTGCTCGACACGTTGCCTGTGTCGGGCATCGCCCGGCTTGTCCCATCCCAGCAGGTGCAGCAGCAGCGGCTGTCGCGGTGGCAGGCGTTCTGGTCATCACGGTCTGCCGCGTTGTTGTCCCAGTTGCGCGAGCAGGGCAGCCGGTTGGGCTTTGCTGCCGATGCTTTCCTGCCGTTTGAGCAGATGATTACCTCCACCCCCGCGGTTCAGGATGCTGGCTATTTTGCTCCGGTGCTGGATGCGTTGCGTGGCACCTACATCACAGGTGACAGCACGGTGACGCGTGTGGTCAATCGTGTGGCATTGCCATCGGGAGCCGATGAGGAGGCGCTCAAGGCTCAGCTGCGTCCGCAGTTGCCTGCCGGAGCGTTGCTGTTCAGTGCCCGCGACATCGGCAATCAGCTGGTACAGGTGCTCAACGACAACTTCAACTATGTGGGCTTTGTCTGTGGTTTTGTGGTGTTCTTCTTCTTGTGGCTGTCGTTCTACAGGTTGGAGCTCAGCCTCGTGTCGTTCTTGCCACTGGCAGTGGGCTGGATATGGATTTTGGGCATCATGCAGTTGTGTGGCTTGCAGTTCAACATTGTCAACATCATTCTCGCCACGTTCATCTTTGGTCAGGGCGACGATTACACGATATTCATCACCGAGGGGTTGGTCTATGAGTATGCCTATGGCAAGAAGCGGCTGGACAGTTACAAGCGCAGCGTGGTGCTGTCGGCGGTCATCATGTTCATCGGCATCGGTGCGCTCATCTTGTCGCGCCATCCCGCATTGCGCTCGCTGGCGCTGGTGACCATGGTGGGCATGGGCACGGTGGTGTTCATGGCCTACTATCTGCCGCCGCTCGTGTTCCGGTGGATTACGCGCGACAAGCACGACCGTGTGCGCGAGGTGCCTCAGACGTTGGCGCGGTTGGGGCGCTCGTTGTGGGGCATCACCTACTTTGTGTTCATGAGCCTGTTTGTGCTCAAGCCCTACACGTGGCTCTATTTCAAGCTGCACGGTGACAATGCCACCACTCGCGACAACTATCACAAGCTGTTGCAACGCATTGCGCAGTGGGTGGCTCACCACGTGCCTGGCATGCGTTTCACCCTCGACAACAGTGTGGGCGAGACGTTTGACAAGCCAGCGGTGCTGGTGTGCAACCATCAGTCCCATCTGGACCTGATGTGCTTGATGCTGCTCACCGACAAGATGGTGTTTTTCACCAACGATTGGACATGGAACAATATCTTCTATGGCTCGGTGATACGTCGTGCAGGGTTCTTGCCGGCAACGGGCGGGCTGGACGAGAATATGCCAAAAATCAGGGAGTTGTATGCCCGTGGATACACTATCGCGGTCTTCCCTGAGGGCACCCGCAGCGATGAGCATGAGATTTTGCGGTTCCACAAGGGGCCTTTCTATCTCGCCGAGCAGCTGGGGGCCGACATCCTGCCTGTGATTTTGCATGGGGTGGGGCACACCCTGCCCAAGCGGGATTTCATGTTGAGGCGTTGCAGCGCCACGGTCACGGTGTTGCCGCGCATCACGCCTGGTGACACCACCCATGGCGCGGATTATCGTGAACGTGCTCGCCAGCTGCGGCAATACTTCATCCGTGAGTATGGCAAGTTGCGTCAGCGCCTCGAGAATGCCGACTATTGTGCCACTTTTGTCCGCTACCAGTATATGTACAAGGGCGCCGACGTGGAGCGTCGTTGCCGTCGCAACTTGCGTCGCAATGCCAACTATGCTGCCATCGTTGACGCTCCAGCCAACAGCAATCTGCCGTCGGTGCTCATCGACAACTGCGGCCAGGGCGAGTGTGCTTTCATCTTCGCGTTGGCACATCCCGACACCCAAGTTTATGCCCGCACCACCAGCGCCGATGACCATGCTCTGCTGATTGCGATGGCCAATGCCCCCGCCAACTTTCACATCCTCGCTTCGGCCGACCCCCTCCCTGATGTCGCCCTCACGATTGAACCTCACGCCGATTGAGCTGATTTCCTCTCACTCGAATTTAAAACACAAAACACACTAAAATAACACAAAACACACTAAAATTTTCTTTCACGCGAATGTACTCGAATTTAAAACACAAAACACACTAAAATAACACAAAACACACAAAACTTTTTTTTCACGCGAATGTACTCGAATTTAAAACACAAAACACACTAAAATAAACACAAAACACACAAAACTTTTTTTTCACGCGAATGTACTCGAATTTTTAGGCGCGAATTAAAGCGAATTTAAAAATTCGAGCCAATTCGTGCTTTAAATTCGTGAAAATTAGCGTGAAAGAGAAAAAAATCCGCTCCATCTGCCCAATCTGCGTGAGCTAATCCCCCCCCCTTAAGCCCTAAGCCTTAAGCCTTAAGCCCCCCGTGTCATCTAGATAATCTGTGTAATAAAAATCTGTGGTTAATCTGTGGCATCTGTGTGAAACCTCGTGACGGTTGATGAAAAAACGCCCCGCCGTGGGGCGGAGCGTGTGGGGTAACAACGGGGTGTCTTATGGGCGATGCGGACCCTCGGGGCCACCAGGACCGCCAGGGCCACCACGGCGTGCAGGCTCGCGGCCACCCTTCTCCAGCTGACGCTTGAGTGCATCAACGCAGTTGTCCACAGCCTCCTCAAAAGTGTCGGCTACCTTGCTGGCAAACAGGTCCTCGCGTTGCGGCACCAGCAGCTTGATGGATGCCTCCTTGTTCATCGCGGTCTCGGGCCTCACAACCTTGAGAACCACCTCGGCGGCTCCCACCATCTCGTGATGCTTGCTCAGTTTTTCCACTTTCTTGATGATGAAATCGTTCAATCTTGATGTTGCTTCAAAGTGGATAGCTTTAATTCTTACGTCCATATTATCCTCCTTTTTTTAGTGCCCTTGGATGGGCGAGTTCATAATTATGTTGTAATTCACTCAGTGTTACATGCGTGTAAATCTGTGTCGCTGCAAGCGACTCGTGGCCCAGCAGCTCCTTGACGCTGTTGAGCTCGGCACCGTGGTTGAGCATCGTGCTGGCAAACGTGTGTCGCAGCACGTGAGGACTCAACTTGCCCGTCGCGCCTGCCGCCGCCAGCGTGTCGTGCACCACGTGATAGACCAGCGAGGGATAGAGCGGGCGACCGTGCTGTGTCACCAGCAAGTTGCCACACTCCAGCACGGGCAGCGTGGCACGCACGGCGCGATAACGTTCGATGGCATCTGCCAGCTCGGGGCCGAATGGCACAATGCGGTCCTTGTCGCGCTTGCCGCGCACCTTGAGGTCACGGTGGCGGGTGTCAACCGCGCTGTCTTGCAGCCCAATCAGCTCGGACTGGCGGATACCAGTCTCGTACAGCAACATGACTATCAGCCTGTTGCGCACCGTGTCGTGGTCGTCGCTCATCATGGCCGTGGCATCGTCCAGGATACTGTCCATCGTCTGCTCGCGCACCATCACGGGCAGGGGACGCGCTAGCCGTGCCAGCTCGACCTGGGATGCCGGATTGTCGGTCATCTGGCCTCGGCGCATGAGATAGCGGTAAAAAGCCCTCAACGCTTGCACCTTGTGACGCAATGTCCCCGCACAGTCACCTTGTGACGAGCGCTCCACCAGCCATTGCCTGATGTCGCTCGCTGTCACGCTGGTGTGGTGCAATGCCACCTTGCCGCCGCCGGTCATGTGGTCGTGCCACTGCGTCAGGTTGCGGCGGTACAAGTCCACCGTCCGCGGTGACAGGTTGCGTTCCAGTCGCAGGTACTGCAAGAACTGATTGATGGTTGCGTCGTTCATTTCGCTCATTGTCAATGCCCACGGCAGGGTGAGCAAGTTTTTAAGGTCTCAAAAATAGCAACTTTTTTTGGAAACTGCAAATTTTTTGGCACAAAAAAATGACATCGCCCTCATGGGGACGATGTCATCTGTCGTTTATCTCGTTGACTGGTAATTAATTACTCCTCACGAGCACGCAACTGCTGCACATACACAGCCTTCATCATTTTCTTGCGGTTGGTCACCGAGGGTTTCTCAAAGGCCTGACGGGCGCGCAATTCCTTGACGGTACCAGTCTTCTCATATTTTCTCTTAAATTTCTTGAGGGCGCGTTCGATGTTTTCGCCTTCTTTAACGGGAACGATAATCATAGTTCGTTGATTTTTTAGTTTTTTAGTTGTTGTTATTGTTTGTTTTTGTGAAATTTTGTCGATTTCGGTGGTGGCTCTGCATTTAATCGCCTCACGTCAGTGCCACCAGTGACGTGATGCGTGTTGAGGATTATATGTTGACTATCAGTGTCTTCTGTCGGCTGATTACAACCTCCTTTCTCATTAAAGTGCCGCAAAGGTACACATTTCCCGTTAATCCCGCAACTTTTACCCTAAAATTTTTCTTTTCACACAGATGCCACAGATTAACCACGGATTTTCTATTACACAGATTATCTAGATGGCACGGAGGCTTAGGGATAAAGGCTTAAGTGGGTATCTCACGCAGATTGGGCAGATGGAGCGGATTTTTTCTCTTGCACGCAAATTCTCACGAATTAAAGCACGAATTGGCTCGAATTTTTAAATTCGCTTTAATTCGCGCCTAAAAATTCGAGTACATTTGCGTGAAAGAGAAAAAATCCGCTCCATCTGCCCAATCTGCGTGAGGCCTGTGGGGGGCGTTTGTGCCAATATCTTACCCGTTTGTATAATTTTTTTTTATTTTGCTCGCACTATTGTTGCATGGGTCGAGAAATCGTATTAATTTTGCCCCAATTTAGAGATTTGTACTCTCAATACGTTAACCTGTATCTAGATATGCATTTTGCTGCACAATCGTTGTTACTTGCGTATCAACAACGCAGACAATTCAACTCAGGACACCGGCACGAGCTCTCGCGCTGGTGGCCTGACACCCATGCTGGCCCGTGACATGCAACGGGCTGCTCACCCCACTTCTCATCAATCCACTTCTCTTTCACAAGTGACAACATATTATTATATCAAATATTATTAACTTTTAATCATTTGTACGTTAATGAAAAAATTATTAACCTTTATCTTGGCTTCCATCCTTTCCATCGGGATAGGATGGGCGACGGATGTCACGTTCACTGCTGGGACCAACACAAGTACCAGCAAATCGTTGACCGTTGATGGCGTCACGATAACAGTTAGTAGCGGTACACTGAGCCGCGACGACAATTATCGTGTGTATGCCAACAGCACGCTCACCGTGTCGTCAGACTACACCATCACGAGCATCGTGATGACGTATACAACGAAGGGCTATGCAAATTTGTCATTAGACGAGTCCTCAACAGGTTCGTACAATGTAAGTGAAACCACTGGCACATGGACTGGCTCGGCAACGTCTGTTAGTTTTAGCGGCACCAGCCAATCGCGAATCACTAAGATTGTTGTGACTTACGGCGGTAGCTCGTCCAGTGATGTGGACGCCCCGACGTTCTCGCCCGAGGGCGGCACTTACAGCAGTGCCCAGACGGTGACCCTGTCGCAAGCCGACGGCTACACCATCTATTACAGCACCGATGGCAGCAACTACAGCGTTTACAGCAGTGCAATCACTGTTAGCTCTACGACCACCATCTATGCTTACGCACAGGATGGCAGCGGCAACAAGAGTGACGTGGTGAGCGCTACCTACACCATCAAGAGCGCAGGTAGCAGCACAGGCGATTTCGAGCTGGTGACTAATGTATCTCAATTGGCTGCTGGCGATGAGATTATCTTTGTTAGCAGTGGCTCTGCTGGCTCTGCCTACGCCATGGGCGGAAATGGATCGAGCGGCAATAATCGTTCTGCGGTAGATGTGACTGTAACGAGCGACCTTACCGTTGCCGATGCTGACGATATTGAGACCTTTACACTCGAAGGCTCAACTGGTGCATGGTATTTTCTTGCTAACAAGATTAATCAGGGTTATCTGTATGCAGCAAGTAGCAGCAAGAACTATTTGAAGACCGAGACCACTGCCGACGATAATGCAAAGGCAACTATTTCCATTTCAAGCAACGTGGCTTCGATTGTATTCCAGGGCGAATACACCAGGAATGTGATGCAGTATAATTCAAATAGTACCCTATTCGCATGCTATAGCTCTGACAGCCAAAATGAGGTTTACATTTATCGTCGTGCAAGCATCAGCGCTCCAAATGCACCGACGATTACGCCGGCTACTGGTAGCTATTACACAAACCAGAGCGTGACCATCACGGCTGACGATGGCTGTACCATCTATTACACCACCGATGGCAGCGACCCGACCACGAGCAGCACGGTTTACACTGGCAGCTTCACGGCGACCTATACCGCTGGCGGCAGCACGACCATCAAGGCCATTGCCGTTGATAGCGATGGCAACGAGAGCGACGTGACCACCGTGGTTTACACGTGGCCCAACCCCAGCGTGAGCATCACGCCGGGTAGCACCAGCACCACTGCCAGCAGCATCACTGTAACGCTGAGCACCAACCCCAGCGGCGGCACCATCAAGTACACCACCGATGGCGGCACCACCTGGACTGAGGTAGCCGACGGCACCACCGTGACGCTGGACCTGACCGACGGCAGCAAGACTATCGAGGCTTACGCCGTGATCGATGGCAAAGAGACGGCTCACAAGAGTGCTACCTACACTCAGACCACCTACACGATTGACGACCCGTTCTTCTCGCCCATCAGCGGCACCTACTATGGCGACCAGGTGATTAAGATCTTCTGCACCACCGAGAATGTAGATATCTATTACACCACCGATGGCAGCGACCCGACCAACAGCCCCACTCGCCAGTTGTATAATCCCAGCACGGGCTTCACGCTGACCGCCGAGGGCACCTACACTGTCAAGGCTGTTGCCTACCAGGGCACGGTTGTGAGCAACGTTGTTACTGCCACTTACAACATCAAGAGCACCGACGACTTCAGCGGCAGCAGCAGCGTGACGTGGTTTGAGAACCTCAAGGACTTCAACGATAATGGCACGACTGGCATCTCGGCGGGCTTTATGAACCCCGTCCAGGTGGTATGGATGAGCACATACACCAACAACGGCAGCTATGCTGAGTTCTGCTATGTGCGCGACAACACCGATTACTCATTGGTTTACTTTGGCAAGGCTGACAAGACTGGCAAAACCATCTTCAAGCAAGGTGACTGGCTGGATGGTGGCACTATCGTTGGTAAGACCAATATCTGGTCGAGCAATTTCCACATTCAGTTAGGTACATCGAGTCACGAAATCACCCAATGGCCCACCTCGACCATCGGTTGGAGCAAGGTGATTCCCGAGGAGACCACTTGCCAGAAATTTGGTAGTGGCACCCAGGATGGTGAAAACGAGTGGGCTCACTATGTACACGTTCGCTACACCACACTGAGTGATGTAGAGGATGAGAGCACTAGCGACATGAAGCACAAGGGTTACATTACCGACCCGACTGGCACCGAGGACTACTACGACAAGTTCTATCGCTGGAGTGCTGGCACGACCACTTACCAGAGCAAGACCTATACCATCAACTGCATTGCCGACTACAACCAGGCCTTCTTCACCGAGAAGCAGGACAAGGGCGCCACGTTTGACGTGTATGGCATCATTGACTGGTATGGGTCTAAGGAATTCCAGCTCATCCCCATCGACTTCCTGTGGATTTATCCGCCGACCATCACTCCTGCCGCTGGCGAGTACACCGAGCCGCAGACTGTTGAGCTGAGCGTGGATACCGTGGGCTGGGCTCCCGAGGATGCCGCCACGCCGACGATCTACTACAAGACCGACGACATGGAGGATTGGGCTGTTTACACTGGCCCGTTTGACGTGAGCACGACGACCACCGTTTACTACTACAGCCAGATTGACGCTGTGAAGAGCGATGGCACCGACTACAACGACTATGTACGCTCGGTGGTACAAACTGCTACCTACACGTTCCCCAGCATTGCTGACCCGATTATTGACCCGGCGAGCAGTGTGTATGAGGTGGGCTATACGCTGAAAGACGCCACGGTGAGCACCAACAGCGAATGCGAGGATGGCACCTACACCATCTACACCATCGACGGCACCACGCCCACGGTGACTATAGGCACGGATGGCACAATCACGGTGGGCGAAGGTACCTATCTGATTGGTCCCAAGCCCACTGAGGAGACCGCCACGCTGAATGACATCACCACGACCACCACGGTAACGGCACAGTCGTTCTACATCGCCGAGGATGGCAGCGTCATCTGGAGCAACGTTGTGACCGAAATTTACACGTTTGTCCGCAGCAACGGCACCCGCTATGAGCTCATCAAGAATATTCCTGATGCGACCGACAACTGGGTGTTCGTGATTGTGAACAAGGAGCACTATCAGGGCATGAGCACGACGCAGAACGACCGCAACCGTGCTGCCACGGGTGTGAAGTTTGTCGAGAATACCAACAAGCACTGGGTATATGGCAACGATGAGCTGGCGCAGTTCCGCATCACCCAGAGTGGCAACTATTACTATCTGTACGACATGAACGGTGAAGCCGTCGGCTACCTGAGCGTGAACACCAACGACTACGCTAACCTGCGTACCAACGTGACCACCCAGCTGGCTACCATTACCATTGGTGACACCGTCACCAGTGGCACTGACACCTACAACATCGACCACAGCTATGCAGCCACTATCGTGTTCAACCACGAGGGCACGCAGCGCACGATGCGCTTCTACAAGAACCAGCACTGGTTCTCGACCTACGCCGACGCCACGCTCAACGATGACGTGTTCCTGTATGGCATTGAGGCCACGCCGCTGTCAACCATCGAGAAGGAGTTTGAGCCCAGCACCACCACTCAGGTCCGTGTTGCCGACCAGCTGATTGGCACCTGGGCTGTTGACGGCACCGATGGCGATGGCAACACCGTGCACCTGCTGTGGGTTAAGGACCAGAAGCCTTACGTCTCAATCGACACGACCTATCAGACCAAGGACCAGTGGGACTACATGCGCCACTGCGCATGGCAGCCCAGCGACTGGGACCAGAGCAACTGGGCCATCCTGGACATGACCAGCCTGGAGGGTGTGACCGCCGGCGATTATGTGAACAAGTATCTTGACCCCGCTAGCGTGGTGGGCTACTACACCAACGACCTGAATTACACCATCAAGTTGTTGCAGGCACCGACCACTATCAGTGGCGAGGCAGTGGGTTATCCCGGCTATCTGGGTGACCCCCTCGAGACGCAATCCACTTACTATTACAACAACTACTGTCCCGCCAACTTCCTGCTGGAGAACCTGAACTCGCCTTACGGCAGTGGAGCGGTTGCCGGCGAGAACTCGACACGTGCTGGCGACAAGCTGTTCTTCATGAACCCCAAGGTGATGGAGATTGCCCAGGTTCACGCAGCCCTGTGGACAGGCACCTACTTTGATGCAGCTGTGATGGAAGGCACAACAGTCAACATCTATGACCTGAACGGCGCATTCAATGTGAACTGGAAGTACAACAACCTGGGCAATGGCAAATATGGTCAGCCCGAGGAACTGACGGTTGGCGGCAGCTACACCTTCCACATTGCGGTTGCCCGCAACGATTACGGTTATGGCCACAAGAGGAATGCCAGTGCTAAGGGCTGCACCCCCAGTGAGCACTTCACTGTTTACCCGCTGGATATTGCCAATGGCCAGACACCCACTGTGGTTAACAGCGTGATCGCCGTCAAGCAGGTTGCGAGTGTGCGTTATTACAACATCATGGGCATGGAGAGCGTTGAGCCGTTTGAGGGCGTGAACATCGTTGTGACGCGCTACACCGACGGCACAAGCTCAACCGTCAAGGTGCTGAAATGACATAATCTTAAGCAATATGTGATGTAAGCGAATTAATATTGTTACATAATCGATGGACAGGCGTCCGCACCCCTGACTAGAAAAGGGAGGCAGACGCCTGTCTTCTTTATCTCCTGTTGTTTACCTCCGTTTCACACAGATTGCACAAATTATCACAGATTTTTTATTACACAGATGTTCTAGATGGCACAGGAGGCTTAGGGCTTAAGGATGGGTTTCACACAGATGCCACAGATTAACCACAGATGACCATTACACAGATTATCTAGATGAAACGGGGGGCTTAGGGCTTAAGGCTTAGGGCTTAAGGGGGGGATTAGCTCAC
>Ga0181612_142156_pt1 | contig 41956 bp, 29 predicted proteins | sample HoacroProtozoa21_FD_119630 | JGI IMG/M metagenome (GOLD analysis project Ga0181612, IMG submission 119630) | Hoatzin crop microbial communities from Cojedes, Venezuel. Combined Assembly of Gp0051906, Gp0051904, Gp0051908
TATGAGGAAAGGCTGAGAGAGTTTGGGCTGTTCAGCCTGGAAGAGAAGGCTCTGGGGAGACCTTATTGCAGCCTTTCAGTACCTGAAGGGGCCTTACAGGAAAGATGGGGACAGGCTTTTTGGCAGGGCCTGTTGAGACAGGACAGGGAGGAATGGTTTTAAACTAGAAGAGGGTGGATTTAAACTAGATACAGGGAAAAATGTTTGACAGTGAGGGTGATGAAACACTGGCACAGGTTGGCCAGAGAGGTGTTACACGCTTCATCCCTGCACACATTCAAGGCCAGGTTGGACTGGGCTCTGAGCAACCTAATCTAGTCGTAGATGTCCCTGATCATTACTGGTGGGGTTGGACTAGATGACCTTTAAAGATCCCTTCCAACCCAATCTGTTGGGTGACTTGTAGAGCTGCAGGTGCCTGCATATAAACACAAGCACAGCCATGACTTACTGTGCCGTGCCTGTAGTTAGTTTGTAAGAGGTATTTCTGATAATATGAGAAAGGAGGGCCTGTGGGATCCTTGGGAAAGAAAATGAAAAGACCAAGACTGTGAGAGCCGTTTATTCAGCTAACAGCTCTTTGAAGTCAGTCTGAGGCCTGCAAGAAAAGATGAAGCAAAGCGTACTCTGGGGGACACATTAATCAGTAGGTCACATCTGACTCTGTGGATTGCAGTTCTTCACTTCGATTTTAGAAATTTGACACTTGCTTAAAGATGCAAACATTAGTGATGTGGGGTTTTTTCCCTCCTCAGACAAAGTTAAGTGGAGCATTGAGACAGGGACAGGGTAAGAAGCACCAGGAGGACGTTGTCAGTTTTGTTTGGTTAGTGATTATGAGTGCGAGCAGTGAGGCTTCTCAGGACAGCCATGTTTCTTGACCCGTGATGGAAGCTTTTGCGGATATCCTAGGGAAATGTACAGAAAGCAGCTGCTGGTTGTAGAGTACCTGTCTCTTCTTTCTCATAAAGGCAATGAAATAAATGTTACTGTTATGCCTTCCATTCAGTGCAGTGGCATTGTACTCTTGGCATTGGGCCTTCTAGGAGAACTATTTCCTACCCTCTAGTCCTCTTGTTTCCGTACTCTTTCTACTCTGTTTCTTGTGTCTTGGGTTGAGGCTTCCATTTGTACGTGTCCCCTGAACTTAATCCTGTCTGCTACAAGTTCTCGGTGACTCCAGCATCTCCCCTGCCTCTAGTCCTGACATTCTACTTGCACCCAGTCCCACAGACATCTTCCAGGGGGAATTACGATTTAAAGCCCCATAAAAATTTCTTAAGGTGTCAGCAGGAGTTTCACCATACTGTAAGTGCTATAATTTGAAAATTTCTAGAAGAATTTGCAATAAACCAAATAAAAAAAAAACCAACCAAACAAACAAAAAAACCCTCTCCAGGCTAGATGGCAGCTACAGCAAGAGCCATTTGAGTGGGAGTATGGGGGCTGGCACATTGGCAAAAGGCATTTTTCATGGAAGGCTACTTAAACAACCTCTTTTCAGTCATCCAGCTGTTCTCAGAGTGAGCAGCCATCGCAGGTGGAGATGCTGTGCGTGCTTTGGGCATATTTAAAGCACTTGGGATCTGCATACTGTCTGATATAAAGGAGTCTTTGTGATGCCCTGTAGAGTAGATATGTGCATAGATTATAAATATAAATCTGCTTTTTATTTTCTGCTAACTCCTCCGAGGGAATGCAGCCTTTCAACAATTTATTTAAAAAAAAAAAAAGTCTTTGTACAGTGTCTAAAGTAAACAAGCTTGCTTTCAGTGTGCTCTTGTTCCAAAAACAGAGAACCCACACACTCTTTCAGCTTTCTGAAAATGTAGGTGCGGTGTTGCTTTCTGCGCAAGTATCAGACAATCCATGGCCTTCTTGTTTTCACAGTTCTAAGGGAAAACTGAAGTTACATTTTTCTCCCGACAGTATCTGTCTTCACATGTGATACTGTTGTGCCTCCTGTGAAGGAATGAAGGTGTACCTTGGTCTGGTTTTCTTTTGTCTTTCTTGGAAGAAGCTTTTGGCATCTTACCATGTGCTCTGTACCCAGTAATATCCAGTGGTGTTTGTGCTGTTGCAGATTGGGACATAATCCTGCAAAACGAGAGCAGTTCCTAGTCTGGGTGCCAGCAGCGGGGCTGGCTCTCCAGGGTGCTGTGCACAGTAGGTCTGGTATGCACGACTCTGTAGGGAGGGACGTACTCCAGCATCTGCTGTATTTGGCTTTTGCCCCAAGTTCAGCTGTCAGCTCTGCATTTTCCCTGAAGAACGTGCTGTGCAGTTTTCCTGTGAAAGAAAACAGAGTGTTTAGAATGGGGTGGCTGCACCTGCACAGTGTGGGAATGAATGTGTTTGCAGGTGGAAAATTAGAGCCTGTGGCTGCCAGGCGTCTTTTCTGGAGGGCCTGTGAAAAATCAGCCTCAAACTTACCCTCCTTTAAATACATGAACATTTATTTCTTCTGATGTTTTGCTGCCTTACCCTTTTCTTCAGCTTTTTGTAGCTTTTTTTTTCTGTGTGTCCTTCAAGGAAGTATTTCTTCTTCACAATTCCCCGCCTTTCCCTTTTTTTATTTTTCTTCAAGTGTTAGCTGAAGAATTTTTAAACAAACATTCTTCTAAAACATACACAGCTACAGACTTTCAGGACTCTACGAATTTTTAAATCATGTAAGGATAAAGTAGAGGGGAAAACATTAGTGTTTGACTGCTTCATATTTACAGGGGAAAATGTTCTGGCAAATCTCCTTTTTTTTGTATAAACTCTGGACTTTTTTTCCTTCCCCTCAAAAAAGTCCTCCTTCAATGTCTCACCTACTTGAGCTTATCTTTGCTTTTAGTCTGCTTTACTTATTTTGACCAAGGTAAAGTTTCACAGCCTCCTGGTTGGTAGCTTTTAATACAAGTACAATCAGCTGGAGTTTTGTACCAGTCACTGCTGTCTTTAGATGTTGCTCTTAATTGCTGTGCTAAGGCTGGATATCACATATCCTCCTGTGCCAGCCTGGTTTTGTGGCAAGCTCGGTGATGGGGAACTCTTTTGGCTGTTGAGGTTGTAAGGGACATGAGGCTGCTTTTTGCTTTTCATACTTGGTCGCACCTGCAGCTAGTGGCTGAATGAGAAGTTTCTGTGTGTGCCTTTGAGTTCATGGTAGTTGATTTGAGCGCTGTGATGACTTCATTGTCCAAAATGATTATATTGTGTATCACAGTGCGTCAGAAAAAAACAGCACGACACATACCATCTGATTTGTTCAGGACAGCTTTCCCTATGCTTGTCGAAAGTGAGGGGTTGTGACAGGTTGTGTGGTCATGCTTCTTAATATAACTCTGATAGACCATAGGGTTTTTTTGATGCCAGTGATTGTTAAAAATTCATCAACGCTTAAATTTTTTCTTTTCTGTGGCAGTACAGAGAAGTGCCATGGGAGGTGGGAGGAGAAGAGAGATGTGTGGTTAGGCTGGATGGGTCGACAAACGAGCAAGAACTGAATGACATACAGCAAGTGGGAAGGTGGAGTATTTAAAAAACAAAAGGCCAGAGTTTGGTCTCTCATACCTGGAGATTTAAGTCAGGATTTAACCATTCAGTATTACTGTTGTAACTGAGCGGAATAAAGGTTGGTTTTCAGGCAGCAGAAGCCTTACTGCCTTGTCCAAATTTGTCTCTTCCCAAGAACCTTCATCATTTCATGTTTACAGTATACTTCTTCCAAGCACATGTTTTAAGAGTACGCCTGCTCTCTTGGAAAGATTGTATCCAAGAGCAGGCTATGTAGCTTCCAGAGAAACCAACGCAACCAGTTACTCACTTCCCTCTTTTCTGGGAAATGGCCTTGCTACTGTGTGTGTGCCCATCAGCTGTGCCACGCTTACAGAGCAGCTCTGCTCGCACCGTGCAGGAAAGGCCGTGACACGTAGCCCTCTCTTGGCACGAGGAAGAGCTCTGCGGCTTGCCTGGCTGGAAGGATGATGCACCTCTTCACTTAGAAGCAAGACTGTTCTCTTCAACACAAATATGATATTAATGATCAGAACAGTCCCATGTTTTTAACTATTTCTAGTTTAAAAGTCTTGGTTTTAAAAGTCTGTTGGTTTGCTTTGTTTCTTATATTGGACTGGATCCCTTTGTGGCATAAACCAGCGTAGCTCCTTTATTCTAACAGAATATTTCCAACTTTCTGTGTATTCTATATATATCATATTTCAGTCTTATAAGGAGCTATGGATGAATGGACAGTAATTTTTAATTAACACAATCACTGCTATACATGGAAGTCCTATCAAATGAACAGAAAAGGACAGGATGTTCTGTCAGAACAGCAGACCTTAGAAATGGAAGAGAGTTTAATTCCATGAGCCCTCTCAAACCTTTTGTTCCCAGCTAAATGATTGGGAGAGTTGAATTACTGGGTAATTTTTACAGGGGAATGGTGGAGACCAACTATGAAGTGGCATGGAGTGCCAACTGACCTATATGTGGTGGTACTAATTCTTTCTGTTTTAATTTTAGAACTAATATGCAGTGGTGTAGGTAGGTGCTGTGTCGTGAAACACAATAAAAGAAGAGTTAGGATGAGTATCAGTGTAAGTATCTTATTCATAAGACATTGTGGTGGGGTCTCCCAGAGGAAGCAGCAGGAACTCTGGAGCTGAAATTTTATAAATCGATAAAATTTGAGCAAATTTAGGAGGCAATATCTGTTGGAACAGAATCCTATTTTGGTTTAGACTTTGGTTGCGAGCCTGCCTTACTGTACAGGTCCTGTTTCTGATCATGGTTCCAGTGCTGATTGTGCCATGACTGGAACTGCACAGTATCTCCCGAGGATGGGAGAAAGGCAAGCTCTGGGATTCCTTGCTGTGTGGAGGTAGTCATGAACCCTCAGGGAGTCCTGAGTCCCCAGGGATCCCAGCTCTCTTCTGTTGGACAAGACTGTGGATGGGTCCTGAGTTAACTTTGTAGTGTTGACTTTTTATTTATTTTTTTTCTTCCAGCTGCAGGAATCTGGGACTAAACAGCAATGCTCTCAGCCACCCCAGCTACTGTCTAGGAGCTCACGTAGCCCAGGCAGGGGAGCAGCACTGGAACTGCTTGCGAGCTGGATGCGTTTTAAGAGCCCTGGGTGGCCACCCAGGCTTAGACAGTCTGGGGTATTTGCATTTTGGTGCTGCTTTGATGGTTTTATTGTTTTGTTTTAATTATTAGACTTTTTTTAGTATTAGTGGCTACTGCTGCATAAAAAACATACATTAGGCTTGCAGTCTGCCTTGTTGTAAACAAGGTGATACTTAATTAGCCCTAATGTTGCTTTTAGAGGACAGCAACAACAAATAATGTGCAGTATTTGCTTGGGTCTTCTTGTGTTCATGTTGTTGAAGCGTATGTGTTGTTTTGCTTTTCAGTGATATTCTTGAGTTGGTTCTTTTTGGATGTGTACTTTAGTGGATGTTTAAACTTTGACTTAAAAATAAGAACTCCTTCAAGGCAGGGGTAAGATTCAACATTAATTCCCTGTTTATAAAATAATTTGCTGAGGAGGGCAAACCCTTCTCCCAGCTGACTTTCTTCAGTGAATGGGGACCTTGTTCTCTGTGTGTTGGTTACTGAAAGCTGAGCTCTTTGTGCCAGATATTTTAAGAAACTGTTGACACTTAGATCTAATCTATTACATTATACTGTGCTTTTAGACCAGAAAGTGAATGTGTTTTCATGTGTGTGGTTGGGCAGTACATATGTAGCAATTCTAAAAAATAGAGTTGCATAACTATAAATACAGTGTTGGATACTTCAGCCTGCATTCTTGCTTTAGTGTGTTTTGAAGGCAGTGGCTGTGATGGTTAGAAATGTTGCAACAGGAATGTCTTGGCATTAGGCAGTATCACATTTACATCTGATCATGAGGAAATAATACTTATTTTATGTTCTGGGGCTTAGTCACGTGTTCTTACATATCACTCTCCTGATGGAAACTATTTGTATGTTTAATTTTAGTGGAAGAGATACTTTTGGAGTACTCTAGACTTTTTATTGTGCCCTCTTAAATGGTAGCAAAGGTTACATTTTGAGTTTCTACTCTTCTTGTATGATAAAGATACACCATTTACACACAGTGCCGGAGCTTCCTCTCTGGTCTTAGGTAGACTGACCTAACCCTTCCATGCCAGTCAATTCTGGTGGAGGCATTTGCACTTGAATGCTAATTCCAGAAAGAAGAGCTGAAGGTTCATGAAACTTTTTGAACCTGGTACTCAGGACACTTCATGATCCTTAAAGAGAAGGAAATAAATGAAGCATTTTGAAACTTGCTTTGGAGGTCTGACCAACTTCTGAGAGAGAGTCTTCTGCCTTCCTGCAAGGAAACAAAAACCTTGTGAATGGGCTGTATGTTTATTCTGTGATATCTGACAGTCGAAATGGTGCTAAGGCTGTAAATGTGGCCTTCTGTTTTTCAGTGAAGAGCTTGCTTTGTGTCCGAAGCTGTGTGTTTGGATGACTCATACCTACTGCTTTTTGTTTCTCAGGCTATGAGGAAGCTGTCCTCACCGCTGCTGGCGATAAACACTTGTGTTCTGTGGATCACTGGGATACCTTCAGGATATGACTTAGTAGGAATGGTGGTGTCGGGTGGATGGGACTTGATGATCTTAGAGGTCTTTTCCAACCTATGATTCTGTGATTGGTTCTCTTTCTACTTAAATCCTGTCCTCCTTGCCCCTTGGCTTTCCCCTGTTAGATCTCCCAAGTGCCACACACACATGTGGTTGCATACGTTTAGTTGTGTTGTTAACAGTACCCATTTTGTGTGTGTGTGTGTATGGAAAAATGATTGAAAGTTTGCTCGTATAATCTGAATGTGTACCCCGATCTTGTTTTGTGTTTATGGCAGGTTATCTGAAATAGTGTTGAAAAGTAATTTTAAATCTTTTTGTAATTGACGGTAGAACTGCCATGAAAACTGCAACTTTTTGGAATGAAGTGGAAAGTTGCGTTGTGCTTTCTTTGAACTACAGACTGTCTTAAGGTGAGAGGATGAGTGTATGGATAGCAAGCCTCTGCTTACACAGCTGGAGGATTTGTCAGAAGTAGTTGTATTTAACAACGTGGCCCAGCTATAGATCAACTCACACTTGAAGACTCTACAAGAAACCTTCAGCTAGGTATTTAGTCTCAAGGACTGTCAGGCTTAAGATACGATATAGAGATAGAAAATAACAAACAAAAATGGACTTTGTTTTATTAGTATAATTTCTAAACAGAAATAATATTTGTAGACTTGACATTGAAGTCTAATGTTTCCTGACAGACAGGAGCACGCTGCCGTCACCACGATGGACAGGGGGTTCCCTGCTGCCTTCGTTGCCTTCTCTCTGAAGCAAAGACTGAGCTTCAGTCAGGAGGATTCTGTAAACCTAAGATGAAGCTTCTGCTGTGGTGGCAGTGGGAATGACTCAACAGGATCAGTTTTGACAGATTTTGTTCCCTGAAAGTTGTTAGTGTATTGTCATCCTCTTAAACCAGACAGACACAACTGAAAATAAGTAGAGGAACTTTTTTCTCTCCTGTAAGGCAGAATTGCTCCTTTCATTTAAACTTCATGACGTTCTGCATTGCATTAAGAGAAAATATAATTTGAACGAAGTTAACTGTCACTAAATTTGGGGATGAAGTAGCTCTTTATTTCTTGGTGCAAAAATGCGAAAAGTAAACTTCTTTAAAGCTAAGATACCTTTTTAATAATATCTTTGCTCTTTCTTTGATGTACTACTGGCATCAGAAAGGGTGCTGAGAAGAGATTACAATAGTTGATGAGGTTTTGCTGTACCTTCAGAAATGAAGCAGCAGCGGAGGCAGGAGGAATGTAGTTCCTTGGCTTTGCTATGCAGCAGTTACGACATTTAAAAAAGTGTAAGGACAATATCATTTTCAAATGGGAATGCTACTATATGCTGGAAAACTGGCAGCGTTTCAGGGCATCTGTTACACTGTCTTTACAGTGTTCACAGTGGTCTCAAACTGCATCAAAGGGCTTGATTCTGAGTTGCTAGGTGGTGTCGGTCATGTCTCCCATTGGGGTTGGCCACAGGTAAGAATATTTAGGGTCTGGAAGTGCTTGGTAAGTGTGATAGTTGATGCAGTTCAGTTTTGTGGGTATGTTACGTTACAGCACTGTAAATGTTGTATATACAGGCATCCCTTTGAACTGGTAGGTTGCACAGAGCAGAGGACTTGGTTTGTAGCACCATGGAAGAGACACAAGAAGTAATTTGCTAGCCTAAAAATAGCCCATATTTTAATATGCTTTTGTAAAAATAAACAAGCGTATGGAGTTCTAGTATCCAACAAGTGACATGCTGGTACTAGAACTGTTTCCTTTTGCTTTCTTAATTGAGGAGAAGAAAGAGAAAAAGAAAATAAACTCTTGTTGTCCAAAAACTAGAAAGAACATCTGCATTAAATGAGACAGTTTCAAAGTAAAGGTCAAGTAATGCTTGATTACTTATGAAAGATGAACAGCTTATTATCCACTTCACTTGTGATTGCCCTACCAAGGCCCTGCCCAACTTTTCAGAGCTTCGTTCTGACCAGTTACATTAGGGTCTTACTAAGCAAAGCTGTTTTGTGAGAAGGCACTGTGCTTGTTTATGAATCTATTTGTCAAATTTAAGAAAGGAGTGATTTCAGCAAATATCTGATTCTAATTTCTCACTTGTGGCTAACAGTGAGGAGTTTGAGAGTTATTCTGAAAATTACTGAACACGTAATGTCTGTTCTCTTCCTCTTCTATGAAATTTTAGTACAATAGCTATGGACATAGTTACAGTCATGGAGTGATTTTGCTTTCCCTAGAAAAAAAGATGTTCTCATCTTTTCTCCTGTAAACCAAAAAATTGAAAAGTGGAAAAATGGAAAACACTTGCCACCCCTAGCTGCTTGAGTCACGGAAGTGCCCATCAGCCTTTATGCATCTCCTCAAATGAAGATGGAAAGGGTCATTTCTTTTCTAATCTATGAACTGTGCCACTCACTGCCTTTGTCATTTAGAGTATTGCGAAGTGCTTGGCTGTCTCTTTTTCCCCTTAAGGTGTAGTAGCAATGTATATCATTGTAGAAGGAGGTTGCCTGTTCATTAAGGAGCACTGTGTACACAGTGGATATTATGGTGTACCTCACAGGTTGGTGTGCTGCTTCTGACTTGTCTCCCAGTGTAGTTTAAGGCACTGTTTTTGACAGGTGAGTATGTTACCTAGATTGGGGCTAGTATGTTCCTATTTATCTTCCCATGTGATGCAGTAGCAGTGACTGGCAGTTTCTCCTTGGGGAAGTGCAGACTGCTTTGGGATATATTAGGTAAAGTCTTCATGACACAGACCAGTCCTACCTCAGTCATGTAGTTTCTTCTGATGAAGCCTCAAGAATGAAGGTTGCTCTAGAATTCCTATGTCATCAGTAAGAAGAAATGGGCATTTTGACAGCATGATTCAGGGTTCCTCTGTTGTGCATCACTTTCTGCAGGTGATTCATTCTCTCTTTTCTACTACATGTTTTGAAAAGGGAACTGCAGCTCACTGGTCATCTATTTAGAAGTTCCAGGTAGATGTCTGAAATTTGGCTGCTGCAGCATCAGGAGGAGGGTCCAGCCAGTGGCAGCAACCTGTGAGCAAACAGGCCTGTGCTTTTTGATTGGGGTTTCTAACTGCTTTTTAAATTTTGAGAATTCAGTAGGCAGTGGTTGGTTACAGTAGCACTGCCAGTCTTCTGTTAAATTTATTGAATTTTGATGGTTCTACTGCAGGCTGGAGCAAACTTTTTCTCTTACAGCTGAGACACAAACCACAAAAACTAGTTCTAAACATACCCTTTATCAGGGAGCTGAATATCTTTAATATTTTTTGCCTTGCTAGCAGGGTATAAAGTTAAAGGAGCTGCAATTGGATGTCAATACAATCCAGAAATCTCTGAATGTGTTTAAAAGAAGCATTTGTGTGGAGGCCCTTATGCAGCTGAAAATCTCAACAAGAATTTGGCAGAAATCTCAGTGTCGGAAGATGGCGGATTCCTGTGCAGTGAGATGTTTACTGGTTCACTGTTTTATCTTTGGCAGCTGCTTTTGCACTTGATATCTTCAGCTGTTTTTGAAGCTTTTACAAAGAATAATTATTCATTTCATGAAATGGGTATACTTTACCCACCCAACAGGGCACCGATTCACATATTTCTCTGGCAACATCCCGTTGTTATCAGAGCTGTGTTCACTTCTGCAGGGTCGCGTTCACTGGGGCGTTGGAACTTCCTGGGCCATGGTTTTTTTGTGTGATCTACTGATGCATGGGGTGACTGTTTTCAACAGTTCCTGTGAAAACACTAGGGTCACCAAGATCTTCGGGAGGTGGAAACAACCTGAGTTTTCCTGTTTTCTGCTGGCAGTGAGTGCTAATGTAGAGGCTGCAACAACCTCTTCACAGGAATATGAGCTATTGTACTGGCGGCCTACAGATAGGTGGCAACCTCACAGTGTCACTTTCCAGGCAATGTTTTCTTCTTACCAGGGCAGATTACTGTAAAAGGCAGTAGTGAATGGACTGTATTTTATCTCCCCACAAGGTAAAATTCTGCTAAATCAATAGAACTTTCTTGGATGTTGATTATGTGAAGTTGGGATGCTACCTAAAGGTTTTACTGATAGGGTTTTTAAAATGAGTTCTATAAATTCATGAACAAGGTTTCACTGCAGGGTACTGGAGCATTTTCTTTTTAAAGTTCAGGTTAAGCACACATTCTGTAAGTTTGAACGTATTCACTTGCTCTTTGAGTAAAGCAACACCTGAATACGCTTGCATGCTGGTCTGCACCCACAAACCAGTCATTCTGTGATGCGCTTCTGCATTACGTATGCATACCAGTTGTTCACTGGTATATGTGTTCACTCTGTTCAACTTCTGCATCAGTGCACACCAGTACATTTGACCAGAAAAGGGTGGTGGACTTATGTCATTCCAGACTTTAGAGCCCTACTGGAGGAGAATATTTAAAATATATATTGAAAAATGAGACAGGGTTTAAGGGATTGATAAAATATGTTTTATTACTCCAACTGGCATAATGGAGGGGGGGAGCGTGGGGCAATTGGAACTCTGCATGTTTGTTTTGTGGCCAAAGAACAGTTTAGAGTTATACCCATACTTAGCCCAAATTTTAAAAAGATTTATCTATTTATTTTCAGTGTTGCAGAGTATGAACTAGAGTACACATATGTTGTAGTTAACTCACCACATTTTTTTAGCATGATATTCTAACCTGCTTGGCCATTAACCTGGCTGGCTACCAGGAGAATCTGCAAACTGTTGACTCATATTGCTTCCATATGTAACTTAAACCACTTTTTCCCACAGTGGAGAGAGCTTGAAGGTTAGCCGCGTTTTCTTTTCAGGGCAGGGAGCAGCATATTTTGAACTGACTCAACACATATGAGTAAAGGAAGTAAATCTAAGCTTACATTAACTTTTTGGGGTCTAATCTCATTTTTGCTGAAATCTTTGCTGGCTCTGAGTCAGGAAAGACCAAGAGGGTTTTTTGTGCTCTTCTTCCCCATGAGGTTTAGTAGTCTTCTGCGTACATAGCCTTGGCTCATCTTTTCATTTGCACATCTTTGTGAGGATGGATATTCACAGCTGCCATTACTTTCATGCCACCTAAGGATTTCGGGACAAGAGTTATTCTCTGTGTGTGGGACCTGATGTTTTGAGGATGTGACTAATTAAGTGGGAAATGACACATCTGCTGCGTACCATGTCATATTATTGAGCACCTATATGTAGGTGGAGCTTTTATGTAGTTGGAAGTCCTTTTCGTAGCTGGAGCCCATGTTTTGTGTCATGCAGCAGAGGAGGGGTGCGTGAGATTAGAACTGCTCTGCAAAGTGATACAGAATGGTACTTGGCAGTGTTGTCCCTCTGATTTTGGTGTTGAGCCAGATGGTGGCTTGGAAGTATGAAAAGCAGTATGTGGCATGGCTGCAATTCACCTACCTCACTCAGTTCTACTCTTTTTATGATCAAAAAAGAAAGTGAAGCTAATAATAAAAAATAGTCTCCCGTATTGTAACCTTTGGATATCTGTAGCCAAATGCAAGTGTTTTGCTCAGCTCAAGAGACAGGAACACATAGCTGAGCATGTATTTAAGCTTAACTATGTGAGTAGTCTGAGATCAACTGGACTGCCATGTTGAACGATAACACTTTCAGCATGTGCTTAAAACTCAAACCAGATGGATACGTGGCTTTTTTCAAAGACGAGTGGCTAACAAACTCTTCACTCCCAAATGTTTTATTCTAGTGTTTCCATGTAACATTTATGCTTGCATTGAATGTTGTTTTTCAGCTGAAAGTGCTGAAATACAGATTTCTTCACATTATGTGATTTTGGTTGTTCTGCTTTACTTTTGCAGTCCCACTGTAGCCTATACAATGACGAACGCTATGGTGGTGTCACCAGTGCCTCGCTTTGCTGGACTGCAGCTTGCAGAGACCAAACGTAGCCTTTGCTGAGAACGAGGGCTTGGAAAACAAGAGAATATGGCTTCCCCCATATTTTTTTACTCTAAGAGGCACGCTGGAGTTTAGTGCTGTATAATTCTTTAGGTATTTGGATTAACTCTGATAAAATTATAGGTGGTTGTAAGGGAGTTTATTGTGCTTATAAATTGTGGTGGGGCTCCCTGTAATTTGTTATAATTAATTCAAGAGTTCAAGGGCAAAAAATCAGGATCAGGTTGTGGCATGCCTTCCTTTCTTGCTAAAGCATGCCATTACTGGCCTTTTTATTTAAGGTTTAACTTTGTGGGTTTATTTGAATGTGGAGTATCCAAAAAGTATAATACATTCTTAACAAAAAGTAGAAGTACAGAGGATGGTCCTGTTGTGGTTGAGGGGCTCCTTTTGAAACAGAGAGAAATTGGTGGATACTGTAAAGCTGCATCTGCTGGCTAAGCCTCTCGCAGAAGGAGTGCGTGTTTGGGAAGGCTTGTGTCATGTCTGCGGGCTGTAACAAAGCCTGGGTGCATGTCCGTGCTTGTGGCCCATCAGAAATGGCAGGAGAAGAAAAACACTGGCAGAGCATTTCTTTACAGTCCAAGCTCAGCCTTTTGCTGCCAACGAGAACGCTGGGTGTGATGCTGTTATCTCATGTCTAACTGCTCAGGGATTCACCAGCTGTCCATTTAACACTGGACACAACACTTTGATACCAGGCTATATGTGAGAGGTTGTAAAGTGTATGTTGCCTTCCTAAACAGTCCCATGTCTGTTTGCAATACATATATTCTTTTCTTTTTTGAATGCTCAATTTGGCTGCAGAAATTTGACTTCGTTGACTCATTCACACCAGAAAATAAGCTTATTGCTCCTAAAATGCTCATACTTTGCATTTACATTTGAAATCTCGTGCCAGCTGTGTAAAGAATTGGTGGAGGTGGAGATCTGGAATTTTAATAAACTGTCTTTCGGGGAATGCATGCAAACGAACAACCTTTCAGTAGTAAACTGATTAAATAGAGGAGATAAACAACAACGGAGCAGTGCAAAATTCTGATTGGACTGTTTTAAGGTGTGCGCGAAGGTTTTCCTGTTCCAGTGTCCTTAACCAGGTGACTGTGTAGCTGGACCTTAACCTTTGGAAGACATTGGCGTTTGGTAGGAACTTCCCTGGTCAGATGTGGTAGCTTACCTTTCATTGTGTGCCTCATTGCAGCTCGAAGAGCAAGCCAGCCATCGAGGCTGTGTATTATTTGTCCTTACACTCACAAGCTGCATATCAGAACAAATGGAAAGTGACTGTCATTGTGAAATTAGCCTGTTTCAGCCCAATCCCCTTTCCACCCCTACAGCTATAGACTGCTGCTTTTAAAGAGAGAGACTGAGCGATGTGGAAGTAGGTGATATGAACTGTGTTTTGATCTGTCCTCATTTTTCAGTCCTACGTGTGAAAATATTAATCCTGCATTGTTCTGCCTCATTAGGAAGGGGAAAAGGACTGACACAAATCTTTCCATGTATTTCATTTATTTTATTTTTAGTTTCAGTTATGTTTTCCATCCAGGGTGTAGACAGTTGGATACTGCTTTTGCACAGAACCTCATTTCTCCATTACCTGAAGCTAACCTTGGCCTACCTTATAAGGTTGTTGTGATCAAGGAGTTCTTACCCTAGAAACTGTTATGACTGAGTTTTTACTATTATCATTGACAGTTTGAGCTTCTGAAGGAATTTCCTTCTGCTTGTGTGACAAAGGCTCTTTCGTCATCTTCCCCTTTTTTTCTGGCAAGTCTGCTGATCTTTCTGAAGGTCTGTGACAGGGTGTGGTAGACTTGTTCTCAATAACACCCTTCCAAAAATATTACCCTTTAGTAGTGGAAGCACAGCTGTTGCTTTTTATATTCTACACACATCCCAGATAAATGGCTGTTGCCTAGTACTGCGAAACATCAGACTTTCGCTGGGAGAGAAGTTGATGAAATTCCAGAGGAACGAGCTGGAGATGTTCTGTTTATCACCACCACTGAAGTTTTGGAGATGTTCTGTTTATCAATACCATCTAAGGTTTTTACAACAGCAGAGACAAGGCTTTAGCACTGACAATGACATCATCAATGTATGTACATCTTTTTCTTAAAATGCCTTTAGATTAAGATGTGCTGATTGAATCCTTGCATCTAAAATGTGTTTCAGCATGCTGAAGCCCAGAAATCATAACACCATCTTTGCCAGTATACTGAACGTTGTATCTGAGAAGACCAGTCTTGTCTGCCTACCTGCCTTTCTTTCTTGCCGTATAAAATCCAGTCCAGTCAGTTTTGTTGTGGTATATTGAGTGACCCTCATGACATAAGCAGCATGCAGTAAGTAGTACTCTAGATTAAGACTTGGGAACAAAACCTAGATCTCCCAGATCTGTCTTGGTTGCCTGCAGAAGTTTACACAAGTGACTTCACCAGCCATGTGCCTCAGATAGTCTGTATATAAAATTAGGCTAGTGATCAACAATACTGTTTAAAGCATGTTTTCCTCAGAAAAGCAACCACTAAGAGTTAAGTGTTATTATGATTGTCTCAAGTATGTAGTAAATAAGTAAAAATAACCTTTTGGTCATTATCATTTAGTGTCTTTGATTGTCCATTGAATAGCTGAGTCATTGGCTCATCTAACTCAAAGGCTGAGGAAAAAATGAAAGACTCTACGTTTAAAATAAAAAATAGATTTTTCTTTAAAACATAGCATATAGGTATCTGTGGAATCCTGTTGTTAAATAGTATCAAAGCCAAGATCATGGGAGATTTTAAGGTCTGAGATGAACAATAGGCACATCAGTATCAAAACTAATGCTTAAAAAAATTTTAATAAATGATAAAAGACCTCTGTTCTGGAGAAACTGCTTCCCCTGTGGGCAGATTATTGCGTAAGTGTACACTGCAGCATCTCTGCTCAGAGGTATGTTACCATGCTAAGATAAACCCAAATGAGCTGAGTCGGACTGTTGTGATTCAATGAGACTTTTATTGTGTTCCTAATTTTAGAAGATCATATTTTACTCTAATTGCATTTTTTTTTTTAAATTGGAAAAGAGCTGAAGGTCTTGAGCTAAACCATTTGTGGGCCAATCTGTTTCTCCTTTGAGTCTTAAAGACTTCTTATTTTGGATATATGAAACAGTAAAGCAGCTCTCTCTGTCTGCAGAGAAGAAGTTAAACTACATAGCTATGCAGTTAACCAATAGATAGGCTTGATGCCAAAAAGGTACCTAATGAGTTATAAAATTCAGTCATGCCAGTAATTGCATCATTAGAAATTATTTTAAAGGAATTGTACCTCTTGGGTAACTAATACAAATTTTGTAATGCTATATGTATTTTCAGATACACTGAAGGTAAATATTTATTGGTATTGAAATTGTAATGTATGTATTCATACTGGCTTAAAACTTCCAGAACAACATACTAACTAATTAAAAAAAACACAAGTTTTTTGAAAGTGTTTCCTGCTGCACTAGAGATAATTTGTATATTGCACATCCTTCCTGTCCCTGGTGTATGAAGAAGGAAAGTAAAACCAGGGAAAAACAACAAAAATCCAGTCTGATCACAGTACAGCATTCAAACAGTATTAATCCTTATTTATCTCGATCCTGTCACCTTTTTGTATCAACCTATAGATCTATGTATGTGTATGAAATATATATTTAGATTGTAATTCTCCAGGGCAATAAGCATTTTTTGTTCTGTTCTTGTACATTTCCTAGCAGAGTTGGATGCTGCTTGATTACTAAGACTACTGAGTCTGATAATATTTTGTAATTATTAATGAAGGATTTGCCTTGTGGTTCTCCGTGGAAGTCACTAGTAGGCAAATTGTGAAGATGCAGTGCCCCAGTGCAATTACTCTAATCCATATTCTTACTTTTGTAAACCATCCTTTAATTTCTCTACAAAGATCTCGCTTCCAATGTTGATCAGTCTGGGTTCTGCGTGGCTTGTGTTACCTGAAACATTGGTTGTCGAAGAGAACAGAAATAGTGAAATCGAGTTATTTTCTGCATATATAAAACAGCAACGGAGGTTATACGTTGCCTAGGCAGTGGTGATGGAAGGGTACAGTAAATTCAGTGACACTATACAAACACCCACATTCTTTTTTGAAGTGACAGGAGAACAAACACGAATCCTGAGCTTGGGAGGTCTATACAGAATTGTATGGACAAATGGAGTTTCTCTGCATTTACACAGCTGTAGCAGAGTCTGAATCAGGGTGTTGCAATTAAATTCTAAACCAGTACCCTTATCTCCTGCTTACTAATACTATCTGGGTTTTTTTTCCTCGGCTGTAGTATGGATTGCTAAAATGCGGATGTTGATTCTGGAGTTCAGATGTCTCATAATTGTCCAGTTGCAGCTTATTTACTTTATAAAAAGTAAAAAGTGCTTTTTTATGCAATAGATGCAAATATACTTTTAATGTTTTCTGTGTTGGATAGAGTTGTGGGAAATGATATCCTTATAATTATGGCATTGTTCAGACTTGTTGTCCACTCCCATTCCCCTTGGAATTAGCTACAGGCTGGCAAACTGTAGTAGCCTTTATTATATTGAATACACAATGGCTCTGCTAAAAATGTTTAACCCAAAATAAGCAAAGAAGTTGAGAAATTTCAGCCTTCAACCCGCTTGGCTATGGTGATCTCTCTTCTGCCGTGCACTCCCGTAGTATGCCAGGCTGGCTCTGTGATTAAAGCTTTGTAAGTCTTTGTCATGAATTTCTTGCCTTTTCTTATTTGAGGGTACAGATTGCAAACTTTGCTTTTGTTCAGTTTCCATATGCTTTCCCAACTAAACCACCTAATAGGAGGCCTATGGAATGCATGTTTTTATCTGCTGTTCTGGAACAACTTTATTTAGTGAATCTATAGCTGAATCATTTTTAAAATGTTTGATTTCCCTCAAATTATAGATCTACTTTTGCAATCCAAGCGAACAAAGAGCAGTCTCAGCTAGCACAGTGACATAATAACAGCATTTAACGCAATTTCGGATGGAGGAGCCTCAAATCCTTGACAGAATATGGGCCAATTTCTCTTCTCTGTTGGCTGGGCAGAGAGCCTGACCACAGTTTTGAGGCATGGCTGAGCCATGAATCTGTGGCTGGTAGAGCTATTAGAGCCTTCTGGCAGAGCTTCCTCCAGGGTATGCTCCTCCTCTTCCTCGACAGTGGAATTAGCCACTCCAGTTCATGGCTTGTGAAAGGAGATGTCCCAGTTTGTGCCTCATGCAGCAACAATGAAAGGAGATGTCGAGGAGTGCCTTAGGTGGGTGACCCTTGTCGTTTGTTAGTCCAGGGGTAAAGGTGAAGCTGGTACAGACCGTAGGTTTCTGCCTCAGTCTTCCTCAGTTTATCTTGGCACTTCTGTTGAAAAAGGTGTCAGGGCTGTAGCAGGTGATTGCTTTTCAACGCGTTTGTCTGTGAAAGGTGACAACTTTCTCTGTGAGATTTTTCCTGATGGATACACTAGTTAATGTCAGAGAGCTAATAATATCTGTCTTTTAAACTCTTGCTACATGTCAGTCTACAATATATAATAAATCCTAAACTTTTATTCTGCTACAGTGTTAGTAAATGCAGTGCTGTACCATACTGTTGTAGAACATTCCTATTAAGATTTTTAAATGTTACCTGTTTCTGACAATCAGGGTGAAACACCTGTAAGTGGGCATCTTTCTCGTAAAGTGGGTGCTAACTGCTTTCTTAAAACAATTTTTCTGAGTATTGGCAACTAAAATTGCAACTAAAACCCCACATGACTATTTCTTTTGAAAGTCGTGATCGTAATATTTGATACTACAGTAACTGCATTGACATCGTATTTTTGATGGTGCTTACCTAAATAATCCTTTCTGTGGTTCATCTATATAGTTTTGTGAGCTCTGTGTTTGAAATCACGGCTCCACTAAAGCTGGTGGCACTCTTGATTTGATTGAGCTAGGATGTCACTATAAGACTTTTACATCGTTTTGACTTTCATGTAGTCTCTTAACTTTGCATTTGTTTTAACACTAGCTCTAGCTTTCTGGCAGATGTGGATTTTACTTCTGTTAGACTAGAATATGTACCTCGTGCGTGTATACGTAGCATTGACATAAATAGCCTGCTTTGGGGATTATGAAGACCATATTCAGCAAGCACTCATTCAGCTGCATACTTGAGAAAGCAGCTTATGTCAAGCTTGTATGAAAGCGTGCGTATTTTCAGAGTTGGGATTTAGTCATTGCAAAGAAGTGGAAGCAAGCTGCTTTGTCTCCTGGACCGAGCAAGTGTGAAACCTGGGGCTGAAGCACAGGGCTCCAGTTAAGAAGCTGTATGCTTTTTTACACTGCCTCCCTCAATCAAATTTCAAAATCCCCTGAAGTTTTAATCTTCGTTAGGCTATGTGAAAGCCAAATCTAAGCATTTCAAATGAGATCACATTTTTCCTGTTTGAAAATATGCTTTTGCCTTTTGTAGGGGAGAGAGGGGAGGAGGAAGCCTATAACCATTAACCTGACAATTACCTTTTAAGCACATGTAAAAATTGTGAACTCTGAAGGAAACTTCTCAGATGTGAAGAACATGTACAGAGGCCTTCCCTGAGAGGGTTTCTCTGCCCCGCAGTGCTAGTAGCCTTTGAGCACCCTGCTGCCTTGAGAGTATGGGTCCGGTTTAGAGCATTGGTGCTGTCTATTGGCAAGTTACTGCATCTCGCATCGCTGACAGAAGAGTTAACTGAAGGAAAATGTAAAATGCTGCCTTTAATCAGTAGCCCTCAAAGCATGCTTGGGTTATGCTAGTTTTCAAGCACATAAGTATTTTCTAATGCCTCCACACAGAATGAAATGGTAACATTTTTGAGTCTATTTAAGGCAGCACAGTCCCTGTAACATGGGTGATGTTACAGTGGTTCTGTTTTCCAAGAAGGAAAGGTTAATTCCATTGGTACTGTGAAGGTGACTTGACTTACACACACACACATACACACACGTCTGAAATCATTAAAAAAGACCAGAACAGTTTCTTTGCTATCCCCAAAGGTTCAAAGGTAAGGTCAGATGTGTTGTACTGATTGCAGCCAAGCCCAGTTAGGAGGGTACTGTCCCTGAGTCCTTCTGACTGCTCTTTGCTGTCTGCCTTGCAGAGGCTGCAGTCTCTGAGACTGGCTAGCATGCTTGTATACCTTTTCAAACCCAATTTATCTAAAGCAATTGTTTTTTAAAGCCATGCTGTTTTGAGGGGATGCCCTTTGTGCTAGGGCGGGGAGCAGGCATGCAGCTGGAGGGAGCAGTGACCTCCCAACCTGGTTCAGCTGGAGCCAGACCCGCATGTCTGGTCACAGCCTGAGAAACCCTCCTCTTGGTTTTTGGGGTTTCCTAACTCAGGTCACCCAGGCGCATCCGTTCCTATCAGCAGGTCTGGGGTTGGGTGCATGAGGGTGAGTGCACACGTGGACTGTGGCTACGCTGGTACAGTACCTCCGCCTTTGGGCTCAGACCTGATGAGTTGTTGCACGCTGGCTGAGAAGAAATGGTGTTTTGTCTCGGCTGAGACAGGTTACGGATGTGTGCACCAAAATTTTAAGCTGATGGACGTGAGATCATTATATTGCTGTAACTTAACTGTATTTGTTTATTGGCACATCAGTGGCCAATATGGTGTCCTTGAAATTGTGGCTGCAATTCCTTCAGCTGCCTGTCTTGCCCCTGCCTGGCTTTACTGCCCATGCCACAGATTACTTGAGAGAACATGCATTGCTACCTGCAGAGTAAAACGTTGTGGCCTCTTAATGAAGCGGTCTCCACTGGGCTTTAACCTGACATGCCGGAGGGACTGGTACATACCCGGCTGCTTTGGCCAGCTCTGCTGTGGGTCTGGTCCAGTTCAGTGGATGGAAGGGATGCACAGATGGGGACAGCAACTTGTTCAGCCATTTGTGGAAGGCTACTTGTTTGTCCATCTACTTTGTTGCAAATGTAAGGTGAAACACGTGAGTTCTGTCGCTGTGGTTAAAGCTAACATAGTTTGTCTTGTGATTAGTCACTGCATATCAGCAAGTGCATGATATTAGAAGCTGGCTTAGCTTGATTTCTGTGTCTAAGTCATCCTTACAGATGAGAGATGCCAATGTAAAACACTTTTATATGGGCCATAGTTAAAGTTATGTCAGTAGACCAAAACATATTGCTAAAATTCTGTTTCTTCTATCAAAATGGTGACATCTGGAGCAAAAACAACAGAATAGCCTCTCTTTGTTTGGGTGATTGCATGGTCTTTCAGTAACCTCTACGAAATTTATGGAGGACGTAATCCCAGCAGACGTTCCTCTTCTATGTGATCTAGGGAACACAAATTAGAACTTCTTATTTTCCTTTTCATCTACCTGGAAGCATTGCACATGTAGGGATCATATTGAATTTTTTTTGGTAATGTGGAACTTCTGAAGCCAGGCACAGACTGCTGTTTAACAGCCTGGCCTGTTTGTGGGCAGCTTTTCTTGCTTTCAGCAGTCTTTTGTTCTGTAGAAAATGTACAAGCATATAGATGTTCTAATTTGTACGCTTTTTTGTTTGCAGATATCAGTATTACCTACAAGTGAAAAAGGATGTTCTTGATGGCCGATTACTTTCTTCTTTGGAGCAGGGAATTCGACTAGCTGGTTTGGCAGTGCAAGGTAAGATGACATGACCCGATAGCCCTTTTCCAACACTGGCCTTTTTTGTTTGTTCTGTATGTTGACTGGGCACTAACTAAAGCATTGTCTGACTCCTACTCCCAACAGCTGGGTTTTCTGTTGATTTAAAAGTGCATAGGTGGAACACTCACACCCTTGGGAAGGGAGTGGTGGACCACATCACAGTGTTCCACTTTCCTATATCTAGAATCCATGTTAGTGAATCTGAACAAAACTCCAGTTCTTCCAACCCCAACCTCGGAGTACTTTGCAGTAATGAATTTGCTTCACGTTCTCTGGTTTGAAATGCAATTACATCAAAGAGCATAGCAGCAGCTTTAATTTTGCCTTTAGTTAAAAACTCGTTTTGCTGTATAGTGCTATCTGGAGTAGGCAGGAATACATAATAATTATGGTCATGTGAGTTATAAATTCATAATAAACTGCTTCTTACAATGTGATTTTTATTCTAAGCCTCCTAAGGACATCAGTACAAGTGAGATCATATAACGTATATGGGCAGAGAAGGAAGCCCTGTATTTGGAGAAAGTATGTTTGTCATCCATGACTGACTATGAGAATCTAAGGTAGAGTTTCAGAAATCATGCTCTGGGCATGTCTTCTGATGAGAGGGAAGGCAGAAGTATATATATAAATAGCAAACATGAAGATCTGATTCTTGAATATTAAAGGTTAAGTGGAGAGTAATGCTAATATGATCTTACTTAGGGCAGTAGAAATTCCCTTTCAGTATCCTATTTCTTGGTTAGAAATTGTAGAAAAAAATGTTTCCTGTTGAATCTTAAAATGTTTTATTAATAAAGGAAAATACATGTATAAGATTCCATACTGAATCTTGCACTTTAAGTAAATGAAGTTTTTCCAGTCTGTGAGTTAGGGCTAAATAGATACTGAATATGTTTCACTGGTCCTGTGTTTTCAGAGCTTTTTGCTAACTTTGAGAGTGAGTCACTCTTTGAAATCAGTTTGAAGTAATCACTTTTATTCTGTATTTTCTACATAATCTATTATATATCAGAATGCTGCACCTAACCTTGTTCACTTTATTTTCTGACCTTGTATTACTCCCTTTGTCCTTCGCATGTGATGCAACCAAAGATATTTGAAATACTTACATCTTTTAAACTTACAGACTGTTTCATGTTCATTTTCATTTCTTTCTGTTTATGTTCAAACATAACTCTGAGGTGAAAACAAAATGAAACTGCATTTTTGGCATGCTGCAATAGGTGAAATTGTCTAGAAGCTCATATGATTTACGGTGGGAATTTCCAGCTTCTATATGAAGATCTTGTAGATGGCGTTTGATCCAGTTCAATTAATATAAAATAAAAACCTCCTGGCAAGATACTCTTTTGATATAAGCAGTAGTGTATTTAACTGCTAGATAAATATAGGCTTTGTTTTGGTTTTTTAACATAGTTTAGCCTTTAGGAAGCATTTTCAAAACTCCATGGTTTCAAGGACATTTAGACAAGAATCCTCAGCCCGACATAGGAGTGGATGTGAACGTGGAGAAGAGTAGCTCTGAAAGAGATGTAGAAGAAGTAGAAAAGCAAGTAGAAAAGTGTGGGCCAGTCAACTAAGCTGAAACAGTGCCTGTACTGTTATATTGGCTGCATAAGGAGGAGACTTTATTTTGTGTGTGTCCCCCCCCAAACCATGTTGGTTGTTGACAATTCATTTTTAACAGAATTGGCTAGTAGATTTTTACCTGCTAAGCTGTAAAATCTAGCATCTTTTGTTCAGTTGTGTAGAATTGTAGTGGAGGTGGGTTAAGTTGTTTGGTTTTGTCTGGTCAAGGTTGGGAACGTTGGAGAAGCAAAAGCGTGTACGGTTTTTAAAGAGGCTGAGCAATCCCAGCCTGGTTAGATGGTGGTATTAGTTCATGAAGGCTACAGAAGAAGAAACTCTTGCACTCCTCTTGGTTAAGCACTGCAAATGGTCATAATATTAGGGATCGAAAGAGAGAAATTACTTGTTTGATCTCTGGTAATAACACTGTTTTTTTCAGACCTCCAAGTTAAAAGCTGAAGTACAAGCAGAAATCTTTGTGTTGGGTTGTGACTTCAGAGAGAACTCGCCCACTTGAAATTAAGCATCTGTGCAAAGGTCGAGTGTGGTCTTAACATGTGTGGAAAGTGCTAAAATGAGTAATTGTGTTGTTTTTTCCAGCGGATTTTGGAGACTATAATCATTTTGAATCTCATGACTTCCTCCGAGAGTATGTCTTGTTCCCTATGGTGAGTTCCTTATCCTCCGCTTCTGTGGTTTTTTATGGATAATTTCTCCATGCTGGAGAGATGGCTTTGCTGATAACAGAGTAAAAGCACTAGTGCTGAGCTATTAATGGTGGAAATAAACTTTGCTCCCCAAAACCTTCAATAAACTTAATTGTATCTGAAAGAATATGGAAATTTAGCCCTTTTTCCATTCCTGTTAAGCCTTCACTAGGAATAGGTGTAAACAAAAGAAATGTACTTCTTTCAATCAAAATAGAATTTACAGCTATTTAAAAAGGTACTTATTAGCATTTCTACAGTATTAGTAACATGGCATAGCAAGGGGATATGAGGGCTGCTGATGTAGTAAATGTTATGTCACAGGACAAATCAGGCAGCCTTTCCTCAAGAGAATGTGAATTTACATCAACTGACTGTTAGGCTGAAGCGAAGCATGAATCCGATCTTCACAAAATGTTCTCCAGGGACTGTGCTGCAAATTTGTTTTAAATTTACATTGGAAACTAGCAAATAATTTGAATGCTGAGGGAAGTGCTTTGGGTCACTAACAATGTTAGAAACTCTGTTGACGAATACCAAGCACTTGCAATCCATGACATTGAGCCTCTCTGGGAGGATGGATTCCGGGGGCGGGAGGGAAGCCTACTGACCTTAAGGCCAGCTTTATCTTAAAAGAACAAGTCCATCAGCACAAGTCTTGAGTGTAAGCTTGTATCTTGGAATTCTTTCTAACTGGAAAAAAAATTTGGAAGTGGGGTGGGGTTCCCATGCCCGGAGTGTAGCTGCCTAGAAGTTAAGGCATCTGGTTTCCCTCTGCAATTAGTGGAGCGGTAGAGGGAGAATGATTCATCTCACTGTAATTTGAAGGCTGGAGAAAGGCACTTCCAGAAGTATTTTATCCCATTTACCGGCACTCTTTGCACAGGAACTGCAGCGGATAGTCCATTCTCAAGTCCAAAAAGCTGACAGCTGTGCAGTGTCTTGAAGTGAAAGTGCAATTTTGAGCTGGTAGGCAGAGTTCGATACTACCTGAAAAACAGAGCCAGCAGGAGGAAGGGGAATTAATGAATGTACAGACATCTGAATATGCCTTGTATAGCTAGAATGTGGCTTCAGTATTCACCTTTCACTAAGAAATTTCTGTTAGCCTGACTAGCAGACCAGAATTTCTCTGGTAGGCTGTCTTTATTGATAAATAATTGACTATCTTGTGTATAGTTGATGGCTTATGAATTTGTGTATGATAGCCTAAATGGGAAAGAAAATGGCTACATATATAGACAGAGAAATGTGTCATCAAGTTGTCACCGTAAATTACTGAACTTCTGCAAAGTTCTTTTAATTAATACTGATATGATTATTTAGAAAAAAATGAAGGAGAGGGCTTAGGCCTCTAGATGAGCTTTCACATGGTTAATTTCTATGTGGTTCAGTAGTTTAGTCTTTGGGCCCATCTCCTAGAACCTCCGTTTATGAGTCAGCTGCCTACATGGTGTTGTGGTCAGCTCTCTTCTATTTTGCATGTGCTCACTTTGTGGTATCTTGCCTTTCATCCATGCTACTATTGCTATATTTAACAAAATCAGCAAAGTGTCTGCTTCATGCAGTCTTCAGATGCCTACTCTTAAATCAGTGTTTCTCTAGACATTGCTCTTCAGGGGAGGAGTGGATAATGTAATAGTAAATATTTCACTGCAAGTTCAGTGACAGTTGTGAAGTGCTGCAGATACAAACTAGTCCTGAAGCAAGTGGGAGGATTTGAGTGAATATGGGGCATAGACAGAGCCTCCAACAAGAATGTTGCTATAAATTCATTAGTGAAGTGATCTGGTGGATGAGGGAGGGGCAGCTATATTTGTACTGTTTGATCTTGTGAGGCTACAGTGTGTGTCGGATGGCATTTCTTCAGCAGGGAAAAGAACAAAGTTATGTACACGGTACACCCCACAGGTGTGTAGCTGTGCATAGGCATGTACCATGCCATTTTTCATTAGCACGCTACCACTTTCACATTTTTTTGTGGCAGAAGCAAATATTGGAGGGAGGGCCCCATTGAGCAAGAAACAGGCAGTGTATTTAAGTACATTACACGCAGCCTTGAGGCTTTTTTACATAAAAATAAGAACTTTGAGGTTTTGCAAGAAAGTTTTTCAGCTTCCTTTTTTTTATTTGCCTTGAATTTATGAGCAGACTTCCTCTATTAACTTGCTCCCAATTATTTCAGCGTTGTTTCTACCACACATTATTAAATTTGCAAAAGATAAAAATTTCTGTTGAGAACTGTGTTGCAAGCATAAAGTACATTGTATTACATATTTGAAGAGGTAGCATAACTTTGAATCGCTTTTAACATGGCGAAGGGAGAACCTGTAGGTTACAGGACAGAAAATAACCATGACTTTGTTTTCCATGGTCTATGCATTATTTTGGACTGTTTTAAAAGGTATATATTAATTTGTTGACTTGCAAGTGTATTTAAATACTTGTTTGGTTCTTATCTAGGAAAAGATCCCTTATCTGTGCTTTATTCTCTGTTCTCTATTTTAGAATAATAAGCACCTTACCCCTATTTTTAACGGTATCTTTTTAATCTCCGCCCCAAAAAGATATAAAAACTCAGACCCTCGTCTTCTCCTTGCACATTTTCGGCATCACGTGCTCTGAATTTTCAATGCAGTTGGTGACAGGTTCTCTCTTTGTAACTACCTGGAAGAGTGTGAATAGGAAACTATCCTGAAACATCTACCCTCATAATTCCTGTCTGCATTTTGTCATCTCTCTGATGACTACATTTCAATGCTGCTGTGTGTTTTTACAGGATTGGACCCAGGATGAAGCTGTCTTGGAGGAGCTGACTCAGAAGGTCGCTCAGGAGCACCGAACTCACAGGTGAGCTTGATATTCGGATTATTTTTTTTATTGTCATCATCCTCCTAGGACTTCCCTTCCTCCCCATGCTTTTCTGGCAAGGGTAAACCAGCCTGTCTTCGTGTTACTATTATGCTACGTTTTGCTGGATTTTTAATTAGTCTGTCACAAAAGATGATCTGCCTCTTGTGAACACAAAATGGCCAATGAACTTAATCCCAAATAAACAAGCATTTTCACCATAAAGTTTAATAAGCATGTGTAAAACTACTTGTGCTATTTAGTAGACTCCTTCCTCTTCTTGATTTCATTTAAATCTTGATGGTGAAAGACCCTGCGACTTGATAGAGGATGGTCTGAGGGTTTTCTGTCATTCAGGGGAGGGGGGGATACACACGCTCTCGATGCAATGCAAATGAAAATAACAGGAGTTGAATTTGAAATCTAGTTATGGAAAAGATACAATATGCTGTCAGTAGTTAATGAGCTAGGAGTGTACGTATTAGTGCTTCAGTACAAATACCTTCATTGTAAGCAGGCTTCTTTCGGGTCATCTGGGTGTATTGGTGGTGAAAGTGTTCAAAGCTCTAGAGTGCTGTTCTTGGAAAATGGCAGTGCCTGTATGTTGCTGGAAATAATGTTTTGTGTTATATTATGAACTTACTTTTAAAGCTTTATTACATGAAATTCAATAGGAATATTACGCAAAGGGTGCAGCACACCCCAATGTATGACAGAAAGTGGTTGTGAAGGGACAAATATCGATCTCTGAATCTGAGGCCATTCTCAGGCGGAGTTCCAGTGTAAGCTTGGGTCTTTGATGCAACCAAAGGGTGAGCTTCCAAAGGGTGAGCTTCCAAGCTGGCCATGCTCTGGCCTGGTTCTGTTCTCTCTCTGCCATGGGCTGCTTATGTCATCTTGGTTAACTCACAGACTTGAAAGGAAAGACTTCCTGCCCCTGCTGTTCTCTTTAGTGCTATTTCTGCAACACAAAGAACAAGTACTTACCCTCACTTCAGCAGGTAGATCACATTCCGCCTCCTTGCTCTCCCTCTTTGAAGTATTTGTCTGGTTCCTATATTTCTGTTTGTAAGCTTTGGTAAGGAGGAGCAAAGAGGAGAAACACTAATGGTGGCCTTCTTTTGGAGCAACCTGCAATCTATTCTGACCTGCTTTTGAGAACTGAAATCTGTCTGAATTCCTGAGCTGTGACAGCAGCATGTGTAGACACGTGTGTAGAAGTTTTCAGGTGGTTTGTTCTCTATTATGAAAGAGAATCTGCTCAACATTTGATTTAGCGCCTGTGTTTTTGAACAGCCAACATGAAAATGTAGGTCTTCCCTTTTAAGTCATTTTAAGCAACTTCAGTGGAATTGTATACTGTTTATGCAAATTTCAATCCCTAAGGCTCAAATTGGCCATCCAGAACTAGACACAACCTGATGCAATGGCCTGATGTTTTAATAAAGCCTGGAAAATATTTGATGTGCGCAGAAGAAACCGAGTAATATGATCAGTTCAGTTTGTTCCTCCTGTAATAGGAACTGTACTTTGTACCTTACCTTAGCAACGTTTAGTAAAATTCCTCTCCTTGCTGATTACGATCCTAATGTTGAAAGTTAGTTTTGTGTTGTGCATTTCTAGGCAGCATCTCCAAAGTGTCTTCTAAAGTGGTTTGTGAGTATCCCATTTTTTCACTACTATTTTTTGCGTGTATATAATATTGAACCATTTGCTGCCTTTTGTTGCTCCAATTGCAGTGGCATTCCAGCAGCAGAAGCTGAGCTAATGTACATCAATGAAGTGGAACGCCTTGATGGGTTTGGACAGGAAATTTTCCCGGTGAAGGTATGTTAGTGTATATTATAAAAGAACCTTTGAATCAAATGACGCAGGAGTTTGCAGCGACCTTTGGTACACGTGCAAGTCGTGTTTGTCCAAGAGACCCAGGACTTGTTTCACTGTTCTGGAGGGTGAAAAGACTGCTGATAGTTTGAATGGACATTGGAGCATGAGGGTATCTTAGGCTTGTAGTGTTACTTTTCCACCAAAATCCTTTTCACAGAAGAGGTTGCTACGTGCTAGGGCCTGCTCACTTGGGAAGCAGAGATGCTCCTTGCTTTTCTTTGAGTGCTGTCTGAGGGAGAGTGGCTGGGGCAAATGAACCTCAGCTCTCGTGGTCTTTAACAGAATAGGAAAATAAGACCTTTTCATGTTTTTCTAGTTGCTATTTACCAAACATTAACTTTACGTTTTCTCAGTTTCTTACATGTGCATGCAGGTCCTCCACACATTTAAAATTGGGGGGAGGTTTCAAGGTTTATTTTGCATTTGTAGTCACTTCCCTTTGCTGGAAGCCCTTTTCTACCATGGACAGTCTGCCTGGCCTTATGGAGCACATGCCACCATGATAAAGTTGTGCTGAGAAACTGAGAACTGCTGTTACCAACATGACCTGTTTCTCTTTGGTAACCAACCCAGCCACCGTAAGCAGTGGACTGGTAGCTGTTTTTCTGCTAGTTAAAATTGACTTGTAATTTAAAAACAAACTAAACAAACAAAACCCCACACCAAACAAAAAAGCTTTTTGCTGAAGTCCAAATTGATCCTTTGGCCAATCTCAAAATTGATCTGAAAGGGAGGAGTTGAATGGCAAAAATACCCGTACCCAACAACAAAAATTAAGGAGTGTTTATTGCCAATGAAAGAGATCAATTTTATCCTCAAATTAATTCAGATTAATGCTGCATTCTGCTGCAAACAATTTCTGTGTGGGAATTGTCATTAGGTATTATTGCATATCAGTAATAGAAGTATGAACAGTGGACTGGGTGCTCTCAAAATTGCAGGAAGATGTTACCCTTGTATAAAAGAGCACCGTGCTGGCCTTGTAGACAAATAGAATTGCATTCAAAGGGAAAAACAAAAGATTTCTTTTGTTCCCGTTAGAAAATGCTATTAGAAATATGTTTCTCTTTCCTTCTATATACATAATTGTGCATATACACACACACACACACGTGTACATGTGTACAAATACATTTTCCCAATCTCTTTGCCTTCTGAAGCTGCCTCTGAGACAAGGCAGAGAAATGTGCAGTCCTTCAATCAGACTAAACTGAAGACTGTCGGGCATAGGACTTCTGCTGACTTGTAGTATATGTGGAAGGACACTGGTGTATGTGGCACTGAGAGTCAGTGCACTGGCTGGGGCTTGAAAATGGGCATCCACCATTTGTTTGCAAAAGGCCTAACACTTAGTGGTTAGTAGTTAAACAGGTGCAGATACTCCATTGTTGCCCTCTGGGGATGAAGTACAGCAAGGCCAGGAGAGCAGCTCTAATTTGGTCTATTCAAATGCAGGGACACCTGATGGTTTCTGGAATTTGGTCTTCCCTAGTGCATTAACTTCTCTCATATCATTTCTTCTAGCAGTTCATTTTAACCACACTCTTTGTGTTAGCATGTTCTTTATTCACCACTTTAAAGTGCAAATCAGTTACTATATATGCAGCTGAGGGGGAGTTGTTTTTGTTGATAAATGTAGAAAAAGCATTAAGCTTTTGTAGCAAAAAAGTAAAAGCATTTTTAAGAAAACAACTGATTGCAAAATGGAACAGGAGCATGTGGTTTTCAAACAGGAGCCTGCAAGGAGACATGGGTAGGCACAAAAATAACAGAACTTCTGAAAAACAGTGCAAGAACAGTGGACATTGTGGTGCATGCAGATGTATAACCCAATAACTGAAAGACAATGGAGGATGTATCTGTACAGAGATACAAGTACTTTCTAGAGTAACATGTGGTGAACTTCTGCATGGAGTACTTAAAGGAGGAACTGTGAAGGATATAGCTTTTGAGAGGGATTCCATCTCCAGGTGTGGTTTTCTGAAATCTCAACGTGTTTTAACAGGTGACTGGAGAAATGCTGTGAATGTGAGAGAGGACTATTGCTTTCGGTAGTCGTGTGGTCTCTGGATAGCTGTAATCACAATGATAGGGAATGTGGGGTATTAAACAATGAATGCCAGTTTGTGGTGTGCGTGTTGTTTGATGGAGGAGAACCCTGGGCTCGCTTAGGCTTCATCGGTTCTCACTGATCAACAGAACGAATCCAGTTAAGTGCTAACTGCTTTGAAATAACGAAAATCAGAGTCTGATCAAACAGCAAAATATAAATTAGTCAAGGGTTAGTCCTGCATTCGTCCTGAAGAAGGGCTGCTGTTTCATAGTTCATATGCATGTCTTAGCCAGTTTCTTTAATAAACTAAATATATATCCTTTCTCTGCAGGATAATCATGGAAATGACATACACCTCGGTATTTTCTTCATGGGAATCTTCATAAAAAACAGAATTGGAAGGAAAACTGTCATATACAGGTAAAAACTAGGGCCTTCCGCATTTAAAGCAAGTTTCTTTTCAGAGCTCCATGTGTGGTGGTTTCTCCTTAATTACATATGTGACTTCAGTAGTGCCAGTCCTCTAAGTAGCATTCACCTAGCTTTTTTCAGGATTGGCCCCTTGGTGTGAGAGATGTGATAAAGAATAATTGTGAATGGGTTTGACAGCAAGAAAAACATAGTTGTCTGTCGTGTATCTTGTACTTAAAAGGCTTTCATCCCTTTTCTTTTCTTGCTTTATGTCTGCTTCTGTGATGCTTCTTGAATGCAAATCTGTTAAACCTCATGGTTGGCAGCCTAGGCACTCAAATTCTGAAAATCTGGTTGCTGTATTTAGGCGCCCCACTGAAAAAGAGCGGAACTTTCTCATTCTGTAATTTTGAAAATCCTGGCTGTGTCACTTGTTTATTTGTTACGCTGTTTATTTTGGTTATTAAGAATCACTTAAGCCTTTCCATTAACGTTCTTTTGTGGGTTTTGTTTCTACTTATAAAAGTTTGTTCTGTGTGAAAACGTTGCTAGAAGTCCCCATGATTCCAGGGAGGCTAGGGTTGCACTCATTCCTTTTTGCTACTGTTCTGGTGGGTATTTCCATTACTGTCAGTCAGTGTTAATGTGAAGTGTATTTGTATTAGTCCCTGTTTGTGCAGCTAAAAAATTGTGTTCTGTGAGGAGCACGAATTTTTAGTCAGTAGCTAACGTTTGTATCAAACCTAAGGTGGGATGTTGGGGTTTTTTGCCTTCAAAGGGCTTTCAGTGGTCATCTTCAAAAATGTTAGGGCTTCCTTTTTTTTCCACACAGCTGATGTTTTGCATATTTAATTTTGAGAAGAACTTAGATAATCCTTCAGCTGTGTCAGGTGACAAAAGCAAGAAGTTTCTTTACATATAGAAGTGATAGTTGGTGCTGGGATCCCTACTTGTTGGAAATACGCACTTCAAGTATCCTGCCATGACATGAAGAGGAATGCATGCTGCAAACAGAACAAACAAGTCCTTTCCATCCCCATGGATAGCATGCAATGTACGCAAATGTCTGTCAGCTATTTGTAAGAAGATTATAACTCTGATCTTGGGTAACCTGACAATTACTTGAAAAAGAAGATTGCAAACATAAAACCAGAGTATTAACATGGTATGCATAGCCTACATAACCATGTTGTCAACTTAACCTTCTTTAGGGAGAATTGGCACTGGAGGAAAGTTGGAAACAGCATTTGAAGAGGAATGGCACTATTAAAAACAAAAACCAAAACTTCCTATTATATGTGGCTAAAATAAATCAGTTAAAAAATGCCACAGTTCACTATAATGTTTATCATTAATGTATTTTCAGTGTATCTTCTATTGTGAGTTTTTAAACTGGTGTTTTTAAGAGAGCTTTTAACTCCCCTGCTTTGGGTTAAGAGCTGACTATCTCTTTCTTCTTTAATCAGAGCATGACTTATTTTCCTGACCGTGTTCCTTCACCAAACAGCTACTGAAAAGCTTTCCCATAAAATGAGTCTACTGTTGACTAAGGGATTCTTAATGTGTTTGTGAAATGTTTGAATGTATGTGCTGGCAAACTACCGCATTTTTTTACTCTACAGGTGGAATGACATTGGGAATATAGCACATAACAAGTCTTCAATTGTTCTAGAGTTGATCAACAAAGAAGAGAATGTGCTCTTTCACACAGTAAGAAAAAGATCTAATCAGTGTCATCAAGAAAACCCCTTATATAAAAAATAAACCTTTAAAATTCCACTTTCCCAAAGGGGCTCACTCACCATAAGCCCTGCCCCGCCAAAGTTCACATTTTGCTTTATGCAGAGAGTGAAACTAACTTTGTTTAGCTACCAATATTTGTATTCTCTTCCAAGCATCCTAAAGTGTACTATGCTGGGAAGTCTGCAAAAAACTGAAGTGCTTGTTGGATGGAACATCCACAGTGCCACACTATCTTTTGTGCTGGCATAAATAAAGCAGCATAAGCAGTTGTAGAAACTGGACATGAGCTACCATGCGTGCATATACTGGAATTCAGAGGGCTGCAGTGCTGTTCTGTGCTATTTATGATCGCTCCACATGTCTCTGAGCCAAGCCCAGCATAGAAACTGGACCAGCAAGCTTGAGCCTTTTCTTGTTGTTGTTGTTGTCCCTCCTCCCCTCCCACTGTGACTTAGCAGTGAAGTGGCAGCATGTAAAGGCATGCCACTGTATTTCAGTAATTCAGTGCCTTGAGTGCTCTTGAGGGCACTAGACATGTTCTTGGCAGCCAGATTCTGTATATGATGGGCCTTACAAAACGTAATGCAATTGGATTTTTAAAATTCTTCTCTGTTACATCTTGGTAAGAGTAAAAAAATGAATGATTACTCCCCCCCCTGTTCCTTTTTGTGTTTAAAGGATGATCTTGAAAATGCCAAATATATTTCACGGCTGTTTGCAGCAAGACACAAGTTTTACAAACAGAACAAAATCTGCACGGAGTGAGTAGTCTTTCTTCAGAGTTGTATTCTGACACCCTGCTTTGGAATTGCTTTGAGTTTTGGCGTGTCTGGTTTTGTTTGTTTTTTCTAGTCACTTGTGTCAGTTATTCTTTTCCCCTTTCCCTTTTTTTCTTGTTTTGTTTTAACCACCAGCAAGAACAGACAATTAAGAATGAAATTTCATTCTGAGCCTTGTGAGGCTTGATGCTCCCCAAGCAGCCAAATTTGACAGAGTGTCTTATATTGAAGCCCTTGGTCTCTGCCGTTCATAACCCAGAGTGTTAGTATAAACTGGAGTGAAAGCTGACATATGTTAACATGCCAAAATGTGAACTGCAGTAGCATTTTGAAGATGCACTACCCATCTAGCAGCTCAGGTCAGTGGAAAACACAGGTTGTCATCTTCTAATTTGTACAGTGTAATTTGTCTGCTGCTTATGTGCACCAAACAAGGGAGGACACCTGGGAACTTTAATCTGTGTAGCCATACTAGCACGACAGTGTAGCAGAGGCTGTAAATCTGAACCCAAAGTCTCCTTTAGGCTCTACTTGAAGCACATATTAAATAACTGGCCTTGAGCTAGTCCTCTCACACAGGTGGATTAATCCCAAATGAAGGAGGAATTCATGAGGCTTTAGTTATAAGGCAAAAGTCAGTTTATTAGCTGAGTATGTTTCGTTTAGACCAGCATGCAGCAGTTTTAGTTTGAGATAATATTTGCTCTGAGAAGTTTTAGTCTTGTGAGCAATTTTCATGATGTGCAAGGTTTGTATAGCAATGAGAACATGAATCTCTTTCAAAACTTACCAGCCTAGTTGGCTGGATAAATATGAGAAAGTTTATCTCTATCAGCAGCTCTAGTTAGAACTGGACATCCTGTCTGTTTAGCTGGGTGATGCCATCTGTTGGAAAATAAAGCCAAAATGACGAAGGGAGAAGATTGGAAGGTCTAGCTTTCTAATATTACATATGCACACAATATATTAACATAAGGAGAGTTAGAGTATTGGAGAGACCAATGAGGTGAACTGCATAGAGTGATCTTTTCACTTACAGAAAAAACATGTTGATTAGTTTTCGGATGGTGTTTACAGTTCTTAGGAGGTGAGTGGAAGACCAGAAAAGACATTTCTTAGCAGCATATAATGCATTTCAGTAGTCCAATACCAAATTTAATTTGAATGGTTTCAGAGGAATTGAGTTCAAAGGAAGCTCCTGATTGTCTCCCCTGTGATAGTCAAGAAAGAAAACAAAATACCATAGTCTGTCATCTTGGAATATTTCCCCTTTGAAGCTGTATATTGGGGTCAACAGAGAGGACTCTTCTGTTACAGTTCATAATCCAGACTGCAGACGCAATAGCTTTTGGTGATGTTTATTTCTAAACCCTGAGCCAGAAGTACGTGGGTACCATGAATTGGGTGTATGTAGCAGCTTCATATACAACTTACAAATATTTGGACTAATAAAGATAGGGAACGTCATGAGGTCGCTGAGTGAAATATCTGGAATTTAAATGTATTTTTGTCATTAGAACAGCTCTCCTTCTTACCACAGTCTTATGTGGTATCAGCTGCTGTGTTAGAGCCACAGATATTGATGACAGCCTATGCCAATGTGTGTCTTGTAGCCAAATAATTTTCCTGCCCTCTGTTAAAATGATAGTTGTTTGTTTTCCTGTGTGCATTTCCTCTAATCGCACATAACATCATTCACCAGATCAGAAACTGTAAGAGGACAAATTCCACCTTTCCTCTCTTCACGTAAGCACTATATTTCTGCCTCCTTCAACTTGTTTCTTTCCCTTTCTTGTTATTTTTTCCTCCTACACTCCTTGTTTTTTCCACTGTGCCTGGCTACTGTAACACTTTATGTGCCTCTGCTAGTATTATCTAACCAGTTGCCTTTTTTTTGCTGCCTGATCTGCGCGCATTGCTCTGGAGTGATTGCTATGAGTTTCATAAAATTGTCATCTTTTTAATATTCACCTTAATTCACCCGAGTCTGCCTGTGTGCCATGTTCAGTTTTTATTGCTTTGTTTGATTCATTTTTAAACCAGTGTTTTTCTTTCTTGTGTTTCCAAGTAAGACAAATAGGATAGCGAACAGAAGGCATGTATATTTTGGAACTGGAATAATTTCTGTATTTAGAGAAGGACCTGAGTTTTATTTTCATTTATTCATATTTTTTAAAATCTCATTAATGAGCAATACTTGCAGATTCTTTGTCTCTTTTTTTCCCATTCATTCTGAATCAGAACTGAAATATTGTAGTTTCTAGTATTTATTTTTACTTTTTCTTCCACAGACAATCAAGCTCTCCTCCTCCTATTCGACGACGGCCCACTTGGAGTAGGTCATCCTTGGTATGTGCTGTGATGGGGTCTTTAAGAATGTCTATACCATTTTTAATGGGATGGGGCATTGTGTAAGATGGCATATATTCTAAATTTTAAATAAGCGCATTAACTCATTTATTGTAGTCAATATGATTGGAAGAAGTCTCAAGGATATGGCTGCCCAGGTTGATGAATTTAACAATATCATCACCACTGAGTATTAAAAATCACACTCTTCAGGGCATTATATTTTAATTTGCTTTGCAGAAACTGAGCATCTTTTCTACTAGATTGAGGTCATATTCAATATGTAAAGAAAAGAACCCTCTAGAAAGAATCTGAAGTGTCTTGTGCTGTATACATCAAAACCTAGTCATTACATAATTTTACAGCTGCTTCTTTCATGTTTCTTCCATTCCTCATTCTTTTGTATAAAGTCTGCTTACAGTTTATCAACTTCTTGGGTTAAGAGCTTATTTTTCTGTGTGAAGTTACTGTGGTTTTAAGTTAAACTATTATAATCAGTACAGGATTATAATTTCAGAGGTTTTTAAAAACTGTAGTTTTTTCTGTTTAACTAATCTCCATAAATACTGTAAATCTGACAAAACTTCATAACTTCTCCTGAAATCTTTACCAAAAACATCTGTGGGAATCCTTTTTCCCTGTGGGCTGTAGGGAGACCTTTTTGGATCCAGTTTTAACATCAGTATTTCTTACAGTAATTCAGAAACTCCTAAGAGTAGCAACAGCACTGTGGGTCCCTTAGACAGAGGGCAATATTACCTGTATGCAAGTTGCCAGTTCTTGTTTATGATATAGGTTATACCTGCTTTGTAGGCCTTCCCAGAGTGATAACTCCATTAGCCTATTGCTGCAAGGCGGAAAGCTAATGCGGGCAGAAGTGTTTTCTTGACGTAACCCCACAGTGTGGTTACAGCTTGGGAAAATGTTCCAAAATTAAGCTTAAGCAGGTGCTGATATTAGGACAGCTTTATCTTTGCAGTTTTCAGCACAGGCTGTTTTCCTGTGTGCGTACATATGGTCCATTAGTTCTAAAAGTTGCATTCTGCGTTTCCCAGCCATTGGCAGGAAAGCTGTTGTAGATAGCTCCAGATTTCTTTGTCCTTCCACTCTTAGCATGTTTCTAAGGTGTCACAACGCAATACACAGGTGGTCTGTTACATTCTCTGAGGCATATTTACACCATTTTTGGTATCTGCTAGTTTGGTCTCTGGAGGTGACTATGAAAAACGGAAGGTGAAGAAATGAAATATGCTTTGCATTCTTATGCTATGGCCTCAGATATATCACAAGGGGAAAAAGAGAGCTGCCTTCTATATTAGATATGAAAAATGGAAATCTATTTTTTCAAAGGAAAAATCAATCCTGCTGCCTCTTTGTTTTGAACATAAGCATGCAACAAGTTTTTAAAAAACCCAAAGTCTCAGGAATATCAAGAGGAAGAATGTGTGCTCATCGATTGAAAAGTGAACTGGGCTGCTAACCATTCACACTGAACTTTCAACTGCTTTTTTCATAATTGTTTTGTTAACTTGTTGGAACATTTCTCTTTGGGGAGGAAAAAAAGCTCTCCCGACTGTTGTCTGCACTATACATACCTTTATACACCTACCTATTCATTTGTCTTGTATGGTGATAAATCAGTAGGCATAAATGAGAAGTGAAGTGGATCTTTGGGGTGAGGCTCTGCCACTTCGCTGAAGAACATGTTCTTTACTTTCAGATTAAGACCCTTTATATAGTTTCTGGCATCATGGTGAACCTCTATTTTATTAATTATTACTTTAAAGCCATTTTATGCTGTTTCTTTTTCCCATCAGGCCACTCAATGATGCTGGTTTTCCAGCAAAACCTCCTCGGTGTAGGAGATATGTTTAATTAGGTGATTAAAAAAAAAAAGAAATCCAAGCGATCCTTAAGTTGGGTATTGATGTTCTGCAGACCTCAAGCTTCTCCTGTTTCATCAGAAGAGGCAAATGCGCCTTCAAAAAAAAAAAAACAAAGAAAAAACAAACAAACAAAACAGAACAAAACCCCCAACAGAATAATCCCTAATTTCTTGCAGATACCTTCCATAACATCTATCACAAAGATAACTGCTGTAAATCTATGTATTCCCCATGGAATTCACTCCTTCCTTGCACTTTTCATCTGCCCCCCATTTATTAGGCTTTCCAACAGCTTGGTTTGTCCCAGGCTAAGCTCCACTACTCGGGTTGTAAGCAGTAGGCTGCTTTGCCCGGATTGTTCAGTGAGAGAAGGGTTTTATACCCTTGGAAGTAATTGTTGTAGAAGAAATATTTCTAACTCTGGCTTAACACAGTTATTTTGTATGCAAGAATTCATATGTGTGCTTAGTTCTTTGATTCTCATTCTTTATCACCATTTACATAGAAAATGTGAATTTAACCCCTTCCCCACCCCCTCTTCAGTAGCTAACTTGCATGGTGCTCATTTTGTGCATGTGGATGCAAAGGTAAGTTCTTTGGTGTTTCTTTTTTGGCTGGGACATCCACAGTATTCGTTAATATTTTAAACTAATCAGCCTAGATGAAGAGCCCTTACTCCGCTGTTAAGGAAGGCATACTCACAAGACATAAATGTCTTCCTTTGCTTTCTGCTTACTTCATGTATCAAAGTGTGTTTTCATAAACTTTGCTCAGCGACACAGGACATTGCAGTACAGGTGGTAAATTGTGGTTGCAAAATGCATCGGTTTGCCAATGGACAAAGCTGGCGAATGCAGTGTCAGCTGTGATTTATTTCGCTGTGAATGATCCTGCTGATTTAATGCTGAATTGCCCTCTGTGATACTTGTGTTAAAAAGCTTGTTGCAGTGCAGATTGCTGGAGTAAGGCTCCAAGTCATTATCTAGGGAATCTGATATTTGTGTAAATTGCAGAGTTATTTTAAGTCCATATGTGCTCATGTTACTTGTGTACCAGTGTTCTAGGTCCTTGAATTTGTTCCATCTCCTGCTTTTGTCCTGATTAGGTGTTTGTTTTGTTTTGTTTTAATTCTTGAAGGGCAAAGGCTTTTAACAAAGTTCTAAGTGAGCTGGGAGTCTGAATGTTGTTTTCTGAAGTGGTTGAGCTTAAAGTAGTCTTAACTGGTCAGCTTTCGGCTCCGTAACAAAATTTGGCAAACAATTTACAAGATGTGATTCTCTGTTCTGTAAAGAAATGCCAAGTCACGTGTCTTTGGCTGGGTAAGAAAGAACAGTATTCAGTGGAAAGGGCATAGGACTGTTTTTCCTGTTTCAGCTGCAAAAATTGTAGCAAACCAAGTTCCTAATGCTTTTTATTTTTCCTTGTGCTTGTATTTCAGCCAAGACAACATCCATTTATACTGCCTCCTATGCATGTCCAGTGTGGAGAACACTACACTGAAACACATAATTCACAAGGTACTTAGAGCATATATTTTTCCTTTAATGGACTTCAATTTAGATGTGTGCAAAGAAGCTCCTACCCCTTATGTCTAGATGTCTAATGCCATCATGGTCAAATGGGAGAGTTGCTGCTGGAGGAGAGCTAGCAGTTTTATAGTTAATGTTGCAGTGAGTCTTGTGTTTAAAGTCCAATTTCAATTTTCAAATTTCTCTAAAATGTCTGTGTATGATTATATGGACCTTAAACTTGGTATTCCAGTTCAGTGAGCTGAAAAAATAATGTCTAAAGCAAGTATGATGACTGTACTCAAAGGCAGTACCAGCTGGGACCAGGAAGAGAAATGGACTGAGGGTAAAGGAGACAGCAAATACCTTTTACTGTAGGAGAAATCATAGTGTCCTGGTCACAAAACTGTGTATTTAGATAATCTTTTCTTCTGATTTTTCACCAACATCTACCTGCATTGTTAGCCTTACGGACTTAAGGAGAGTTAACTATTTTTACCCCTGTGTCTGACAAATAAATTCTCCAAGAGGTTGTACCAGGTTACTTTGATCAAGGCTGGGAATGGAGCCCAGCCCCTAAACACCTTGAGTCTCACACCCTTAACCACACCATCTTCTGGAATACACATAGCCAAGTCTGTTAGGCTATGTTCTTTGCAGTTCATGAGAGGTGCAGCTGACGTGCTCTCACCAGCAGAGGAGCTCTTAGTCATACCTGATAGCATTTTTGAGTTGTGGTGGTCTGACTAATTTTAAGGTAGAGTTTGAGGAGTTTTGAAAGGAACCATTCAGTATAGTTCCTTGCATTCAGCAGAAGATTTGACTTAGTGGCTGCTACTGTTTTACTGCGAAGTTGAGGGTCTGAAGATAGGTATTCTCAATTTTATAAGAGTTGTAAAATTCCCTTAGTTTTGCCAGAGACTTCTTTATATTGTTGAAGAACTAGCTGATTTCAGAGTTTGAGGAACTGCTACTCTTTTTCTTATGAGATTTTCAACACTGACAGTCTTGCAGTAAAGTTGTGATCCAGGACATCATCATTACCATCTCGATTTCTTCTCAAATATCCTGTGCTGGAGTATTTAATACACGTTAGTACATCTGTAGAGCGAGTTTCTTCTTCCCCCCTACCCCCGAATCTTGATCACTCTGCTGTGTTATACTTCAGATCCTCAAAACTGTTGGTTGGTCTGAAGTAGGATTTCCAATTCCACAGTCGTCTGCTACTTCAAATCACAGACAGCAGTGCATCAACAGAAAAGACGAGAATTTTTAGGATTACCATAGGGTAGCAGCACTGGATTTTTAGGGTGGCAACAGTGAATCCTTCCAGGCTGCTGAGGAAGAGATGCCCCTTGATTCTTCTTGCCACCCCAGGCAAGAACACTTCCTTTCTTTCCCCCGTCATTCTCCCACAAGGATCTGAACTACCATATTTTGTGAACTATTGGGAGTGTTTACGGGAGTAGCTTTGTTTTAGTTCTATTTCAGTGACCCAAGGATGCTCCCAAGACTAAATGTTCCCTTCAGTTGTACACTGAACTGTCTCTGTAATCGTTGGTGCAGACTGCATGTGAAGTTTTGTTAGCATTGAATGAGTCCTTGTATGTTAAAACTGTCAATATCTTTCCCTCTGCTCTACACAGATAGCATTTTCCATGGAAATGAAGAAACTTTCTACTGCAGGTCTCAGACCAGTTTGGACAGGTGTGCAGCGGACTTCAGCTACTTGAATGGTAATGGACCCAATGGGAGCGTATGCAGTGCCCACAGCATGAACTCCCTCAATCGCTCACAGAACTTCATACAGGCATCTCCAATGTCCTCAAATCTGAGCATCCCTGGAAGCGACATCATGAGAGCAGACTATATCCCCAGCCACAGACATAGTGCAATCATAGTACCATCTTACCGGCCAACTCCAGATTATGAAACTGTCATGAGGCAAATGAAGAGAGGGGTGATCCAGATGGACAGCCAAAGTCAGTCTTTGCGGAATCTCAATATTGGAAACACACATGCTTATAACCAGCCAGAAGACCTAGTTTACAGTCAGCCTGAGATTCGAGAGAGGCATCCTTACACAATTACATATGGGCCTCAGGGTGGCGGCTATAACAAGCCGGTTGCCCCATCTGACCAAATGAACCCTAATAATGCTGTGCAGAATAAGACAGCAGCCAGTGCCATATCCCACACTGTCAGCACACCAGAATTGGCTAACATGCAGCTGCAGAGCAGCCAGAGTTACAACACCGCTCACATGTTAAAGAACTATCTCTTCAGACCCCCACCTCCATACCCACGCCCACGTCCTGCCACGAGTACGCCGGACCTGGCAAGCCACCGGCACAAGTATGTCAGTGGGAGCAGTCCTGACTTGGTCACTCGCAAAGTCCAGCTGTCAGTAAAGACCTTCCAAGAGGACAGCTCGCCGGTCGTCCGTCAGTCACTGCAGGAGGTCAGCGAGCCCCTCATGGCAGTGAAGCATCATGCAGCTGTGAACAAGCGCCATAGTTTGGAGGTCATCAGCAATATGGTACGTGGTATAGAAGCCATGGCATTGAAAACTTTAAATGCCCCCCTGCCACGCAGGAACACTTTGCGGGAGCAGGTGCAGCCAGAAGAGTCGGTTCAGATGGGGCATGAAGTTCAGCAGGTTCCTCATTATCATCACAAAAAGACATTCTCTGATGCCACGATGTTGATACACAGCAGCGAAAGCGAAGAGGAAGAAGAAACCCCAGAATCTGTGTCACGGATAACAGCCCTCCATGAGAACATGGAGTACAGTGCTCAGCTGCAAGCTGCCTTGGCTAGAATACCAAACAAACCTCCTCCAGAGTATCCTGGGCCTCGTAAAAGCGTCAGCAATGGAGCCCTGAGGCAGGACCATGTTAGCATTTCTGTGGCTGTAGCCAGAGCCAAGGCCATGAGGCCA
>Ga0181612_153288_pt1 | contig 41804 bp, 14 predicted proteins | sample HoacroProtozoa21_FD_119630 | JGI IMG/M metagenome (GOLD analysis project Ga0181612, IMG submission 119630) | Hoatzin crop microbial communities from Cojedes, Venezuel. Combined Assembly of Gp0051906, Gp0051904, Gp0051908
TGGCAGATACTGAAGATTTTCAGAATTTAAGTAGGGCTAAAGAAATACTCAGATCTGGTTTCATCTGTTCTCATTTGATTTTCAGTTATGTACAACGATGAATGGCATTCTTTTGAAAACAGAGTACCAGCTCCAGTGTCTGCTTGAATCTACTGGATGCCATGTAAATTGCATTAGGAATAAATGGGTCTGGTAAGGTATATTTCCAAACAATACATGAGATGAGAAACTAATCTCACAGCTTTTTAGTGACTTTAAAAAATATGCTTCATTGCTAAATTTTCCTTCCAGGGGACCGAGCCAGTAAACTTTTCAATTCCTCTCTAGTCTGCGTTTGACTGTGGTTGAAATTGTGTTTCAGTTTTAGTTCAACAAATGTCAAAACATTTTTGAGATAACAAAACTTCATATTCAGTTGCAGCTGAAGTTAAAAAAAACATATGAACTTATTTTCAATAGGGTTTAGCTTGTCTCCTTGATGATCTATTTCTAATCTTTCTATTGTATTTAAAATAATAAATATATTACTTTGGTATTTTAAATTTACAGTACACTCAAATAAGCATTTTCTGACATTTGCAGAAGCTGGTTTTTGAATCTTCATGAGCGACCTGATGTCTGTATCGTTAGAAAAATTAACTGTTGCCTGTTGATGTACATATTGTACACATGTACTTTTGAGCATTACCCCAAGTATATTTTTAGCTCTTGGAATCATTAACTCATACATTGTCTGTAGTCTGAGATAAATTATTCTCGGACAAGACATACTGCTTCTTAAGATGGTAACCATCCAAATCAAATCATATCTTACATGAGGCTCATCTTATGGAATGGCTTTTGTATAAACTTTATACATTGCATAAAACTGAATGGAAAGTCATCTTCTGAAAAGCATGCTCATTTTGTGCATCCAGAATCATTTAAGCAGCAGGAATTTAAACAGGGACTTCTTTATGGGCTTTGATCCAAATGGCTAATAAATAATGTATTTAGAAGATCTTTCAGAAATACAAATAGGTATTAATGTAATTAAAGCGTATTCTAAGATAAGAAGATTGTGCTAGACCACTGATAGTGTTTTTATGAAAGAAATACTAATGACAAGAATTTTAAAAAAATGTGTACCTGTCTACCAACGTGAAGGTACTGATTAACCACACAATAGGAAAAAAATACTGCATAGAAAACTAACATGAAAAGTTCACATTCAAAAAAATAATAATAAATAGAACATTCTTTTCCCCATTTCCTTCTCTGCCAGTGTCCTGCTAAAGAGACCTGTCTTGGTGTTTTGCACAGGGTAGATGACTCGTGATAATAGCAGCAATAACTGTAATATTGCTACTGATAGTAATAGCATAAGCTCGTCTTCTTGAAAGATGCTCATTTCTACTAAAATTTTTGTGTTTGTGTGCTAGAGCACTTTGTTTTGAGAATGTACCGATTGTGACACTTTCAAAGAACACGCCTGTTTTATCTGCTTGCAAGCTGCTGTGTGACTAGCTGCCATGGAGCACGTTACAAATCTGAAGAAAGCATTCTAATCTAGGTTCTGTTCCTTTCTGGGACTTACAGACCCTATTATCTTTAAAGAACTTTGTAGAATGTAGAGGCTCCAGGAGGCATGAAAAGAGGGAGTGAATTAGAGCCCCCTTAGTGGGAAAATCTTGAGATGGGTTTGGTGAAATACTGTGAGATCATTCTAGGAAAGCAAAGAATTTACAGTAAATTTAGAGCACAGAAAGCTTTATTTAAAATCCTTCAAAATTTCAATAAGACTTTAGTTCATTTCTGAAAAGGTCCACTGTCAGTTCCAACAAATTAGCCTAATGAAAAGCAATTAGAACATCCCTGTTTGCAAAGAAAATTTTCAGACTTTTTCTTTTTCATTGTTTTTAAGCAGACAGACTCTAAAGTATTTTGGCATAGCTACACTCACTGTATCCATTATCACTCTTTCTTTTCTCTTACATATTAGTGAATGTAAACCAAGACATTTTTAGGTTCCCTGGTTTTCATTCAGTTTTTCAAACAAAGTGGTAGTGACTAAAACAGCTCTACCAGCCTCTCAAGGAGACCAATTGAAGTTTTGGCAACTTGTCATAAACATAAAAATAGTATTTATTTATTGGGGGGGGGGAAGCTAAGATGGGGCAAGTCCCCCTTTTTGTTTTCTTAAACCAAAAGGAAATTTCCCCTAGCTTAAATCTTCTTCAATAATAATAAATAATTCTTTTTCAAATTTGTGATATAATTAAATAATAATAATGATTAAAAGTGTTGAAAGGAGATTGCTAAGTTGAGTACCCCAAATCCATTGTAAGGTAGAAAACAGGTCTCACGGTGTTTAATTACACTGTATTTATATCCCAGTGGTAAAAAAAAAACACCTTTGTGTTTTCTTTGCGTATTTTAGTGTAAAAAACAATTCACATAATTATTGATTGTTAGCATTGAGACCCTGTTTTAAGAAATGTCTGGTTTGTTTGCTATTTCCAAAGTTGAGCCAGTATTAGACCTTAAAGTTGAAATTCGATTGTGAAATTTTGCATATGTAGCTTTGACTCTACTACGTAGTTTAGGTCCGTGCTCCTGCTTTGTTGCTAGGTGTGATACAAATCTTGAAAGGGTTTATTTTCAAGTTCTGGTTGCCTTTGTAGCTGGGTAGCATTTTCTGGTGGGACTTCAGTTCATGGGGATAAAGTAATCCATCTCAATTTCTGAAAATAGTTTGCAAAATTCCCACCTGATTTCTGAATCCAGCCCATCAACTGCATATTTGGATTGAAAGCTGGTAATAATTTTGTCCTACTATGAATTAAAAGACTGACACCTCAGCTGGTCTCTGGTTTTTATTTTCCATGCTGCAGATAATAATGGTGCTTTTTTAAAAAAAGGTTCTCAGTAGCATTGATATCACCTACATTTGCTTTCCTCATATTTGCTTTTTCCCCGGTCAAAAATATTTGTGTCTTAAACTATGAAAATAAAAGTCAATGGAATCAAAAAGGCATATGTTCAAGTTAGTAGGAACATCTATGATGTTCATCTTTTAGCATAATTTTTAAGCACTATGGTGCTTCCTTTGAAACACAAATCAGGGATTTTTGATGATTTAACAAAATGCACAGTATGGAGGAGTGACTGATAAAAGACTTAGAAGCAGATGTGAGTCAGAATACAAGAAACCTTATGTATCATGGATAAGTTATTACAGGGATCCTTTGAGGAAAGTGGTACAGTGTTGATTTTAAAGGTTAAGAAATAGCATCCTGCTGTATTTTATACTTTTAGGAATTGATATGGCTGCCTAGATTGTGCAGACTGTGAACTGGTCACTATTCTTATGGCATAAGTAACAACGTCTTAAAGTATTCCCCGGACCCCCATTTCCCAGGTGGCCTCTGCCACAGGTAACGGTACCATTCTGATAGCTCTATTTCATTAAGATTGATCCTGACATCTCAGTAGGTTTCTTAGAGCAAGGAAAGATGCTTACTGTATGGTTTTCATACTGCCTAAAATAATGACCACAGAAAATTGAAGTGAATAATAACAGTTCATTCTTTCAGGATGTTATTAATTTCTAGCTTCTTATTGGAACAGGAATTCATATAATTTTCAATGTTAATGCTCACAAACTGTGATTCTATAATGCACGTAAGTCTTGACTGTTCATAGGCTTTCTTCTTAACCACTTAGTCTGTCCTGCTAATTTTTGTTCTAGATTTTAGTACCACATTGATTTAAATCATGTTCTTCCCAGATCTCAAAAAAAAAAAAGTGACAACTATTCAGAATTTAATGCAGGTTTTCATCCCTTATGGAGATGACATTGTGTGACACTCTGCAGAAATAAGTTGTCCTGAGCAGATGTTCATCAAGTTGCAAAGCTGTGCTGCTCCTGGTGGTAAAGGTCAAAGACTCAGATATAGCTTAATATTGCTGCAAGGCATTGCATTGTTACTTAGATATGCCTTTGGCCCAGGGCTGAAGCTGGAGTTAGCATTTTGAGCTAGAAGTAGGCATAAATAGTCTCTGGGAGATCAGAGCTCCATGCTTCTGTACCTACAGCATCCCACTCTGTGGCAGGAAATCGGTGTAATGTTTCTAGATCACTTCCAGGTTACGGCAGTCCATTCTAGAGGACACAGTGCCTGCATTGTGGTGGCTAGAAGAGTCATAGATAAGGGGAAAACTTTGACAGTTCCTAGCTAGTCAAAAGTTGCTGCTTATGTAGGATAAGTGATGGTAAAACAACGCCAAGGTTGCGCACTGCTCTAAAAAATGCAGGAGTAAGTGTCTAACATGCATGAGCTGAGAGACACATCCTGGTTACTGCTATCCTGGTCTTACCTGTGAAGAACTCAAGCCAGCTGCTTTTTATTCCAATGTTTTTCTTTACCAATTGTGAAATCATTATGGTAACACTGCTTCTGACAACGCAAGTTAGGTTGCTTGCTGTCATATTAGTGGTATCGCCATTTTCAGCTTGGCTTCAAATTACCGCAACATTTTGCAGGAAAGCAGAGCTCTTTAGTTTCCTCTCTAACTTAGTGATTTTCTTGATATTCTGCCTCACTTCAAAGTCTCCATTGTACTTTCTGCTGGAGTCAGTAAGCTTTAATTTTTTTCCTAAACTACTCAGTCATATTGCTAGTTTTATTTAACTTTTGTTGATTTTACTCAAAATGAGGTGTGGCTTGAAGTGTCTTGGTTCAAATATACATTCTTTAAAGGGTGGATAGATACCCTTTCTGGATGACAGATGTTACAAAGATAAACTACTGTCATATGCCCTAATATTATTTCTGAAGGTGATTTATCAAGTGATTAGCAGAGCTGTCAGAATTAGCTTATATTTATTTCCTAGTCTATTAAGCTTTTTTTAAGCCACTGACTTAGCTCTAATTCTAAAAGGGTAATCTGTACTGGTTCCTGTAGGGAGATAAGGCAGAGATCTCTGCTTCCCAGGAGGTAGTCTTGAAGTATGAATGCTTTACCTTTAAAGAATAGTAATGAGAAAAATGTCAGTGGAAAGGCTTTTCTAAAGTAAAATTTTTTTAAAAAAACATTATCTAAGATGTCATGAAATAATATTTTTGGTTACTTGTACTATAGATATATTTTTCTTGGAAGTACTTGCATTTTAGTGATTAAAGATATGGTTGGCCATTTGATTAGTTTATGCAGAGTTCTGTTTCATGTGGAACATTAACTAGCCTGCACTTAAAATAATTTATTAAGTTGATATCTGGATTCCTCATTTGAAGTTTGTCTTGGAAATAGAATATTTTCTATATTACTCTCAATAATCATTTGGACATATGATCAGTGTTAAAATGCATGAAAGATTACTGTTGTAGTTTCAGATCTGTATGTGTTGATTTAAAAGAAAAATTGACACAAGTTAAAGAAATTTCTCATAAATAGGAGCTTTTGATAACCTGTTTTAGTAGTTAAACCTTATAGACTTGTTCTGATGGAAGGATTTGAATGGAAGTAGATTTTTAGAGGCAAAACTAAATAGGAATTTGTGAACAGAATTAGATTTTTTTTTTTACTTTTTTCAGTACATTTTGTTGCTGGAAGTTCCATGCAAACATGTGAAAGCGTGAAAGAAAGGTTTTAACTGTGAGTCTAACAGAAGTTTCGGAAATTGAATGAATCAGTCTTCCTTCTAATGACAGATTATGAAAATGATATAAGTGAGTGTTCTACTGACAGGTTCTCATGTGAACAGATTAGACATCCATCTGAGACGTTTCTATCATACTGATTCGTTCCCATGGAAGAAGGCAGGCTTTTATTTATTTTAGAGATGATTCCAAGTGGCTTGTTGAGATTACATCTTGCATGTGAATTTTGGCTGGGATTATGTTCCATGAGAGTGACATTTTTTAACAGGCGTGGTTCAGGTGGTACTGCAGAAAATAAGTAGCTCAGCTTAATGGAAAAAGCTAAGATATACACGTGTAGCAAGCAGCTCTAGGGGAAATCTGTAGGTAATGTACTTGAATAGTGCATGTGTACATAAAAAGTCATATTTAAAAAAAAAAATTACTGCTGGTTTATGTTCCTAGAGAATAGGCAGTTGTATGTAAACCATCCTGATGTCTGGGGCACTTCACAACCAAGTGGCAGCTCGGATTGTTTTTAAAAGCGTGTTCATTGATGGACAAAAGGGAATAAATGATTGCTGAGCCAAACTTGATTAGTGCTCAGTATTGCTTTAACACTTGGTCCCATCCTGACAGACTTCAAGCTTAAATCAAAATTTTACACAAAGCTTAGAAACTCATATTTTGTTTAAATTTTGTACTCTGACTTATCATGATTTTTACTTAAGATGCATTCCTGCTTGAAGCAGTGCTAACTTCAAAGTTAGATCAGATTGTTCAGGCCCTTGTTTGGACAGAGATTATTTTTTTCACCAAGACCTCAGAGTATATGGTCAGTGAAATATGTAGAAATGTATAAACAGGTAGTACAGAAGTAAGAATAGTTTATATATTTGTCTATCTGCATTTCATGAAGCAGGGATGTTGTGGAGATGATAAACTACCAGACGCAACTGAAAGGTCTTTGCTGGCATCACAAGTTCTATGTAAATGATCCTTCTCAGAAATAGGACTTGGGGTTTGTATCAGGGAGACTTTAATTCACCAGCAGTCAGTCAGGATCAGAGAACTTAAGAATCAAACTTACCTGCATATCTGGAGATCATTAAATGCCCTTTTTCTATAGGAGATTGAACTGCTGTGAAAGGAACAGAGCACATACCTTCCTGGTGACTCCACCAGTGCCAATACACTTTGGTATGTGAATTTAATAGCGCAGTCCGGAGAACCTGTGAATGGACCTTTTCACTCTATTTGGAAACCCTAAATTTTGTCTGCTCTGCCTTGATTTCTCCCCTTAGATTACTAGTAAGACTGTATTGGCCAACTGTAGAGTACTTCTGTCTGTTAAGAACTCAGATGATAGTAACTAATTTGATGTTAGCCAGTTATAAGGCTATTTGATTATATTTATTTTGCAATAATTGTTGACTTGAATCTGTTGCTAAAGGAGAAGAGATTTAACTTCCTTTATCAAGAGCCTGGCTTGTCCATTTTCTTATCTTCATAAAATAGAAACCAAATGAATTTGCAAAACTGTTTAATTTTAAAGATGTTTAATAGGAGAGCAAGGCAGTCCAACTAATCTTAGTTTATTATTTTATAGCCATATGATACAAACAACTGAAAAATACCTCTCAGAAGACCGCGATGATGCATGAAAAACCAGCTATAGAACAGTGTATATGGAAAGTACAAAATATCCAAAGGGGTTTTTTTTATTATCTGCGAAAGCTGATCTAAGCCTGTTGGTGCTGCTGTGAAGGATGGTCCTGCGCTTTGCTTGACTCCTGGCTGCATGGTCTTTTTGCCATTATTAGTACTCATGCTAAGCTTGCAGATCTCACTGAACACTAACCCTTACCAAAACGAAATAATAATGATTGCTTTGTTCAATCAGTGAGCTTATCCTGCTCACCAGTTAGCTAAATGAGTAGTAATGCCAAAAAAGGCCAATGACGAGAACTGCGTGGCTGTGACTGGGAGGTGGGAGGCGCAGGGAAAGGGGGCGTAGGAAGGCAGGATCTCCCCTTTTAGCAGGAAAGCAGATAGACTGAAGGCAATGACAAAATTGTATCCATTGGCATGGATTGTAATATTCATAGTTGCTGCATGTTTGCGCTGTTTTAGGAATATACTGCTAAAGCAAACAAAAAAATAATCCAAGGAGTTTGGAATACAAATGTGTTCAGCCAATATGATTTTTTTGTTTCTTTTCAATAGTTCAGTAACATGAGGTCTTTGCATTTTACCTATGTAACCAATTCTTCAAAGGTCAAATACAGATTCACCCTGTAACGTCTTTACTGATTCAGCATAATGAAAATGGCGTTCTCCCATCGTTGCAGGCTATAAATCATACAGACTATTGTTTTTTGGATAGATTTCAGTTGTCATTTCTTATATATAGCACTTGAAAAATTATTTCTAACCAGAAGTTGAACTTCTGTAACAAAGTGCCTATTCATTAGACATGATATTTCCTGGATATCAGAACAGTATCTGCAATAGCCTTTTATCAAAGAAAAGATAAGATTCCTCCTTTCCCTGTGACTGAGCCAACCCCAGCAAGGGCCAAACAGGGGAGTTCTGTAAGAGAGTTTTGTATCCTGTTGCAGATAGTTAAGTCAATTGCTTTTTATTTGACATGAATAAAACATTTTGTTCAGTTGCAGATTAATCCCTAGCAACAGATGTCTTTACCTAGAAAAGCATTAAATATTGTAATGTTTAAATTCGTTGAATATGCTTGCAAATGAATTAGCATTGGATTTAAATATGCGTTATTTTAAAGACATAGAAAGTGAAATTGCTGGTGTTTTCCTTTTTTCACAACTAGACTATCATAAATATGTGCAGCCTTTTCAGTGAAAACTGAGCAACAGAATGAGTGAGATCAAAGTTGATGGAAATATAATTAGTTCTGTGTAATAGGCGATATCAAATGTAGAAAAAAGGATTTGAAACTTAAACCAAAAATTTGTAAATAAGCAACAGCCGTTGGTCTGCTGTAATTTACATTCCAAAAGGTGACCTACACTTCAAAGCCTGGTTTCTCCAGTCCTCAATAAAAACAACAGAAGTCACAACAAACTCTCTGGCTTGCTGCGACAATCCCCTAACATGGAAGAGGAAAAGGCTTCTGAGATGATGCAGATGGAGCAGCACTCCATTATGATAGCGAATTTGATAGGTCTTCCAGATAACAAAAAGTCTTTTAGAATAAAATGCATTTTGCACAGATTTCTTTATTCATTGATTCTTTTTTCCTAATATGACAAATAAAATTTAGTCAGATTTTAGAAGTTTAAAAATAGTCTTGAAAATTATGGTTAAATTTCTTTGCTTATTTGTGTAAAAGCATGAGTCCCACACTCAACTCATGGTATTTGGCAGGTCTGTAGGCATGGATTTTGCATCAGATTATTCCGTGTGTTCTTACAAGAGAAGGGTCAAATGTTGGTTTTGTTTTCTTTTTTAAGTGGTTTGATTTAAGCATTGTTTGCTTATTAATGGATCTTTACCCAATGCTTATATTCAAATCATGTATGTATGTTGCATGTATGAATAACTATTTTTAATGGAGAGTGTCTGAGAGGAATGTTACAGAGATAAGATTTTTGGGGAAAAAAAAAAAAATCAAATAGAAGAGGTCAGAAGAAAGTAGTGGGCTTCATCCGTAACACACTGGTGCCCGGAGCATGAGAAGGCAGGTGGCAGTGGCCAGCAAGAAAAGCGGAGGATTGTATGTTTATCTATTGTAACTGGCTGTGGATTGTAGTCTGTGCACAATTGTATCAAATGCACTCTCAGTGCACAAAGCATGTCCTGTATCTTCTATCACACCACATATTTTTCACTTCTTTCTTTGTTGTCTATTTCACTGTCCCCTTCAGGCTATTTAAGGGTTCTGTAATATTTTCAGGAAAAAAAATTAATCTATACCTACTTTGCAAATGCTGCTTTGTGGATGAGTTGTAGTTAAGTCTGGATAGTCTTATCTGAGTTGACTTGTATCTCATTTCTCATCCTTCAATGTCCTTTATGCCAGTTTATACTTCTAGATGCATTTACATTCACTTCCACTCAGTGTATAAACACTCTTCATTGCCCCTGAATGTAGTAACAGTGCAAAGATGTCTTAAGGTAGCATAAGTGGGTTTAATAATAATATTGAGGGATAGAAAATGAAGCAGACTCAGGAACATGTGTGTTATAATGTGAACGAAAGGAAGGTGTTCAGTTTTCTTTCATGTATTTAGTTGCAAGGTGCTGTCAGCACAAATTCTACTTCACTGTGGTTGGGTGGTCAAAAATTAAATGCCTCTTCCCTTTTTTCCCCTCTATTTTTCACTGTCCCTTCTAAAATCTGATATTCAACCCTAGTGTGATTACACTGAAGTTAATTTGGTACATTATTTCAATATTTGGATATATGAGAAAAACTGCAAATTTGAGTTAGTCTGCCATATGTTCCTTATCATAGAATGGTTTGGGTTCGAAGGGACTTTCAAAGATCTTCTTGTCATTGTCCCCCTGCCACAGGCAGGGACATTATCTCCCCTCCAGCAACATCCTTCTCTTCAATTACAGTGTACTCATTTTACAAGCCCTGTTTTGCATTCTTGACTTGGTGTCTGTGTGGGTGCCTGCCACAGTACCACGCTGCAGCTCAGCTCTCCTCGGAGAAGTTCCTCGAAATGTAACATTATTTCAGTCTCAAATGTTTTCAGTTGCAACCCCTACACAATTATGGTAAAAGTTTATGGTAAAAATCTTTCCCTCTAGCTTTATAGTCAGTAGCTGCCAGAGTATAAAACAGATCTGCAAGTACCATGGCACTCACATTTTCTTAAAGCATTCTTCCTTTAGACCTAGGGAACCATAATAATTCATGCATCTGTGATGTGCTGACCCTAACTCAGCTGGACTATCACTAGCACCTAACTAAAATGTGTGTGTCCTGGAAGCTGACCCTTAAAGTTAAGGCTACTGTGTCCCGTGGCAGAGCTTTTTTCTGCCAGGGCACTCTTCAGGTACGTTGTGGGTATCCATGCAGTACAGGTGTGCTTCTCTTCCGTGTGTATGACCGGAGTGTTCTTCCTGGTGCCTTCATGGAAGGAGTTACCGTTTCTGCTTTTAGAATCTAGACATTCCCTCAATTTTTGGAAAGGCACAAATTACTTGGACATTGAAGTAACAAATAAATTTGCACATTATTTCATATTATTATATTATTGTTAATTCTTAGATACTATTTCTTATGCCCTATACATCAGTTTGATTTTTTTGGTATTAATATCACTTGCCTTTCATTAATTTAATTTTGCCAGTGGCAAGCAGGTTAGAAAAATAAACAAATGGAAGGGAGGATCACTGCCAGGATAGGTCAAATTTTATGCCTTCCAGTCTTGATGTCACTTTAAAAAAAACCCCAAACCACCACCCTATAATTCTGTGAAGACATTACAGTCTACTAAGTTAACAGTGTAAATGTTTATTTAAAGAATAGTTTTTTAAAAAACTTGTCACTGACCCAGTGCGATAAATAATCAAGGCTGGACTAATTTAAAAACCATATCCAGCCATGAAGCCATAGGTCATAAGAAGTTTATGTGAAGAATGCAAAGCCGTAGTCTCAGGCATTTACACTGTGGAGTTTACTAACTGCAGAGTCCAGCTCTTATGAAGTTTTGACTGGATTTTGTCATATATGCAGTTGGGGAGTGCTTCAAAAGCATTAACATTAGCACTTTAGTTGGGATTAAGTGTTGCGTGTGCCAAACTGTCTTCCTGTTTTCAACATTTTTCCTAACTTAATTTGGCAGTAGGGAGATGTACAGGGCAGAGCGTATAGCTGTCACTACCCAGAAAAGAAGAAATTAGGAGAAAGGAGTAGTTGGCCTTACTCTGATGTTTGCATTATAGCTGATCTGATTAAATTAAGTGAAAAACTACTGTTACTAAAACAAGGACTTGCTCTGTAGAATAGGATGAGTCTGATTCGATGTCTGCTAGGAACATAACCAGCAAAGTGCCTGGAAGGGAATGGAATGAAATGTTCTCTTTCTTCTGGAGGGCTGCTGAAATGGACCCTATCTTAGAGCAGATAGGCCAGTGTCATCCCTGAGCTGTAGAAAACCCAGCTGCATTTGTTCTTTAAAAATTAAGTGCACTGTTTTTGTATATCTCAATCCAAGTTGCAAGAGCACAGGGCCTCTACTGAAAAGTGCAGTATCCTGTCTTTCTGTAGATAACTTCACCAATCAGAGTACGAAGGGTGGGTAGTTACGCAGTTATGTGTATTTATAAATACACAGTCACATGCTATGCAGAAGTAGAAGGATAATGTGTGCTTTTCAGTAGTTGAGGAATAGAGACATAGAGCAGAATTTCAGCTCCTTCTAAAGGGAATGTAAACTTTTTTTTTCTGTAATTGTCCACTAAGTCCTTACATAGAGATTATTTTTTCTCATAGTCATATTTCATGGCAAATTTTTAAGACTGGTTGCTAGGAATATGATTTTTTTCAAATCCTCTCTTAAAAAGCAAACTGTAGAAGACTATCTCCCCCTTTTCTCTCTACTCTCAAAGAACAATTTATTTGTGGGAAAACAAACATGTCAGTATTCCACTGTGGACTGTATCACCACTTGATGTTTTATGTGCCTCAATTGTTGTGTTTTCAGATTGTAAGCCCCAAGGGGCAGGGACCATGTCTTCTTTTGTTTGTACAGCTCTGAGCCTACTGTCAGCACTCTATAAATAAGAAGTAATTATAGGGCACCCATGTATTTTGAAAGCCTGGGTCTGCTCCTGTTGAAATCCAAGGAAGTTTCTCCCTCTTACTTCAGGGACGAAGGATAACTGTATTAGCTGGCTGAACTCGTTTTACCTTGGGGGGGGGTGTTTATGTGAGGAAAATAGACTAAAAACTATAATGCATCCTTTTCAACCAAGGTGCTTTATTATATGAAGCTATGTTTTGATTGTGTTAAATGGGTATATAGGAGGTGTTGTGAGTTAAAAATACTGTTTCAAAAGATGATAACCAGTTTTCCAAAGCTAACAACTTAACTTATTAATGTGATAGTAAAATAAGAAATGAAACTGCTACCCACTATGGAAAATTGTAGTTAGAATGGAAAATTCCATCATCCTGCTCAGTAGACACAAAGGTTTTTCTGAGTGCAAGGAGTGCAGAGAATACTATAACAAGAATGGGAAACCTGTTTTGAGCTAGCATGTAATCTGAAAGGCACACCATTTTTTTAATATATGTGAAACATACTTTAATGCTGAGACCTTGTGTGTTAAGGTTCTGCCTGAAGTGAAGTTTTATGGCCAATTTATAAGCTCTTGCAAACAGGAGTTTACAGTGGAAACAGTGACTCTTACCTTAATTGTAGCAATGTCAATAGCATTGCTGTAATGAGCATCTGGCTACATTCCATCTGTTGACCACACCAACGGGTTCTGTGCATCATAAAAGAAGTGTTTCCCCTCCATATTTGATTTTCCACATGTCAGTCCCTCCTACGCACTCCAGCTCTTTCAGTTTATTGGAATCCCAACATGTGAGCTGTGTAAATGATGGAGATGGGTGTTTGCTCACATGATGGAGACAGCCTGGCCCATGCAGGCCCTGCAGCTTGCTGTTTCTCTTGCATGACTTGCCCATGTCACTTCCCCACTGCCATGTAAGTTGCGCTGGAGACACACAGTTGCTTAGCCTGGCAGTTGCATGTGGCATATTAGGTTACGGATTTGGAGAGAGGAAGTGGCACCATGCTGTAAATGCATGAGGTCTTGCAGCAGGAGAGCATGAGATAGGCTAAAAGAATGAATTTTGTGTTTAGCACATGAGACTTGGCAGATATAGTTACTGGCATGTGTTTTGGGGAAACTTATGTTTGCATTTGTACAAGGGAAAAGTTATGTATTTAAAAATGTTACCAAAACCAAACTTTGTAATTTTAAATGAATAATGGGCAATTTTAGATCTAAGTCACTTTATTATTTTTTAATCAAATAAATAATTGAATAAATGCACCTACTAAAGTAGGTAAAGCATTTAGAATAAAATAACTTTTGTATGAAATACAAATAAAATATCTATTTGTGTGAAGCAAATGTTGCCCAGATGTGCACGTAAGGTTTCACAGTACTACGTACAGCTGCTCTTCAAAGGTAAGTCTATTACTAGATATTTTAATCGGTGATCTAATGTCTTCCAATGTCAGTGGCTCTTCCATCTCCACCAAGGTGAGAAGCTATGAATAGCCAAGCTGTCCAACACAGTGACAAACTTTACCACTTTTAACTTGTCGGTTCTTGGAGCCTGGTGTGTTTATTCCAGGAACAGAGACAATAGATAGTGACCTGTCATTGTTACAGACTTACATATCTGTCTTCTAATATATACTGCTTGCTTTTTCCTGGCTGTGGAAGATATAAAGTAAAAGTGCTGTACCTGCTTGATGTCCTGTCCTGGTTTTGGCAGCATTCAATCCACACAGCTATCCAGGTCACAGTATCAGAGTTTCTCTAGCTGTGCTTTACATTCTCCATGTTAGTCCTGTGCTGGTTTTGCTGCTCCTCTATCACGTATGTGCACTCAAATGCCAGTCACTGAGACCTCTCTCCTTTTTCCCAATATGCAATTTCCATTTTTTTGCATATTTTTGAGATTGTCCTGGAGCTTTCCTATGTCCACTGTCTAAAATGTAAGACAATCTTCAGGATCACCAGCTTTGATAATATGTTGCCCAAGTCCCTTATATTAACTTATGTGGCAGGTTTTCATAGGAAGCTCTTGAACCCTTTAGAAAAGTTAATGCTGATATGCCTGAGGATATGTGTTACAGTTGTGTTATATATGTAGTGGTTGCTATTTTTATGCTATAAGCATATCAGGAGTGGCCCTGAGTCTCTGGTAAAGTTAGTACAAACTGTGTTATGAATATATTTTATCAACTCATTCATTGTGCATCAAAATGTTGCTGTAGTTTTGTTCTCAAGGAACATTCCTTGTTTTCTGTCTTCATACCCGCTTGCTTTCTGTAGAGCATCTGCGATTAATGCACTAGAAAAAATAGTCCCAGGTTTGAGGATGAAAGCATGTCAGTAAACATTGTCTTCGAGGTGCTCAGAAAAGTATGCAGTAAATAACAATATTGTAGGCCTGTCTCATTTTGGATTTCACTTCTTCAGTAAGAAATTGTCTCTCTACCATTTAGACCCAGTATTCTAGGACACAATTTCATTCCTCCTTGGCTGTGTCAGGAAGTCCAACCTTTATTGCTGGTATATTCACCTTATTCCTCCAACAACTTCACACTTTCCCTCATGTTTTCTCCAGGTGAGGGGCAGCTATGTCCAAATCTATGAACTCACCACCATGTCACTCTTTAAATCACTAATAATTACCCTTAAAGGCTATTAACTTCTGTCTAACGAAAGAGGGGCAAGTGACAAGCAAAGCTGATAAACAGTAATTCAAATCAGGGTTGTATCTACCTCTTCATCTCACCTTTATTTGTTTCTTTATATTTTTATCCTAAGTTGTGAAAATTCTGGACAACAGCTATTTATACTGTGAAGAACGTGATGGAGTATAAGTCCTTGAATGGATAATAGGTACAATTGTAACAGAAATCTATAATTCTGAATGTTGTGAGCAGTGTGATTTTGAATTTTCACTTTCAGTGAATCATGGGACGTGTCACAAATCAGGAAATGTGAACTTTGGGAAATTTATTGAAAGCAGTTCTACAAAATAGTAGTTCTTGGGCATTCTTGTGTGGACCTTTTCTGGGGGGCAGGGGAAACTGCACTACAATTTGTTAGGATTGTGACAGGCTTTGGAGAGTTGGGAAAGCTGCATGCTCACCCTTAGAGCCATTGCATTTTCTGGCTCTTAAATGGGTGATTTCCCACCTTCCTCAGAAAGTTTCAATTACCATTAATTTTGACTGCATGGGGCAAATAGATACTTAATTTGGGTATCTCTTCTGGAAGCCATCATTACCTGATACACTTCACTTTTTGTGTGTAGGTGTAGAAATGGTGTTATTTCTAGAAGTGTGAATTGCTAGGATTGATGTGTAGTTTTGCTGTTAAGGCTTTTTGCCTCCAAAAGTTAGTTTCCTTGCTTTTCTTGTTCAGAGTAAGAAAATCTGTAGTTGTATGTTGTAGGCACACTAAATGTTTGCTCACAACAGAAGATAAGACAGTCTTTATCAAACAAACCTTAGCAGGAGTACTAATTTGTGGAATGTCAAAGGAATACGATAATCATAGCTGTCATTATTTATACAGACAGTGGTGAATAATTCAGTGAGAGTAGCTGCTTAGTGAGAAATGTGGAGACAGGAAAGGACTATTGAAACAAGAGGCTGAACTCAGCTGAGATCCACAATTTAACTAGCGTTTCTTGGCTTTGTTGCGTACACTACAGCTACATACTGTGTAGTTGTAGCAGAGCTATTAATGTGCAGTTCACATTACTGAGCATGTTATTAAGTCCTGGATCATTTTGCATCCCTCTAAGTGATGTCTCCCATGAAGTATTCGATGTGGGAAAAGCTTCCAGAATTTAGGAGTGGAAAAGACTTTTTTATTTCAATTTGTTAACTGTGCCTGCCTCGTGACTAATGATAGTGGCTCTGAGAATATAGGGAGCTAATCAGGCATGGCAGGAGGGCAAGTGATTGAGAAGCTCAGTGCATGAAATGTTCCACAGTTCTCACCTCATTTGCTTTGTAAACCAATCTGTGAGTATTGTTGCTTTCTTTTCACCTTATACTTAAAAGTAGTATTCCACGCTGATGATCAAAACCGACATAAGAAAAAAGGGTAAAGACATACATCTAATGTGCATCATATTGATTTATAAGAAGTTTTGTCAGTTTAAAGAGAATTAAAAAGCATAAGTATTATTGTCTGTAGTGGCTCTTATTTTCCTGTGTGGCATGGTACTGTATAAACAAAGTTTGGCTCCTTACTGTAATCTGCCTCAGTCAAATATTTTTGTTTGAGACTTAAAGGTCTTAGGTATAGCAGTTTGAAGGTGGGTTATTTATTTATTTGCTGTTTTCCTTGATGTACTCAGAAAAGATAAGTATTCCAAGAATCAAAGACTTTAAAGATGCTTATTCTCAAAGCGATTTTGGAGTGTTTGAGGACAGGGTTGATAGATCTGTTGCAACAACAATAAACAAGTTTTATTTTATTAGAGCCAAAATATTTTTCAAATGTTGGTAATTAAATGGAGTCCATAAAGAAGCTAGGATATTAATATCAGGGGTAGATATTTCAATATTAGGAGATACTGGCTTGCAAGATTCATAATTAGGAACATAATTCAAAACTCTTGTAGCTGTACCTTTAATCCACACCCTTAATGCTTTACTGTCATGATTCAGCTCATAAGCAACACGTAACTAGGGCATACCAGCTGCTTTTGTGTATTTTACTTTATAATAATGATTTCAATATATTATGTGTATTGCTATAGTTGATTATTAATCTATGAACAGCAGGCCAAGTTTTAATGAATTTAATAATTTCTAGTATTTCATCACATCATTCAGACATCCACACTCTTATTTCTTACTCAGTTTTATTCTTAACTCTTCAAATTGTTCCCTCATGTATTTATCCTGGTTATTTGAACTACATCAGCTGGAAACTAGAGAGTAAGTTGGGATTTACTTGTACATGAAACAATTCTTTTGTCTAATTTCTTCTTATGAGAAAAAAAAAGATATTATGATTCGTGTGTTTCTTCAGTTTATTTTTCCCACTCTTCTCAGGTACGTGTATATGTCAAGCAGTGGATCAAAGAAACACTGGTTTTGGTAGTTCTGAACTGAAGTCTCTAACCTAGAAGATTCTATTTTTTATCATTTTTGTGATAAGTGACATACATTCTCAGTTTTTATCACTTTAACATTCTAGTACCTCTTTTGGTCCACGTCTGCATGTAGATACATTTTTTAAAAATATTTTTTGTTTCCAAGTTTAATTTTTGGTACTTACATATTGTCAGCTAATTTATATGACCATACGTGACAAGCTGAAAAGGTTATCAAGATCATTCAGAGCAAAGGTATATCTGGATCTTGGTATGAGTCATGTCTAGTAGAAAAATTTTAACAAAGTCATTAAAAATGGAGGAGGAGAACAAATTTGTAACAAAAGAAGCCTCATCAATATGAGGCTTTTTGCAGTGGTATTTCGCAAAGTGAGAGCAGGAACAGAAAGTGGAAATTAGCAATACAACTCTTGTGGGATGCCGAAGTAAAAGTCTGATGACTGAAGAGCATAAAGAGGACAAACAGTCATGACTGAGGAGGAAAACAGAAGATGAAGCACTAAGAAGCCACTGGCATGACATTAAGGGTTTGAAAATTGCAAATATTTGGGGTAAAAGGGGGGAAAACAGATTGACAATTTTGCAAGAAAGAAATTCAGCACAGTTCAGAGACCTGAGCAGGTGCTTGGGCAGCCAGAAGAAAGCAAGACCTGGGCCAAGGACATTGTGTTATCCATCTCATCCAAATACATCCCACCAGAGGAGCCTGCTGAGTCACTTCCATGAAGATGAGGCCACTTAGGATGATTGGAAACTTCTGATGGAACAAGTGATAGCATATATTTCACACCAAAAAAGCTCACAGGACAGGTGAGAGATAAATTTGTAATAGGGAAGACAATTAAACATCAAAAAGTTGTGGATTTTCTGTCATTCTGAATCCTTCATTTAAGTTGTTGTGTTCCACCTAAACAAAAAATTCTGGATCTGTTGAAAGAATCACTTGAAGATACGTTGTGCACAATGTCGTGGAGGAACTTCAGCTGTGTCAGTTGTTTTCTCATGGCTCAAACATGAGGGGACTTATACAAAGCAAAAGACCTGGAGAACTGTTAAGAATTTCATTACAAAGTAAGGAAGATTTAACTTGCTCACCATGTGCACACTGCTGTCCTCCAAGATGAAGGCTTTCCTCTGGAAGCTCATGCACAAATACACTCTATTCTTTATAAGCTTTTCATACTGTCTTTAATACCAAATATAATGGAGTTGTGGCTAATTCTAGAATTGTACCTAAATCTGATTTCATTTAGAATTAGCAGGTGATCTGGGAACATTTGGAAACACTATGTATAAATGACTGTTGCAGTCCCTTTTTTGCCTTAGAAGGCATAAAGCTGAGAGGAAAACAGACTGTGTGTGTGATATAGCAGAGGAGTGAGAAGAAAGCATAGTTGGTCAGCTGCAGCTCTGTAGTGGGAGGTAAATAAAGCAATGTCTGATATACTATCTTCACAAAAGGACAAGAAGGAGCAATGAAAGCCCAATGCCCACATTTTGATCTGATCTCAGATACTTGGCATATAGGAGAAGGTATCTGCACAGGCATGATGGTGGAGAAATTGATTGAAGTGCAGCCTTATTTTCTTCAAGTAGGCCTCTGTACTAATGTTGTGGCATAATTCCTATCCCAGAATTCAAAAAAAGTTGAATGCATTTTTAGTCAGTAGATCAGTCTGTGTTATGAAAGAGCTTTCGTGCTGTAATACTTCAGTTGGTCTCTACTAGTGCTAAAGAGGTAATTATCACTCTTCAAAGTTGACAACCAAGGGGGTCGAAAATGCTTTTTCTGCCAGATAATGTGCTTAACTAGCTTTCAATGAAGTTGCATATCATGGTTCATTGCCCCTTGAATTTTTTTCAGGACCTAAAGTGGCTGGTTTAGTGACTAGCAGTAATGTATCAGTGCAGATCAGCAGTAGATAATTTAGTCTGATCTCGTTTGATTTTGTGGGTCTCCTAAAAACATTGTTTCCACATACCTAGCAGCTTAACAGAGACATATGATTTTGAGCTGCTAAATTTCAAGGACTGTTGTAGAAGGGGCAAGAATGCATGGTGGAAGAAAAAAGGGTTGAATTAATGCTGAGAAAGAATTTTACTCTGGCTTATACACTGTTGCCTTTCATTTTTAGACACGTCTGCACTGAATATTATGCATTTCTGCATCTGTTTGTGGTACAAAAAAGCAGAAATGAGATGACTAAAGTTTAATAAATGTTTTCAGATGTATATAGTTCTTCATGTTCATCTAAGGAAAAGAGAAAGTTCTTTAGAATTCTAAATATAACAACATCTACAGCTGAGGGATTCTTTAAGTTGTTATTATTTAAAAGTAATCTTTGTAGAAATAAAGATGCACCTTTCAAATATTTTATTAATCTGAAATTTCAGTAGGACAATGTATGCTGGACTTAGCTGGGATTCCAGAATGTGTTGGTGTCAAGGTGTAAGTGAATGGACTAAAATGTGGTTTAGGCTTTTTACCTTTGAAATGAAAAAACCCAAGGCTTTAGTCATTTCACTTTATTCATAGAGTTTAAAAAAAAAAAAAGCCAATATCTTATTCTCACACTCTTTACAAAAATGGAATTCTGATAGGAAAGTTAATAGGCTAAAAGTTAAGAGAAATGCAATATGCTAACAAAGTTATCCTTCATACACTATCATCCTTGAGAACCAACAATTTTGAATTTTATGTGAGGCATTAATTTAATGAAGTTGAATTTTCATAGCATTCTCATAGGATAAAAAATACAGTATCTTAGCAAAACAACAGTCATTCACAAGAGCCCGAGGAAGATAAAATGTGCTTGCATTCTTATGAGTGGTCCTTGCCCTAAAAAGTAATGCAATACACTTGCTGAATTCAACAGACGTTGTAGACAACCAACAACCATTTTTTGTCAGCAAATCTGATTTTAAAATATCTTATATTTTAATTTTATAATTGTGTTAAAAACTGACAAATGCTTACATTTCAAATGACTGTGATTGCTGTAATTTCTTCTACTGAGTTGGTGTTTTTCCTCTTACAGTAAGCATTCACATTCAATAAAGTAAATAATAACAGGTGACCATTATTTTAATTTTAGACAGGATTAAGTTGGATCAAATTCAATGGTGGGATGTGTGTAGAAGGAGTGAAAATAGTCTAACAGAGATCTATCTGGTATTAACCAGGGATTGCAGGGTCTCACTTTTATGTGCCTAAGAGCTTGATATGTTTATGGACTGTAGGATAGTGGATACTTTCCTTTTAGGTTTTTTACAGTTAGACAAGGTATTACTGGTGTAAGCAGGTATTTCCGAAATGCAGAATAGGAAATACTGCTAATACAGTTAATAACGCAGCTAAGAGAAGAAAAAAAAATTAAAAGGAAACACTTTAAGGGCCCTCATGGTACACCATAGTGTTAAACACATGGCAGCCCATAGACTCAAAATAAAATCTTACAATTTGAACATCACTGGTCAATTATTTGATGGTGGCAGCGATACTGATAGTGATATCACACCTATGAAAACTGGAATTCATCCAGCTAGGTTTGAAGGTGTGATCTACAATCCATCAATGTCAGTTGAAAGTCAACCATTACCTTTTACATCAAACTGTAAAAGCAAGTTTTACCTTCACTGCTGAAGCGTAAGGGTGTTGTTCAAGCAGCCCGTTCTTTTAGGTGTTACGTACGTGGGTTATGCATTGTGTTCCTCTGGGAGGCCTTCGATTGCATTTTTAATCATAAAAAAAATTCTGGTGTTAATTACTACTAAGAATGTGTGCTCTTTTTAATAAATCTAAACTTCACAAAATAATTTGTAAGTAGGTACTATTATATTTCTATTTTGATAAACTGAGCTATGAAGATGTTATGACCTGTTCTTAAATTATTTTGTATTTGTCTATTTGTATGGATCTGGTTTGTGACTAATTGTACCTCTAACAATTTTGAACTTTTTATGTAGCCTATGTGCTAGGTTTTACATAGAGTTATTTCTCTGAACATTGTATTATTGTTGTGCATTGTGGTTTGAGGACTGAAGCAATTGGTACACTAAAGAATAATGTTTTGTAAGCTGCGAATAAGGTGTACAGTACAACTACTCTGAGTTTACAGTCTGAATGTACAAATAATAGTAGTATTTTACAAAATTTCAAAAGCAAAAAATATTTATTTGATCATTAAGATAACTTTAAATATATTTAATCAGCTCTGAATAGCAACATTCTCTCTGGCAATAGTGTAGCTTGAAAGTATTATATGTCCTTTTTTCTTCTATTAAATATTTATATATACAGCAATTTTTTTATTCCTATCATGCTGGAGGTGGTTTTTGTCCTTAGCAAGAAGGACCCAAAGATTATATCAATATATAAACATTTGTATCAGTATATGAAATATATGTCAGTATGTAAATATTATTACATCAATACATAAAAATTATATCTACATAACTTTTTTACAAATAACTTTTACAGTATTTATTAACTTGTTCTTCTGGGGGTTTTTTAAGAGTTTTTCAGCTGTTATAATTATCAACTGGAATTTTCTACATCTTTTTGTTTTATAATTACAGCACTTCAAAATTCCCTTTTTGGTTTTGACAATAAAAAGAAACAAATTAAATAGCTTATTACAATAAAGCAGTAGTATGGATTTGTTTATCTGCATTATATATACCCAGTTTCCAGACTGGCCTAGTATCCTTTCTTCTTTTAAAGGTTGTCTGACCTTTTCCATTAAAAAATCCTTTCCTTTAGCTGATAATTTTAGGAAGTTACTTGGGACACTTGCCAAGTGAGGTATCTGTCTCAAAAGTTTATACTCTGCACAAATGGTTCCATGTGCTTAGCTGAAAAGGCTCAGCTTTTTCCAGGACAGTGGATATAAGTTAAAAAAAAATAAACCCAACCCAAACTAGTAAACAATACAAGTGGAAACTTCTTTGGAAAGGTTTACTGAGCCTGTTGCTTCAAGATAGTGTCTGGAGTTTTGGCAGTTGGCTAGTATTCATTTCATGGATGTACTTTTTGTTGTCCAAGTAAATGTTTGTTAAATTTGGTTAATTTCGAAGAATCCCACTTTGCATGAGGTCATTAGGTTTTAGCAGCTAGGATTCCATCTGCATGATCAGCTCTGGAGCTGCAGAAGATTTCCCTTATTTTCAGTTTGGGACTGGTGCTGTTGTGCTAGGTCCAGAGCTGAAGCTGAGAGATTTTCTTTCCTCTGCCTTCTGTGTTACCAGTCAATCCATAGCTGGTGTTTTTCTCAATAAGTTGATCTGAGGGGAGAGAATGAGATCCAGAGAGGACTGAGACTGATTAAAAACCTTGAGGCGGGAGGAAAAAGCGTTTGGGAATATATCTCAATAGAAAACAAAGGGTAAATCAGCTGCAGGGGTAAGATAGAGCTGAGGTAGGTGTGCAAGCAGGTGAGAATAATGGTTGGTGGTTCAGCAGATAAAAGTTGCAACTGCTGAACTGTGAAGGAGGGGATTGTAAGGTGGGACTGGAGAGCACAGTGGAGGTCGGAGTACATGAATAAGAATGATTCAATATGGAAGATGGAGGGGAAATTGGAACTGGCTGAGCAAAATCCCTAATGGTGGTAACTGAGCAGAGTCCAGAGAGATGAGGATAACTGCAAATTGACGGAGTTGTGGATGCTGATACTTAGCTAAATGAATGCAATAATGTCATAATAAAGATTGCTCTAGAAAAGCCTGAATTAAATTAATAGTTTTGTTTAGACAGTAATGTTTGAATAGTATTCAATTAACCAAGCTTGAAAACAAGATGTATCAAAAAAGTTGACTAGTTGGTCATGGGCGAGGACCTGACATCACTTCTGTGTACGGATTGAGGCAGGAGTCCTGGGGAAAAACATAGTATGTAGAATTAAGGACTGTATCATAAATAATATCTAATAAGATACAAAATTCAAATTGAATGGATAATTTAATTCTGGAACTTTTTACATTTTGCTTGTTTCAACTTGTTAGCTGATAATGTTATAGAAGGTTTTTCTGTGTGTGTCATACATGTGAAGTAGATCGTATGCAAGATAGTAGACAAACTTCTGGAAATTCATTGTGTAAATTTAAAAAAAAGTTATCTATGTGTGTATGGGCTTTAATCACATTATGCATTTAACATTAAGCTAGGTGGCAGAAAGAAGGATTAGTTTCTGAGTATCTTTTTCATCGATAAAATATTTGCTTTTTCATCACTGCAAAAGGTTGAATATGCAGCAAGAGATTTGCTAAATGACAAAAGCTGTAATGTGAATTTCAGCGTTTTATCTTCAGTATGTATACCAGTATCAGTCATCCTGTAATTTTTTTAAATAATTATTTTGAAATTGATACTATTATTCTGATAAAATGCAGCTTCCTTGAGTCAGCTGCATAGCCTGACAGCTTTTACTACAAGGCCTAAATGTGTAAACATTGACAAGTAGTTCTGTCATTTTTAAAAAAAATCTACAAGGTAAAATCTTGAACTCAAAAAAGCAAAGTAAATAAAATAAATAGGCTTAAAGAGACAGCTGTGTGCTTTTATGAAGAGAAAGAGTAACACAGGATACATCAAAAAGCTGAGAATGATGTTTTAAGTAAGCCTTGGTACATATGACAGTTCTCTGTTTAGGATTTTCTCATAAAGGTTCATGGTAGAACAACTTAAAGGTAATGACCAAGTGAAACTCTGGAGTTATAATCAGCAAATGTGTCTCTCTTGATTTCAGCAGAGGTTGAAGAAAATCTTAAACAGTCTTTTCCTCTTCCCATTACTATTAACAGGGGCTATGGAGCACCTATTGTTAAGACAAGGCTTATGTACATCTGTGTAAATCTTACATTGTTAAAGACTTTAGTTGTTCTGCCATTATATTTCTTTACAAAGCTCTATGCACAGATTAGATGCTTCATAAGCAATAACTGACAGTTCACTGTGTGTATTACCAGCTGGAAATATTGTTAAGGACAGTCAATGAGGGAAAAAAAAAATCAGTGATGCTTAGTTTGGATTCTCTAGACAGAATTAAGTAATGATTTTTAACTGGATTTTTTTAAATCTGTGTTTTCAAGAGTTTTTTTCATTTGATTTTTAAAGTTTCTTAAGGGTTTAAACACAAAGATCTATTTAAATGAAGAAGGCTTTTAGTGGAAGAATAAAAAAAATAGTCTAATACCACCTTCAGTCTGTCAGGTTCTTTCTGGCAATGAAGCTCTCGCGTTATCTTTTTAATGTTGAAATCAGTTCAAGTCAGTGAAATTTCTTTAATGAACTTTAGGGCACATCTTCAAAGAACCCTGCAATTGAACCTGTGTAAAGGCCAATGCCTTTGAACTGTGGAAAAGAAGTTTATCCTGGATTAGCTTGATCTTTTAGTTTACTCTGCCTTCTAATCTACTAATGAAGATCTAAGCTTTAAGAATAACCCTGAGCTGCAGTGACAACCTAAAAGTAGCGTAATGTTATGGATAAATTCATTACTTCCCTTAGGTATTGGCATTTTACATTTGGAAGGATAGCAAGGTTGTTTATTTTGTACTGTGAGCATGAACATTCTAGGCCTCCCTGAGCACTAAATTTTCTTTAGTTTTGTTACTACCTTATAAATTGAAAATTTGATTTCATTTTTGTTTTCATTCTCCCTCTAACATTTCACTGTATTTCCATCCAGTTCAGTCTTTCATCACCCAAATATGGAACAATGTGCCTTCAAATGTGAAAGAAATAACAAAATCTGGAATGAATTATGAAGTGATAGAGGAGGGAAATGCAGAACTGTATGGAAATAAGTACATTAATGCATAGGATCTGATGCACATAGGTCTGTTTTGAAGGACACTTCATTTTTAGTTTGAACTCTGCTTTTAAATTTTACCTTAATATGATATAACATTTGCTCTGGTGAGTACTTGAGGACCTTTTCGTGTTAACAGTATTCTTTTCTGTAGAAATTCCTTTGGATTTCAGATTTTGTATTCTTTCCAGGTTACAATAAGAAAAACATGGAAGAGATTTTTAATAGAAAAACAACACTCAGTGGTTTGCAGCTGGCAATCACAATGCCTCTACCTCTGCTTTTATTTTGTTAAGTGGAACAGGTCAATTTAGTATCAGACCTGATTGTTTCCCTTCTCTTGTCAAAGTGAAAGTACAGGTCTAGCAAAAAATTAAGGGACCACTAGTTTCTTCCTTTCAGTCGTCCTGTGAAAAGTGTTTTAATAACCACCTCATTTTGTGGAATCAAGTAGGACAAGAATGGTTATCACTCAGCTGGCAAAGGAAAATATGCCTTTTGTCTATAAATATTGAATTCCATAACTGGCATTATTTGATGCCTACTTTTAATTATGGATTAATAAGAAATAACAGTGCAGAAAACCAGAGGTAGCTAGAAAATCTCATTCATAATCAGATGAAAAAAAAAATGGTTTTATAAAACTGCATTTTTGAAGAGGGAAATAAAGAATGCAAAATGTGGTTGAAGGAACAGACATTAATTGAAAATTGAAATTATATATTTATCCAGCATTAAAAATTAAATTATTCTATATTTTCCTGTATTTTACTTTGAGATTAAATCTTTGCCCTATTACAGTCAGTAGGAATTTCCCCACTGACTTGGTTGCACTATTTCACCTTTCAGCTGTGAGAAGCAGTTTCTGCTTTTTATTATTATTTCAAAAACAGTATCCTTCCTTTTCTTCTCTCATTCCAGTTTTGTAAGGATTTATAACCTTTTGCATCAAAAGAAAAATTTTTCTTGGTATATACTATATAGTTGAAATTAGGTACCATGCAAAAAGCTAGTGGACCTAATGGGCTGATTTCAGCAGAGCAGACGTTTTGAATCTGGACTTTCTTAGTTATTGAGGGTGCAGGATTTTGAATGCTTTTATCCTTTTATTGGTGAATGCACTAAAGTGTATGCAGACAGAGAATGTTAAAGTGGCAGTCAGATAAACTTGTTAAAGCAGTGGGAGTTTTTCCTTTCTTTCTACGTGACTTTATCATCACAGTGGAGTTAAAAGGCAATTAGCCCTTCAGCTCTTTTCTGGCCAGTTTATTGGCGTTTTACACACAACAGTTGAATAGACAGTGCCATATTAAAAATTCCAATGAAGCTGGCCTGGGGATAACAGACTCTAAATTTCGGGTTAATGTAGGTTTCCTTGAGAGGAACTATTGCCAAAAAGCTCAAGTAAAATTATCTACATGCAGTACCTATGCTGCATGTACTCATAGGTGATGGAAAATTGTAGTAGTCTTGCTACATGCTGTGTTACATTTCCAGGGAAATATTTTTATAAAGAGTGTTTGATGAAAAAGTTTATTCCTTTAGTAATAACAGGCTACCTACTGTGTTACTTAAGGCAATGAACATAGTGAGTAGGACTAGACGTTTTCGTCATAACAACAATTATACTTGCTTTGCATTTCTGTAATTTTCATCTGAGTTCATTAAAACACTTTACAAACATGGATTACTTATTTCTTTCAGTATATGAGAAAGTGAGGGAGAGATTGTTATGTCAAAGTTTTGACCAAATTTAGTCCAAAATTTGTTGGGGTTTTTTTTTTTTAGGATTGTAAATGAAATATTGTGGGTTTTTTTCCTCATTTTAGTGTCAATAGAAAACCAAACATGTCTTTTGCAGTTCTTGTACCCCAAAATGTTAAGAACCAAAAATTTAGTATGGTAATTTTTCATCACTGAGGAGGATGAAATACAGACACAAAACACATAAACTCGCTACTGGAGAGTAAATTGGAATTTTCGTATTATTTCAGTTTTAATCTGCTTTTGCCAAGAAAATGGGAGGTTTTTGATAGACTTGACTGAGATTAATTTTGGGTCTTAATGATGCATTCATTGCTTCTATGAAGAAATTTATTTAATTAAATTTTGTAGCTGATACTGATTTCCTGATGTTAGAACAGATAATGAGAAATCCATTGAGGTCTGTGTAATTGGAAACGAGATGGTAAAAACAAAGAGTAGATTTGATATTTTAGCCTGACCATATGCATTGCTCAAACTCCTCTAAGGGATATGTCACCTAACTGGAATCAGCAAAAAGGCTCCTTATAAGACCAGCTGATTTTTGGATCAGATCCATTTGAAAATAGGGATGAAATGCTGGTAGGTTTAAAGAACCAAAAGCCTTATTTTCACTACTTTTTTAGTTTGCATGGCCACTTCAGAGAGGGCACTCAGATTTTGTTCAGGGAGTAAGTGATGGATTTATGCTCCAGTGTGTCTAAACAATAAACAAAGCAAACCAAAATGCTTTTATTTGCTCAAATATACAAGCTAGAAGCTTTTTCTTTCAGTGCACACCACTAGGATTGGAAGTGATCACCAATAACCACAGGTTTATTTTAAAAGGTGTATATCTGTACTTCAGCTGTCACTATTAAGAGCTCAAACTTTCCTTCTGATACTGATGAGCCATTGTTGAAGTTGTCCGTAACTTTCGTCTTTTAATACAGCAAATATATGTTGCAAGTCAACCAAACAGCTTGATGAAATGGTCATCACAGTGCAAATCAAAAGTCTGGAAGTTAGGAAGTGCCAGATTTAAGGTAGCTCATGTAATTTTTATTTTGGTGCCCTTTCTGGTACGTTACAGCACTTTTCAGTTATACAGCCGTTTACCACATTTTCTGTAGCACCTTACTGCTGTTCCATGCTTGCTATCTATTATACTAAATGCATTCTGGAGTGGCATGTTAAATGGGACAGTCACTGTTGGAGAGACTAACACTAATGTTGTTGGTTAACTTAGCCCTATCCATTTTCTTGCTACAGATTTCTTCTGTGCTAACAAACTGTGTAGACTGAAATACAAGTATTGTGTGAACTTGTGTTTATTTCAGTCATGACCTGTCTCAGATGTATGGAGCATTCAAAGTACCTCAGTGCAATGAAAACGCCGCCATTATGCTAGTAAAAGTGTCTGGTCATCAGGAGCAAACCCAGTGCTGAAGCACCAGGAGTAGTTTTGAGTTTTAGGCCATTTCTAACAGGTCTTTGGACAGCCTAGGCAAAAGTCACCTTTGAACATCTACAAAATGAGGAAAATAAGATTTACCCTTTTTTTTTTTAGAGAGAGATCTGTCAAATGTAACATGTTAAAGTCTATACAGCTATTTCAAAAATGAAAAGGTCTATAAAACCTGAAGAACATTACACAAGTAAGCCTAATGCATTAGAGCAAACGACCAAGACATCTGCAATAAAACAAAGACTTTTGAAACCGTGCCCAGTGTCTGTGCACCATCTTTTCCTACACAGATAATAATGCTCTTTTCATATCACAAAGAAGATGCAGAAAGCAGTTTGTTAGCATTCTAGAGATGCCCAGATATGGTGATGAGCAGCACAGAGAAGCCCGGGAAGCAAATAGTACCATAGTTTCAGGGACATGCTCAGCAAAGGCAGCATTTAAAAACCTTTGGTAGTATTGAAAGGCAACTTCACTCTGTAAGAATATTTTAGCCTGTCAACAGAATGACACTGAGATCCTAGAGCGAAAAATAATGTGTGATCATTAGTTAGAAATAAACACAAATTATAGACACCAGGGGGCAGAATTAAGGTTGCAAGGACAACTATAAACCTGGCATTTCCAGCCATCTAAAGGGCTATTTATGTTCAAACACACTTTTAACTTTAAATATTTGAATGGTATAGAATTTGTTGCAAATAATGTTCTAAGTTTGTAGAAACAAAGGCATTTAAATATGCTTGGATGAGACGTGTGTTGCTCATATATGAAAAATGTGAATTAACTAAAAGCTAATTCTAGTTGCAGCTAGTGTCTAACACGTTACTGTCTGTGGATAAATTACTCCAGCTTTCCAAAGGAAAAACAAACACCAAATCCTTTCTTGAAAGTTAGACCTCTTTTTCTTACTTTCTGAACTGCAGAAAGTACTGCAGATAACTGCAGCTTTTTATTTCCAACCTGACTTTCCACGTTCTGAAACTAATTTGCCGTACTGCTTCTCAAAGTCTGCTCAAGGACTTAGCAGAATAACGTGGTTCTTATTAAGTACATCCTATAAGACCCAGGAGGATTGCATGCAAAGGAAGTAAGACTGAGACACAAATGAATTTCCATCCTCCAGTCAGATATATGATATTGATGACCAGGATGTATATGAAGGATATTGTAAAGAAGACAAAGGAGAAGAATTAAAGCAAATGTCTGACAAATTGGCTGTCTTCATACGCAAAGATGACAAGTGGTCTGTACAACTAAGTAGAAGAGATGTAGGCATCAAGCCAAGTAGTTACATAGTCAGCAAGTCTCTTTGAATCACATGGTTACATGTCACCTCTCTTTTAAATAAGGCCTCACTTTAAATTACATCATCATGAAAGACTTAAAGGCCATGAAGTTTTACATGCAAACCGATAGTTTCTCTTAACTCTAAATGTTGTTTGTCATTGGTATGAATTTTATGTTTTTACCAGAATACCAAGATATTCTGTTGAAGTGAAACTTCTTTAGGAGATTCTTTCCCTAATTTTTAATTAAATGCACCAAATATAAATAATTGTGAAAATAGCAGCTTGCATTTCAAAGTCTGTTTCTTCTTTTAGTTAATGTTTTTCTATAAGGTGACAAAATATTTTCCCATTAGGATAATTTGATGGGAAAAAAAGCATTGAAATAGCTTGAATGTACTATAATCTCTATAATTCTTGATGTTCTGGTTCTAGTGTGTCTTGCCTAATGTACCTAAATATAGATTTCTGAGGTTTTACAAGGCGCTTGGTTGATGAGGAGGATTTATGCTCTATATGTGACTCAGTGCAAATGTAAATAAGTGCACGGACTCCAGAACTATTACTATTTTTTGTTTAATTCTTCAGCAACATGCAGATTTTAGATAATTGAGATTCTAATATGATTTTCTTATTAATCTGTTTTAAACCATGAAATCTGATATTTTCACCATGACTCATCCATGAAATTTGTCAACTTGGTCTATGATTTACACAAGCTCTATTTATAAAGAAAACTTGTTTGAGTCCTAAGGCATGGAATATTATTTCCCACCATGCTTTTAGTGTCTTTTTACTAATAAGTATAAACAAAATTTGCTCACTGATTATATTATTATCTCAAAATCAGGAGGTAAAACATGAGGAATGTTCAAGAGTATATTCCTTATAGCAGTCTATGTGAATTTTAAGCCATTGAGAAGAAGAAAACCTATTATATCAGAGTTGGTAAGAATGGTTGTGATCATAAAGTTTACCTAAAATAATTGGATAACTTGCTTGTAGATTAAAAACATATGTGATACTTGTATGTCTTTATGCTGTAGGCTTTAGAATTAATTGCTGTCAGCATAAAACAGACCAAACAAAAATAGATTTGCATAAATTCTTTGTAATGGGGGGAAAAAAAAGCTTGAATGACAGTGAGGATAGTTCTGTTTTGTATTTGGGGGGCAAATGGCTATACAACATTCACATACTAGAAGGCAATTTACTATATATGGGAAAGAATAAAGATCCTTTATGCAAATGTAATAACATGCAAGTAATACCTTCAAAAGGAAAGGAAAAAGTCTCTTGTGTACAGAAAGTTAGTCTACTCCAGCTGTCCTCTTTCACTTTGTGGCGGGAAGACATTTGGGAAAAGGCCAAAACGCAGATATTCACAAAGTGCCCAATTTTTAGTTCAGCATAATGTCTTAATCAACTTTTAGAAAGCTGCTCTGCTCTGTACCAAGCATGCTATAAATGTGCAATATGTCCGTACATGTAAATAAGTCACACTCCCTGTGATGATGAGAACAAGATGACTGCATATTTCAATAACTGCACAATGCTGCAGGTAATAGAAAAGCAGCAGCATCTAGTTGGTTTTCAGCTAAGCAGAGGACTAGAACTGCAGAATACTATGGCTGTTTCTACATCATTTCAAATTCCTGATCTCACAGTTTTATGAAAGATCTCCAGATATCATACACATTACCATCACCGATGGCCAGCTTGTGACAAGATCTGTGGACTGGAGCCAGCTTACAAGAAACTTTATCTGCTCTGTAATCTGGTCTTTCTGCAGAAGAAACTACCACGAATAGATTTACACGTCCATCACATTGTCAAAATACAGACAACATCTGTCATCTTCCCTCAGTCACTCATGTGATGTGAGACGCTTGTTTTGTGATCAGATGATAGGTGAACTTGTGGTCATGTGCTGAGAAAGGGCCCACAGAATAGAGTCTTCAGGTGCCTTCTGCAAATGTCATGATGTTCTTATGTCGTTGTCCCAGCCATGGCAGGGGAACTCTGTAGCTTTGTGCTTCTGGTTGACCTTTTCCCTGTCCTGCTTCCTTAATTACTATAGCTCATGTTCTCAAAGGCACAACTGCCTCTGAAACTGATTTGTGAATGAAAACAGTCAATTGGATAATTGATAACTGGAGAACTAATAAGGTTTACCCAAATGCCTGTGTATTTACAGAAAGTATAAAGCCAGCTATGATGAAGAAGCGAATTCGAAACAGCTACTTATGATCCCTCGTACCACAATTAATCTGAGTATGAAATAAAATTAGCAGTTGGGGAGTTTAAAGAAAAACCAACACGGGGGAAGAGGATGGGCTATTTGTTTGTATAAACTGCAATTCTGTGCAACTTCTTGCTGCATAATGCTATGAGTGCCAAAGCTTTTACTCGTTCAAAAAGAGATTTGATGAATTCAGTGAAGGAATCTATTGAATGCTGAGATGCTGTATGCAATGCATAAAAACTATGCTGTGAAAATTGCTTAAGCTGGGAGACTATACCAGGAGCCACCACAGGAGAAAAGATGGTGTGCCTCAATGTCCCTTTGCTCCCTACCAGGCCTCCTGCAGTTACCCCACCACTCAGAAATTCTTGTCTCACAGTGTTCTCCGAGTCGAGGGGAAGTGTGCCTCTACTCCAGGCTGGAATCTTTTCTTGACCTAAAACTTGTAATTTATTTCAAACTTACTAAAGTAATTATTCCAAAAGGATGTTTTGTGGAGGACAGGGAAGAATTTGGGGAACACAGATGAATGTTTTACACATAATGTTTTGCATTTCCCTGGGTAAAAAGCAATTGAATAAATTTTTTTCTGGTTGCTCATAGCATAAAATGGAAAGTAAGTGGAATCTCAGCCTTTTAAAAGATATTTTGAAAATACTGTGAGTGAAAAATAGATGTGTAGAATAAAAATGTCATGTTATAAAATCCCATCAAATCTAGAAATCAGAATGATCTATTGATCCTTTTTTTCATTGTGCATGTTATTTTAATATCTCAATATATCTCTTACAAATGCAACTATTCCCTTCAGAACCTTAAAGCGCCTCTAATACTACTGCTATAGAATGGAATTTACGTATAATCAGTAGGGTTACATAGGTTCTGTTACTTATTCATTCTAGATATCCTAGATATTTGGAGTTAATATTTTTATATATAGTTAATATTTGTAGAAATGCTCAGGACAGAGTTGAAGCTGTGTCGAACTACTGAAAGCTTGTAGCTTTATCCATTACTGAATCATTAAGCAAATACTCTTGTGTTTTCTGCATTTAGGCTCTTAAAAATTACTGTCTCTATGTTAGAAAGGGTTCTGTTTTATATGATTAACATGACATGTTCATATAAGACAAAATGCTCTCCAGTGTAAATTAGGTCTGCAGAATTTACCTAAACGTTGGTTGCGTATGAAAGTTCTACAGCAAGGCCTTTTCCTAATGCATGCATTTATCAGCTAAAATCTTGATTGTTTTGCCTGTATTATGTCACTCACGTCTGGAAAGAACAGCATCCTGCTGTTTGTGATGCTGAGCTCCTGCTGCTATTTAGCCACTTGTAGGATTCTGTCTCAATTCCTCTAACCCGCTCTGTTTCAATAGCACCGTATTTGGACTCCTTCACACATTCTTTTGCTGCTCTGTTTGGGATGCTCTATGAGCTGAATTAGAATATTGTTCTGTTCAAAACAGAAGGAATCTTTTTGTTAAATGGGAGTATAAGGAATAATCTCCTCCGCTCCCTTGGATAGAATTTCTACACAGGCTCTATATTATTTTCCTTCAAACTATTGTCCAGAAGTTTGTGGCACTATTTTAATATATTGGTTTACTTTATATAAATAAGATCCAGTTTAAGGTTTAGTGTTACAGTAAGGCCTGCCACCATCTTAAATTGTTTCTTTCCTTTTGTAACTCCTCATTCAGAGTTCAGTGCTCCTTGTTTCCATTATGTCAAAGGTTTACTGATATCTTTTTGAGCTCATTGTGCAAGTCAGTCAGGCCTAATTAAAGCAGAGAACAGAAAGGACTCAAAAAATGGTGTTAGAAATGACACCGAAACTAAAAATGCACTTTAGATATTTTTGTCTTACTTTCAAGAAGTCAGCAAAGATTTGCATATGTGTTTGCCAGTAGCTATTTTCTGATCCCCACATAAAACAAGATTAAGAGGAAACAACTTAAAGCTTGATTGGTATACCTATATGTATATTGCCTGTCACTTCACAGCTAAGTCTGTTAACTTTGGTGGAACTATTTGTGGCTAAGATAACAATTGAAAAAACAGCATAGCAGAACATTATCCTTTTTAATGTAGAGCTCCTGGGCTTACACTTGATTTAAGAATTGTTCTTTGGCAAATGGGATTTACTTTACTGAAAAATAAAAACGTGGTTGAATTACAATGCTAATTTTACTCTATGAAAAGAAAGAAGTTCCTTGGACACAACTTAATATTGCATAAGTCTCTGTTGTACAATTTTAAACATTTTCAGTACAGTATATGTAGCTTACCTAAGTGTATGCAGATAATAAAGACATTATCCAAGGGAAACATATTTCAATAATTTCATAAAGTGCCTCTCAGTTGTACCAAACTTCCCACCCTGGAAAATTTAGAATGTTTTTTTAGAGCACGTCCCATGCTTGTTTTAGCGGTAGCTTTCTTTAGTCCAGAGTTCCCTCAGTGTGCTGGATTATCATCAGCAGGAGCCACTGGTGGCAGGACCTGATGAGAAACACCATCTCATGAATGGGGTTAGGGCTGAAAGTGGAAACTGGAAAAGACAACGGCTACAGCAGTTTAAGAATATATAAATTGCTATCAAGTTTTACAGCTAGAAATGGAACAGAGAAGATAATGAAATGAAAAGGGGAAAGAAAAAGACTTCAGAAAGTGAAGGTGAAACAGGATGAGAGGTAGAGAAGCGTAGGAGGAAGCAAAGGAAACTATACTGAAGAAAAGATGTGGGACAGGAAAAAGTATTCTATGGCCTTTCTTGCTTGCATTTGGCAATACATGTGTATATATTGTTTGTTCACAATGTGCTAACATTTCTAATGATAGAAACATATAACAAAGACAGACATTTAGGAGTTTTTATCAAAGGATTTATTTTATGTAATACTAAATGAAGAGATTTGTAAGTGATCCATCTATGCAATATCAGCTTCAAGACTTGTGGTTCTGCTGCTCCTTCTCTGTTTGTACTTTAAAATTAATTGAAAGCCTCATTGTTTTGTTTAAACTGTGAAAGCTTCCAAGGTCAATGAGTGAGGTAATTGACCTGCCTGTTGTAGGACAAAAATATGTATGTTAAATTGCATAATTAGTTTTAATTATGTAATTATGGTGTTTAATGTGGGGGGGTCAAAGGTTACTATTACATTTAGAAGTCATGGCAAGAAACACAAAAATAAGCAACATAGTTTAATTCTGTGTTTCTCTGGGTTTTAAAAAAGGGGTCCACTGTGATCTATCCTTGACCTTGGATATTTGATGATTATAGCAAATAGTATATTGCTGTTATACTTTTTGGAATCATAGAGACACCTTTGTAAATGACTAAGTGACTTAACTAAAGACTTCATTTAGGTTTAGAGTATGTGAAAGTTAATCAACAGTGGGAACTCAACTGACAGCAATTTAATCTGATTGGGTAAGGTAATTACATGATTACCAGGAGTGTTTATATATGGACAAGGATATTTTTATTGGAAAATACCTAATTGCTTTCTTACTGAGAAAAGAAAAAAAACAAACAATTTTGTTGTCCCAGGTTAGGAGGACATAGTTCGTTCCTTGAAATAGCTTCTTTTCATATAAAATGAACTCATAATTCTTTGCAAATTTACACTGGGATTGTGTTATGAGTTCCTCTGTTTCTAAACTAGAAATAATGCGATCATTAACTTGTTTTGTTTAAGAAGTGCATTGCTTACACATTAATTGTGTGGTAGCCTGAAGATGTCATGATGCTTGTAATTCATGATCTCTTTTACTGTGTGTAAACACTGTGTCTTAAATACAGGCTGATTTCACCAAGCTTAAAGGTCCATTATACTAATGGATATTTCTGGGAAGGAGGGCATTATTTGTTTTTCTGTGATGGTAAAAAAAAAGCACTATGTACAAGACAGGTAGATAAAAGATGGTGTTCCTAAATGCTAGAAGAAGTCTCACGTTAGGTTCTCTGAATGGTCCTTTAGAAAATGCTCTTTCAGTCTATTGACAATGAGGGGAGTGTTGGGAGATGAATCTTCATTAACAAACATTAACCTCTGTGAATACCTCTCTGAAGTGCACTACAGAGTAGAATCCCATTTGGCTAATAAATAGTGACTTGCTCCAAAACCTGTTAAGTAATGGACCAGTCCTGGCCTTGGCACTTTTCGTGGTTGTGTTAGACACCAATAAGAATAACTTCATGTCTCATCAGTAACTATTGAACACATTCTGCCAATAGAAATGGGACACAATCCTCTAAAGGCTGACGTGTAAGGAATTAAAAAGTTAATCAACTAAATGTTAAATAAGAAATGAATTTTTGAAATTATCTGTATAATTATGAGAAGATGTTCTGTAATACATTCTATGTTATAAAAATAATTTGTTCTCCCTTTTGCTAATTTTTCCCTAAGTTCTTTAGAAAATATTACAATTTTGAATTGTTTTTCTAAACCAGATGATCCAGTCACTGTTGGAGGCACATAGCCACGGCAAAATCTCATGCTGTACATTGATCACCTGTCCAACCTTTGCCTAGAGTGTGATCCCCAGTTCCTTCAAGAGATCCATCTTTACCTGTCTATAAAGAAGAAGAGGAGGAGGGAGACATCTGGGATATTCAAGTATCAAAGTTTAACACCAGAGCAGGTTGAATCTCTGTTTATATTATTCTCTATATATGTTGCTAGTATTGACTTGGATATTTGGCTGAAGATTGTTTTTCAGTAATGATATAGTATGCTGTGAAGTTTTACCAGCGTTAAAGCATTTTTGTTTAGAATCCTCACTTACTGAAACTACACATGCGTTTTTCATAGTTGCGTGATGTGAAACTGAATCCAAAGTCATTCTGCTATTAGGTTAGTTAATACTGAGCACGCCTAACAGTCTGTACCTATGTCTTCAACACGTTGACCACAAAGACCAAAATGGCTTGTTTAATACTGTTCAGTGTACTGTAGTTATACCATTCCGTATTTAGCACATGCAACTAAATTCAGGTACGTTCATTTTCATTAACTTGTTTCAGGCAAGTTAAACTTGTTTTTCACTCTTCCTCTTCCATTTCCAAGAGGACTTTGGTATCCACAAAACAGACAAGTTTTCACTTACTGTCCTAAGGACGGCCCCTTTAGGAGTCTAGCACAGCCCACACACAATCCTGGAACATGTCCAACTTGTTCTTTGAGCAGAATGTGAACCTCTGACCTTCTGGGCCTCCGGCAAGAGTGCTGCCTACTGAGCCACCAATACCCAGGCCATCAATAAGTTTTAAATGCCAGTTGCAGACTTCACAGAGATAATGACTTCAGTGTGTAAAGGTTTTGTTGTGGAGGCTGCAGTCTCACATATGGCATGACAGAGTAAATATGCTAAAACCATTGAGAGCTGTTGCATAACTTGCCTTGATATAACAGTTTTTGTAATATGTTTCAAGGCATGGAATATTATTTAAAGGAACCCTGTTATGTAGGCTTCAGCCCAAAATGAAGCTATTATAAGAAGAATGTTTAGCAAAAACAGAAATATGTCCATGAAATTGTTGGAGTGGGAATTTCAGGGTAAGCTTGCTTGGATTTAAACAGTCGCCTGCATGACATAGCACTGTTGTGCTAGGGAATGAGAACCAGCAAATGAAAATACTATGAAATGAGAATGAGAAACTGAAACTGAGCAGAATTAAGATATTAGAAGTCTGTTACTATTGTTACAACTTCTTAAAAATCTTACCATATCCTGAGAAAGATGAGATGAAAAAATAATTTCAAACTTAGTAATTCAAAGCACCTTATTGACACAGGTAAATAAATGTATTTGCATTTTAGTATTATTTTTAACATGCTGTTAAGTAAGTGCTTGTATTTTATGTAGTTATAAAGCAAAATTAATATAAAATAAGCTTTAGGGTTTTTCAGTTTTGTTGATGTTCTCTATTTAAATTTTAGCGTTAAAAGCATACAAAAGATATGTTGGTGTCTGCAAAATTCAGATTGATGAATGTGATTACACAAAATGTTGTAGACTTGGATCAAAAAGGAAAATGTAGCGAGATTCAAGCTAGGACTTACATTATGCAAAGGCGGTTTGATAAATTGCATGAACCTTCTATGGAGCAAAGGCCAGGAAACCAGGACTTCTTTTCCCAGCTGAGTGCCCAAATCACTAGGCTACAGACTCTTGCTCCCTCTTGTGTTCTTTCTCTGGCCCAATGAATCTTGAATTATTTTCTGTACAATGATACAACTTCAGCAGGAGATCTTTAATATATCCTTAACCTCATCCCAGCATTTGACACAGCCTGTAGCCTATTGATTAGAACATTCTGCCAAAAGACATTGCTTTGAGTCCTAGACTGAAGTAGGAATTGGACCTGGGGATTTTGCTTCTGGGATGAGTAGTCCTGCTGCTAGGCTAGGAATGACTGCTGTTCATGTACCATTTTAGAAAGAAATAACACCTGAAGAATTTTGTAGGAAACCTGCCTGGTTGGTGTTTATTAGGCTGGCTTAGGCTGGCTTTGGGAACACCTGTTGGATCAAATTCCTCAGATCATCTATGCAGGGGTGGGCTTCATTTCTAGATCCCAGTCAGGCTTAGACGTAAGTTGTGCAGCGAGGTGTTCAGTCCTGGCCGCACAGGTAAACTCTGGCCTTGCACAGAGATGCAGCTACTGCTCCTGGCCTATCTTACCATCAAAAGCTGTATTGTCTTTGGAGAACAGACATCTCCAGGATGAGGCAGGGGCCTTGAGGATTGCCATTTTGGCTGGAGGTGCCTCAGTTCTGCTCACGTCCCATTTTGAATTCCCATATTTTCAGGCCTGTAATTAGTTTAATTTTACAGCTCCTTTGAATGTAGAGCTGAGGGATTTTATGAACCTGTTTTTCGAACATGTTAACTTTAAAATAATGTGTTAAAATTAAACAAGATGATAGGAAGAATTTGTGGTTCAACAGTGCATTGACAGTTACGAACATAGACAGAAACAGTGCGTTTTGAAGCTCTAATGAAATTGCTTTAAATGTATGAATGCTTTTCAGGAAGTTGCTTAGAGCAGTGTATATTAGATCTGAACTCAGGAATAGTCAACTAAATTAACTGCATTGTTGTTCTAAAACAAATGTTTGTCAAAATTTCTGACTTAATTCCTAGGCTATCACTTTTTTCTATATGTATATGTTTTTATTAAGTCCTGCAGTGCAGGTCCTTATTCATGAAAATGCACTTATCTGTCTCAGTGGAATTATTCTGGTGAGTAAATCGATGTCTAAGATCAACTAAGATGAATCTGGTTTTCTTTTTAATAGAAATGCTAATTTTGAAAATAACATCAGTGAATTATTTTTAGGCTGAAGAGCTACAGACAGTAGAACATTAGAACTGTGGATTTCCTTGGCAGTTCTTTTATTATTGTTTCTACCTGTTTAAAACACTGGAGAAATAATGTGATTCATTACATGTTACTTTTCTGGTGGTAGATGTATCACCTGGTTTGGTATCCAAATGTGAACTATTGCTGCTTTGTAATATGGTAAATTGGGGGTGCTGGAGGTGGGAATAGAAACCTAGATTCATGACAGGCTGTTGGTTTTAAAGACAAGTCTTTTTCTGCCTTGCTAGCATATATTTTCTCTTCAGTGGAACTTATTGTATAGTAGGATGGCACTCAGCAGAAGTAGGAAGGATGCAATCCGTATCCTGGTCATTGACTGAGTAGATTTATGTGCAGTTGATTTGGCAGCATTTATGTTTCCACACACAGGACTTTCACTGTCTCATAATCTGTCTTTAGATGGGCTACCATTTGCACAATTTAACACTACTTTCCTTTCACAGTGAATAGAAGTTAGATTGATAAAGATTGTAAGTCAGGATCATATTAATGATTTTGTGTGCATGGGGACCTGTGGGGGTAGGGAACTGATTAGCTCAGTGTTGACTTGATTGCTCTAGAGAAGTGGATGTTTGTTGATGTGTTAAAGGGAGTGCTTAGATACCAGTGTGAAGAAAATGGGATAAATAGCTAAAAACTCATGGTGATAACCCACATAATGACAGAGGAGGAGAGAGAGGATTGAAAAAAAACTGAAATTGGAAAATTGAGTAGAAGAGCGGAGGAAATAAACATTTCTACAGAAGGGAAAATTTTAAAAGCTATGAGTTGATAGAGTGGTAAACTTTGGAGGTGAGTAGAGGTCTTCAAGAATGAATAAATTTTATAGAACTATGGATAAACTATGTTACATGATTCCAGTTGCTTTGAATCAGTGTGATTTGGGAAGCCCTGCATAAGGCAGTTATGATACTTAAAAGTTGTGATCAATAAGCATCTTGATACAGTCAGGTAATAGACAAATGTAAGACAGCTATAGAAATGAAAAACAGACTTATGATTCAAATCACATGAAGATTAGTATTAATTTAAGTACAGCCTATTTTCAAGATTACGGATAGGAAGGGTAAAAAGAAATTACAATAAAGAGGACTCTCTACTGAGTTAAAGCTCAGGTTAAAGGCCTTATCCTCCCAGGTATAAAAATTGTTAACTACATTGTCAATTAGCAAAAAAAAAAAAAGTAACATGAATGCTGTTGTGTTTTCCCTTAATCAATTTTAAATGAAAATGTTTCTCATTTTATTGCATGTTTTGTTATGTTTATTTATATGAGACGTTTGTTGATGGATGATTAGTAATAATTATTTCCCAGCCTTAAATCACTTGATATCATGAACAGGAAAAGATTGCATGGCCTGGTCTCACTGTCTCCTCTTTAGTGTTGCCACAAAAAAAAAAAAACAAACCAAAACTGTTTAAAAATGTCTGAAATTTATTTGCATTTGCTCTTGGAAATACTGAAGCTGCCAGGGAATTTTTCAAGTTAAAAGTGTTTTTGATAGAAATTATTGCTTTATCGAACCTGAAACCTCTCTCATATCAGGGATAGTTTAAAGACACTTTGTTTAAGAAGCTTTAATTTCAAATAGCAAATAATTAATTTACTGAAATTGGAACTGCTCAACAAGAAACCGTGAGAGAAATCTGCATTACAATACCCACAGCTTAATAGTGAGGGCATTATCCTTTAAGACATGTGACTTTGGTTCAATTTCCTTTTCTGAATCCAGCTGAATAGAGACTTAAACCCAGTTGAATATCTAATGCATCCAAGGCAACTGTCATTACCACTGGACTATTGTCTGCAAGAGTTTGGGTATCTCTGCTTTTGTGGAAATTGTGAAAGGATTTGTCCTAATACTAACAAGACATCTCCAGAATTCTTATATATATTATATATTCTTATAATCTGAAATCTCCAGAATTCTTATAGGCTAGGAAAGAACCTTTGTGCCTAGCTTTATTCATAACCCCCAGGCTCTGAAGAAATGCCTGTAATATTCATTATTTTATATGTTCATACCAGGCAGCATTTATTAAACTGGACTCTAAACAATATCTCCGTCTCAGACTCCATGTAGAGCTGTCTTTCCATGCCTCTGGTTATTCCTGTCAGCTGTCTCAGGTTTTCCTCTGGTTTTGCTACATCCATACTTCTAACAGTTCAAGCAAATCTGCTTAGAAGTAGTTCTTGGGATATAACAGCAATGAATTTAATGGCATTTTTCAATACAGTTTTCTATTTCTGTTTTTTGCACCTTATGCTTTGTTATTACGAGGTGAACTCAGTGGTGATCATTGATGCTTCTAGTTGAAATACATGCCTACTGAAAAAAAAAAAAAA
>Ga0181612_142564_pt1 | contig 41772 bp, 40 predicted proteins | sample HoacroProtozoa21_FD_119630 | JGI IMG/M metagenome (GOLD analysis project Ga0181612, IMG submission 119630) | Hoatzin crop microbial communities from Cojedes, Venezuel. Combined Assembly of Gp0051906, Gp0051904, Gp0051908
AACCCAGACGTGAGTGCAACTATTGGCGATTACCCTCGTATCTGAAATTTGGTCGTTTCAACTCAGGATAATATCCAATAACGCTTTCACGTTAATTTTACCGCAATGTCACAGCCCACCATGGTGGGGCTGCGGGGGTGCCGCTGCACCGTGGGTGCAAATGTAGTGATAAAATCTGAAAACAGGAAACTTTTCCCCTCATTTCCCTAAAAAAAACTTTCTGTTAACCGTGTTGCTCATGGTCAAGCCAATAAACGTGGCACCCTGGAAACCGGCTGGAGGGGTATCGCACTCCCCACTGATGCCAATTTCCAGGGTGCCACTTGTGATAATCACCCGCATGACCAGCACGCTAGCTGTCGTCGTGCCCTTGTGGGCACTGCTTCAACATTGCTGCCGACTGTTGGAACGTTTCACTTGCCGATGCAGTGATAATGGAAGCCAAATGCCAGCAAGTCTTGTGCGTCATACACGTTGCGGCCATCGATGACCAGCGGGGTGCGCATCAGCTCCTTGACGTGCTGCCACGAGGGGATGCGGAACTGGCGCCACTCGGTGACCACCAGCAGGGCATCGGCGCCCTTGACCGCGTCATACATGTCGATGCCACAATAGATGTTGCCCCAGCGGCGCTTGGTAGCGTTCATTGCCACGGGGTCATACACGCGCACGTTGCAGCCTGCCTGCATGAGCAGGTTGATGGTGTCGATGGCAGGCGAGGCGGTCATGTCGTCGGTCTCGGGCTTGAACGACAGTCCCCACAGTGCCACGGTCTTGTCCTTGAGGTCACCGTTGTAGAACGCGCTCAGCTTGTCAAACAGGATGCGTTTCTGGCGCTCGTTGACGCTCTCCACGGCCTTGAGCACCTGCATGTCCATGTTGTTCTCCTTGCCTATCTTGATGAGGTCCTTGATGTCCTGGGGGAACAACGTGCCACCATAGCCACACCCGGGGAAGATGTACTTGCTGCCGATGCGGCTGTCGGTGCCCACACCGTGGCGCACGATGTTGATGTCCGCCCCCACCTGCTCACACAGGTTGGCAATCTCGTTCATGAAGCTCACACGGGTGGCCAGCATCGACGTGGCGGCATACTTAATCATCTCGGCAGTGCGCGTGTCGGTGTATATCACATGACGGTCGTTGTGCAACAGGATGGTGCGGTACAACCGCTCCATGGCATCGCGAGCCGTGTCGCTCTCCACACCGATAACTATGCGGTCGGGCTTCATGAAGTCCTTGATGCCGTTGCCCTCGGTCAAGAAGTCAGGATTGCTCGCCACGTCAAACCCGATGTCGCTGTTGCGCTCTTGCAGGGTCGTGGCTATCACATCGCGCACCTGCCGGGCGGTGCCGACGGGCACCGTGCTCTTGATGACAAACACACTGTAGCGGTTGATGTGCATGCCAAATGCCCGGGCGATGTCCAAGATGGGCGTCAGGTCGGTCGAGCCGTCGGCACTGGCAGTGGTGTCGATAGCACAGAACACGTAGTCCTGGTCGATGAAGCCACGGCTGTAGTCGCTCGAGAAGGTCAGACGCTTGTCGTTGACATTGCGAGATATCATGTTATCCAACCCCGGCTCATAGATGGGAATGGCACCGTAAACCAAGCGGTTTATCTTTTGACTGTCGCGGTCCACACATGTCACGTTGACACCCAGGTCGGCAAAGCACGTGCCACTGACCAGGCCAACATATCCAGTTCCTACTATTGAAATATTCATAATCAATGAGTTAAAGTGTTGTTGCGATGTTGATTGGCTTTCATTGTTCAAGGTTTACTTTTTGCAATGAATGTGCAAATGTACAAAATTTTTATCAAGAAATGTCGCACTTTTCAAGAAAAAATGTTAAGTTTGCAATGCTAAAACTGAATTTTTCACGTTTAATTAATAAATTCTACTTGTTTTAACCTAATTTAATAACATGTTATTATGAAAAAGTATTTAGCAGAAATGGTGGGCACGTTTGTCCTCACATTCTTGGGTTGTGGCACAGCTGTAGCCCTCCACTGTGGCGTTGACACAGCATCAGTAGTTGGCACCGCCGTCGCCTTTGGTCTGTCGGTAGTTGCCATGGCTTACACCATCGGTGGCATTAGCGGTTGCCACATCAACCCCGCCATCTCGCTGGGATGTTTCTTGAGCGGTCGCATGAGCGCTAAGGATTGCGCTATGTACATGATTTTCCAAGTCATCGGCGCCATCCTCGCTGCTGCCGTCCTGTTTGGCATCGTTTCGACCTGCCCCGCTGGCTTTAACGCGGGCACGCTCACGGGTGCTAACGCTTGCGCTGCTGGCGTGACCAACGGCCTGATTGTCGAGATTGTGCTGACCATGCTGTTTGTGCTGGTTGTGCTGGGCGCTACCAGCCGCACCAACGGTGCCACCAACAACTTTGCTGGCCTCGCCATTGGTCTGTCGCTGATTCTCATTCACCTGGTGGGCATCCACTTCACTGGCACATCGGTTAACCCCGCCCGTTCCATCGGCCCGGCACTGTTCCAAGGCGGTCAGGCACTGAGCGAGTTGTGGGTGTTCATCGTTGGCCCGCTGGTGGGTGGCGCATTGGCAGCCCTCATCTGGAAGATTATCGCCTGTGACGACAAGATTGAAGACTAATCACGTCAGCGCGACACTCACTATATTTTTATTATATTGAGTTCACATCAACATTGCAGCCTGCTACTGTCATTGATGACAGCAGCAGGCTGTTTTCACAACCAGAATGGCACAATTTTACTTAAAAAAAGTGAATTATTTGCTCATGAAACAAATAATGTATAACTTTAGAGCGTTCAAATGAACGAAAAAGTATCATTATAAACCATTAAATCTTTTTACTACCGTAATATTATGGGATTAATCGAGAACATTGCAAAAAGCGCTGCAACGGCAGCTGTGGGCAAGGCCATCACCGGCAACAAGGGCGGTGGCAACGATTTGCTCGGTAAAGTTGTCGGCAGTGTTGCCGGCAGCAGTGTCGGCAAGGCTGTGGCAGGACAAGTGGCAGGACAAGTCGTGTCCAAGAAACTGGGCGGCGGCGTGCTGGGACAAGTGGCAGGACAAATGGTCGCCAAGCAAGTGTCGGGCGGCAACTACAGCGGCAGCAACGATGTTGCCAACGGGGTCATCAACGTGGTCAAGATGGGTGCCAAGGCACTGGGTAAATAACCTTTCTAAAAAAAATCACTTACACTATGGCACAAGACTATAACGCAATCGCCAAGGCCGTCAAGGTTGTTGCCAAGACGGGCCTCTTCTTTAGCTGCATCGATGGCGAATATGCCGACAGCGAGAAGCAATTCATCGAGAACTACATCAACGAACTCGCACAGTTTGGTGGCATCGACGAGGTGACACCACTGCTCGACAACCCGCTGGACAAGCACTACACCCTCGACGAGGTCATCGCCGACACACGTGACCTGCTCGAGAGCATCGACAGCCCCGCCGACCGCCGCGCCATCGCCATCACACTGGCCGACTTCATTCGCCAGGTGGTCATGGCCGACGGCAAGGAACGCCCCGCCGAGCGCGAGGCCTTCATCAAGTGGGCCGACGGCGTGGATGCATGACAACCACATTAAATAAAAATATCAACTATCAACCACTCAAAACCTTTTCAACAAACAATGACTTACAAGATTATCGACATTGAGGGCATCGGGGAAGTGTATGCTCCCAAACTCATCGCCGCCGGCGTGGAAACCGTTGACCAGCTGCTCGACCGCTGTGCAGCTCCCGCCGGACGCAAGGAACTTGCCGAGGCAACAGGCATCAGCGAGAAGCTCATCCTGCGCTGGACCAACCATGCAGACCTGTTCCGCATCGACGGCATAGGACCGCAATTTGCCGAGCTGCTCGAGGCTAGCGGCGTGGACACCGTCAAGGAGCTGCGTCATCGCGTGGCCGCCAACCTCGCCGCCAAGCTTGAAGAAGTCAACGCCGAGCGTCACCTGTGCGGACGTGTGCCCGCCGAGGTGGAAGTGCAGCGCATGATTGACCAAGCCAAGGAGCTGGAGCCCCGCATGACCTATTGAGACAAGGTTTCAACCCCACATCATCAACCACACACCTCCCCCCAAAAAAACATGGAGGTGTGTGGTTTTTTATCTCAACCGCACCTCATTTTTAATCATTTTTCACTAAAAAGCCGTCATGACAAGCCCGCGCTGGCACAGTTGTTGCACATCATGATGTGAACTCATAATTTTTTGGAGGTTTTTAAGGTTAAACAATGATTGCCAGCATCGTCCGCGAGGATCATGCGGCATTTTTTTTGTCCTCCACCGCTCCATTCCCAGCACGATTGCAGCCGCCATAGCATCAGCCCACACATCCAAGCAGAAAGGCAACATTGTGCTCATTGTCTAAAGGCTCGCATTGATGAAAAACACTTGCCATGATGGGGCATTGTGAGCGGGCTGGGTGAGTTTCTGGTGAGAGAATGTGCGTTGAGTGAAAAAAAATGTGTACCTTTGTGGTTTGATTGAACACTAACATTAAACATAACAGTTATCATGACCAACGACAAGACCAACGCATTGGCAACAAAATACGACCCCAAGGAGGTCGAGGACAAGTGGTATCAATATTGGGAACAACATGACCTGTTCAAGAGCGTGCCCGACGAGCGGGAACCCTATTGCATCGTCATCCCGCCACCCAACGTGACAGGCGTGCTGCACATGGGACACATGCTCAACGAGACCATTCAAGACATCCTCATCAGGCGTGCCCGCATGGAGGGCAAGAACGCGCTGTGGGTGCCGGGCACCGACCACGCCAGCATCGCAACAGAGGCCAAGGTGGTGAACCGTCTGGCACAACAGGGTATCAAAAAAACCGACCTCACGCGCGACGAGTTCCTCAAGCACGCATGGGACTGGACCCACGAGCACGGGGGCATCATCCTGCAACAGTTGCGCAAGGTGGGAGCCTCATGTGACTGGAGCCGCACGGCGTTTACAATGGACGAGGTGCGCAGCGAGAGTGTGCTGCAAGTGTTTGTTGACCTATACAACAAGGGGCTCATCTATCGCGGAGTGCGCATGGTCAACTGGGACCCCAAGGCCCTGACAGCGTTGAGCGATGAGGAGGTGGTCTATAAGGAGGAGCACAGCAAACTCTACTACTTGCGCTACAAGATTGTGGGCGAGGATGGATATGCCATCGTTGCCACCACACGTCCCGAGACCATCATGGGTGACACGGCGATGTGCATCAACCCCAACGACCCCAAGAACCAGCACCTGCGCGGCAAGCGCGTGATTGTGCCACTGGTGGGGCGCGAGATACCCGTCATCGAGGACGAGTATGTGGACATCGAGTTTGGTACGGGATGCCTCAAGGTCACGCCCGCCCACGACGTGAACGACCACATGCTGGGCGAGAAGTACAACCTGCCCAGCATCGACATCTTTAATGACGATGGCACGCTGAGCGAGGCGGCAGGCCTGTATGTGGGTATGGACCGCTTTGACGTGCGCCGCCAGATTGAGAAAGACCTTGACGAGGCGGGACTGCTCGAGAAGGTGGAAGCATATGAGAACAAGGTGGGCTACAGCGAGCGCACCAACGTTCCCATCGAGCCCAAGTTGTCGATGCAGTGGTTCCTCAAGATGACCGACCTGGTGAAACCTGCACTCAAGGCAGTGATGGACGATGACATCCAATTCTTCCCCGCCAAGTTCAAGAATACCTATCGCCACTGGATGACCGACACCAAGGACTGGTGCATCTCGCGACAGTTGTGGTGGGGACATCGCATCCCCGCGTGGTATCTGCCACAGGGGGGACACGTCGTGGCACGCAATGCCGACGAGGCACTGGCACTGGCACGCGAGAAGACCGGCAACGACGACCTCAAGACCGAGGACCTGCGTCAAGACGAGGACTGCCTGGACACGTGGTTCAGCAGCTGGCTGTGGCCCATCTCACTGTTTGACGGAATCCGCAACCCTGGCAATGCCGAGATGAAGTACTACTACCCCACCACCGACCTGGTGACGGGTCCTGACATCATCTTCTTCTGGGTCGCTCGCATGGTTATCGCCGGATATGAGTATGTGGGTGAGAAACCATTCAAGCACGTCTATTTCACGGGCATCGTCCGCGACAAGCTGGGACGCAAGATGTCCAAGTCACTGGGCAACTCACCCGACCCGCTTGAGCTCATCGAACGCTATGGTGCCGATGGCGTGCGCATGGGTCTGATGCTGGCGGCACCGGCAGGCAACGACATCCTGTATGACGACGCACTGTGTGAGCAGGGACGCAACTTCAACAACAAGATTTGGAACGCCTTCCGTCTGGTCAAGGGCTGGGAGGTGGCCGACGTGCCTCAACCGCAAGCCAGCCGCGAGGCAGTGCAGTGGTTTGCCAACATGCTCGACGACGCGCTGGCCACCGTCGAGGACCACTTCTCCAAGTTCCGCCTCAACGACGCTCTGATGGTGGTTTACCGCCTGTTCTGGGAGGAGTTCTCGGCATGGTATCTTGAAGCGGTCAAGCCTGCCTACGGACAACCCATGGACCGCGAGACAATGGATGCGACATTGGGCTACTTTGACACTCTGCTGCGCCTGTTGCACCCGTTCATGCCCTTCATCACCGAGGAGTTGTGGCAACATCTGGCACCGCGGCAGGACGGCGAGAGCATCATGTATGCACGCCTGCCCCGCGCCAGCAAGGCCGACCAGACGCTGCTGCAAGCCATGACACAGGCCAAGGACATCGTCACTGGCGTGCGCAATGTGCGCAAGAGCAAGAACCTGCCCAACCGGGAGCAACTCACGCTGCAAGCTGTGGGCGGCCTGGACAACCCGCTCACCGACATCATCACCAAGCTCGCTGGCCTGGACAAGATTGAGGCCGTCACCGAGAAGGACGCCACTGCTGCCGCATTCATGGTGGGCACCGCCGAGTTTGCCGTGCCTCTGTCCGACAGCATCGACGTCGAAGCCGAAGTAGCCAAGTTGGAGGCCAGCCTGGAATATACCCGCAAGTTCCTGGCTGGCGTTGAGAAAAAGCTCGCCAATGAGAAATTTGTCGCCAACGCTCCCGAGGCCGTTGTCGCTCTCGAGCGCAAGAAGCAAGCCGATGCGTTGAGCAAAATCGCCACCATGGAGCAAGCCATCAAGCAACTCAAGAACAACGCATAATAACCATCATGGACATCAGCAAGAGCATACTCAAACCAGGCATCCCCGTGGCACTGTGCAGCGACCATGCGGGCTACAAGACCAAGCTGGCGCTGCGACAGTGGCTTGACGAGCAGGGCATCGCCTATCATGACTTCGGCACCGACAGTGAGGACAGTTGTGACTATCCTGACTATGCACACCCCTGCGCCACAGCAGTCGAGAGTGGAGAGTGCTACCCAGGCATCGCCATCTGTGGCAGTGGCGAGGGCATCAGCATCACCCTCAACAAGCATCAGGGCGTGAGAGCGGCACTGTGCTGGCGGCTGGCTGTGGCACGACTGGCACGACAGCACAACGACGCCAACGTCATCGCCATGCCAGGACGCTTTGTCACCGACGAGGAGGCTATCCAGATGGTCGAGGCATTCCTGACAACCCCCTTTGAGGGCGGACGTCACCAGCGACGCATCGACAAGATTCCCGTCCAGCCTTGAAGTAGGGATGTAGCTTGTTAAATATCATCCATCGAGAAATGAATCGTAGCTTTCCCCCCACTATCATTTCTTGAAAATTACCCAGCGCATCAATCAATGGTGGCAGTGTCAACGCACCGCCACCATTCATTTTAACACCCAAATTAATAAGCCCAAAATTGATTGACACTCAAGACAAATGCTAATCCTGAAGTATAAACCCCTCGATATCTTGAAATTATTGTTATTAAATCGGAACATATTGAGTTCTCTATTAAATGATGGTGGGAGAGGATAAAAAAGGGAAAATGTGAAAGAAGTGGGGGAAAAGTTGAAAGTGTGGATTGAGGAAATGGTGGTAACTTTGCAACGTCAATGAAAACGCGCTGCGGCATGGGCACATTCAAACCAGCTGTTGCAGAATTGGAGAGAAAGCGTTACCTTTGTGGCTGCGTTTGATGACACGAAAACAAGAATTTAAAAACCAACAATATTACTAACCCTAAAAACTACTTATTGGAACGAATATGGTAAACTTTGATTATCAAACCCCTACCCGACTGGTGTTTGGCAAGGACGTGGTGAAGCAGAAACTAGTGAGCGCAATGCAACCGCTGGGCAAACGCGTGTTGCTGGCCTATGGTGGCGGCAGCATCAAGCGCCTGGGCCTGTATGACCTGGTGAAAGACCTGCTCAAGGATTTTGAGCTGTTTGAACTGTCGGGCATCGCCCCCAACCCCAAGTATGACCCCAGTGTGCTGGAGGGTGTCCGCCTGTGCAAGGAGCATGACATTGACGTGATACTGGCAGTGGGCGGCGGCAGCGTGCTGGACTGCTGCAAGGCGATTGCCGCTGGCGCATGCTATGACGGTGACCCGTGGGACTTGATTAGCTACAAGGTGAAGGCCAAGGGTGCACTCCCCATTGTTGACATCATCACACTGGCGGCGACAGGCAGCGAGTATGACTGCGGCGGTGTCATCTCACGCACCGAGACCAACGACAAGATTGGCTACATGGACCGCTTGTTGTTCCCAGTGTGCTCGTTCATGGACCCGACCTACACCTTCACCGTACCCGCCAAGCACACGGCTGCCGGTGTTGCCGATGCCATCAACCACGTGATGGAGCAATACTTCTGCGCCAATCCCAATGACGTTGCCGACGGCTATTGCGAGACACTCATCAAGGTGCTGATGAAGTATGCCCCCATCGCCATCAAGGAGCCCGAGAACTATGAGGCCCGCGCCGAAATCATGTATGCGTGCACCTTTGGCTGCAACGGTCTGTTGGCCTTGGGCACATCGGGCAGCGGCTGGCCGATGCACGCCATCGAGCATGCCCTGTCGGCCTACTATGACATCACCCACGGCGAGGGACTTGCCATCATCACGCCACGGTGGATGCGCCACGTGCTGAGCGAGCGCACCATCGACCGATTTGTCAAGTTCGGTGTGAACATCCACGGCATCGACCCGCAACTGCCTGAGCAGGAGATTGCCAAGCAGGCCATCCAGAAGACCTATGACTTCTTCAAGTCGCTGGGCATGCCCATGACACTGGGCGAGGTGGGCATCGATGACAAGCGTGTGGGCGAGATGGCCAAGCACATTGCCGACAACGAGGGTCTGGACAAGTCGCCATTTGTCCCGCTGAGCGAGGCAGACATTGCCGCCATCATCACTGCATCACTGTGATGCAATACACTAGAAGATGAGTATAAAAAGGGGATTGGCATCGGTGTCACATCCCCTTTTCTGCAGAGTTAGTGCACAATGTGAAAACATTGGTGAAAAATGTGCAACTGATGGTCAAAAAAAACAGTCGTAACTTTGCAACATCAAAAAAACAACTAACAATCAACATCACGACAATGAAACGACTGACACAACTACTGACCCTGGCCATGAGCCTGCTGTGCTCATGCTGTGGACATGCCGCCACTGGCACAACCAACAATGACAACGCATCAACAACTAACCAACAAACAACAACGACAATGAAAACAAACGAACAACAAAAGGTACTCGTAGCCTACTTCTCACGAGCAGACGAGAACTACAACGTGGGGTACATCGACAAGGGCAACACCCAGATTGTGGCCGAGATGATAGCCCAACAGATAGGCGGTGACTTGTTCCACATCGAGCGTGAGCAGCCCTACCCTGCCCAATATGACCCATGCATTGCCGAGGCCAAGCGAGAGATGCAAGCTGGTGCTCGCCCCGCCATCAAGGGTGACGCCGCAGTGGAGGACTATGACATCATCTTCCTGGGCTATCCCAACTGGTGGGGTGACGTGCCCATGGCTGTCTATACGTTCATCGAGCAACACGACTGGCAAGGCAAGAAAGTCATCCCCTTCTGCACCCACGAGGGCAGCGGGCTGGGAGCCACAACGCGCCAGCTAGCATCGGCACTCAATGGTGCGACGCTGCTGCAAGGACTTGCCGTGCAGGGCAAGACGGCACAACATTCACAGGACAACGCCCGGCGCAGTGTGGAGCAGTGGCTAGAGCAGCTGGATTACTAAATCTTGCTGCATGACAGCAGACGGGGCTGGATTTTCAAGATTGAAAACCCAGCCCCGCCGTCTGTGTAATGGGGATGCCCCGCAAGGCGTCACATCACATGATGCCGCGCTCACGCAGCTTCTTCTGCCAATTCCATGCGCTGAGCATGGTGTCATCAAGCGAAATCTCGGCATGCCAGCCCAGTTCCTCGTTGGCACGCTTGGGGTCAGCCCAGATTTGCACAATGTCTCCAGGGCGGCGAGGTGCAATCTTGTGAGGCACCTTCACGCCTGTGGCACGCTCAAACGAGGCCAACAGCTCCAGCACCGACGCACCATGACCCGTGCCAATGTTGAACACCTCGAGGGGCTCGTCGCTCTTGTCCTCCAGCATACGCTCCAGAGCCTTGACGTGAGCCTTGGCAAGGTCCACCACATTGATAAAGTCGCGGATGCACGAGCCATCGGGCGTGGGATAGTCGTCGCCAAAGATGCTCAGCTCCTTGCGCACACCGATGGCAGTCTGGGTCAAATAGGGTACCAAATTCTGGGGCACGCCATTGGGCAACTCACCAATTTCGGCACTGGGATGCGCACCGATGGGGTTGAAATAGCGCAACAGGATGGCCTTGATGGGGCTGCCGCTGCGAATGACGTCGGTGATGATTTCCTCACAGATTTGCTTGGTAGCGCCATAGGGCGATGTCGCCTTCTTGACAGGCGCATCCTCGGTGATGGGATTGTGGTCGGGCTCGCCATAGACAGTGCATGACGATGAGAAGACAAAGCCCTTGACACCATACTGGGGCATGCACTCCAGCAGGTTCAACAGGATGTTGAGGTTGTTGCGATAGTACAGGATGGGCTTCTCGATACTCTCACCCACAGCCTTGCTAGCGGCAAAGTTGATGATGCCCTGGATGCCAGGGTAATCCTCAAACAACTGACGCACAACGGCCATGTCGGTGCAATCGCCCTCGACAAAGGCAGGCCGAATGCCAGTGATGCGCTCGATGCCATCGAGCACCTCAACATTGCTGTTGCTCAGGTTGTCGATAATCACCACCTCATATCCTGCCTGTTGCAGCTCAACAGTGGTGTGAGAGCCGATAAAGCCGGTCCCGCCAGTCACTAAAATTTTACCTTTCATAGTAATAATTATATCTTGGTTCTGTTATCGTTATTCAGATTGCAAAATTAATATATTTTCTCAAAAATGACAAATCATGATGCCTGATGTCAAAAATAATTTTCAAAAACCACTTTTCATTAAAAGTTTGGCTCATGATTATCATAGTTTTGCCATGGTTAGTACAAAGAACACAGATGTAGTTCTTTAGCACCCACAATCCCATGGAACAGATGGGAACCTGAATATTGCTCCAGCGATCGCCCACTGAACTGGAGAATTTCATAATAATGTAAATCCCTATTTATACAAATGACGGTTTATATTATTGCTGCAAAGATAAGACATTGAAAAAAGTCTCAATTGAGATATCAGGTCAAAATACAGCAACCATGTCGCGAGTGACTAGATAGTAGGTACCAGCTTATCGTTGACAGAGCGCAACATTCCCAATGGCAGGCAGGAAAGTTGCAAGAAAGTAAATTGTTCCAGCAAGAGTTCTATTAGGGTATGGGGATGTCTCTTAAGGGTTAGCGGATAGCTTTCTGCTATTCAATACATTATGAGTATTGCTTAGTAGCCACAATCCCATGGAAATATAGGAGGCACTGTCACACCACCTGCCGTGGCACAAGGCAGATAACGACTTCTTGACGGTTGCCAGAACACCCATTGCAAACGCCTTACCAAAAGAGTAATTGACGTTGGCATATTCTGAAAGGTGGAATACCTTCTCGCCGCGCAAGCGACTTGCGCGTGTACTAACCCGAAACTCACGGTCGTGATAACCCTTGACACGAGGCGAGAATCCAACCTTATAGCCATGATAATGCATCCTGTTGACCAGATCTTTATCCTCGCCATAATGATAGAACAAGGGAGAGAACATCCCCACCCTCTTGACTGTATCGACGGGAATCAACCATATTGCAGCATTGATGAACGGCACTTCAACCAATTGAGAACAAACATCTTGCAACTCGTCAATTGAACGAACTGCCGTGTAGTCGCTAAAGCCTTTTTCTATGTCTTTCCCGCTTCCAGTCAGGTGAACGGGCGACACGATGCCATATTCCCGATTGTTAGCGCTGGCTTCGACCAAGGCGCCCAGTGTCTCCTTGTCAATCCATGCATCTTGATTCAAGAGAAACACATAATCATATTGATTGTCAATGGCATATTGCATGCCGATGTTGTTGGCGCGACCAAACCCCAGATTGTCGTGCTGCGGAAGCAACTTGACCCACGGGTAGTGCTGCCTGATTATCTCGACCGTCTCGTCGGTTGAATGATTGTCAACCACCATCACATCGGTCGGGAGGTCAGATGCTTTCAAGCTGTTCAAGCACTTGTCAATCCACTTGCTAAAGTTATAAGACACTATCACTGTCAGCACTCTGAGATGTGAATTCATTAACTTGGAATCTTTTTATTTATCCATATTTACTTGCCTATGCGCCAAAGTCGCCTTTCAAGGTTCGTTTAATCCTGCGCCATGCCTTGGCAGTGAAGGAATTTGTCCTCGCATAGTAGCGTTTGATGGCATCACGCGCCTCCTGATTCTCAACCACAGGCGCAATCTTGTGCACCTCGATGGGCTGCAACCACAAGTTGGAGGCATACAAGCCGCCGCCGCCACAGTTGGTGCCTGTTCCGTCAAACCCCTCGTTGCTCACCAGCGACTTGCCCACATTCAACGACAAGATGTCATCCAAGAACAGCGAAGCATTCCACCTGATGGCCCAGGAGTTGTTCTTGCCCTGAATTTGCCGCCGCAGCATGCGGGTGAAGCCATATTTACCATCAAAGTCAAAGCGGCGGGTCAGCCCACGCTGTTCAAGTTGCTGGAGCAGCATTTGCCCATCGGGGTTGAAATGGGTCCAAGCCCGCTTCCATGTAGCCCATCCCCAGCTGCCAGTCCACTTGATGAGGAATGTGTCGGGCAGTGAAGGGTCGCCCGTGAAGTCACAAGCCTGAATGTGCCCCACCCTCTCCTCGTCGGCATAGGTGTTGAGTGCATCATTCATGAACTTCAGGAAATGGGGGGCAAGCACCAGGTCATCCTCCACAACAATCACTCGCCCATAACGATTGACCAGTGTCGTCACCCCGTCGATGACATTGCGTGCCAGTCCCCAGTTAGTGTCACGTTCCACGATGGTTACCGAGCGAAATCCCGCAATCGTGTGGATGTATTGCCGCACCTGCCCGACGGCACCAGCCGTTGCCGCATCTCTAGCGTTATCGGCATAAATGAACAAATCACTCTCGCTAGCCAACTCGTTGGTCAACAACGATGTCACACAACGCTGGATGTGTGCCAGGCGATTATAGGCAAGTAACAAGATTGGAGCCGTTTCCATGCTTGATGATTTTATATGTGAGTAAGTTAAATAAGTCGTTTTTCAGTCTATCACCTGTAGCAAAACTTGCTATACGTTCTTGAGAACCAGGTCAATCCACTCGCGGACACAAGCATCACCACCCCGACGTTGCAAAACATGGATGCCGCTGATGTTGAGCACTTGCTCGCAAGCGTCAGCAGGGCACGCCGCCCACCCCACCGCTTGCAGCAAGGCCAGACAATTGACGTCATCACCGATGTATGCCACCTGTTGCAGGGTGATGCCCATTTCTTGACAAATCTCGCGAGCGGCAGCTAGCTTGCCGCCATCCCGTGCACCTTGTCGCAGGTAATCCAGTCCCAACTTGCGAGCACGGTTCTCGACAATGCGAGTGTTCTCGCTCGTGACGATACCCACCTTGACACCTTGTCGTTGCAGCAGTTGCAACCCCATGCCATCGCGAGTGTTGAATTTCTTGTATTCGTTGCCATCCTCACCATAGTACATGCCCCCATCGGTGAGAGTTCCATCCACATCACACAAGAGCAACTTGATGTCACTCACATGCGGTAAGTCATTAGATATCAAAGAAGAAATCCCCATATATCAGTATTAAAAACAGAAAACACTGCAAATTTACACAAAAAAGCAATACCAATAATAAAAGTAAGACAAATTTGATTTGACTATCAAAAAACAACCGTTTCTGGTTGTATTCTGAAAAACAACCGTTTCTGGTTGTATTCTGAAAAACAACCGTTTTTGGTTGTATTCTGAAAAACAACCGTTTTTGGTTGTATTCTGAAAAACAACCGTTTTTGGTTGTATTTTGAAAAACAACCGTTTTTGGTTGATTATTTCAAAAAAAGCATTACCTTTGTGGCATCTAGCATAATCGAAACGACTATGAAAGGAGTTATTACAGGCGATATCATTAATTCTTCGACCCTAGGCAAGACTGGACTGAAAGCCTTGACCCGCACCATCAAGGAGACCACCGCGGCATTGCACCCACAGGGAGCCGTCAAGGTCGATTTTTATCGAGGCGACAGTTTTCAAGTCATTGTTGAGCAACCCGAACACGTCATTCAAGTTGCCATCTTGTTGCGTGCCGCCCTCAAGAGCCAATCCCGACAACCGTGGGACGCCCGTCTGGCAGTGGGTATCGGCGAGGTATCACACCTTGACAAGAAGGTTTCCTTATCCAATGGTGAAGCATTTGTGCTGTCGGGGCACGGTCTGGACGACATCGGCAAGAAACGTCTTGTCGTCAAGACCCCATGGGAGCAATTGAACGCTAGCCTGGATATCAGCACATTGTTTGTTGATGACATCATCACAGGCTGGACGCCCAACCAAGCTGCTGTTGCCTATATTGCCCTGCGCGACAACCCGCAACAGAAAGAAATCGCCAAGTTGCTCCAAACAAGCCAACAGAACGTGAGCAAGCTACTGACCAAGGCTAAAGCAAGCCTTGTGAGACAATACATGAACTACTACGCCGGCCTCATCGGCCAAGCCATCGCCCAGCCATGAACATAGCCCTGCTACTGCGCCTGCTCACTGCCCATTTCATTGCCGACTTTGCCCTGCAAACCAATCGTCTCAATGCCGGCAAACAGCGCAACGCTCATGGCCGTGTGCAGTGGTTGTGCATACACAGTCTGGAACAAGCTGTGCTCACATGGTTGTTGTCAGGGATGTGGACCTGCTGGGTGATACCAGTGGTGATATTTGTGACGCACCTGACCATCGACTTCATCAAGACGCACTACACCGACAGTGGGCTGACAGCATTCCTCATCGACCAGCTGGCTCACATCACTGTCATCGTGGTGTTGTGGATGGCATTGCAAGGCTCAGCCACCGAAGTGTGGGCATGGCTCACGCAGCACCTATCGTCACCACGGCTGTGGGCAGTGGTGCTAGCCCTGTTGCTGATGTTCAAACCTGCCAGCATCGTGGTGACACTATTCACTCGCCGCTGGAGCAACACTTTATCCTCCGATGGCAACAGCCTGCCCGATGCAGGCAAGTGGATTGGCTATCTGGAACGGGTGCTCATCGTCACCTTCATCATGCTGGGTCACTGGGAGGGTGTGGGTTTCCTGCTGGCCGCCAAATCCATCTTTCGCTACGGCTCGCTCAACAAGGCTCGCGACATCAAGGCCACCGAGTATGTGCTGGTGGGCACGCTCACCAGTTTCACCATCGCCATCCTCATCGGCGTGGCAGCCACGGCATTGGCTGCATGATCCACAGGAAAAGCATTCGTTTACCGCTGTTTCTCAAATGTGTCGGCAACCAGTCGCAGGCTGTCGATGATGTGCAACTGCTGCGGGCAATGCTGTTCACACTGTCCACACCCGATGCAGTCGCTGGCAGCCCCATGTGACTTGCGAGCCGCGGTGTAGTAAGTCATGCAATTCACCCAGTAGCGTTGCCCAAACTGTTTCAACGTGTTATAAGTGGCAAAATATTCTGGTATGGCGATGTGCATGGGACAACCATCGGTGCAATAATGGCACGCTGTGCAGGGAATTGAAATGCCCTTGTTGATGATGTCGGCGGCACGCTCCACGGCGGCACGCTCACTGGCCGACAGCGGCTCCAACTCCTGCATACAGGCCGTGTTATCTTCCACTTGAGCCACATCACTCATGCCACTGAGCACCATCACCACTTGAGGCAACGAGGCACAATAGCGCACCGCCCACGACGCGGCACTGGCACCCGGACGCAGCCCCTCGAACATCTCTTGCACCTGCTGTGGCACTCGAGCCAGCGCACCGCCCTTGACAGGTTCCATGACAATGACAGGCTTGCCATGCTTGACACACAAGTCATAGCACCGCGCTGCCTGAATGCAGGGATTGTTCCAGTCCAGATAATTGATTTGCAACTGAACATACTCGGCCTCGGGGTGCTCGGTCAATATCTGATCCAACAGCTCAGGGTCATCATGGAACGAGAAGCCGATGTGGCGCACCTTGCCCTCGTCACGCATGCGGGCCACAAACTCAAACCCTCCCACGCGCTGCATGGTGTCATAGTAACTCTTGCGCAAGGCATGCACCCAGTAGTAGTCAAAGTAGTCCACGCCACAGCGCTGCAACTGCTCGTTGAAGATGCGCTCCATGTCCTGCTCACTGTTGATGAGCCAGCACGGCAACTTGTCGGTGAGCGTGAAACTGTCGCGCGGATAACGACGCACAAGGGCCTCACGGGTAGCCACCTCGCTGTGACCATTGTGATAGGGATAGGCCGTGTCAAAGTAGGTGAACCCACGATGCATGAACACGTCCACCATCGCCTTGAACTGCTCCAGGTCAATCGTGGACGGGTCATCGGCATCACGCAGCGGAAGGCGCATCAGCCCAAAGCCCAACTTCTTGCCCATCATGGCTTAACGACGCAGCAAGTAATTAATCACCGCATATCCGCCCAGCACCTGCAATATCATGCCAGGATAACCCAATCGCCAATCCTGCAATGCCGATGCCAGACTGCCAGTCATTGCCCACTCGATGGCACCACCCAGCAGTTGATAGCCCAGGACCACCGCCAGCAACGCCAACAGTGATGCCTTGCCTACCTTGTGGGCAACCAGTGCAGCGATGCATGCCAGCAACACGCCCTTCATCACAATCACGGGCAAAGCGGCAGCAGGCGGCATACCGAACAGCACCGAGTTGACCAGCGGCGACAACACCGCCGTGAGCAACCCAACACGGAAGCCATACTTGTAAGCCCCAATAAGAGTGAAAAAATAGATGGGCAACAGCATCAGGCCACCCTGAGGATAAAGATGGCACAACTGGGGCAGTGCGATGTTGCCGATAATAAACAATGCGGCAAACAGCCACAAGCGGGTCTCGTGCCAATTCAATGAGTAAAGTTTTAACGCCTTTGCTTCCATTGTGTGAGAAATGTTTAGTTAATGAACAAACTAGACTGCAAACTTACACATTTTTTTCCAATCCACCAGCACAATAGCGCAAATTTGTCAAAAAGCAAGGGGTTGTGATGGGTCTTGTATCATCATGAGGCACGCTATTAAACATATCATTTATATTAATCAATTATTTACCTCAAAATCACAAGTAAAAACAACATGATATAAAGTTTTAATTTAGAAATTGATTTATTTCTTTTAATTTTAACAAATAACTCAAATAATAATTTGTTTTAAAGCAAATTAACAACAACAATATAAAGTAACACTTTATTAAATAACAACCAGCATAACGATGTGTTATCATTTTATAAAAAAAACTAAAAAGTTTAAATTACACATCAGCTAGCTTTCAAAAAACTATCATTTGCAGTAAATTTGTGGTCTCAAACTATGCGCCATTGTGTCCTACAGGAGACACACCCAGCGGGGTCGTGCTTCAGAACATCACACGTTACAGTACTGGCGCACAACGACATACAATCCTCCCTCTGCTAGCTCGCCACGCTTGAGTGGTCGGGCTCTTAGATATTGCATCTAACAAAAACTACATATAATGATAAGTAAATGGAATTACTTACCACTAACATCCGACGAACGCAAAGCACAGGAGCAGTTGATGGACACGTTCCGCAACTGTCCCCCTGCCATTGCTCGTCTGCTGGTGCGCAGGGGATTACAGACCGAGGATGCGGTCCACGATTTCTTGTATCCCTCGTTGCGCCAGTTGCACGACCCGTTCTTGATGAAGAACATGGACCAGGCGGTGGCGCGTTTAAATCAGGCGTTAGGGGCAAAAGAAAAGATTATGATCTATGGCGACTACGACGTGGATGGCACTACTGCCGTGGCGCTAGTGTATCGGTATCTTAAAAACATTTACTCCAATCTGGAGTACTACATCCCGACTCGTGATGACGACGGGTATGGCATCTCGATGCAGAGCATCGACTATGCAGCTTCGATTGGGGTGAAATTGGTCATTGTGCTTGACTGTGGCATCAAGGCAGTCAAGGAGATAGCCTATGCCAAGCAACTGGGCATCGACTTCATCGTGTGCGACCACCATGTGCCCGATGACGAGATACCCGATGCGGCTGCGATTCTGGACCCCAAGTTCACCGATGAGACTTACCCCTATCGCGAGCTGTCGGGCTGCGGTGTGGGCTTCAAGTTCATGCAGGCGTTTGCCATCAGCAATGGCTTGACAAACCTGTACAGTCTGGAGAACCTGCTGGATCTGGTGGCGGTGAGCATCACTGCCGACATCGTGCCAGTCACGGGCGAGAACCGTGTGCTCATGTTCTATGGCTTGCGGCGCCTCAACAGCAACCCCAATGTGGGCATCAAGAGCATCATGCGCATGTGTGGCCTCAATCGCCGCGACATCACCATCGATGACATCATGTTCAAGATTGCGCCGCGCATCAACGCATCAGGACGCATGGAAAGCGGACAAGAATCGGTGGAACTGCTGGTGACCAACGACCACCACAAGGCCGCCGAAATCTCGGCTCGCATTGACCAATATAACCGCGAACGCAAGGAGCTGGACCGACAAATCACCATCGAGGCCAACGAAATCATCGAGCGGCATGCCAAGGACCTGGGCGGCAAGAAACCCATCGTCATCTATGACCGCAACTGGCACAAGGGCGTCATCGGCATTGTGGCGGCAAGGCTTGCCGAGCTCTACTTCAAGCCATCGGTGGTGCTCACCTACTATGGCGATGGCCTGGCAACGGGGTCATCGCGGTCAGTGCGTGGGTTTGACATCTACACCGCCATACGCTCATGCCGGGACCTGCTGGACACCTTTGGCGGTCACCCCAACGCTGTGGGCCTGTCAATCAAGGAGGAGAACATCCCCGAGTTCAGACGCCGTCTCACCCAGTATGTCGAGACCCACATCGATGATGAGCAGGTGACCCCCGCCATCGACATCGACTGCGAAATCCAGTTCAACGAGATTAACGGCTACATGTTGCGCTACCTGCGCATGCTCAACCCCTATGGTCCCGACAACACCAAGCCGCTGTTTGTCACACGCAACGTGCGCGACATGGGCAGCAGCAAGGTCGTGGGCAAGCGCATGGAACACATCAAGCTTGACCTGGTGGATTCCGAGGGCAATCACATGTACAACGCCATCGCGTTTGGCATGGCTGAGTTCTTTGATGACATCAAGGCTGGCAAACCCTTTGACATCTGCTACACCATCGAGGAGACGCGGCACCGCAACGGCAACAGCGTTCAGCTCATGGTCAAGGCCATTAAAATGAGCAACGATGGCGACACCACAGCAGGCGGCGACAACGCTTGACATCCTCAAGCGCTACTGGGGCTATGACAGCTTCAGGCCCCTGCAAAACGACATCATACAATCCATCCTGGACGGTCACGACACGCTGGGGCTCATGCCCACGGGTGGCGGCAAGAGCATCACTTTCCAGGTGCCCACAATGGCCATGGACGGCATGGCGCTCGTGGTGACACCCATCATCTCGCTGATGAAGGATCAGGTGGACAACCTGCGCCAACGCAACATACGAGCCACCTATCTGTATGCCGGGCTGACCATGGGCGAGGTGCGACGCACCTACGAGAAATGCATGTATGGCAAGTGCAAATTCTTGTATGTCTCGCCCGAACGCTTGCAGTCCCAGTCGTTCATGGAACGGCTGCGACACATGCCGGTGAGCCTCATTGTCGTTGACGAGGCCCATTGCATCTCGCAATGGGGATATGACTTCAGACCCTCGTTTCTGCGCATCGCACAAGTGCGCAAGCTCTTCCCTGACACGCCCGTGCTGGCGCTCACTGCAACCGCCACGCCAGTGGTGGTTCAGGACATCATGCAGTGCTTGCAGTTCCGCTCGCCCAACGTGTTCTCGATGAGTTTTGCACGTCACAACCTCAGCTATGTCGTGCGTCACACCGAGGAGAAGAATGCCGAGCTCACCCACATCATCAAGTCGGTGGCGGGTACAGCCATCGTGTATGTGCGCTCACGCAAACGCACCAAGCAAATCAGCGACGAGCTCAATCGCAATGGCATCCATGCCGACTTCTACCACGCTGGACTGCACATCGAGGACAAGGAGGAGAAACAGAATAAGTGGAAAAATGACGAGTGCCGCGTCATGGTCGCCACCAACGCTTTCGGCATGGGCATCGACAAGCCCGACGTCAGGCTAGTGGTGCACGTGGATGTACCCAACTCGCTCGAGGAGTACTATCAGGAGGCTGGCAGGGCGGGACGCGACGGCAAACGCGCCTGGGCGGTGCTGCTGGTCAAGCACACCGACCAGCGAGTGTTGCACAAGCACATCACCGACGCGTTTCCCGACAAGTCATTCATCCGCAACATCTATGAGAGGGTGGGCAACTTCTTGGGTGTGAGCCTGGGAGAGGGTTTCCAACACATATATGACTTCAACTTCAATCTGTTCTGCCGCACCTTTGACCTGCCAGTGCTGCCGGTGCACAATGCGCTCAAGATTCTCACTCGTGCGGGATACATCGAGTTTGTTGAGGAAATCGAGACACAGTCGCGTGTCATGATACTGGCGCGCAAGGAGGAGCTTTACGATTTGGACACCACCACACCAGGTGCCGACCGTGTGTTGCAGGCCTTGTTGAGACAATACACCGGCCTGTTTGCCGACTATGTGTTCATCAACGAGGATGTCATCGCCTTGCGCACAGGGCTGGACCAGGAAACCATCTACAACTCGCTGCTGGAGCTCACGCGCATGCACATCCTGCACTATGTGCCACGCAAGCGCACCCCCTACATCATCTACACCACCTCACGTGAGGAGCCGCGCCACGTGCTCATCCCGCGGGCGGTGTATGAGGACCTCAAGCAACGCATGACACAGCGCATCGAGGCGGTCATCAACTATTATCAGGACGATGCCAACGGTTGCCGCGAGCAGCGGTTGCTGGCCTACTTTGGCGAGAGTGGCACCCAGCCATGCGGGCACTGCGACCTGTGCATCGACCGTCGCAAGCGTGCCGACCACACGCCCGACGATGTGCAGCAGGGCATCCTCTACATGGCGGGGCTCAAGCCACGCACCCTGCACGAGTTCATCACCACACTATCGTTCCCGCGCGACGAGGTCATCGCCACATTGTCATTCCTTGTTGATGAGGGATTTGTGACACGGCTGGACGATGACACCTATCGCACCAGTCAGGGGTGATCCGTCACGGCTGCGGCACTGGCTGATGCTTGAGAATGGCATCAAGGATGGGATACATCTTGCGGGCATACCACCAGAACCCCAAGTCAGTCAAGTGGTCACCGTCAACAGTACCCTCGGTGTCTGGTCCTGTCAACCCTTCACAAGTCACATAATACAGGTTGTTAGGATTCTCGGCCAACAGTTGCTCATACTTGTTGCGCCACAGGCTGTTTTTCTTGCGCAACGTGGCGCCACTCTCTTGATTGTAGTGGGCATAGGTGAACATCTCGCCCTCCACCATGATGATGGGCACCTCGGGACGAGCGTGACGCAGGATGTTGATAAAGTTCACCGTCAGCGTGTCAACCATGGGCACCGTGTTGTTGCCCAGCGGGTCAATCACAAACGCCGCCACATCGGGAATGCCTGCCATGGCGCGGGCGATGCAGTAGTCCATGCGTCCCTCGCCGCTGAAGCCCAGGTTCACCACCTCCACGTCCAGCTGCCGTTGCAGGATGCTGGTCGCAACCATGCCAGTGCGGCTTGCACAACCGCCTTGTGTCACGCTCGTGCCATAGAACACGATGCACTGGTCACGGCGAGGCGAGTTGAGCTGTGGTTGTGTGATGGTGGCACTGCTGTCAACACCGATTTCAATCCATCGCACACCGTCGTACAGTGGCAAGTAAATCATGTACTCGTGCATCTTGCCGTCCAAGTGCTGCACATACACCTTGTTCTGGATGCTGTCCTCGCGCGGACGAACAGGGGTGTCCTTGCGCACGGGACGGCTGCTGGTGACAAAGCGCCACTGGCGATGCGTCTCGTCCCACACATACAGGTCGGTGCCCTTGATGCCCGTGTCCGCCATGTGCATCATGTGCATGTTGGTCAGCAGGTTATAGCGTACACCGATGGTGCGGGAATCGGTAGCGAACCTGAAACCCTTGCCGGCTGTGCACTGTGCCAGTGGCCAGATGCTGGCACGCAGCGAGTCTTGCAATAACACTGGCAGCCGTGCCTCCAACGTCTTGTCAAAGGCATAGTTAATCATGCGATAATCCATCGCGTTGACATAGCGCAACGAGTCCGCCGGTACGGCACTGGCAACAAGGGCGGTCAGTGACAGCACGACGCTGCACACGATGGACCGCAGGCAGTTGTGGCACTTCATGTGAATGGTGTCTTGTCTAGAAATTATATTTTAACCCCGTGCACAGCAAGAAGTGGCTCAAATCCTTGGTGGCAAAGCAATGGACACACTCGGCAAACACCGTGATGCGAGGCGTGGGCGTGATGTCAACGCCGCCACCCACATTGCAGCCAAATGCCGTCTCGCTCTCGGTCACTCCCAGCCACTTGTTGCGATAGTTCAGCAGGGCCGCTCCACCAGTGGGATAAAGCGTCAGCCACGGCTTGATCTCAAACAGGTAGTGCAGGTTGAGGCTGGCGTCAAGCATGTCGTCGCGGGCATCATAATCGTCATCACTGTCCCACACATACGTCAGGGACAGCTCACCTCTAAACTGGTCGGTGATGCCATATTGCACACGGCCATTCAATCCCACCTTCTCAATCTCGCTGTTATAGGTTGCGCCCACACCGGCACTCAGTTGCCGTGCCTGTGCCCACGCGGCACCCGTGGCAACCAGTGCCATGACAGCAACAATCAGGATGCGTCTCATCATTTGCGTTTCTTGCTAGTTTTCTTCTTGGTGGCCGACTTCTTGCTTGTTCCCATGACCTGTTCCAGACCGGCCTGGATGTTCTTGATTAGCGCCTCGCTGCTGTAGGTTGCGCCTGTGGCAGCATCGGGTTGCAGCTTGCGGGCTTCCTCGATGGTTTTACCCTCATATTGAGGGAACACCTTGTCACACGCACGCTTGAAGTAGGCGGGCGTTTCCTGGTTCTCCAGCGCCTCAATCTTGACGATTTTACCGCCCTTCACGGTGATGTTGAGCGGTGTTGGGCCATTGTAGCCAATCACTTTCTTGGCAATCTCGCCAGTGTAGATGACCTGTGTCTGTGCGACACCCTTGGTGGTCTTTTTCTTGGTCTTTGCCTGGCTCACAGGCACAGCGAGCAGCATGGCTGCGGCTGCAAGGATGAGCATTTTTTTCATGTTAGTTTCTATTGTTTTGTTATTTGTTGTTTGTTTGTCGTCTGTTTGATGGATTGAATGCCGTTTGGTTTAACGCTCCTGCGACGAGTTTTCTGCATTTTCGGCATACAACAACCGTGCCTGCTGCAACGTGTCGGGCTTGCCCACATCTAGCCACCGATACTCACCACGGGGATGATAGCCGCCGATGTCGTGATGGCTGCAACAGTCAACATAAAACGGTGTGATGCCAAACTTGGGCCCCGTCTGTTGGGCATACTGCTCCAGCAGCGGGAACAGGGCGGGCGACACCACATGTACACCGCCAAACGCCCACCGCGACAGCCCGTCAGTGGTGGTCAGCGTGTCGGGACGCAACTCTCCAGTGGCAATGTTGGTCCACCCACACAGGCGGTCATCGCCGTCCAGCAACAGATAGCGTTGCGTGTCGCGGTGTTTCACCAGCAGGGTTGCCACGGCACCGCTGTCGATGTGGTGACGATACATGGCATCCAAGTCCAGGTCGGTCAGGATGTCGGCATTGTGCACCAGGAAGGGCTCACCGCTATCCAGCCACTGGCGTGCCTTGAGGATGCCCCCACCCGTGTCGAGCAACAAGTCGCGCTCGTCACTGATGTGGATAGCCACTGCCGGCATGGGGTGATTGTCCAGATAGTCAATGACCATCTGACCATGGTGGTGCACGTTGACCGTGATGTCATCAAATCCCGCAGCCGCCACGCGGTCCAGCACGTGTTGCAGCATGGGTTTGCCCGCAACATCGACCAGCGCCTTGGGGCGGTCGTTGGTCCACGGGCGCAGTCGTGTGCCCAGCCCGGCGGCAAATATCAATGCTTTCCTGCTCATGGTGAGGTCAATCCACGTGGTTGAGCGTCTGTTCCAAATCCTGCTCGCGGTGGATGAGCTCCACCTTGACATTAAATTTCTCGTTCAAGTGCTCGGCGGTGTGCTGGGCGCAATAAACCGACCGGTGCTGGCCGCCCGTGCAGCCAAAGCACACCATCAGGTTGGTAAACCCGCGCTCCATGTAGCGCTTCACCGTCGCGTCAACCAGCGCATACACATGCTCCAGATAGGTCTTGATGTCGCTCTCGCTCTCCAGGAACTGCACCACTGGCTTGTCCAGACCCGTCATCGACTTGTACTTGTCATACTTGCCCGGGTTGTTCACGGCACGCAGGTCGAACACATAGCCGCCACCATTGCCGCTGATGTCGTTGGGGATGCCCTTCTTGTAGGCAAAGCTCATCACTCTCACCGTCAGCATGTGACGCTGCATCTCATCGGTGAACTGTGACATGCCCACCAGGCGCTTCAGCAGGTCGTTCAGATAGGGATACTCAACATAAGGCTCCTTGAGCAAGCCGCGCAGGTTGTTGATGGCAAACGGCACGCTCTGCATGAAGTAGGGCTTCTTCTCAAAATAACCGCGGAAACCATAAGCCCCCAGCACCTGCAACGTGCGGAACAGCACAAAGTGGCGCAGCTGGTTGCGGAAGTAGGTGTCATCAACCGGCTTGTACTTGCGCAACGATTTCACATAGTGGCTGATGAGCTCGCGGCGCAGGCTGTCGGGAAAATTGGCCTTGGCCTGCCACAGAAACGACGCCACATCATAGTAGATGGGACCCTTGCGGCCTCCCTGAAAATCGATAAACCACGGCTCGCCGTCCCGCATCATCACGTTGCGCGACTGGAAGTCGCGATACATGAACGTTGCCGACAGGCTGCGCAACAGCACGTCGGCCAGATGTTCAAAGTCGTCCTCAAGACGGCTCTCGTCAAACTCCAGGCCCGTGGACTTGAGGAAACAATACTTGAAATAGTTGAGGTCCCACAGGATGCTGCGACGGTCAAACTCAGGCGTGGGATAGCACTTGGAGAAATCAAAGCCATCGGCGCCCTCAAACTGGAAACGGCACAGCTGCTCCAGCGTCCGCTTGAGCATATTTTTTTCCACACTGCCAAACACGCGCGTCTTGCGACCCTTCTCGATGAGGTTGAACAGGATGCCGTCACCCAGGTCCTCCTGCACATACGCCATCTTGTCATCGCTCACCGCGTGCACCTCGGGCACCGGCAGCCCCTTGCGCCTGAAGTGGTCTGCCATGTACAGGAACGCCTCGTTCTCGCGCTTGTCCTCGCCTATCACGCCCACCAGCGATTGAACGCCAGTGAGGCGAAAGTAGCGGCGGTTGCTGCCCGAGGCGGGCATCAGGGTCGTCTGTTCGGGGTCGGCACCCGTCACTTGACGATACAGTTGGTTCAAAATGTCAGTGTTCATTGTTGTCTGTTTGTTTTGTTAATGTTTTTGAAATGATATTATGATTCAGGTTGTTAAAATTCGCTCGTGAAGTGGAATTGGATTTTGGGGAAATCCTGTTGAGCCATCTGCAACACATAGTTTGAATCGGCCATGAACACGTCACGGCCCTCACGGTCGGTGGCCATGAACTGGTGCTTGCGGCGCTTGAAGGCGGCCAGTGCCTCCTCGTCGTCGCTCTCAATCCAGCATGCCTTGTACAGGTTGATGGGGTCCCAACGGCATTGTGCGCCATACTCGTGCATCAGGCGGTACTGGATGACCTCAAACTGCAACTGGCCCACCGTGCCTATAATCTTGCGGCCGTTGAACTGGCTCACAAACAGCTGGGCAACGCCCTCGTCCATCAGCTGTTCGATGCCCTTGTTGAGCTGCTTGGTCTTCATCGGGTCGGTGTTCTCGATGTACTTGAACATCTCGGGCGAGAAACTGGGCAAGCCCTTGAAGTGCAACTCCTCACCCTCGGTCAGCGTGTCACCAATCTTGAAAATGCCATTGTCGGGCAGGCCCACGATGTCGCCCGGATAGACCTCGTCGATAATCTCCTTCTTCTGCGCCATGAATGCCGTCGGAGCCGAGAACTTGTAGCTCTTGCCGCTGCGCACATGCTTGTAGGTGCCGTTGCGGTGGAACACACCAGAGCACACCTTGACAAACGCGATGCAGCTGCGGTGGTTGGGGTCCATGTTGGCATGTATCTTGAACACAAAGCCCGTGAACTTGTCCTCGCTGGGCAGCACCTCACGCTCGATGGCGTTGACAGGGCGGGGCGACGGCGCGATGCGCACAAAGCAGTCCAGCAGCTCCTTCACGCCAAAGGTGTTGAGCGCCGAGCCAAAGAACACCGGCGCCACCTGGCCGTCCAGATAGTCCAGCGTGTTAAATTCGGGATACACGCCGTCAATCAGCTCGATGTCGGCGCGCAACTTCTGGGCATCGTCGCTGCCCACAGCAGCGTCGATGGCGGGGTCGTTGATGTCGTTGATTTCCACACGCTCGGTCACGTGCTGCTTGTCGGGCTTGAACAGGTTGAGGTTGCGCTCATAGATGTCGTACACGCCCTTGAAGTGGGCACCGATGTTGATGGGCCAGCTCAACGGCCTCACGGCAATCTTGAGCTCCTGCTCCAGCTCGTCCAGGATGTCAAACGGGTCACGACCCTCACGGTCCAGCTTGTTGACAAAGATGATGACGGGCGTGTTGCGCATGCGGCACACCTCCATCAGCTTGCGCGTCTGGCTCTCAACGCCCTTGGCCACGTCAACCACGATGATGACACTGTCAACGGCGGTCAGCGTGCGGTAGGTGTCCTCGGCAAAGTCCTGGTGGCCGGGGGTGTCCAGAATGTTTATCTTGTAGTCGCCATAGTTGAAGCCCATCACCGACGTGGCGACCGAGATGCCGCGTTGCTTCTCTATCTCCATCCAGTCGCTGGTGGCGGTCTTCTTGATTTTGTTGGACTTCACGGCGCCGGCCACGTGGATGGCGCCGCCAAACAGCAGCAACTTCTCGGTCAACGTCGTCTTGCCGGCATCGGGGTGAGAGATGATGGCAAACGTGCGGCGGCGGGCAATTTCGGTTGTCAGGGACATGGCGCAAGGTTATTGATGAGAACCAACAATCAGCGGCACCTGCTGCGCCAGACTCGCCTCCCAGTGGGGGACGGTCACGCCATAGATCGCCTTGAACTTACTCTTGTCCAGCACGCTATAGCTGGGACGGTGGGCGCGCGCGGGAAACTCGTCGCTGTGGCATGGCTGCACGTCACAACTCGTGATGCCTGCCAGACGATGGATGGCGAGCGTGAAGTCATACCACGAGGTCACACCCTCGTTTGAGAAATGATACACGCCGGCATGCCACTGTGGTGCGGCAATCACCGTCATGATGGCGGCGGCAAGGTCGCGGGCACACGTCGGTGTGCCCACCTGGTCAAACACCACGCGCAACTGCGGCTTGCTCTCACCCAACGCAATCATCGTCTTGACAAAGTTCTTGCCATAGGGGGAATAGAGCCACGCCGTGCGCAAGATGACGCTGCCGTCGGGCAGGATGGCCTGCAAGCGCTGCTCGCCCTCCAGCTTGGTGCGGCCATACACCGACTGGGGATTGGTGGCATGGTCCTCGACATAGGGGACACAACCCTGACCGTCAAACACATAGTCAGTCGATATCTGAACCATGCGGACACCGCTCTCGCGGGCGGCATCGGCAAGGTTGCCAACGGCATCGGCATTCAGCACGCGAGCCAGGGCCTCGTTGTCCTCGGCGGCATCCACCGCGGTATAGGCGGCACAGTTCACTATCACATCGATGTGGCGTTCACTCACCATGGCACGCACTGCCGCGGCGTCGGTGATGTCAAGGGGTTCCACACCGTCGCCAGCCACATCGGTCAATGTGGCGGCAAAACGGTCGTCGCCCTCCAGCACGTTGCGCATCTCATGGCCCAGCTGGCCATTGGCGCCCGTTATCAGTATGTTTGTTATCGTTTTCATTGTCTGTCGTTTAGTCCTTTGTGAGCCGTTACAGCCCGTTTCAACCTGCAAAGATAATATTTTTTCTGCATTCAGCCCCCACCCCACCCCGCTTTTCACTCCAAAACTCAACACACAACTTCCTCCTCACGCTAATTTCCACGGTCATGCCTCACGCCGATAGAGCAGATGGAGCAGATATACTTTTCACGCTAATCTTCACTAATTTAAAACACGAATTGGCTCGAATTTTTAAATTCGCTTTAATTCGCGCCTAAAAATTCGCGTGCATTCGCTTGAAAGTTAATTTTTTGTGTGTTTCGTGTCTATTTCAGTGTGTTTCGCGTTTTAAATTAGCGGGAGGGTTAATTGATGTGGTTTTCTTGGGGTTTTAACTATTTTTTAATTGCATGTGTCATGATGTGGCACTGATGAGGGGTTACTTTGCGGTGTTCTAACGTGAGACAACAAACATTTTTACAAATAATTTTAACGATAAGACACTATGACAGAGCAGATTTTGAAAGAAGAAGTCCTGATTGACGGGCAGCGCGTGCTGAGCATCTCCACGCCAGACATTGTCGCCAACCATGTTGCCGAGCCGTCACCACGCCCCGTGGTCAACGACCCCGAGGTGAGCGCGGTGAAGCTGCAAGTGATGCAGAATGCCGTGAGCAAGATTGAGAAGGCGTTTGGCAAATGTGCCATCATGCGCCTGGACAACGACGATGTGGAGGAGGTTGACGTGATACCGACGGGTTCCATCGGGCTGGACCGTGCGCTGGGCGTGGGCGGATATCCTCGCGGCCGCATCGTGGAGATTTATGGTCCCGAGTCATCGGGCAAGACCACGCTGGCACTGCACGCCATCGCCCAGGCCCAGCGTCAAGGGGGCATCGCCGCCTATATCGACGCCGAGCACGCCTTTGACCGCAGCTATGCCCAGGCGTTGGGCGTGAACGTGCACAACCTGTGGATTAGCCAGCCAGACAATGGCGAGCAGGCACTGGAGATTGCCGACCAGCTCATCCGCTCGGCGGCGCTGGACGTTATTGTCATCGACAGCGTGGCGGCACTGACGCCCAAGGCCGAGATTGAGGGCGAGATGGGCGAGAGCAAGATGGGGCTGCAGGCGCGGCTCATGAGCCAGGCGTTGCGCAAGCTGACGGCGACCATTGCCAAGACGCACACCTGCTGCATCTTTATCAACCAGCTGCGCGAGAAGCTGGGGGTGCTGTTTGGCAATCCCGAGACGACCACCGGCGGCAACGCGCTCAAGTTCTACAGCAGCGTGCGCATCGACATACGCCGTCTGGCACAGCTCAAGGTGGACGGCAACGTGGTGGGTGCCCAGACGCGCGTCAAGGTCGTGAAAAACAAGGTGGCACCGCCATTTCGCAACGCGACATTTGACGTGCTGTTTGGCCGCGGCATCAACCGCGAGGGCGAGCTGCTGGACCTGGCTGTAGAGAGCGGCGTGGTCAAGAAGAGCGGCTCGTGGTTCAGCTGGGGCGAGACGCGCCTGGGGCAAGGCCGTGAGGCAGCGGTGCAGTATCTGGTCGAGCACCCCGACGATGCCCGCAGCATCGAGGAGGAGATTTGAGGGGAGCGTTTCACACAGATTCCACAGGGGATTGACTCACGCAGATGGAGCAGATGGAGCAGATTGCCTTTACGCTAATTTTCACGAATTTAAAGCACTAATTGGCTCGAATTTTTAAATTCGCTTTAATTCGTGCATGAAAATTCGTGTACATTCGCGTAAAAGAAAAAAATTGCGTGTTTTGTGTTTATTTCAGTGTGTTTTGGGTCTTTAAGTCCGAGCGAAGGAGTGAGGTAGGCACTTCGCAGAGGTCATCCAACGCACCCACCCATGACGCTCGTGCACCCCTCCGGGGTGTCCCCCCCTCTCTTAAGCCTTAAGCCCTAAGCCCTAATGCCCCTGTGCAATCTAGAAAATCTGTGTAATAAAAAATCTATGATAATCCGTGGCATCTGTGTGAAACCCATCCTTAAGCCCTAAAGCCTTACCGCTTGAACATCCTGTCGATGGCACGCTTGTCCTCGCGCTCCTTGATGCTCTGTCGCTTGTCATATTGCTTCTTGCCTCGTGCGGTGGCGATGACCAGCTTGGCGAGGCCACGTTCGTTAATGAACACGCGCAGTGGCACGACGGTGATGCCAGGCTGCTGGCACGCCTTGGCGATGCGATTGATTTCCTTGCGGTTGAGCAGGAGCTTGCGGTCGCGGTGGGTGGTGTGGTTGTTGTAGGAGCCGTAGCTATACTCGGCGATGTACATATTCTTGACCCACAGCTCGTTGTTGATGACGGCGCAGTAGGTGTCGGTCAGTCCCGCCTTGCCCAGACGCAGCGCCTTGATTTCGGTGCCCGTGAGCACGATGCCAGCGGTGAAGGTCTCGGCAATCTCATAGTCAAACGTGGCACGGCGATTCTTGATGTTGATGTTGTTGTTAGCCATAGCAAACTTGTTTAGAAGTGGTTAGGTGTGACGATAAACAGCCCCAGGAAGTACATGATGGCCAGCGGCAACCCCATGATGAGCAGCGACGCCACGGCGACAAACTTGGTCACCTTGTCGGGCCGCACGCCCAGGTGGTCCACCGCGCGATAGACCATCCATGGCATGTAGAGCATGAGGAAGAGCACCGGCGTGAAGTCGCTGGGCAGCAGGTTGCGCAATATCTTGAGCAGCACCAGAAAGATTAGGTTATAGACGATGAAGTCGTTCAAGCGCTCGTGCCCCGCGTTGGTCTTGACCAGCTCGGGATAGAAGCCCCCCAGCAGATAGGAGGCGATGAAGTAGGTGATGAAGTAGCTCGAAAACTCGATGATGCCCGTCATGAGCTGCTGGCTGAGGGTGAGGGTGCGGTCATAGAGCATGGGCACAAAACACGAGAGCGCCAGCACGCCCAGCAAGGGATAGTAGGCGCCGCTCAAGGCGCGCCCCTTGCTCACGGTGGACTCGTTGACCATCTCCCACCCCACGCGGGGCCTGACGATGACATAGATGATATTTTTCAATAGCTGGCTCATGAATTGCGGCTGCAAAATTAGTAATTTAATTTGACATATCGTTGTCTGGCGGCAATGTTTTTGTTTACCACAAGAAGTTCAAAAAAATGGTTAAAAATTTCGCTATTTGTGTTTTTTTAATGATATTTGCACAATTATAATTCCAAATCGCAGCAAAAACGACTTGTTAACAACTCATTTCAACATCACAAACGATGAAAAAGTTAATCATTTCGATGGCAGCAGCCATCATGACCCTGGGGGCTTGCACGCCCGCCGGTGACAAGCAGCAGACCACTGACAACAAGGACAATGGAGCAGCTGCAATCGAGAACATCATGACGCGGACCAGCATCCGCAAGTACAAGGACCAGCCCATCGAGCAGGAAAAAATCGACGCGATGCTCAAGGCAGCGATGGCCGCCCCGACAGCGATGAACCGCCAGCCGTGGCACTTTGTGGTCATCACCGACACCGCCATCATCAACCAGCTGGCGGGTCCACGCCCCACCAACGCCCCGCTGATGATTGCCATCTGTGGCGACATGAGCAAGACCTACTTCCCCGATGACATGCCTGGCCAGAAAGCCGGCGAGAAAAAGAAGATGCCAGACTTCTGGGTGCAGGATGTGTCGGCAGCCACCGAGAACCTGCTGCTCGCCGCCCACGCCCTGGGCCTGGGTGCCGTGTGGACTGGCGGATATCCTGACATGGAGCGCAGCGGCAACATCGCCAAGGTCATCGGCGCCCCGGCCGACATCGTGCCCCTGTGCGTGGTGCGCGTGGGCTATCCCGACGAGGCACCCCAGCCCAAGGACAAGTACAATGCCGACAACGTGAGCTATAACACCTGGGGCAACAAGCAACCCTGACCCCACCCCATCACCCCCTCAATCCACACAGGCGGAGCCCCTCGCATGGCCCCGCCTGTTCCCGTCTAGAGGATGTTGTTGTGACGATTGGAGCTGTTTTTTTCCACAAAAGTTCCTCACATGAGGTGCAACTCAAGAATTTTGTGTAAATTTGCGGCCGTTAACAACCATTACACAATATTAAATCCTAGCATGATGGACAACCAAACAAGAAAAACGTTGCAGACCGACAACAATGGTCTGTTAACCTATGAATACATTGCCAACAACATCGCCAACATTGACGGTGACCTGCCCGAACTGGTGCAGAACATGATTGAGCGCGACCGCACGGGCCAGTTTGTGGTGAGCACCGCCCGCTATCTGCACGCCATCGACGGTGAGCGCTATGCCGACAGCATCGACCTGCTGGTCAAGGCCGCCATTGCCAAGGACCGCGAGCACGTCTATCTGCCCGACCTGGCCGCATCGCTGTGGGGAGCGGACTACAAGGACCGCGCCGCCCAGCTGTGTGCGAGCGACGACAACTTTCGCCGCATCTACAAGCGCCTTTATCCCGTGGGCTTCTAACCCCGACCATTCACAACAAAACAATCAAGAACCGACCACAACAATGAAACGCAACAACTTTATTTTCACAACCATGCTGGTGGTGATGCTGCTGATGTCGTGCAACGCCCAGGCAGGCAGCGACAACAATGCCACAACCAGCACAAGCAACAGCGACAACAACATGACCAAGGTAGAACTTGAAACCACCATGGGCAACATCGTGGTGGAACTGTACAACGAGACCCCCCAACATCGCGACAACTTTGTGAAACTGGTCAACGACGGCTACTATGACGGCGTGCTGTTTCACCGCGTCATCAAGGACTTCATGATTCAGACTGGTGACGGCAACAGCAAGACCGCTGGCCCCGACGACATGCTGGGCGACGGCGACCCTGGCTACACCATCCCCGCCGAGTTTGTCTATCCACAGTACTTCCACAAGCGTGGTGCCCTGGCGGCAGCGCGCACCGGCGACCAGGTGAACCCCGAGCGTGCCAGCAGCGGCAGCCAATTCTATATCGTCACTGGCAAGTTGTACAACTCCGAGCAGCTGCAAGCGATGCAGCAACGCATGGCTCAGGCCGCCAAGCAAGACATGTTCCGCCGGCTGGTGATGCCGATGCGTGACACCATCATGGCCATGCAGCAGCGCAACGACATGGCGGCCATGGAAGCGTTGCAAAAGGAGCTGGAAGCCAAGGTGGAGGCACAGTATGCCCAAAATCCCGTCAAGTTCACCGATGCCCAGATTGAGGCTTACACCACCATCGGCGGCACACCGCATCTGGACGGGCAGTACACCGTGTTTGGCGAGGTGCTCGAGGGCATGGACGTGGTGGACAAGATACAGAACGTCACCACCGGCCGCGCCGACCGTCCCACCACCGATGTCAAAATCATCAAGGCCCGCGTGGTCAAGTGACACGTCAACACAACATGGGCACCATGACACAACGAACACTACTGACAATCCTGACGGTGGCGGCACTGGCACTGGGCACGTCGGCCCAACAGCAGGCAGACACCCGCATCCACGTGTTTGACACCAATGTGCGGTCGCTCAAGGTTGCCCCCGCCAGCAATCAGTATCTGCCCCCCATCATCACGCTCAACAGCGACGACCGTCTGGTGGTGACATTTGACTATCTGGACTATGATGTGCACTACCTGCGCTACAGTGTGACGCACTGCAATGCCGACTGGCAACCGTCGCAACTCATCGAGAGCGAGTATGTGAGCGGGTTCAACTATGCCGACATCGATGACTATGCCCCCAGCGAGGCCACCTATTGCCACTACTACAACTACGCATTTGCCTTGCCCAATGCCGACATGCAACTGCTGGTGAGCGGGAACTATCTGTTGAGCGTGTATGAGCAGAGCAATCCCGACCAGATTCTGTTCCAGACACGCTTCAGTGTGAGCGAGAACACGGTGGGTGTGACCCCCGCAGTGACCTCGCGCACCGACATCGAGTATAACAACCACTACCAGCAGGTGAGCTTTGATGTCACCTATCAGCCTGGCCAGATCAGCGACCCGTACACCGAGCTCAAGGCCATCGTGACCCAGAACTCGCGTCAGGACAATGCGGTGGTGGTGACGCGGCCGCTCATGGTGGGTGTGGACCGTGCCACATTTGACCACAACCGCGACCTCATCTTTGCCGCCGGCAACGAGTTTCGCCGCATCGAGACGGTGAGCGTGCACAACATGAACATGGGTGTGCAGTCCATCCAGTACTATGAACCCTACTACCACGCGACACTGGTCGAGGACCAACCACGCAACGAGGTGCAGTATCTGTATGACCAGACACAGTATGGCCGTTTCACCGTCCGCAATGCCGAGGCCTACGGCGAGAGTGCGGTTGAGGCAGACTACATCATCACCCACTTCACGCTCAACACGGCAGGCAAGCTGGATGGCGGCAACGTGTGGCTGTATGGCGAGTTTCTTGAGGGCTACCCCGAGAGCCAGGCCATGATGAAGTATGATGCCTCGACGGGGTGCTACACCGCCGACCTGCTGCTCAAGCAAGGTGCCTACAACTATCTGTACCTGTGGGTGCCCGACGGCAGCCCCGTGGGTTCTACCGGTCCCATCGAGGGCGACCACTATGAGACCATCAACGAGTATCTGGTACGCGTGTATGACCGTCCCAGCGGCGAGCGCTATGACCGTCTCATCGGCTACGGCATCGTCTATTCGGGCATCTGATGTGCCACAAAACGTGCCACAAAAAAAGACGCAACCGCTGACAATCAGCAAGTTGCGTCAACCCAGTGTGAACCCGTGGGGAGTCGAACCCCAATCGAAGGAACCGGAATCCTTTATTCTATCCATTGAACTACGGGTCCGTTGCGGGTGCAAAATTACGTCTTTTTTTGAACCCCTGCAAAAGTGGGGCCATATTTTTTTCACAAAACCATGCAGTCATGACTGTACGCATCGAACCATCATGGAATGAGGCACTCGCCACCGAGTGGCAGCAGCCCTACTTTGAGCAACTGACCCAGTTTGTGCGTCAGCAGTATGCCACCACACAGGTGTTTCCTCCTGGTCGCCAGATATTTGCAGCCTTTGACGCTGCACCATTCCAGCAGGTGCGTGTGGTGATATTGGGTCAAGACCCCTATCATGGTGTTGGGCAAGCCAACGGGCTGTGTTTCAGCGTCAATGCTGGTGTTCCCATGCCTCCGTCGCTGATTAACATCTTCAAGGAGGTGCACGATGATGTCGGCTCGCCCATGCCTGCCGACGGAGACCTGTCGCGCTGGGCGCGTCAAGGCGTGTTGCTGCTCAACTCCACACTGACCGTTGCCGCCCATCAGCCCTTGTCACATCAGGGTCACGGCTGGGAAGTGTTTACCGACCACGTGATTGAACGTCTTGCCACCCAGCGCGAGCATCTGGTATTCATGCTGTGGGGCAGCTATGCCCGCCGCAAGGGTGCGTTCATAGACCGCGAGCGTCACCTGGTGCTCACCGCCGCCCATCCGTCCCCACTGTCCGCCAACAAGGGGGGCTTCTTTGGCTGTCACCATTTCTCACAAGCCAACGCCTATCTGCAACGGCACGGCCTGCAACCCATCCAGTGGTGATAGCGTCACGATGAGGCTCCCCAAAAGGCACATAAGACAAAAGATTGAAAAAAAGTGGTTCAAAAGTGTTGCTGTTACAAAAAAATGTTGTACCTTTGCCCCGCTTTTATCAACAAATATTTAACAATCACTTCATTTTATCTCATGTATTTAGATTCAGAGAAAAAGAAAGAGATCTTTGGCAAATACGGCAAAAGCAATACTGATACTGGGTCTCCCGAGGCACAGATTGCATTATTCTCATACCGTATCGCCCACTTGACCGAGCACTTGAAGGTCAACAAGAAAGATCATACAACGCAACGTGCACTCAAGATGCTGGTAGGTAAACGCCGCAAATTGTTGGATTACCTGATTCGCAAGGACATCAACCGCTATCGCGCACTGATCGCCAACAAGGAACTGGGTATCCGCAAGTAAAAGACATCTTGTGACACACTCCCCAATCATCAACAACCGCCGCACGCTCAAGAGGATGCGGCGGTTGTGCGTTTGTTATCGGTTGTGGCAAGGGAGGTCACTGTGCAGCCTGCTCGAGTGCCTGGCCAGCCTGTTCCCATTGTGCCATCACATCTTCCAGCTCACGGCTCAGTTGGGAGTGCTTGTAGTAGATGTCCAGGTCAGAGCTTGATGCCTGTTCCAGCTGTTTCTCGACTTGCGCTATCTGCTCCTCGAGTTCGGCAATCTTGGTTTCCAAGGTCTTGACACGTTTCTCGGCCTGGCGGATGCGGCGTTCACGCTCCTTTTGCCGTTGATAGTCGGCTTTTCCAGCGCTGACGGCAACGGGCTGCTGCTGTGGCATCTGCTCCACGGGGTGTTGAGATGGTGCAGGCACGTTAGCTTCAAGCTGTTGCAAGTTGTCGAGTTGTTTCTTCTGCAAGAACTCATAGATACCGCACAGGTGCTCACGCACACGGTGTTCCCCAAACTCATAGACCTTGTCAACGATGCCATTGAGGAAGTCACGGTCGTGAGACACCACGATAACGGTGCCGTCAAACGCCTGAATGGCCTCCTTGAGCACGTCCTTGCTGGGCATATCCAGATGGTTGGTCGGCTCATCCATGATGAGCAAGTTGACGGGTTGCAACAGCAGCCTAATCATTGCCAGACGACTCTTCTCGCCGCCGCTCAGCACCTTCACCTTCTTGTCGGCCGCCTTGCCGCCAAACATGAATGCGCCCAGGATGTCGTTGATGCGCGTGCGTATGTCGCCCACTGCCACCTGGTCGATGGTGTCGTGCACCGTGAGGTCGCCATCGAGCAGTTGTGCCTGATTTTGGGCAAAATAACCAATCTTGACGTTGTGACCAATCTTGAGCGAGCCATCAAACGGGATTTCTCCCATGATGCACTTGACCAACGTGGACTTGCCAGCGCCGTTCTTGCCAACAAAAGCCACCTTGTCGCCGCGCTTGATGGTGAAATTCACGTCATGAAACACATTGAGCTCACCATAGTCCTTGCGCAAGTCCTCGGCGATGACAGGATAGTCACCCGACCGTGGTGCAGGCGGGAACTTGAGCCTCAGGCGCGAGCGGTCCACCTCGTCCACCTCGATGCGCTCCAGCCGTTCCAGCATCTTGATGCGGCTCTGCACCTGCACCGCCTTGGTGGCCTTGTAGCGGAATTTCTCGATAAAGTCCTCGGTGTCGTGGATGAGCTTCTGCTGGTTTTCATAGGCACGCATCTGCTGCTCGACCCGCTCTTGCCTCAACTGTACAAACTGGCTGTAGTTAACCTTGTAGTCATAGGCCTTGCCTAGCGACAACTCGATGGTGCGGTTGGTCACATTGTCAATAAACGCGCGGTCATGCGACACCAGCAACAGGGCACCCCCACTGGTCTTGAGAAAATTTTCCAGCCATTGAATCGACTCGATGTCCAGATGATTGGTGGGCTCATCAAGCAACAACACATCAGGGCAACGCAACAGCAGCTTGGCAATCTCGACACGCATGCGCCAACCACCACTGAACTCACTAGTGAGGCGGTCAAAGTCGGTACGCTCAAATCCCAATCCCAGCAGGGTCTTCTCGACTTGCGCATCCATGTTCTGGCTGTGCAGCATGGCACGCACCTCGGTCTTGTGCGTCACACGCTCGATAAGGTCTTGATAACCGTTGCTGTCATAGTCGGTACGCTGAGCCAGCTCGTTGTTCAAGCGGTCGATGTCATCGTCCAGTTGTTGCAAGTGTTCAAAAGCCTTGTTCACCTCTTGACGCACGGTCAACGTGTCGGTGAGGACCATCTGCTGCGGCAAGTATCCGATGGTCATGTCGGCCGTGCGTGCCACCGTGCCAGCCGTGGGCTGTTGCTCACCGGCGATTATCTTGAGCAGGGTGCTCTTGCCGGCACCGTTCTTGCCCACCAGTGCGATGCGGTCGCGGCGGTTGACGACAAAACTCACATGGTCAAACAGCCGTTGACTGCCAAATTCTACTTTGAGGTCCTGTATCGAAATCATGATGAGTGTCTGTTGTTTTTTGAGTGGCAAAATTACAACAAATTCCCGAAACATTTGGGTAATGTCTTGCAGGATTGTAAAACATTGCGTAAATTTGCACGTTCAAACGCGACTTGACATGGTCAACAAGAGCACGCTCGAGAATATCATCAGTCAGGATTTGGCTGCCATCTGGTCTGTCCTGGACAGCAATGAGAAACACCTTATTGCTGCTAACTTCACAGTGCACACCTTCAAGAAGAATCAGGTCATCTATGCCGAGCATGACGAGCCGCAATACCTGTGGTGCCTCATGAAGGGCAAGGTCAAGCTGTTCAAGAGCGGCATGGGCGGTCGTCAACAGATTTTGCGTCTTTATCGGCCCATCCAGTACTTTGGCTATCGCGCGTGGTTTGCCCACGAGCCTTACGTGTCGAGTGCAATGGCATTTGAGGCGTCACAGCTGGGCACCATCCCCATGACTGTGGTGGCACAACTCATCGACAGCAACCGCCAGCTGGCATGGTTTTTCATTCACGAGTTGTCGCGCCACCTGGGTGGCAGCGACAGCAAGATGGTATCGCTCACCCAGAAACACATCCGCGGGCGTCTGGCCGAGGCGCTGTGCACCCTGGTGGACAGCTATGGCTATGAGGACGATGGCACGACGCTCAGGATCTACATGGCTCGTGAGGACCTTGCCAACTTGTCCAACATGACCACAGCTAACGCGATACGCACCCTGTCGTCGTTTGCCCAGGAGCGCATCATCACCGTGGATGGTCGCCGCATCAAGGTCATCGACGAGCCCACGCTGCGCAACATCAGCCGCTATGGCTAACAACAATCATCTATTTTCACAATTTCATTCATCATCATGCTCATCGCACAGCACAAACGCAAGGAAAACATCGCCGAGTACTTGCTCTATCTGTGGCAGGTCGAGGACATCCTGCGTGCCTGCAACCTCGACATCGACGTGGTGGACCGCGCCATCATCAGCCGCTACAACAACGTTGACGATGACACACGCCACCAGATGCGCGAGTGGTACGAGTCATTCATCCTGATGATGCAGCACGAGGGTGTGGCACAGCATGGCCACTTGCAGGTGTGCAAGAATGTGCTCATCCGCCTCAATGACTTGCACCATCAGCTGCTGGAACATCCCGACCGCTTTGCGGACTATCATGCCGACTACTACCGCACGTTGCCCTTTATCGTCGAGCTGAGGGCACAGCAACCCCATGACCAGCGCAACGACGAGCTGGAGACCTGTTTCAATGCGCTGTATGGCGTGTTACTGTTGCGATTGCAGGGCAAGGACATCAGTCAGGGCACCGCCGATGCTATCGCCCAGATTTCGCACTTTCTGGGTCTGCTGGCAGCCTACTTTCGCGCCGATGAGCAGCATCCCCTGTTCACCGACGATGACAACACATGACCGGCGTGAGCGACCCTCCAGCAGCCGACAGCCACAATTTTCATCGAGTTTTACAATTTTTTTAGACATTTACATGCGATGTAACGTTATTTTTTATAATTTTGCACCGTGTTGCAGAGGTAACATGCCACAATAAACAAGCCAAATCACTGTGGCACAACATGAATTGACGCAAAGACGTCGTGCGGCATTGTCCACACTATTGAAGCATTAAAAACGATTGACTAACCCATCAGGATGCCCTTGACAACAGCATCCCAGTCTAACACATATTTTATAGAGCCCGCAGCAGATATTGACAAACTCACAGTATCACACTCGCGGGAGGTGAGTCACAGGAGCCTCAACAGTCTAGACAGCCGATCAGGTTCCCACGTCTTATCTTATATATTATTGCAGTTCTCCTAACAACAAAATCAACGAGGTGCGCGAACGCCAGCAACAGGGAATCGTCTGGCACACGAGCATCGACACTTGTGCATGGTCAACACGACTTGCAACATCATCTCGACCCGTGCCACAGGCGACATCACAGCCTGCGGGATTGGGTCAGCCGCCCCTCATCAGAACCATCCACACATCATGGGAAATTTAACTAACATCCAATATTATTGTTTTATTAACCTTTTTAATAGTTTGTGTTAAATGAGAAAATTACTCACCTTTTTGTTGGCCTCCCTCCTTTCCTTCGGAATAGGATGGGCGGAGACCGTTTTTACCGAGACCTTCTCTAATGCAGCAGGCACAGGCGGCAATGATGACTCATGGAGCGGAAATGTCTCCAGTAAGGCATTCAGTTCAAGTAGTGCCGACAACAGCGGCTGGAGTCTTACGTACGCTTATGCTGGAGACGGATGTATTCGATTAGGCAAATCGAAAGGCCAGGGCTCTGCAACAACTCCCTCAATCACTGTTACTTCAGGGACTACTTACACACTGACCTTCAGGGCGGGCGCATGGTCGGACGATGCAACCACACTGTATGTGTCAGCTACTGGAGGCACATTGTCAGAATCCTCGGTGACTTTGACAAGCGCAGCATGGACTACTTACACGCTGACTTTAACAGCCACCTCATCGTCGGCAACCATTACTTTCAAGGGGAAACAGGCATCAAAGGCTCGTTTCTTCCTTGATGATGTTGTGCTCTCGACCGACGGTGGTGACACGCCCACGCCTGGTGGTGACGTGACTGCACCGACGGCATCAGTAGCGGCTGGTCAGGTGGAGTATGGCACCCAAGTGACGCTGACGGCTGACGGTACGGCTGGCATCTATTACACCACCGATGGCACCGACCCGACCGAGAGCAGTGACCCGATTGAATACACGGGTGCGATCACCATCACTGGTGAGACGACCATCAAGGCTGTTGCTTATGACAACGACATGAACTTTAGCGACGTGGTGACCTACACCTACACAGTGTATCCCCTGACGCTAACCTTGACGCCCGCATCGGGCACCTACACGGTGGGCGACGAAGCTACCGTGACTGTATCGACCGAGCATGCCTACGGCGATGTGATTATCACTTATAGCATCGACGGCGGCACCGAGCAAGACTACACCGACGGCATTACCATCCCCACCACCACGGCAGGCACGGTGACCATCACCGTTAACGCCATCGACAGC
>Ga0181612_109842_pt1 | contig 41730 bp, 34 predicted proteins | sample HoacroProtozoa21_FD_119630 | JGI IMG/M metagenome (GOLD analysis project Ga0181612, IMG submission 119630) | Hoatzin crop microbial communities from Cojedes, Venezuel. Combined Assembly of Gp0051906, Gp0051904, Gp0051908
ATCATCTGCCCCCTCCTTGGCCCCTTCGTGGCTTCACAGAGTTCTACTTCCAAGGCAGTCATTGAATGACAAAGGATATAGAATCAAGAAGGCTGACAATTGGTTAATGTGTATCATAGAAAATTACTAACTTTAAAGAATTAACAAATGGCAATGGTGGATCTGCTTGAGTTACTGTGTGTAAGCATAGACATTACTCAAGCACAGTAAGAAGCCACAGCAATTGTTGCAGACTGCAAACGAGTTTCAGATCTTGTTTTTCAGAGTTGAATTTCAAACTGCATTCTCAGGGTATAATGAACCTGGGTCTCACTCAACCCTGTCATATTGGAACAAATGCAATTAAAATGCACAGGTACATCCAGTCTCCAGCTACTGAAAATGTTCAAGCCCCCCCAAAAAGTCCTGCAGGGCTGTTTTGCTGTTAATGGCTATGAATCAGCTGAATGCAGCACTGTCCTATATCAACACCTGACAGAATATGGGCATTAACTACCTTAACGTCAAGCATTTTTATTTCACAAACAATGAAAGTTACAGGGCTGTTCATTGTTGCTTTTAATTCTAACCTGCCATTTGCTGTAGCTTTATTTTTCTTCTAGGACAGACTTTTCTACTGCAGTTTCTCCCTTTACTGGGAAACAAACATCTTTATTCTTAAACTATTCTATCTATCCTTTTCCCACCAAAACTGCCAAGTCTATGGTAACAGAACTAGACCTTCAAAAACACGACCACCACGAGAGAACTTGTAAAACCCAAGATAATGGAAGACACCTATTAAAAGCAGCCTACAAGTAGCTAAAACACAGACCTGCCGGTCTCCTGCACGTCGTGACTGTCCTCACGCAGAAGGTCACTAGCTCTGTTCCCGTAACAGTGTGCAGGAGGCTGCCGCCGAGTCTGAGGCCTGTCCGCTGAAGCCGCAGGCTCTGCACGTGCGTGTGTGCTTTAAAGCACCCAGGGAGTTTAATTTTTCAATTCATTTTACAAGCTGTTTGTGAAAGTTCATTAGTCAGTATAACTGTCCTTGAACATGATGCAAAAGTGCAACCTTATAAAAATCCGTGAATGAATGAGGCTGAAATTGTTGTACTCCGCTGGCTGCGAGGCTGGCAGAGCTGCTCCCCGCCCCATCCCCCCTTCTGTAACTCCACACGAGAACTTTGCCAACCTTCCGGAGCAGTGCCTGGAAGGAAGGCAGCCCTTTTAAGGAAGCACTTCCCGACAGTCCAGTGCCGCTGTTCTGCATGCCTGTTCCATCCCCCTGTAGAAACAGACCAAGTGTTTCATGCCTGCACGTCTCTTTTCTGTTCCCTGTTCTTAGCTTCTGCCCCAGCTGTTGGCCAAAAATAAACACCATTCCACAGCCATATATGTGCAACAGCCCTGTGGTGATTCTGGGCCCCCACCAGCCCCGCCGTTACTGCACGAGGCCAGCAGACTCTTCTTGCTTGCACGCACTGATGGGCTATGCATATCACCCAGCTGAATCGGGAGTGCCTTTTACATCTGTTTTCTTTTCTGGACAAGAATAGTAGGAAAAGTTTAGCAAAAACATGTCACAAGTTGCTAGAAGTGTTTCAGGATCCTTTACTGTGGTCTTTGTTGAGCTTTCATTCTCCGGCGGAACTAAAGAAGAATAACTTTCTCCTGGGCCCTGCTTTAAAATACTTGTCTATCTGCTGGTATTCAGAGCGAGTCAAGGTCTGTAACGTTGAGGACTGGATGAAAAACAATTTCCAGAAAGACTTCTGTAACAGGCATGAAAACACTGTCAGTGACTTTTTACTAGAAGTTTGCAACAGGTATGTTCTGGGGATGTGAAACTTTACATCTACTGTAAAGGTTAGCTGCCTTACAATGAGAGCCGCGAGCTGTTCACCTCCCCAAGACGGGGTGCTCAGATCCGAAGTGCTTTGACTTTGCAGTGTGAATATCGTGTTAATACAGTGGTTACATTGGTAGTCTAGTGACTTTCCTTAAGCCTGTTTTTTTCCTTCCTTTTTTCCTGAAAAATGAATAAATAATACAGGAAAGTGCGACGCTGTCTGCTGACTTGCTGCTGAACTGTAGCAGACCATCGGCAGTGCAAAGTGTTGTCGGGGGGAGGGGGTGGCCAGAGGAGAGTGAATATACATCATAACAAAACCAAGTTCATTCAGCATGCTACTAGACTCCAAATGTGTTTCATTCTAAGATAGTAGTATTGCTTTCATTCTGAAATTTAACTCTCTAAGCTTTTTATAAACTCCAGTAAAGGCAAAGAAATAGCACTATGGAGAAGCAGCTCTGGGTGCACACCGTTTCTCCCAACAGCTTCACTGCTACAAAGCAGCTCAGAAAAAAAAGTGAATTACCTCAGGAGGAGCAACCGGGATGGCTGTGGCCCCCCATTAGAGCTGAATGGCGCACACCAGTGCCCGGTGTGAAACGGCACACCGCTGGGCCACAGCACGGAAGGCAAAAACTTCAGAAGTAACAATTTATAAAGTCCAACAAATCACAGGATACTGCCAGGACATGGAACCAGCAGCAGTGCAGTGCAGGTTCAAAAAAGAACATTAAGTTGCAAGTACAAAATTTCAGAGGTAACTGTTCTAGAACAATTGATAAAAAATGTGGACTAATTATCAAAGTATCATTAGGAAGCACATCTGTGCCTACAAAGGAGGGCGTAGGAGGAAGGATTCTCTCGTTTTGGCACTGGAACATCTGCCATGAGCCCATATGTAACTATTTCCATTCTTTTGCCATCACAAATTAGGATTCAGAAAGAGAACGCAAGAGCACAGCTCTGCAGAAATAGCTTCAGTGCCTTTCTCCTCTGCTGAATCCACAACCCCAGACCGGGTTGCTGGACAAAATCCAAAGCCTGGGTAGCAAGCAATCTCAAAGTCCACAAAAATTCTGCAAATACCTTTCCAGCCTCACCTGGATTCATTTCCACAAGCTAAACAGAACTCTTTAGCAATGCCAGCTTGTACTGACAGCCCCCCCTCTCCCACCTCACCCATTTTAGCCTTCCTGAGACAAGTGCCTGCCTTTTCTTTTTTGCAGCAACCCACTGAAAGAATTTCCATCCAAACAAAATTCCTAACATTCCCTGCAAAGAAAAATGCAAATTAAACAAATATGCATCAAATATAAACAAATATCTGATCTCTACTGGTCCTCATTCGCTGCGCTTGGAGAAGCACAGCACTGTGCCGCTCCTTCAGAAAAAACAACGCAGCTGCAGCCTAAATGGCCATCTGCGTCCCCTTCTCCACTATGCCACCTGATCGACACAGGTTGCTACCAACAGAAAAAGCAAAGGTAAGTTTTGTGATTAGTAAAGCTTAGTAAAGGCATGAAGATCTATGTATGCCCCCCACCTGCTCAGGCTTTCTTACCCCTCCTGATGGAAGACAAGGTATTTTTCTAACTTTCATATTTATTCTTGACGACATGAACTTCTCCAAGCTCTATAACTTATTTCCCCCCCTCATCTCACCTGTAACAATCATGTTTTCAGATGTCCAAACCTGCTATCTCTGACCCTCTCTGGCTGTGGCCACGTTACAGATGACTGCATCTCGCTGCTTCTCAAGAACTGCCCAAACCTCAGGACACTCAAGCTGGAAAACTGCGTGCGGATCAGTGACCAGACGCTGCAGGCAGTGGCCTACTACGGGGGATCACTGCAAACACTCCACGTGGATTTCTGCCGGAACATAACCCAAACTGGCCTAGAGAGAGTCAGGGAAAAATGCCCTTCACTAACGCTGAGAGCAGAGAGAAGTGCTAACATGATTCCAGACAACAAGCCAGGAAAAAAGCTGATGCTTGAAAAAGCATCAAGAAAACTGGTTTAGCTTCAAGTGCAACAAACTGTACAAGCTCAGTTGGCGTTTTACTTCACTCCCACTCTCCTCATGGGTAGCGCTGCTTCAGTGAGCTGTGGCTACTTCCCCGCATCCTGGTTTAGGTCCCAACAAATAGCTGCTGTGTGCTGAAAAGGCTGCCCCAGGACGACGTGTGCATCTCTCCAGGACAGGCCTAAGGAAAAAACTTGTCTGCTTTCTGTGCTGTGAAACTGGAAAACCTGCATCACTGTCACAAAATGCTAGACCCGAGTAAGGCTGAAAACTGCAATTTTGATATACCCTCTTGTTGCAGATGAGTGGAATGCACCTCACGCAGAAGAAAGAAGCAGCAATATGTTTTATGGAGGTAGAATAATAATTTGACCAACTTAAGTAAGTTTAGCGGGATTCGACAAAGTTTAACAGTGGCTTGATAAGGTTCAGTAACTTTGATGGCAAGGTTCGCCTAATTACTGCATGGAAGAAACATATAAAGGACAACTGAGTTAGAATCAAGTTAGAATGCTTGACATGGAGACTGGAGACGCACAGAGGAAGGAGGGCCCTCCCGCTGAGCCACGAGGTGCAGAGTGCAGCCCCTTGCTTTGTGAGCTCCTTCTGTAACGGAAAAGGGCACGAAGCCGGAGCAGACAGAGCCTGGGGGACTGGATGATTTACGCACATTTCAGGAAAGAGCTATTAGCAAATTTCTGTTACAGGGTATATCCATATGGTCAATCCACCCGCCACGGGTGGTAACCACAGCACGTGAGATCTGTGTAGGGAAAGCAGAGTACCTGACAGCCATGGCCTCCTCGGTGATTAATGTGCACGGCAATGCACACACAACACAGCTTGACCTTTTGCTATTTAACATGTTATTAAAGGTTGTCACAAATATCTAACATGATACATGGTTTTCTTTAGAGAACAGCGTGACTGTAGCACCTCTAAAACATAAAGAATGTGTGACAAACTACTGCGGAAGTAAAGCAGACCTTTTCCCCCTCTCGCTGGCATCTAAACTGTAGAAAAAAGCTCTGAAGTTAGGCCTCAGTTACTCAGAAATGGCTGGTTTGTTTTTCCAATTTCTCACTGTATTATTTTTACAATACTGTTGCTCCTTTTATTAAAGCTATGTGAAGAAAATGCTTGGGGTGTCAAAATGGAGAACATGGCTCTGATGCCTCAGGTAGGCTTGAAAGAAAGATTTATTTCAACTGATACACTGTCTTTGAACAGAAAGAAAGGAAACCTGCTATCAAAATGCCACTTGAAGCCAATTTTCACTGCAAGAGTGGTCCTGTAAAACTGTATTTGCAACCAGTGTCTGGAGGAAGGTCAGTTTCAAACAATCTCAGCAAAAATATTTTAATGGACTAAGTTCCTAGGGCTTGTTGCTTCGTCCGCAAGAACTGATGAGCTAGCTATGAACGCCTGGGTGTATCCAAATGGAAAGAGGACCTCACAGCTCCCAACACCAGTGAACACGCTTACTCCCCCCCTTCTGTCCTGGTTAACGGACCCACAGGTATCCTTTGGTACTCTACAGTTTGGCTGAGCTAAGAAATAAATGGCAGCATTACAGAAACTTTGTCAAACAGAGCTGAAATTCTAGAGAAACACATGACCGGTATGAGTACTCACCCGGAAGACAAAAACTAATTTCATGAGTGCATCTCCACAACTTAAGAGATATCTAATGGGATGACATTGCAATATCCTGGTATTTCACTAACTCAGTGCCAAAACTCAAAGCAGGACCCTTATGCACCACAACGTAAGGAACCAGACTGGACACACATCCAGGAAGGACAAACAGTAATCCTGAAACAGCACCTGCAACTTGGAAAGGAGACTGCTGGGCTGAACAAACATACTGTCGTGGAAATCGGGATGTCGACACAATCCTTACTGTGGATGCACAACTGGTGAAAAACCAGCAGGCTCACACACTGCTGACAAGCCAAAACAAGGCAGGAGTTCTGTACGGTCACCTCAGTAACCAGAGACCTGCTCGCGAGGCCAGCTCTCCAAGCACTTTGTGAGGAGAGGCACACTGCTGTCGCTGTAACACCCACCGGATTTTCAAGTAGCTACAGGACAGGAAAGCGGGTTTGCATCGGTCTACATACTATTTAGGCCTTTTTGCCAGTTCTCCATCACAACGGTTTCAGAGGGGAGGGTTTTTTCGGGGAGGAGCGGGTGGTGGTGGTGTGTTTTTTTACCTTACAGAGCTAAAACTTCGGGCTTTGGAACACTCTCTCGCGCTTGGTTCCTTTGCCTATTTGTGTACAAATGCTCAAAGTCATATTACATTGCTCTTCCCGTCCTTGAATGGGGATATTTTTGTTCATGACATGGTAAAATCTGAACACAGCTTTGCTGATCAGTTTTTTTTGGCATCAATAATACATTTTCTTACTCAGCAATCTTATTTGAAAATTGAGTATATAATGTTACATTTTACTTAGGGTATTATATTATGTAAGGATGGAAGCCTGTTAACAGTTCTCTTTAGTTCCAAGCCATTTAACTTCCATCAGAGTTCTCTGAACATTACTGAAACATTTCTTACCCTTCACAGACCCTAATTCTAACTGAACAGGTGCAGAGGGAGGGAGGCTTGTTAACTAAGTACTAAAAGAAAGGTCACATGAACCAAGATCCTGCTTGGAAGCTGCATCAGGTTATCAGATGCAAGTGGCAAACAAGACTTTGTTACCAGAAGTTTGTGCCTTTTCCTACACAACAGGGGAAAGGCAACGTCCAGAAGACCCTTCAGATTTCCCTTGAGATAACAGAGCTCAGCTTGACAGCAAGGCTAACGGAAATTAAACAAAGTCCTGCAGCACAGAGAAATTGCTTCCTTACCCGCCGCGGTTATTTTTTTGCCGTCAGACTCCATCACCCAATCAAAAGAAGTAAGTGACAGATCTAAATCAAACTTCCAGACCTGACCTGACCCCTGTTCACCTCTTCTCTGGAGACTGCTACGGTTCCAGAACACAGTCTGCTCTTACCAGTCCCCTCTAAGCCCAACAGACACGCACTCCACCTAACGCTACCCTCCAGCTCTGTCAGATGAACCAGCACAACCACCTCCAGCTCCAGAAAGGGAGGCTTCACCCTGTTAAGGTAACTTGCTGGCCTCTAGGCTCGGGGCCTGGCTGTTCATCTTCTCTCTCGTCATGCGCCTGCCCGTTTCAAAGGGCTACCCAGCTGTCTGAGAGCCTGACAGCCCAGCAGGCCAGGGATGTACTTCCAAGTTGGGGAAGGGAAAAAAGTAGGAAAAAGCAATTGGAAAACCAGAGGTGGTAGAAAAGAAATTATCCAATCCCAGAGTAAAAACAGAGTAAGGAACAGAAACTATGGGCTTCAAGAAGCAACAGCCTTACAAAACAGAGAGAGAGTGCTTCTGGAGAGTTAGGCAGTGTAAGGAAAAGGTTAGGAACTACCCATGCCTAGCAGAAAATAAGCAGCAGCAGACAGTGGCCATGTTCAACAAGAGGCACAGGCTGTGGGCATCTAAGTCCTCTCCTGTAGAATACCTACCCAGCACATTACTTTTGTGGCTAAAGCTTTCCAAGCTGTTTAGCTATGTTTAGAATTTAATGCTGCTAAGCTTACTGTGCACCTCCATATCTCACGTTACTTTGACATTGGTCTAGACAAATGCCTTGTCACACACCTATGCCTACCTCTGATACACATCCGCTACCACTGACCCTCCCTGCTTCCGTCACGCGTGTCCCATCCAGTGCCAAAAGGTGGGAAGGAAACGCAGTTACAACGCCTGGAGACCGCCGGCTGCCCACCTCGCTACAGCCAACTGCCCAGCGCAGCAATGCTGCCACTGCAAGGTTTGTTACAAGACACAGCTCAGCACTTTTTTCTTTAAGTAACTGCATGTATGACCTACTTATGCTACAGAAGGCAGATGTACACTGGTAATATTTATTCCCCCTTCTATAGAGGGAGAAGTTTGCAAAATACCCTTCAACTGACATGAAGTCCAAACTTTCTCCGATGGTCTCCAACAGCAGGACATAATCGGTACATTCTTTACCTTTGTATGCAATTATGGATAAGAAGCATTAAGCAAGAAATTTGAAGACGATTCCAGTCTCACTCAGATTCCTGAGCAATAGAAAAATGTCAATCAGCAGGTTAAAAGGAATGTATGCACGATATAATCATGGCAAAAACAAACAGCAGGATAAAATAAAAAAAATTAAGCGCTCGATAGTTTTAATGATGCTTGGATAGACTATTCAAAGGACAAGCACAATCAATTAAAAAGTCTCAATTAAAGCAATCAAGCACAATCCTTTAATCAACATCCATATTTACCAATATCAACATCCCCTTTCACTTCGCTGTAAACTGCCTCCAAAACTACCCTCAATATCCCAGAAGCCAACTGCACAGTCCATACAAAACTGTAATTTTTAGGCAGACCTATTATTTTCTGTGCCTGACAAACAGACTGACAAATTAAGAAGCACAAATCCAGACACATGAATGAAGTCTAGTGGGCAGTAATACAGGATTTTATACAGCAGTTTCCCCTTTCATTTGTAACCTTCTATTTTTTATGTATTACACCTATAAATTTAGACCAAGATGTGAATATACTCCCCCACAACATAGTGACAGGACACCAGAAATCTCAGTCCAAATTTGAACCATAATACCTAATGAGGCAGGAAACCACGTCTGCACGATTTCAGAGCCGTAAGGCCCCCCTTCCCCAAAATTGCTGAAAGCCCCCTCCAGATATTCCATGTTGTAGCCTGATTCTTGGTCACAGCTCAAGAATCTTTTGCCTTTTTCATGACCCAACAACTAGTCCTAACCAAAACAACTTCACCAGACAAAACCCAGATCTGCAAACTTCTACAGCCTACCACGTCAGCCCTTTGACCACTACCAGCTGGCAGCAATGCCCAGTTCAGTCTGGGACAACTGGGAAGTTTCCTGATAGATCCCTGCTAACGTACAACCGTCACACGAGGGAAACCGGCCGGCATTTCCACCCTCTTCTCCAGACTTGGATGGAGCAGTCTCGCCCCGGGTGAGATTAAGCTAACAAATGCTCTCGCTGGCGCTCAGGCCCCGCAGCATCGTTACCCAGAGTTCGGGTCAGACAAACGAGGCGGGTAAAGGCCAGGGCAGAGCAGCAGCCACTCACCTGGGGAAAGACTCTCCCCCTGTCCTCAGCCCAGCTAAACCTGCTCCCGAACACCAAGCAGCAGCTGTAGTTTGACACAAATCACAGTTTTGACAGAGACCCGGGGGAATTATCCATTCTTCAGCACTTCCCTAAGACAGAGAACAAAAATTTCTTGGTACAGGACATCACTGTCCTAACAAACATGAACACTACCGTGTAAGCCACACCCTGCTGATCATCATAAAATTACACCTGCAGCAAGAGGAGACCAATCACATGAAATTTAGTAAAATCAAAAGCATAAACTAAGAATGCACACAGAATCCACAGCCAGGACTACCACCCTGCCCCTTTTGTTTTGATTTTTTTGTACTCTGATTCGGAATCAATTACAGCAATCTGTGTATTAAAAAGGATTCCCCCACCCCCCCCGCCTCTAACTAAAGATTTAAAGGTTTCAGAGCCAAGGTGGCAGCACGTTATTATTGTCAATAACTACCTACTACTCTGGAGGAGAAAAATACTTCAATGAAAATCAAGCAGGAACCAAGCGCAACGCTAACTTGTACTGAAGTACGAGGAATAAATAGTGGTGTACCCAAAAAAGCCAGTACCTCCAAGCCAGTAAGAACGCAGAGCACAATACCAGACATCAGATTCGTTGACGATAAACACTTTAAGATGCTTCAAATGTCACATCCTGTCTAAACACTGTAATACTCTAATCTCCTGAGACAAAACGTAACAGTATGATGACTGACTAAACCAATCACAGTTCACAAATGCATACGAGCAACTGATTCTTGAATTTGCTTTATTTTTCTCTGCATAAGGAACCCTGCACAGGCAATTCAAATTAAAACAAAATAAATATGTGAATATTCATGTAAAACTGTCCTTGCTAATGAACAATTATACACAATGTACAACTCTTCATGTTCAGTGAGAGGGCTTACAAATGTACTATTCCCAACAAAAATGCACCAAAATGTCTCCATGCAAACTTATCAAAAGTGACCAAAAAAAGGAGGAAAAAAAACTTACCAATCATACTTTTTTGTTTTCTTTTCTTTTTTACAATCACAAAAAAATAAAAACATCTAATTTTTTGTTACATTTAGAGTAACTAAAATGTGGCCACTGTCTATCAACATCTCTTTTTATGCTTCTAAAACATCTATGGTTACTGTAAAATTTTGTCAACAATGAACTGGACTTAGGGCACTATTTGTAGTAAAAGGAAGATGATTTCGTTCACAGAATGTTAATAATCTGTGTCTGAGCCCTCTGCATTGTCCACATTCCGTGAGAGCATGTAATTGTCCATATCTATAGACCTGCAATTATTGATTGCATAGCGCAAACGCTCTGCCATGATTAGTTGACTGGAGTAAGGTGGGAGCCTCAGTTGAAAGAAACAAGTCTGTGAGGTAGGCAAGCTGTCGTAAGGCTGTGGAAATGGATAAAAGGCAGGACACTGTTAAGCTGTGAATGAAGCAAAAAATGCAACATATCCGTATTTCACTGCTCCCTCCCTTCCTTGCCTCCATCATTCAGCATTTTTATATTCTGTCTCAAAATTCCTTTTAAGCATCAGACTAGCCTCCCTTGTTTACACCCTTAAGCATGCACAGAACTACTGCTGTATCACCTGCTCTGTAAAGAATTCAACCCCCTAACGAAATTCAAATCAACCTGAAAAGCTGATTGCACTACTATTTAGCAGCCCACTGGAAGATAGCACGCTATATTCAAATTACATACCATAGCGTGCCTTAACACGCGGCAATTTGAGACACCTAACCAAAGAGGACAGGCAGACCACTGCTATCATAGATTTGTGGTTTTGATTCACATAGTTCACAGAGAATGTGCTTTCACTGCACAAAACCCAGAAGTGCTGCCAAATGAATGCATCCGGTACGTACAGTAACACACTGTAAACTCGTTACTGTGGTTTTAAGACGTTAGAGTTCACTAGTGGTTACATGTTGCCACTGACACAGATCTAAAACTTAAAAAGAGTGAAAATTATCAAATGAAAAAAGGGGCTGGAACAGGAAATGACTGTGGACAAGCTGCAATACAAGAAGGTTTGTTTCTTGTGCAAGAACTTGTCTTGACCTCCAATAGTATAACTGCAGTAAATGCACCCAATGAATTCAGCTGCAATCCATGCAGTGCGCGTACTGGTGCACAATCAAAATGTTTGGGTTTAGTAGCTCAGAGCATATCCCATCCCATCCCATCCTTTCCCTGTAAACTTACAATTATCGAAACCTGTCTCCTATTGCCAAAGGACAGATTATACTAAGACAGGAATAAATAAACAAGAAACACACAACAAAACCCCAAAACAGCCTCTTACCCTATCAACCTTCATTATTTGGAATCGCTGAGAGATATCAGCTGTGTTGGCTGGCAGTCGAGATCTTCCTGACACAAACCTCATGAAAAGGACTCTCTCCTCATTTGAAAATTCTTCCAGGGTATGCCAGAACCACTGCACTAACTGGTGCTGCTCATCCACTTCTCTGTATCGCACGACCTTCTTCAGAACTTCCACTGATATCTCTGGCATCCCACAGACCATTTGCTCCAACTGCTTGGCAGTCAGAAGAGACAGCAAAGGAACTGGAACAATCCAAGACATTCCTTCTCTTACGGCAGCCACCTATGGCCCAAAAAAGAGGAGACATTTAAAGTGCCGTTGTCTCACCTCTGCCACTTACTGTGCCATGCAAATGCAAGAGTTAACACCACCTGAGAAACTGGGTAAAGAGAGAGAACCACCAAACATCTGCCAAATACAGCCTCCCACATACGCACTCCCACAAGGGCTGTATCCTCTCTCCAAATCCTGGAGAATACTACAGGTATTTTTAATTGCGATTGCACATTAAAGTTTTGATACAAACCGGAAGAACTTAAAAAGGTACAAGTCAGCAGCACAAATGATGATGGCTGAACCAAAAGCCTGTGTATATACCATACGCCTGAGCTGGAACAAAGTCATATTTTAAGAAGTCCAAACTTGTTCTAGTTCGGATTTGGTACCTCTGCCGAGAAAGTTACTTTTCTAACGCAGACACCATCATGCATACTTCCATCTCTTGAGAAAAAGGCAAAGAATTTTCCTAGCCTGTAATTAGTATACTACTTTCACAAGCTTCACTACACAAATGAAAAAATACAAAAAAGTATGCAAATAGGTAATTAATGCTTCTCAAAACATATAATGCAATATTTGTAGTTTCTGTGCTAAAGCAGAAGAGAAATAGTTCTAAGTTAAACACATGTTCACTTTAGCTAGTCTCCACGTTGCTACCACATCTCGTTACAGTGCGCAGCATGCACAACTGCAGGTTCTTTCCTGACGTGGGGCTGACAGTTGAGTAAGGCTACTCTCTAACGAAAGACAAGTTCTGATTTCTAATGCTCTTCTGTCAACTGAGCAATTACTAAGAAAAATAGGACTAATTTACAATAAAACCCCAAAACAGTTTGGGGGAGAATGCCACAGGATCCAGGTGAGATGCAGAAAGCCAAGCTTTTCTTATTCTCTACTAAACTGTAATGGAAACTTGCATAAACCAAAGCCACTGTTCACATTAACAATGGGGACAGGGTCGCATCGAGACTCATACCTGACGGTCCATTTCGTGGAGTCTGTACTCAATCGCCCTCTCCACATATTCTTTCCTGTTTGAAAAGGTCAGCGGGATGCTGTTCCCTCCAGGGATTATGGGAACCATTTTTCCATCGGCACTTTGGCCAACAAAAGAATCTAAAGGAATCATCTGTTAAGCAAAACAGGAAAAGTATGTTCAGCGTAAGTCACTCTAGTGATCCGAGTTTAATAGTTTCCTATTAGTCACCTACAACTACAATAAGATCATAAACTATTCCAAAGACATACGAAGTGCTTGTTATCCCAGTAATGGAGTCACTGAATTATATAAATACCAAAGTTAAGGTCAATCTGATAAAGTAACCACTTTCAGAATAAACCTAAAAGCTCCAACTTTCACATCTTACCTCATGGAAATTTTCTTCGGTAATCCCACTGTCTTCAATGTGAAGAATGCTGTTGAGGGTCTGCACATAGAGCAGATCTACCTCCTCCAAATCCTCCAAGATGAGTGGGATACAACAAAGTTGCTTCCAGACCATTGGAGCCAAATGAAGATCTAATGGCTTTTTTGTACGAATAGCTACCCCCATGAGAATGCCCAAGAACTTAAATTGCATCAGATGTTCATCTAAACATGCTGAAGGGTTAAAGAGAAACCTGAAAGAACAAAGAATATCAGTGAAAATATGCTAAAGTAAAAGCCAAAGCATTTCTCAGCACAGCACAGTAGCTGTCAACACCATGAGCAGCAAGGGGTGTCCGGATCAGAAGACTGTTGCTATCTTTAGCTGCTACAATAACGGAGGCCGAGATAGGCAGAACTAATCCTGACCACAGCGCCCAGCATTCTTGATGTTACTCTGAATTCTGCCATCAGCCGTCTAGGAAGCTCATGTTAAAGCCATGCCCTCTCCCCCACAATACAGTAACATCACAACCTGAAGCAAAAATACACTACAGACAATCATGAAGTCTCACCCCTTGGTATAAAAACCAGTTAACAGAAGATTTTAATTTTCACCCACTAACATCTGCAATAAAAGCCAACTCTGGACAACGTACCTGTCCCTATTGTAGCCTACTTCAGCTGTAGCATTTGGGGAAGGAATAAGCAGGTCTACTATTCCAGTTTCCAGTTCCTTCAAAATCAACAACAAAACAGCTGCCTTAGACATAGGGATAACAAACCTACTATGGAAATATTATGACGTTATAGCATTACAAGTCAGAACATTCCATTATAGTGATGACTGCTTTTTACAAATTAATGTGAAACATGTAAGAGAAAGTAAACGTGGTAGGGATGATCTTTAGTAATAAATACACGTTTATTTCAAGACCTGCCCATATGTCAGACTACAATGGTTATTTTTACTGCGACTGCTCTGCGATACGTTCCCGGCACCTTTTTCTGAAATAACCAGCAGCCATAAGCTATACACCCTACTGCTACAGCTTTTTCAAGAACGAAAAACTGAAGCAATTTTTCAATGAGTTCGGTTCCAAACCCTCACCACATCTCATATTTAACACAAACTGTCTGGGGAAGAACCCAGACTATGCCTCAAGCCCTTACCTGAATCAACCTTACTTTAGTCTTACAGGCTTCAGAAATTCCATTAATAAGCTGAGTTCTTGAGTTTCTTTCAGCCTGTATCCTACCTCTAACTCTAGTTCCAGCTCCAGCACCACCCATAGCTGTTGCCGCGTCCCAGACTCAGCCGATACACTAACTACCCTCACCAATCCTCACTCTTCGGGTTTTGAGGCTCCTGGAAGATTCAGGAACCACCAGCTTCTCCAGCCAGCATTGTCTTGACTCCTTCTCCTTGCTACAACCACAGTTGTGTCACAGGGCTGAACCATGCCTGGAAAACTACAGGCAGTACACACTGGCACTGACCAGCTTTATCCCAGCCCTGGTAGTCTGCAGCCTTCCAGGTGACTCTGGAAAGGCAGCTATGCTGTCAATAGCAATAAAATCCTGGTTACAGACAGGCAGAAACATGCACCTCCTCCTACTGATCTCCTTTCCAGCACTGAACCCGAGAGGTGACACCTATGAGAAACGCTGCCTGAGGTGTTTCTGCCCTGAATGCATGGTATGTACTGCAATGATGGAATATAGCACAACTTCTCTGCTGGCAGCTACTGGCTGGACAATGGGCAGCTGCAAACTGCTCCCAGAACGTGTAGGGGCCATCTCAGAATTCCCAGGGGCCTACTGTAATACCAGTCACAGCGTGGCCTTAGAGCATCCCCTTGCCACAGTCTAGGGAAGATGTCTTTACCCTCAGAGACATTCCTGAGTAGGCAGCGCTCGCGCTGTGGCTCAGGACTGAAGAACAAGTATTTGTTAGGCTGCAAAAAGGAAATGTGAAAAATACTAGAAGCCACCAGAGAGAACAAAAACTCTGCTCAGGCATTTTACACCAACAGACTTTTCATACCTGACACATTTCTGTAATCGTGTCATCAAACACTCCGCCTGCATCATCAGCTCCTTCTCCAACCAGTTTCACTTTCCAGGCACGGGAAGGCAGGCGAAGGTCTGATGCATTCAGTTTTACCACTTGTCTTGCTATCTGTACAAAAATGGGCTTGCATTTCCGACCTCTTTCAGAGAAGAAAAAAGAAAAAAAGAAGACACAGCCACACAATGTAACTCAGAAGCACATGAAGGCTACTGAAGGCACCTGATTAACAACGTTGTACAGAGAGCGCTCAGTATGCCCACAGTTATGGAAAATGTATGAATCCCAGTATTTGTCTGAAGTCTCATGCAACGCCTGTGAAAACAACACTGACCTGGTTGATATCCTTTTCACAGTAATCTGTGGCCCATAGTTCTTCCCCTGAACCATCGTTTTTCCGATAGAGCGTACCATGGGGAGCGTGTACACTCGTGGTGCGAGCAAGGGCCTTAGCTGTCCTTGAACTATTCCCCACGTTCCAGCATTGTAATGAGATGTACTGTTCTGCAACAAAGCCATATGAGAATACACATATTAATAAAGGATATTAATTTCATTCTTTACAGAATAAAACCCTTCGTAATAATGACTAGCACTTCAATGTTTCAGGAAACAGGTTATCCTTTTTTGGTTTTAGCCTTGAGGGTAGCAAGCTTTTGGAAACTGAAACACTGACATGTCAATGTCAGCATAAGCAAAAATACAGAATGGTACTTTGACAAAGTTTGGTTTTATCCAGATTTATGGTTTGGTTTTTTTTTTAATTTATTAGAAAAAACCTATAGAATCCATTACTAAGATCCACCTTGATCTGGTCAGAAACTCTCTAGTGATATGGCTAAGCTGTTTTTTTCAAATGGAATTTTACCTGGTTATTGGGACTGAGGTTGAGCAATCTCCACGAAGAGTACATGAGGTCAGAAAAATGGTACAGCAGTCTGAGCCTTGCTCTTACGGTGTGAATGCTCACTTCCTTCAGCGCCCCATACTGTGGTGGAATGGCATCAGGCAAACCAAGCTGTAAAGGCACCGAAACACCTACCACAGAAAAAGAAAAAAGGCATCATTTCATAAAGGGTAGCTGCACTGGTTTGGCTGGGATGGAGTTGATTTTCTTTGCAGAAGCTTATGCAGTGCTTAGCTGCCTACCGGAGTTAAACCACGACAGCAGCAAAATTCAGAGTCTAAGACCATTTGAAAACCTGCGTGGATATAGAACAAAACAAATTTTGTCCCAAATACTCAGAAGTTCTTCTTGCGCTCATCCCCCAGGAAACAGAAAGACCTCACCAAATGCCCATACAAACAATCTCCACTCCTCACCTGGGGCTCTCGGCGGAACGGGCGGAGCAGTCCAGGCAGCACTGTGGCAACGCCCTGCTGAGATCTGTCGGACATTCTTTCCCTGCAGCACCGTTACCAGGGTTGGTTCTCTGACGTGGTTGGTGTGGCCCAGTCCAAGCTGACAATTGACAACAGATGTAAAAGGGACAAAGAAGAATCAACAACTGTGATGATACTTGTAAAACACCCTGAGCAAAAATTCAGAGTAAATGGTAAAAAATGCTATTAATTTACAGCTTATACTGGGATAAAAAAAATATTTATCGTATGGATCTTTAATTATTTATTAGCATTTACATTTTATTTTCAATAGAATATTGCATCCATACTCAATGGGAGGAGCAGATCTAGGTGTCAAAAAGAACTTAAAACAGCTAGAGATTCTTTGCAAGCTCTTTTGCCAACTGAGGAATTTATCTATGCTGCTAAGGCATAGTCAACACAGCTCATGTGTCTCTTTTGTGCCATTTAAATATCATAAATTCCAACAACAGTTTGTGAAAACATAATTTGTGTAAAGAGAAAGTTTACGGAAGCTGTTCTGACTTCTTACTGATAGTTTCATATCACACTATACTCTAATTTCATACTCTAAAAGTGAAAATTTCATATTGTAAGAGTATATTCTTTTTCACCACATCATATAACACCATTTTTTTGCACTGCAAGGAAAATCACATAAAACAGGCTGTCAGAATGAAGTTTCTCTGAATTTTTTACCCTAACAGTTTTTCATCTCCCAGAAACACCAAGTAAGCACCCTATAAAAAAAACCAAAAAACCAAAGAGGTTCCTCTCAGAAATTATTCCAAAGAACTTGCTCAACAGCCCTTCTCAGAAACTCAGTCCTGAAATACCAGAGGAGAAACTTTGCCCCAAATTCCTGAAACACCACCAGCCAAACAAGAGGCTCCTTCTTACACCCGCAGCAGGCACAACTGTCAAAAGCTGAAGTCCTTTCAAAAATTTCAGTTATACCTGGAGTGAGGGAGGAAAATGGACTTTTAAGGGCAGGGATGAAATTGGAGTCCCAGAGAAAAGACAGAATTTATTATTTACTAGTATTTTTTCCTGACTTAAAAAAAACTACTCTCTAAAAAAATTACTGTGTATTTTCTGTATCACAAGTATCTAAAGAGCTCTCAAATCTGATTGACACCAACCATAAATGTTATGATATTGAAAAAACTGATGACAGTTCAAGAATTAGGTAAAAAATTGTAACTTTTTAAAAAAACTTTGATTAGAATAATTTGGGTAGAACGTTTTCAGTGCTCTCCCAAACCACTACCATGTCAGAGCATAGGAAATGACAAAGAAAAGAATGGAAATGCCCAAAAGGTTATTATGGTGGAGGGGAGGAGGAGAAGAAAAATAAAAGCTTTCTTTTCCACCAAAATCAAGATATTCCAGCCACATCTGTAAAGTACAATCACAGACTCCTCAAGGCTCGAACCAAGCAGAGGACAGCGCGTACCTGCCCTTCGGAGTTGCTGCCCCAGGCGTACACATCCCCCGCAGACGACAAAGCTAGCGTGTGCTCCGCTCCCACGGCTATGTCCTCAATGAAGATTCCTGACAGCACTGGGACTTGCTGCGGTCTGTTGTGATTTCGAGCTCGACCTTCTGGCAAACCGATCAGACGATCTAAAATTACAAGCACATCTCTATTTATGTGAAGAGCACTAGAAAGTTAATTTCACTTACAGGCAGAAGTCAGGGAGGGAATAAAAGCAATTCTACAACTCTTGGAACTGGGACACAAGTGCAATGGTTAGAGAGAAACCTCACATACGTTTGCTACAGAACAGTGCTTCCTGCAGTGCTCATTAATGTGGCTAAAGCTGCTGTTTTCAGTTTCAGTCGGAAACAAGATCAAATTCTATTAAAACAAGACTTGCAGATCTCATTGCACGGTTTTAGAATACACATGAATTAACTGACTTGAGCAGTTTTTATTTATTTTAAATTGTTTTTAATTCAGTGCACTTGGATATTCTCCTGTCCAGATTTTTAAACGATGTGTGTAGGCATATGCTTTACTGGACAAAGTAAACTTTTAGCAACCCAGTGTTTCCAGGTATGTGAAATTCAATGAAGTTTTAGGAAAACACTCCTCAAAAAGTGAATTAGTAAACTGAAAGGCTGCCCTGAGGTCACACTAGATACAGCTGCAAATCTGGATTTTAGGCCTATGTGAAAATCGCATTGTTGAAGTTCCAAAATTCAGATTAGGTCAGCACAAATCTAAAAAGTAGCATTAGGTCAGTCTTACAAATGTCTTAATACTCTGCCTTTTCACTTGCAATACCCCCAAACCTCTAGATGGGAAGGGCCAAGTGCCAGACTGCCCTACCTTGTCCGAAAGTATACACGTGGCCATCTTTTGTCAGTGCAACAGAGAACTGGGTTCCACAGGCAACTTTCTTTATTCCAATTCCACAAAGAATATCCACTTTCTAAGGGGTAAGCGAAAGGAAAAACAGAGATGGTATTATGAGAATACAAACAGAAAGCAAACATGAATTTGATCTCTAACTCCTGCTTCCAAAAAGAACTTTTATACTTCCCACTGTGCAATGCATACATTGTAGGATAACTCCAGTTAATGCTTGTAAATTAGTACAGGAAACGGTTCTTCTATGGAACTAACACCTTATTCTATGTACAATGATTCAAAATACCTTTTATTTACTAGGAGTGAGTGGGGACTGGCATGGGAGGAAGCAGACGTGTGTAAACAAGCTCCCCCCCCCCAAATTCCAAAATAAGCAAGCTCTCTTATTTAAGCTAATCCTAAGATTTTCGCTACTTGCACTGCCACTGAGATCAGGTCACTATTATTTACGTGAAATCCTTTAAAGCCTCAGGCTCAGCATAACATATCATCAGAATTATTTATGCTAGATTTTATTAGAACAGTATAGTGGATAGAATGAATAATTTATCTTCTACGAATTACACTCTGAACACTGTGTAACACGTTTAACAACACTGATAATTTATGCAAAGAACGATTTCTCTATGAATTCTGACCTGCGGCGAGGATTTTGCAGTGGAATTTCCCAAACCAAGTTTACCGTAATCTCCATCTCCAAACGCCCACACCATTGAGCCATCAGCCGACACGGCCACAGTATGATTGAGTCCACAGGCCACCTGGTTGAGAGGAATCTGTTGTTACCACAGATTTCGCTAACTCACTGCTAATTCCAACACCCCAACTACCTTTAAGAAAACTAAAATCGTGTTTTAAAAAATAAGTATTCTTTTAAAAATAATTAAAATCTCCATTGCTTATTAGAGTGCTTTAAAGACATTTAGAACCACAGTAGTACTTTTTAGGTATTTGCTTCCTCTCAGCTCCTAGAACCAAAGGACAGTATTATGCCACACATGCTCGTTGTTTAAGAATACAAAATAGCTCATGAATTCATGCTTAAAACCACCTCAATCTTGAAATGTTCAACTGTTAAAAAATATGGGCAGTTTTGCAGAAAGAGAATTAAAAGAGGCAGGAAAGTAATTATTTAAAAAGATTATGCATAGTCAAGTTCTGCCACCATAATCAAAATAAAAGCCAAGGTGGGAAAAAAAAACCCAGAACACTTAAGTATGTTGAAAACATCATCTTTACACAAAGACACATTGCTAGTGTTGAATCAACCATGCCTGTCCAATCTGGTAACCCTCCAGCGCCGTCACTCTTTCTGGAAGTTTCTTATTGGAAGTATTTCCAAGTCCTAAACGGCCATAATCACCATTTCCAAACGTAAAAAGTTTCCCATCTGCTGTCACCACAGCTGAGTGCTTGAAGCCACACGACATCTGGAAGCAAAATAAACATACATTTTAAATTTGGGGGGGAGAATTATATTCGCTATTACATGTAAATATGTAATACCTTCTCCTCCCCTAAACTATATTCACTTTATAAAGAGCTAAAACACAGGTATTTCGGTATTAATGGTTTCTCCAACAACTCCTCTCTTCTTCCGCTCAACGGTAACACTGAGGAGGAGGACAGGCAGGTATTTGTGTGAAGCAAGGCTTTCAGGTGTTTATTTTTTTATTTTTACCAACTACTGTTTTCTGCACACTGATTGCTGTTCTTGTACGAATGTTTTATACTTTTATAAAGAAATCTCCAGTCAAAGCTGAATATGGTTTTGTGCATTGTTCTAATACACAGTGAGTACTTGGGAGGTGGTCTCGGTGACGAGTTTTGTAGGTCAAAGACACCTGACAAGCACCAAGGGAAACTTCTGAATCATGTCTGAATTTCAACAATCTTTTGATCATCCCTCTACTCCACGCTTTTTATAATTTTCAGTCTTCTCCAGTATCAACTGTCAGTTAACATTAGGCATCAACAATGAGCTCTGTCATATTAACACTCTTCTACTGGAAATTACCAACTCGGTTCACAATGCTCAGAAGTAAAAAGTTGCCTCTTTTCATTTAGTATACGACTTCAAACTGCCAAGACCGACAATGGTTCTGGAACATTCCTAGCACCAGGTTACCACAGTTCACAGGAGACACAAAGGATTTTGGAACCTGCACCACTTCTTCTCCTTGCAGCGCCTCGATTTGCCTAGGCCTGCGCTGTCTGTCGCTGTTCCCATGGCCCAGTTTGCCATAATCGCCATCTCCCCAGCTAAAGACTTCCCCGCTTTCTGTTAAAGCCATGGAATGTCCATCAGACCCACACGAAGTCACCAGCTGTGTTACAACAAAGCCTGTTCAAGCAAAGTGAGAAACCAGAGTTCAGAATAAATTGTAATAAACTCTTAACATACATTTATCCAAGTGCCCTTAGTGGCAGCCAATCACATCTGCGGAAAGGAACTGACCACAGCAACAGTTCTCTTGTTCTAGCAATTTATTTACTTTTATTTTGAACAAAACTTTCACCTTATCATGTACAACCTATGCTTTTGGCCTGCCGTTAGTTTTGGAAATGAAAAGTTCCTATCTTGAGCAAACGTTTTTCCTGAAGCCTTATTAAAATCAGGGAATTCTAACATATTACTACTCAATCTTCAGAAGAAATAAACGTCTAGTTTATGTTCAATTTTTTAATTAAAGACTACAATATTTTAATGCGTAAATCTGCAAAACCAGCATCAAGACAAATAATTCTGTTCACTGCCTAAATGCTTATTTGTGCTTTATCAACCGACTTGTTTCAAACCCAGCAGTTGTACCTTGCAGTGCTGAAATGACTGTTAACACATGCAGATCGTCAGAATTTCCTTGTCCCAGTCGCCCATAGCTCCCTTCTCCACAGGCCAAAACTGTGCCATTAGCTTGAATGACAAAAGTACAATTCTGACCACAAACAACCTAGTTTAGAAAGACACAAAGGAGTTGTAATGATTTCTGTGTTAGACGCAGCAACGCTGTAACACTGGCATCACAATGTACAAGCTTCCTCTTAATTTTTTTTTCTTTGTGATCCTATCAAGACAACAGAGACCTGTCACACTGCAAGTACCCGTGTGACAACCTGATGAAAGTAAGACTTCACTCGCCCCATATTTAATGGAGTTTTGTTACCCCATCACACCATAACAAAAATTGCTTCACTGAAACTTGCTACCCCTGTTGGCAAACCTTGCAGCGAGCGAAATCACAACATACTCCCACCTGTGATTTTGTTCTGACCATCCCACACTGAATGTCAGTGTTGTTTCAGAAAGCAAAACTGGCACGTGCATTATGTTAAAGCTGTGCAGGTATTTTTGAATCATGCTCCTATCAAACAATTCTGTTGTGTCAGATTTCCATGGCTTCTTGGTTTGAATTTGTCAAATAATTACAGACTTCCTCTTTGGTGAAACCACATGTTTTGGGGGTACTTCATAGTGAATTCAAACAACAAATTGAAAAGACATTTAGAGAGGCATTTTGACAAAGTGTCCAAACAACCCATGCAAACCATTAAAAACACGAGCACACAACTGTTTTTAAACGATCACCTGCTGAGCCTGAGAGAATGAAGATGCTGCTATTGGTATCATGATGTTTCTACCAGCTTCCGCTAACTGTCCGTGCCTTCCTGCGCCCCACAGGTACACATCACATTTGCCTCCCAAGTGCCAATCCTATGGAACAGCAGGAAAGAATGCTTTAGAACAAGAGCACTTTCCATAGCTTATAATCTTTAAAAAAATTGAAAAAACAACAGAAAAATCCCATCAATTTTACTCACCTCTGGCCTTGATGTTGCCCAAGACATGATCTGTTCATCCATACCATTGATCCACTTACTGTTATCCTACACAACCAAAGCCACAGTTACTTGGTTCAAGAGTGCACGTTATTTTGCTGTTATGCAGTAACATTTTCCATTCTAACCAAGAACATTGACATTCAAACTATTCTGAACGGTACAGCAGTAAGAATGAACGTGTGCAGACTCAAACACTATTTTCGTCCATAGGCAAAGTTTACTTCCTCACTACACCTGCCTAGCAATGACACTGTTACCTGTGACTTGCAATCAAAATAAAAAAAGAAAACCAAAATTCAAGATGAAGTAATCTTTTCATATTTACTAATGCTTAGGGCTTTTTAAAGTTTTAATTGAAAACACTGGCTTGAAATGTTCTAAGCTTGCTGATAAAAAAAATTCTTAATCCAAAATTTCTATTTTGGTTTACATATCATGACAAGTCATAAAGACAACTGACACTACAAAAATCCTTCGGTGTACAAACGTGCCAACACGTTACTTCAAAAACAGTATTGTAAAGCTCTACATTTCTTGCTTCTATCACACAGAAAAATTACTGTCACAGTTTCTAGGTTGGTTTTTGGTTTGTTTTTTAACATGCAACTGACTTGCACTCCTGACTACAGCACAGGAACAATCTTGACAGCATATTCTAACCAGATAATTAAAAAATAAACTTACACTTATCACTGGTGCTTACGTTAATGAATATGCATCTTGACAGTTCAGAGATGTTAACTGCATCATACCACATGCTCAATAACAACACGCTGCGCTACTGAGACACTATAGCACATTTTACCATTAGGAAAGTAAGCTCATCCTCTGGAACAGGCTCCAGGTCTGGAACAGTAAAGGATTCTGGAAACTGCGCTCCCTTGGCCAGGGCTTCAGCAGCTTTTATGGTAGTAGAGAAACACTCCAGCCAGGCCCACTCCGTGGGATTCCAGGCTGAGGGATCAGGGAGGCAGTTCTGGTGATGAGGCGGCACCGGGGGATTGCACAAGAGCTGGTCTAGGTGAAGGCCCACAGCGAGTGATGCCAAGCACTGCATGTAAGGACTGTGAACGAGCTGGTCTCCACAAACAACGTGGGGCTAAAGGCGAGAGGAGTGGGAGAGAGAAATCAAACATGCAAAGTTAATCAACTCAGCAACAGGAGTCCTTCACAGCTGGTCCTGTAGAAAAATTTTTTCCTCCACGTTTAATCAAAGTTTTTCTAATATTCTAAATATTCTCAACTTAGGAGACTACTAGCTTTGAGAACAGTGAAAGATGTCTGCAAGCAGGATGCAGTAAAGTCTTCTGGGTTCTCTGCGGTGAAAGACTGCAACCAGCTGAGATTCAAACAGTGACCTCATGTCAAACATGAATTTTGTATGTTTGCATTAGCTCTTCTTACCTTCTCGTAAGCATACTGTTCCTGCAGCATTATTGGCAAACGTTCCAAGAAAGCTCGCATGCAAGGAGCCATGTTTAAACCCAGAACTCCTTGCTGTTTCAGCGCAGTCCTACACGTTGCAAGGACGTGATTGGAAGATATCCACTCTGATGTGCAGTTCACCACCAACACATCCTGTCCAACAGCAGTCACAAGACATTAGAAATTAAAAAATCACAAAGCAGGATTATCCCGCCCCATTGATTTATCACGAATTATCTTCATTTCCACAGGGGCCAGAAAGCACACAACCTTGAACTTTTTTGTCTCTGCTGGTGAACAATCTGCTGACAAACGCTAGGGAGTAGCCATCTCCATTTGCCACTTCCTCACATTCCTGTGGCAACACTACAAATCTCACTCCAGGGAAGAACACAAACATGGCAGGAAGCAGAGGGTTGGACTAGATGACCCACAGAGGTCCCTTCCAACCCCCACCATTCTGTGATTCTGTGATTCATTGCAGTGAGTGCTGTAACCTCAGTTCAGTATTTGGTTTAGGTGCAACCTCAGTTTTGGATTTGCCTTGTAATATGACCTTCAGTATTAGGTCTGAGTTCAGAAAAGACTTTCAAAGAATCCCAAAATACTTAGAACCACATGCAGCGTGACCAGGAGTTATAAGTTGTGTTGTACTTATCTCCATTCACAAAAAATAACATCTTTGGGAATAATTAACTGTTCTGAAACTTCTGTTCAGATGCCAGCAGCTCCTGACACAGCAAACACTGAAGGAAATACTGCTGCCTCTTCAAAATTTCTGAGGTCGAGGCTGCTTTAGATTAAGTTAGATCACTGCACTATCTTATTTGCTGGGGGAAATGAAACATGTCTTCATGCTGCACTTCAAAAAAAAAATTTTAAAAACCCCCTGTCTTCTGCCTATTTTCATTGCCCGGTTACAGCTTCTGCCACTAAACAGACAAGGTGATGTAACTGGTGTGCAGCATCCTTTATAACCACCGGCTCAGAAGTATCCCACCTGCCCCTCCCAGTTAAACATGGGATACTATTAGAAAGCAGTCTTTTTTAGGGTCAGGTGATAGTTGAAAGCCAGAGCAATGTGTCTTGAAAATATATCAGTTAGACAGAAATTTCTATCTGCACATTTCTGAAAAAAAAGAAAGAAGAGGAGAGGAGGAGAGAGGAGGAGAGAGAAGATAAAGACAGACAAATGGCATTTTATTTTAGTAAAAAATTTGAAAGCACACTAACACATAGTGTCACCTTTGATCTGTTAGAGCAAGTAGCTACTCCAACTTCAGGTATCCATACCGCAGTCTGAATAGCTCCAGAACCTATCACAACACTCTGTAACACCGAACCATCCTAAGGAAAGAAGTGTGTCGAGTCAGCGTGTATACACAGCTAATTTTCTGTGTAAATGCATTCAATCACATTCCTAAGGGATGATATTCTCCCAAGCTATTCAACAACTATTTAAAACCTGAAATGTTTATACTAAAAGTAAAAAATACGTAACCGTTTTACCATACTAAAGAGATAACATAACTAAGGATTTAGAAGTGTTTAATAATCCGCATTATCTGAATCTTGGAACAAAAGTTCTCAAAGTAAGACAGTATTGTGCTGAACCACAAAGAGAGAGTGGCTGGTTCTGCAAAGCCTAACTAACGCGACAAAGCCTACAGCATCAATCAATAGCAGAACCATGAAATAGAAAATACTTCAATGTGCGATTTCAATTTATATTTTATTCTTTGTAACTTTATACCATTATTTTATATACCATGATTCTCTAATGTTTCTAACATTCTGGGGCAGGGGAAGCAAGCTAGTCTGATGCCTTGGCCATTTTAGATACTCATACTAAAAAAAGTATCATGGTACATCAACGACGATCTTACCCGTAAAGACCAAATATTCATGAGACCACCAAGTCCACCAGATACTAATGCCAGTCCATCAGGGCTGAACGCAACAGTCCGAACAGGAGTAATGTGTCCTCTCAGCTGAAACACACACTTGACTTCTGCTGCTTTTCTGTATCCATCCTGCAAATCATTTCACAGTTATGGCACACTGTGAACTATTCACGGTAAACGGAATAGCGTTAACAGCTTCTGGATTCTGCAGTAAATACCGATCATCCATAAAGCTGAGGTAATTTCCACAAGTTACTAAGAAAGACCAACACTATGATCATATTTTATAAATATCTTTACCACTCTACCGTTTCTCCCCTTACAAAATGACATCAATATGAAAGACCACATTATAATTTATGTGGGTGAAATTAATTTCATGTAGAAACAACGTTAAACTCTTGCTAAATTTTAGTATAATTTTATCAACTTAAAAAAAAATGAAAACAGATCAAAATATAATCTTTATCCAAATAAAATTCATTTAAACCTGTGATTTTTAATTTTTGTTCTGAAAATGCCTACGCATCTACAAACGCAATGGAAACTTTTTTAACAAGTGTCTTCTGTCAGGAAAGGTTGAGATTTGAGTAAGTCGGTCACACTCTTCTCCTCCCTCAATTTTGGAACGAGCAGAGAGAATTGCTGAAACACCAAGTTTACCCCTTTTACCTTGGCACTTGTCTCTTGGTCCCACCAACCCTCTGAACACGTTGAACTGGGCTGCAGTGTCATTACTATGTCCTGGGGAACAGTCCAGACACACACTAAACCATTGTGGCATCCTCTAAGGGAAGGCAGGATAAATCAGAAAAACAAAGTAAAGGTATTAGCTAAAAAAACACCAGTAGTCTGGTATTAACTTAACATATCAATAGTCTCCACCACCTTCCTATGAAACTGTATTGTATCAATTAATCTGAAGTGGAGAGGCATGTTCCCAATGGATAAATGCATTTTTTCCATTCTCCCCACCCCACAGCTTTTCAATTTTTACGAACACCATCTTCTCAGACAAAATACCTGCATGAAACAAAAAAATTTCAAGTATGACCACCATATACAGGTCCCATGGCACGGAGAAAGCCGCTGGTAACATAACCAGAGCCACTCTTCCCGTTGGAATTCCGAGGCATTATGGATCTCATGACAACTGGATTACTGAATTAATGTTATTTAAAAAAAAGACAGAACTTTTCTTTGCTCTGGACACTAAAGATTGGCAGAAGAGACCTGCAGAAGAGCTCTAAAAGCAATTCAACAAATGACATACGTGGCTAGTAAAAGCTGCAACTTGGGTCCTCTCCCTGGCAGCGCACACCAGGCAATGCCATTCACAAGCGCTGGGTGGGACAGGGCGTGCAGGCGTCTCCAGCACCCGCCCGTGCAGCCCCACAGCTTCACTGTTTCTTCTTTGGCACATGTCAGGAGAATCTTACCAGTTGGATCCCACTTCATACTAACAATCATGTCCTATTGGATTTTAAAAAATTAACAGTCGGTACGAAGCAACACAGTAAGAACAGCGGAAATTTAACTCCCAGAGCTAATGTGATTTTTAATTATCAATAACAAAGAACATTTTATTCTCAAATAGTTACAAATATGATATCATAACGATACGTTTCAGAACTATCCAATTAAAATAAAATCTAAGGTTCCTGAGAAAAACTAAAGGGAAAGCACAGAACCACCACGTTTTCCTTTCATTGCACACCTTTCTTGATTTCTTTTCCCCAAAGCAGCAGACATTTTTTCCTTCCTTTTTTTACATTATGAAATTGTCATATGAATTACCTTAATGGTACACGGTTCATAAACACGTAAGAAAGGAGAACAGGCCGTAGTGGAAAAGGAAAGTACAGTTTTATTGTCACAGCACGCTCACTTCTGTGACTACCATGCTTCAAATACCATGACCAGCTCATGGAAGCACTCAAGGTGCTTTCACTAGACCTACACTGGAGAAATTCTCCTCTTAACCTAACAAATCATTTATGGACTATTAATGACTTACTATCACGTACTAGCCAAGCGAAGGATCTCAGCCTTTGTGGCTGCACATTTAGAAAAACATCTTTTGCTTTGCACAGGAACTTAAGCATTACAAAAATGCGTGACATAACCAAAATTAAAATTTATTGTTTTACAAAATAAAAGAACTACAGTCTTCTAAATCCAGAAATGCACAGCTGTACCCTTAACGCACTTCTGTTGCTGTATGTACATACACTTCCATGATCTCCAATAGCAAAAGAGGCTATAAAATTTATTTTTCCCTTTTTAAAAAAAAAATTGGTGGACTGTTCCATTAAAATATACTGTGTTTAATCTGTGTATCAGAAATAGGTATGTCTTCCTGAAATAACCTGTACTTGACTTTATAAATAGCTTTCAAATACAGAAAACAGCTTAAACAGATCTTTACCTACAAAAATTATACAGTACTTTTGACCAGACGAACTCTACCTTATGAGCATCGATTAGAACGATTCCTCCTTTTTCAAGTGGTTCCTTTGCTCCTATGAGCAATTTTCCGTCTGAATAGCCAACTGCAAATGGTCTGTCTTCACTGAACCAGGCAAGGCATGTGGCAGACACTACACGAACAGACAACACAAACATTAATTCAACCAAACTGAACTTCACTTCTGCCAAACAGGTTTTTGCAGTGCAACTGTCTAAAATGCGAAGTGCATGACAACTTCCCCCACCTCAGAGGTTACTTGAGATACTCCTGGTCTGAAAATTTTCTTGAAGTTGTATGGTAATGTTAAAACTGAGTGCCACTGTAATGACAGCTGTTGAAAGGATTTTGTAATAGTTTTTTCATTCTTTTTCTGTTTATTAAAATAATTGAATATATATTGCTGACACGGTGAACAGAACTATGCTAGGGAAAAGAAAAAAAGTAGACTGAATCCTGCACGTATATCTGAGATAGGGATGCTGCTAAGAAAAGCACTGAAAACAACTGGAGCCTTTCTTAGCACGTAGATATTGCCTCGATTCTGCCAAAAAATCGGCAAATTTCCTGAAGCAGCAACATGCAAAACCACACAACGCTATCAAAAAGATGCTACTTGATGTCCCCTGGGACTGAACTACCAAGCAAAAATGGCAATAATTCTGTAACTCAGATGACACTGACTACACGCTCTCTGTAGAGAGAGCAGAGGCTGGAGGGAATCTATACCAATTTCACACGATGGCAAGGAGTGTCACGGTTCGACTAGGTTGCTACGAACTGTTTGCCTCTGCTGCAGGAGAATCAGGGTGCAAATGGAGATCCTCCCGACTTTTCTCCTCCCATGAACCAAGGGAATGATGCTTGCAGATAAAGTACCAGAAGTCATATCCCATGAACAATAATAAAAAAAGAGATTATATATTTGCTTAATAAAAAGGGGGAGGTGGGGGTGCTTATTAATTTCAGTTTCTACTTTAATATGATACTGTCACCTACCATCCTTTCTATAGCAGTGTTCCAGTTCTAGCCGGTGCATGGTTGAAATATCTACAACTTCAATAAGACCAAGCGATCCATCCATACGACCGATTAATAATAATTCTGGAGCATCTCCTGTCCACGCCGCAGCTGGCCCTTCTTCTGGCCAAGCTAGAGCAGATACCCAGTGAGGCTGAAGATCTAATAATCCTTTTCCTCCTAGGAGCCCAAAAAGTCTTTTAGAACTACTTGATCTTCATAAAGAGAAGAAAACAACACAAATACTTTCCATGGGAAAACATCAAGAGATCCTGTTTACAACTAGGACACACCACTAATTTGTGTAAGTTACAAGCCTACGAAGCAATGGTTCACTAATTTACACAGACACAAAATCTAGCTAACAAGTCTCAATTATCAGTTCTAGTTACACAATTTTGTTAAGGAAGGAAGCTAAATTCTTCAGTACTCAGTAAATTTATCCTTCTCCTGTGGACTTTTATTAACTTTGGGAAGTGTAACATGATTTTCATAAGCACAAAACAACAGACTGAAGTTTCAGAGGTTACAAATGACAATGGATTAATAGTCTTCCTCTCACGGGAGTTCTAAAGGTATTAATTATGCTGGATTAGTCATTTACAGCACAAATGACAGCAGAAATGTAAGAGAATTCACTTCAAGATGCTCACCAACTGAACCAAGGAATTGGTAAGGGCCTTTCCTTGATCAGGTTCAGTCCTCTATCACAATGCAATCTCATAAATTTAGTTAATTAATTTTATAGTATTTCTTCCCCAGGTGTCATTCCTCCTTATAAAATATGAGATCTCAATCTTTTGAACATTACAAACTTTCTTGAAGTTATTCATGGGCAATCCGTCTGCATTTTTCTTGTGTCAACACTCTCCACTTGTTACATAGCTGCTTTCTCTCCTTGGGCTTCTCCTAGAGTTTATCTTCCTGATGTATTCACTTACAAGGTTCCTCCTCCAAGACTCTCTTGTTCAAATAAATAAACCAATCTCACTTGCTCTGCTCTCACCAGCAGACATTCCATCCAGCTGATCACTCTAGCAATCCCTCCCTCCGTCTCTTTCAGCCAGTTTTCACATTCTCCCTGTTGCACGTAGAAAGGTGATTCTTGCAGACTACAGGAAGGTGGTATTTACAGACAAACATTGCTAAGAGTGATCAAGCCTCACACCTAAACACTTCTGATTCAACAAGGACTCATATGTTGCTCAGTTTTCTACTGAACTCATTGTAAATCACGCATCCATTTGTGGCGAGTGCCTTCCTCTAATTAAGGAGGTTTACAAGATTCTGTGGAAGATGGTACGCATTTAAACTGGAGAGCACACAGAGGTAAACATTTGGGTAACCAAATATTCGATAACTTTGCAGCTTCCCTAGAAATACATTGTATCATACTGCGTCACAGGTAGCTAGGAGCGTACCATTGACTTGCCAGATGTTCACCATCTTTTCCGTAGCTCCAGCCAGGTACTTGCCACTGATGCTCCAACAGACAAGAGACAAACTAAGGTCACTGGGTGATCCCAGACCTTCTTCAGAATCACCTTCTCTACAACAGAATAAAATAATGCAATTAAAAAAGGGCATTTCCTTTCAGCACACAGGAAAACACAGAACTGATGAAATACTTGAGTCAAAATCTGGACTCCTCATGCCATCACTGCAGATTTACATCATAAATTTTTCTGCTCATAGTTCTATGTTCTATTTGAAACCATTTCAAATCACAGAAGGAGATAACAGTTATTCCCACAGTAAGAAATTTGAAGTTAGGTTTCAATTAGAAAAATAAATTCAATTATCTTTAACTTTACCTATTTCTATCTCAAATTTAACATCTTTGGTGAGGGCAAAACTTTCTGGGAAGTCATGAAATGAAACAGAATAGCTTGAACAAAAGAAATGAAACAGGTACATCTTGCTTTCGATTCTTCCTCCTGTTAAAATGTTGTTACACTGTTCTAAAAATCTATTTTAAAGTTTGCTTTGGCTAACTGTAGCCGGACCACTGGTATGTTTTGTTGTCCTTAGGGCCATACGTGACAGGCAGAGCTTTTACTGATTTTAGTAACAGGAAAATGAAGGCTACACTATTGCCAGGATGCACACTGCAGGCCAAATACTGTATCACCCTTGTGTTTCTGAAGATACAGGAGGTGTGTTCTTGCTTAAGTAGAAGACATTCAGAATAATTTTAAAAAAATTATCGAGATTGTTAGCAATGAAACCCATGAAAGCACTGTACAGGAAGCACACTTCCCTGCCGCATGAAGAACAGAAGATCTCTGTTAAAGGAAGATGCTGCTCTCATTACTACCTCCTGAAGTCAAGTTACGTCACCCCGTTTGTTCATTTTAAGGCAGCAGGTAACAGCAGCAAGCAAACATGAACTAAAATGGTCACTAAGAACTCACCATGAAACAACCTTCTAGTTCACTGTTGTTTCTCCATTCTCCTGAGCTAAACTCACCTAAACTGTACTGAACAATTAGATTTAAACCTCTTCTTTTTACTTTCTTCTTTTTTTGACACATCCAAATGATACAAAAGTACTTGTCAGACACTCTCATGAAGAATTGCGCTCATCTCCTGAATCCCAGAAGTCACAAATTCTTTTCTCACACTTGACTTCAATCAGCACACACATAATTATCACATTACACGTTGGAACTGTCCACGGGAACCCACTGAGGGGACATTCAGTTTTTTTTCATATGACAATCCCTTTCAGTTTTTATTTCACCCATTCCTCATTGCATTAATTAATTAAGAATATCTTGAAACAGCTTTAGCATGATGTCTTTCTACCGACCCTTATCGGGTTGATATTTAAGATCTGTTTTCAGTTTTCAGCTATTTAATTTACTTTACATGCCATAAACACACCTAAAGTCCCAGAGACAAAAGCAGAGAATGTCTGCACAGGAGATGTGGCAGGTTTGGCTCCTGTCATTATTTTCCACAACTACAGCTTAAATTCAATAGCTGACTATTATAAAGCATCAACTTACAGCTTGCTGAGCACACACGTTTGTTGCAATGAATACTGCTTCTTCGTAACGTTCCACACTCTTATGGTTCCATCATTTCCACTAGTTGCCAAAAGTCCCTTCTTATTGCACCAAATACATGTCATGACCTACAAATACCAAAGTAATTATGCCAAACCAGGAATTTAAACCAAAAGCTCAAGTATGTTTGTTCACTATTAAGGAAACACTAACCTACAGGACGGAGGATTAGCTACGTTACTGCAATACGCTGTAACAATCAAACAAGGTAGATTTTTCTACTTTCACAGTATTGTGTACTGTAATTAAGCATGCTTTCTAAGGATACTACATTTTGTTCAGACCTGTACTCCAAGGGCCACTACTGCACAGAATACTAGACAAAGACGTTAACTACTGTGAAAGAAAAATTAATGCAAATTAAGCTCTAGTCTAAGAAAAGATTTAGGGTGATTCCGCTGACTTCACGTACTGTGAGAATTTTCATATCCTCTTTGAATGAAGCTTCGAAGTTAGGCACTTTTCTGCATCACAGGTATCCTCAAGCAATAACTTACTTTAGCTCCAAAAAGTTACTTCTTGTGGGAAATCTTTCAGTCAATGTATTTGTAAAATAATAGTATTTTACTTTTTCTGTACTCTACAAAAGAGAGTATTAAAATCATGCAATTCTGGTTGAAGTCATGCTTACCCTGTTCTGATGAGCCTCTAGTTTTATGAAGGAACATTTTCGTAAGTCTCCCCCCACATCAGCGAGGGTCTGAGGAACACTTTGATTATCTCGGTCGTGCGCTGCAAGTGTTCGCACCAGCTGCTGAGCAGCCCACTGCCTATGCTGTGAAGATAACCTTGAAGAGAGGCAGCAAGCTGCTAGTGCATTAGCCAGCTCCAGAGGGCCTACAGCAGAAGGATCATAGGAAGGATGGGCATACAAATGGGCAATTAAACCTGCTTAAACAAAACAATGAGATGATGCCTAGATGAGTACCAAACAGAATTACACAAATGAACACAGCATTAGCCACAATTTCCAGCAAAAAAGGAAGTGATTAACAAACATCTTATAAAAACTTTGCAATCATGTTAACTATTAGAACAAACGCTCTTCCGATACCAAGAGAAAAATCATGCTGTTTAAAATGTCACAAAAACCCCTGAAGAACAAAATTAGGAATAGCCTTATTCCCAACCCATGGAAAACGGTTGTTCAAAGAGCCAGTGTTTTCTGCACAGAACGTCTGTCGCGACAGAGCCCAGCTGCTGCGGCCGCTGCGTCCCTCGCTGCCCATCACACCGCAGCAGCCCGGTGTAGAGGTACAGCGGCTGCTCTGTGGCTGCCCAGCCATGCGCGGCGGCGAAGCATGGCTTTCTGCGCCGGAGCCGGAACAGCAGCAGTTCGCCTTTACTGCCATTCATTTCATCAACCTCGGCACAACCGAGGCGCAGCGTCTCAGCTACACGGCTTTGAGCACACACACATCCAGACTGGTCTTACAGGGGCAAAAGATGCACCTATGTAATAATATCATATTTTTAAGTAAAATCTGCATACTAAACTATAAGATTATCTTGATTAAAGCAAGTTTTGTACATTTTTGAGAGTGTATTTATTTATAGATTATTCTAGGAAGTCTCTCCTTAAATATAAATGAGGAAGCGAAGATTTAATAATTAACATTTAAAAACAAAGCTATATCATACCTTTCTTTTCAATTTCTGCTTTATCATAATTTGGCCTCAGTTTGGCCCCTTTGTCTGCCAATAATGCTACAAGTGCTTGAGTAACTACAAAATTTGGAGATGTGACAAGTTTATTTTCTTCTGCAATTCCTCTCAAAAAACTCGGCAAAAATTTTCGCTGAATTGGATCATCAACAGTTGTCAAGTTTACACCGGTTGCTGCAGAAATCAAATTCTGAAAATAAATAATTAAAGACAATAAATAACCAGGACAAACAGAAAAATTAATCTTGAAAAACATTTTTAGTTGAACAGACCATGCAGAGTTTTAAAGATTTTCATTTTTTTTTTCAGAAATTCTCAAGTCCCAAACGCTTTTAACAGGTAAAGATCATGTGGATTTTAACGCGGACTTAAATTATTTAAGTCTTCTAGTCTGGGGAATACCTGGTCTTAATGGACCCAACTATCCAGACTCATGGATTTAAATAAAAGAAAAAAAAAAAGACAGGGAAAAAAAGTATCAAGTAACCAAGAATACCAGCAAGAACTAAGGAGCTTATAGAAGAACTTCTATAAAGCTCTGCACCTAGCAGTAGGATAAAAAGCAGTAACATGTAATAAAATCTGTTATCCCACCCAACACTCATACTTCTCCACAATTATATTTCAAACTCAGAAGAAAAAAAAAATTACTCTGATTGCTCTAAAGTTTCCTGATACATATGAAATCCCGCTGCAAGTCCACAGCTGTAGATCATCTCTTTCTAAAGAAACTGTGCTCCACACAGAGTTGACTCAATTAAAAACCTCAAAACTTTAACAGAAAAACCTTATCAGCACAAAAAACACATCCATTTTTCTCCACTTGAAAAGAGTACCCAGAAAAAAAAACAGTGAAGTTACTTGATTTTTACCAGCAATAAAACATACCCTTGTGCAAAGTCATCAACAAGGACTCTAAGGAGATTCGCAAACTGGGGACAGTCTCATCACAGTTCAGAAGATAAAAGCAGAAATTATCAATAGGCACAAAATGGATCGCTTTATCTCGCGTAAAAGTAGCTTGATATAAACATTCACATTGAAATAACGGTCCTACCTGTGTGCATAACTGTACCAGCAGCTTTGCAGCACTAGGAGTGTTTGATGCCAAACAGCCCACTGCTGTACTCAGATAGGCCAGGCAAGATATAGGCTTGCTTGTTTTGCTGTGTATTCCTCTAGCTCTCTCTGTTGAACTTGAGATAGTGGATGGACTCGTGGAGAGGCCTGCTCTCCCTGCTGCAGCGAGGCACATTAAACGGACCAAAGTTCTGATATCTGTTAATCCCAAGGATTCAAGACCAGCTGCCAGGCTACAACTGGAACCACTGTCAAAAATGAATACAAATGCTCTTGGTTTTCTTAGCACATTTAAAAAGAAAGTAATGTTTGGATAAAACTATTCTAAACCCATTAGTGAACACTGCCTGTTTGATTAGCTTGACACTGTTTACCATGCAGGCGGAAGGGGAAGAAAGAGGAATGAAGCTGCAGCCTGACCACTCCTTTTCTTTTAAGCTGAAGACTTGCCCTTCAGCTTAAAAGAGCTGCACATTATAGACTTGCCCTAGCAAAAATCCGTAAGTTTACCTGGAATCAATCATGAACAAATTTACATAGATAATTCATGTTTGGAGTTGCGCTATGACAGTATGTACATGCACATGTCAGATTTCTGCAATGTCTTCATAGTCGCACAGGTATCTCATACAAAGCCTGTTTTTAAATCCTCATGTCCCACAACTCCTTCACTTCATCTTCTTTTCTCTGAAGTTTACCTCTAAGTTCTAATACCTGCCTTGAACAAAAATCCACTGACAAACACAGCATCTTTATGTTCTGAATGGCTGATACTACTGGAGTCCACTTTCCATACAAGATGTAGCAGTTTCTTTCATGAACTCTGAAGATAGGGTTCAAAAGAAAAAAATCAACAGAACTTTTTCTCTTAGTAGTATGATGTAAGTACATCACATGAGAATCACTTTCCCAAGAGCTTAAAACTGCATCCCTATCAAACGTGACTTGATAACTGGTTCCAAATGGAAAGGTGGAAGGGTTGCCGAGGATGCCACAAACCTGACAGACAAAAGTGAGAGCGCTCTCATAACCATCGTTCTTGCAAGGAGGACTTGGGCGGCAGCTGTCACTCTTCTTAGAGCCATCACACGGTCATGCGGATTGACTAAGGCAGCGGCTTGTTCTCCTAAGGTTATCCTGCCAGAAGAACTTTTTTCTATAGAGCCATGACAGCCTTGGAAATAATGATGATTTGCATTAGTGTTTAAATACAAACAAAACATTATCATATAGTAATAAGCGCAGAAGCAAATTCAGCCTAAGTTTGCAAATTACTCATTAATTTTTCAACATTTCATACATACAGCACTACAGCGATAATGACCAAGAGGAAAATACACTCCTGAAATACACTCTATAATTAAATTATTCCTTATCTGCAAAGACAGATGAGCACAACTTGACAATATCCAAGTTAATGTTAATTCCTCTGTTTCCCTTTTCCATTAGAGGGGTCTTTAAACGTATACACTGATCCTACATTTCAACAGGCTGGTCAGTAGGTCCTAATTTAAATCCATGAATCCATCTTTGAGCTCTCCAAAACATGCTACTGGCATCCACTGCAGGACTACGGTCACAGTTTTATTAACAAATCAAAGCTTCAAGCTTTTTGCCAGTACAAACACCTCACACTCCTCTGTCTAACTCCCCTACAATAAAAGGACAGTTTAGAACCCCGTCTTCACTTCCTCCTGGGAGGCAGGAAAGACTGTCACAGTATTTCTGCCTTGCCCCCATAAAACCACACCAAAGGGGAGTTATTTGTTCTTTGAATGACATTCCTTTCAAATTTACCTATTTGCATCAATGTTTCTTCCATGCTGTTGGTGGCTGTCACCATTGCAACTGAAGCACCCAGAGGGTCGCTGTCAGGGAACTGTACAGGTTCAGGTACAATACGGCGATCGTTTAACCCAAGAGGTCCAGCCAGTAATTCAAACTCCTCTTCTCCTGTCAGCTTTTCATCTTCGTCTACATCTAACATATCCCAGTCTTCTAGAATTGGAGAAACAGAATTAGACTTGGTTACAAAAGCTAAAATAGTAAACAATTTCAATTAATTGAAAAACCAATACAGCGTATAAAATGTGGATTGCAATCTGCAACATACTAGTCTTAAATACTCAACTTCTGATGTTGGCATAGACATAACATAGAAAATCAGAAAAAATCCTGCTTTTGCCTCTCCCCACTGCATTTGTTTGTTACTTCTACTGCAGCAAAGTTTCACGGATGATTCTCTGCAGTATCAAACTAGCTGTTTTTTTAAAACACAGAAATGAGAGGTCCTCACATCTAGCACAAGACAACTCCAAAACCTGGAATACAGTGAAGAGTGCAGACATACAGTTGTGCTCTAAGTCATATATGACAACAGGTGCATATTCCAAAGGACTCCACAGCAAAGACACTAGATATTAGAAAGCTCCGTCTTCATATTCATCAAACAAGTATGCATGAGTTCTTCGGTCATAGCTGTACACCCAGGCTTGTGCTTTTCCTTCCCGGAAGGGCAGGGAGGAGAGAAAGGAAAAGCACTACAACTGCAATTCAGTTCTGCATTCCATTCACTTCCCAGCCGTTTACACAGCAGTCGACCTACATTTCCTGATCTCTACCACTCTTATCTCACTCCCCACACGGTAGAATCTGAACCCCTTTAATCCACTGGAAGGTGGACTGCTGTTAAGTTCTGGAGCACTGACTCTTAAATAGACAAATGTGGTCAATCGTACAACTGCGATCATACAAGCTACAGAAAGGCCCAGAACCAAGGAATCATATGGGAGAGGTTTTCTACAATCACTAGAAATAATCTCTTGAAGTGAAAGCCGTCCTCAGGACGCTCTCAGCTACTACAAAGGTAGAAAAAGTAAGAATAAGCCTAACGGCACACTTCTAAGATTCTTATGCTAATTAACTTCTGTTACAAAGGGAGCAGAAGAAATGTATTTGAACGCCAGGCTCTGCATGTGCAGTCCTGGATACAGCACCTACCCACACCACCTTCTCACCCGAACTTCAGTACTGGTCATCTCAGCTACTCAGATGAAAGACACGGGAAAAATGTCACTGATTCTTTTCCCATATGAACTACAAAAAAAACATTAAAATACATCTAGTCTGAAGAAGATTTTGAAGTATACCTTCCTGTCCAGTTTCAGGAGTACCTTTATGGAAAAATAAAACACTGGGCAAGTCTGAAGTATTTAATATCTTCAGCAACTTAAAAACATACCTTCGTAGACACTGTCTTGTTTACCTATTAGATCAGGAGCCTGGCCTTTGTACCTGTATGAAAAAATAACAAAGAAAATAACTGAATGGATCTGATAATTTATATAAATACATAATTTAAAACTTGGTTTACCATTATATTGCTTTACTGTTAGGGCAATGTATATATGATGTCAGAAATGGCTAGTAACAGAAACAATTAAAAGGGCTTCTAGAAGTGTCTGCGGAGGGTGGAAGCGTTTTGCAGCACTAATGTGGGAAAGGCCCATAAAAAACACTGGAATTGTCAGACAAAACAAGTTTTCAAAAGTCAACAAGAGTGTAGGCAACATTCCAAGAAATAATTCCTTGGTTTTCACTTAAAAAATAGAAATATCAAGACAACTTTTTTTCTAAATACACATTTCTTGAGTACAGAGAATGAAAGACAAATTCTGATAGCAATTTTAATTTTTTCAATCAAATCCTTAAAACGCTGACACTCACAAACATTTTTTAGTTGTTTCTTTTCCTTACACAGAGTATTCCACCATCTTATACTTCCGTACCTTTCAGAAGTTGATGTTTTAGATTTACTCTTCAGGGCTAAGTATTTCTCTCTGCAGATACCGCACAACAAGTAGTAAGGATTTCCGCTTCCGCATTCCCCACCAAACCACCCATCTACGTAAGAACCATTGCTACGATAGCCCTGGCGATTCGCACTGCGACCGCAGCCCGGGTGGTTTCTCTTCATGTGTTGATTGAAGCTGACAACGCTGGATTCACACAGCTCACAAACCACTACTTCTTCTCTGTCTTCAGATTCACAAACATGCTGCACAGTAAGATTGCCACATATTATTGCACAGAATAAATCTCTCCATATCAGATATCAAACAGGCCAATATTCTCCGGTGCATGTTCCTGCCCATTTCTGTTACACACACAGGGATATTTACATGGTTAACTCGCACAAAAGCAAAGCAGAAATAGACAACTGATGACATAATGAAGAAAGACAATCTCAGAACAGGAAAAACATTCAGAAGCGAAGTTTCAGAGGATGAGATTTTCCTATTGCATTTCAGCTCCAACTCAAAACTCTTGCCAGGGTAACTTCTTCCATATAACTCTGCTAGGTCACATTCAATGCTGTCTGTAAGTTATCTGGTTCTCCTCAGAACCTGACTAGACTAGATCCAACAAAGGAAAAAAAAAAAATCCTTCTCCAGACAATTGGGCTTTACATTTACTGAGCAACAATAATTATCATTTGTGTCATTAAATTCCAAGGTTTATAATTAAATATCTGTCCTAAGTCAGTAATTTCATTGTGATGTTCCAGTGAAACAAGCTGAAAAATTCAACATGCGTACTGAAACTCACTTCCACATCAGAGTCAGGTAACACCATCATTAAGAGACAAAAGCTAAGTCTTGTGGGTTGCTTATCTAATTTGACATGGATATTCCAAAGATTAACAAGCTGCTGTTATTATATTTCTTTCCCATTTCAGACATATTTTTAGTGGGCTATACAACAACTGAGTGAGGACTGTCACCATCTCCTTCCCAGAGAATGAAATACCTGACATGACTAAACTAAGAAAAATTGATCTAAGTGCAAATTATGTTGCTATAGATCAGATGTTGTTATTATTATTGTTGTTGTTGTTGTTATCAAAAGAACAAACATTTACAGCAGTGTTTGTTATACCACAAAGCTAATCAATCTAGAATACATACTTGATTTCTAAGTAATATTCTCACAACAACAACTATACTAGTTCTGTTCTCATCTTTCAGGGGAGGGAGAGGAAAAACTACATACGTGTAGAAGTGCAAAGCAAGAACCACAAGAAAGCACTATTCTTAATCTAAAAGGGAAGCTACAGAATACAAGCAGATTTTAAGCATTGCTGGCATTTAGCAAGATCTTTTTAAACAGGCTATAAGCATATGCATGTTACTTTAGATTTTAAAACACGAACATGCAAAAAGCAGTAAGTTAAAGCAGCCCCCGCTGCAGTCACACACACCCAGGTAGGCCAGTCCAGTACCTCTGGGATCCACATTCCCAGAATATCATTATCACTAGCCAGGTCCTGCCCAAACATAGCTTCCATTGCTTCATCATCCAGGTCAATCTCCAACTCTTCATCCAAGTTGAAGTCATAAAGCGCCCCTGGATCTTGCTGCAAAGATATCCCTTCTCTCCGACTCTGATTCCTGTGGGCCTGTACAGAGCGGTATAATCCCGCTCAAGGAAAAAAAGAAAAACAAAAATAGCACTTTTATTTTGCATGTAATAAAGATAACTGTACTTTCAACTTCCTTTTGCTTGTTTTTAGCTCTTCTGCTAAACATAATCTACTTATTACCACATAAATACTGTAGTTCAATCTACACTGATGCACATATGAGAACGAGAGTTTTGCAACTTTCATAACTTTCACACCAAGTACCAATCCCCCTCCTCTGCATTTACGGAATAAGCAAAGACCTTGGAAGTCTTTCCGTATACCTACCCGCACGTGCTAGCAATGTCCGGGCAGCTAAATCAAATTTGTGTCTTCTCGTTACAGCGGAACGACTTCTAGAAGGAGGTCCACTGGCAGAAGCTGCGTTATCCACGTGATCCATATTATCAGGGCTGCAAGAATTTGTAAGTTACAGGTATATCAAACCACGTTTTAAACAGCCACATACAGTAAGGAAGGAAAAATACTAAGATCATATTTATTGGCTTTTTTTTTTCTTTCTTTCAAGGAAGGAAAAAAAGGGAATTTGGAATTCAAGAATTTTCAGTTCCACTGCAGCACATATTCGCTCTCTTTTTGACTGTGAGATTTACCTCAAACAACTCAGAGGCAGCAATATCAACACCTATTCAATGCTTCCATTGTGCCAAAGCAGTGCAGAAATCTTGGGAGAGCATTTTATGCTGTCAATGTTAACTACAGCTCAAACTAGATTTCTTCTCCTATTTAGAAGAAATATTTCTGTGTTGCTGCCTCAGACCTTCCCTCTTTTGCCCAAAATCGTTTGCAAAACATGAATTTAAGTTACTTAGTAACAGTTGTTGCTTAGTTTATTTCTCCCAGCTGAAATCTGTGAGTTCTCCATGAAATGACAGGTCACCTGGGGCAAAGTAACTGAGGAA
>Ga0181612_155288_pt1 | contig 41682 bp, 34 predicted proteins | sample HoacroProtozoa21_FD_119630 | JGI IMG/M metagenome (GOLD analysis project Ga0181612, IMG submission 119630) | Hoatzin crop microbial communities from Cojedes, Venezuel. Combined Assembly of Gp0051906, Gp0051904, Gp0051908
ACGCGGTCCTGTACAGCCTGCTCTGGGTGACCCTGCTTCGGCACGGGGGTTGGACCAGATGACCCACAGAGGTCCCTTCCAACCCCAAACATTCTGTGATTCTGTGGAAAGTTTCTAACAATTTCCACTTAAGTGCTAGCTTTAGGAAAAGCTGTTGTCTTTCTATACAATATAATATCATTGTTCAATTGAAAATTTCTTACTCTTTAAACATGATCAGATTTAAAGCAGGCTTGCAATTTCTTGCAAGAAGAAAAAGGTTTTTTGAATGAAGGAAGCCATTTTTGAAGCATTCTGTGTAATTGAATCGTTAGACTTTGGCATGTAATTAGTGGCAAAACTCATCTAGATGAGACTAAAATCAAGATAAGTTAGGAAAAGTTCCTTTATTAGTGTATTTTTCCCATTCATTTCAACTGACTATCACATTAGTGTGGAGAATATATTATTAAAGTTAACACAGCAGTACAGTTCAGATCTCAGCAACTGTTAAACTAGTTATTTTGTGTGAGGAAAAAGAAGTTTTAATGTAACCGAGAGACAGCTCTCATTCCTTCCATGGTAATCTAAACCTTGTTTGTAGGCTTTCCCTGTGAGCGATTTTCAGCTAAAGAGGACATGCTCTTTGTTACTCTCAAAGGACAGCAAAAGAGCCAGGTAAGCCAATAAACTGGCATATTAGTTGTTAAACTCCTGCACTGCAACAGTATGAATTTTCATTTTCAGGACAATCAGGTTTTTTATATTTTTAAGGAGAAATTTGTATTTTAGAGAGGTAAAAAACCCAAACAGTAAAGCCAAAATGAATCTCCTATAGTACCTTTTTCTGTTTTCCTTTCTTTATAATGTGGAAAACATAAACTGAGCTTCTACTCAGTTGTTGAAGAACATTTGTTAGGTGAGACGACCAAGTAAATGCATTAGGTCTCAGGCCTGCATTTCACCACTTGCCATGGCACCTGGTGGAGGTTACAGGCACCCAGTGCATTCACCACTACGTTATAGTTACACTTAGGTAACGCTTCACACTCAAAGGATGTTAGAAGCTGTCGTCTAGTTGGTAAAGCTCTCTGTAAACAGCACAATGGCAACACTACCCAAACCATCCCTGAAGTGCACTGTCAATGCATTTTTCTGCCTGGAGTTTGGCAGCATGGCTAGATGACTCTTGGTTTGTACTCAGCTTCTGTGGAGAGCTGATGGCAGCTGTCCCTGTTTGGATCACCCAGCACAGCAAAGCCATGCTCCAGGCTTTGAAGACTGACTGACGGTTGCTGGTGAAGTTCTGAGAGACACCACTACATGGGAAACACCATTCCTTTTCTTTATCCTCTTTTCTATGCAAGGCTTTCCTCAAAGGGATTTGGTGGGATATTTGACACCCTTGAATAGTAAAATTAAAGACTGCTGAACTGCATTCAGAATTTTTTTTAAATGCAAATTTAAAGCAACAGTTGTCCAAGACTGTCAGACAATAAAGAACTCTTAGTTCATCTGTTCATGAAATACAGTTAGATGCAAGCAAGGACTAGCCAACCCTAATCAAGAAGAATGTTTCTGTAATTAGATGGGATTGTTTGTTAGCCCAAGAAATTAGAGAAAGCTCTTACAGCACAAACAATAGCAGAGTTTATTGCCTCTGTAGTATTTTTTTTCCCTTCACAGTCTCATGATTTGCAATAACATTTTGATTTTCATTTTAAGTTGTTTGGATTTTGCTGCTTCCACTGCAGTACTGCTAGGCTGTAATGAGTGAAGATAATACATTATCTTAATAATTTACTATCACAATAATGCTGTGGTAGTTTTTCCTTCAGGTTGTTTTTTCCTAAGAAAGTCAAGAGAATCTGCTCTTAATGACATTTTTCAAATGTCACCTTCCCCTTCTTCTGTCTGTTCCCTGCTCATGTCTGTTCATCAAGCTACAGCCATTTCTCCATGTGAATACGGTGAGTTGAAGCAGGGTCTGCAGTAAGAATACTGGTGTTTGCAGATGTGTGAGTATGCCAGCAATACCTGAACGCCATCTTCCTAAAAGACAAAGAAAGTGGGAATGCACAGCAGAATGGCGGGTTTAACGCCATTAGCATACTGCAAGTTGCACTGGTACCTTTCAATCAGGATTAATGAGGGTCAAAATACAGCCTTCCTATGCTTATTAGCAATGAAAAAGTAAATCAGGATCCCACTCATTTTTGCTTGACAGAAGGCAGTCACAGATCACTTCCAACACTTCCCTTGATAAACGATATGCCATGCTAGATGAGGCAGAGCTTATGTGTGTCATTACAAATGCATAAACCAAGTTCCCCTGTGTGATCAGTGGGTACCTTTTATTCTCCCTCCGTATGAGATATGAACAGGTTTGCATCTGAGCCTCTGAAACTATGTTCATGACAACTTAAGTGTTACTTCATGAACACCCTCCAAAAACCAGACTTGCCATGCATGCGGGCCACAGTCTGAAACATATGGATGGCATCATCAAGTCTCGCTGGTTCCTCGTGGCTGTGCACATCCCTCATCTTTGTACTCTGCCCAGCAAGGTCTACGAAAGGCTGGCATTACGTGACAGTTGTTTATAAGGATGCCAAAGAGATTCACACATACGTACACAGCTTGCTTTTATATAGGGTAAGTGCTGTGATGTTGAATCACCTGAATATATGCGACAGGGGCTCACCACTGCCAAGACATTCAGTTTTTCAAAAAGTAAGCTGAACTACAATGCAGTAAGTTTAAAATGTTGTAGAGAATAGAAGTTAAACCCCAAAATTATTCTTAAATTTAAAATTATATAAAAAAAAGAACAATTAACTAGTCAGGATAATTTATGCAGCTGGTTGAAAAAAGTGCAAATCACAAAACTAGAAGTGGTTTTATATGCTAGGATTACTTCACCTCCCAGCACACTGTTGACTGTCCAGTGTTACGCAGTTCCTGTAACCTACACAGTGTTCTTACCTATCAAAAGTTATTCCATGTGATTGCATTTTGTATTGTGCATCGTACCAAGCAGCAGCTGGGCATAGTCTGACAACAATTAACAGAACTGCGATACTTGGAGCTCAGTAGTGCTCTCCACCTTTATCCAAGATAAGTCCCTAGCCTTTGTATTCAGTGATGTGAGTGATTGCTTTTGAACATTTACTTCAAAGAGGTGTTCAATAAACTCAAAACACAGAGGAGAGGTGGAAACTATCCTAGTGTGGCCATATCATGGTAGGAAGTTGCCTTGCAGAGATGTACTTGGGACAGGGTGCAGCAAGTAATCAGGTTCTAAGGGAAGTTAATCATACTCTAATTTCAATAGTTCTATCTCAGATACGTTGTTCTAAAAAACCAGCTAATTTGCATTGTGCAGTTTCCCTTTCACATCTGAACTTCAGAAAGAAAAAAAATGCAATTGCCCATTGTGTTTATTTTATTTAAGTTTTCACTCTTTATTTAATGAAATAAGGAATCTTTTGAACTTTTATCAGCTGGTGTTTGTACTATCTGTGGATCATTCATGTATGATGGTTTTACTCCTGGATGGAAAGAAAGGTGAAGAGAAGAAAAAGAGCATTCTTCTCGAGTGCACTGAATATGACACCGCCCAGACAGAACAACCAAAGTTGTACTTTGTGCATACAATACGCACAGCTCCCATTTTGCAGAAGTTTTCCACCAACTATAAAGTGACACAGCTTAACAGAAAAAATACATCATTGTGTCACAGCAACTGTGACAATTCCAGGCCTCTCTGCAGGTTATTGTGTCATATGGTCACCAACTGTTTCAAAGTGCTAGAGCTGTTGTACCACAAACAAAGAATTGGCAAAAGCAGCCCGATTGTCTAAGTGCTGATGACAATTTGGGACTAATGATGTCAAAAAGCCATTGACCACCTCTACCCTGTTTTGCCTCCCTGCAGGAGGGAAATCAAACCTTGGGCGCTAACATGTGCCTGCATGCACTAGGAAATGTTTTATTTTATTGCAAAAATTCAATGAGATTCTAATTACTTGTACTACAATACCAATGCAATGAACTACACGTATGAGAAAGGAAGATTTAGGCAAGAAGTTACATCCTTAATTTTTTTCTGCTGAAAGCTAAGAATCTTAAAGTTGGGAACACTGTACTACACAATGATTCAATTTTCATAATTAAACCCATGGAAACCATGACAGGAAAGGGAATTGTTTTGGAAGACACAACCAGTGTTTATTCACCTCTCTGTTATATCAGGTATTTAGCCCTAGATTAGAGCTGGGGGAGGGAGTAGCCATTATACCTGCCTAAATAAACATCCCTGTTCATGTTACTCTGAATAAGGTTCTGCCTATCTGCTGCTTGCACCTTTGTAACACTGGCATGTTTCAGTCTGTGGCCAACAATACAGAGTGCTGAGCTTTTTAAATAGGTTTTAAAACACAGTAAATACTGAAAGTATCAAAAATGTTAATAGGCCCAAAGACAAAAGGGAAAAAGGGCCTTGGAACTTGGAAATAAAGTAATATAAACCATTTCAGACACTATATCTAATCATAAATGTAATTCTAGTCATTCTGAATCTCATTTGGAAAGCGCTGTTTTCTTCTGAAGGGTTCAGATTAAAGCTGCAGAGGATTTGCAAGCCCTATTCTGTAGCAAGCAAAGTCAGAAGTGTAGCAAGAACCTAATTAAAGTCAATGAAGAAAGTAACAAATGAAAACTGGAGAATAAAAAGAGCCTATAAAAGAAAACGAGAACAAAAGTCGTGTTGGACAGGGTTGGTGGTGTATTTTTAATTCTCTTCTGTATTTTCCATATGATAAATCACTCAACCTACAGTTACAGTACCACAGAAATGCATGCATCGCTATATGTATCATACATCATGCAACTTTAGGTTCACGTTTCCCCACCAGAAGCTGAGTGTAGATGTTACACAGAAAAGCCCCAAAAACAAACTAACTGACTTCCTGCAGGAAACCTCTCCGGGTCAATTTGAGGGAAATCCTGAAAAAAGGCACTAAGGTGCTGGAGCACATCCAAAGAAGAGAAACAAAGCTGGTGAAGAGTCTAGAGAGCAAGTCTTAGGAGGAGCAGCTGAGAGAACTGAGGTTGTTCAGTCTGGAGAAGAGGCTGAGGGGAGACCTTATCGCTCTCTACAGCCACCTGAAAGGAGGTTATAGTGAGGCAGGTGTTGGTCTGTTCTCCTAAGTAACTAGCGATAAGATGAGAGGCAATGGCCTCAAGTTGCATCAGCAGAGGTTTAGATTGGATATTAGCAAAAATTTCTTTACTAAAAGAGTGGTCAAGCATTGGAAAAGGCTGCCCAGGGAAGTGGTGGAATCACGACCTCTGGAGGTGTTCAAAAAACGTGTAGATATGGCACTTCAGGACATGGTTTAGCAGGCATAGTGGTGATGGGCTGACGGTCTAGATGATCTTAAGAGGTCTTTTCCAACCTTAATGATTCTATGGTTCAGTGAAGCGACTGAACTACTAAGAGAACGCATAATCCAACTAAAAATGGCAGTTAATACCTTTCTGGGTGATTATCTGCCACCAAAGTTCTACTGGTCTTTGAAAGCTGGTGCACAGTTTCAGCATAGTCTTCTACAGCTTGTTCCAAAATCTGATGTTTCTTCAGCATGGAGACTGCACTCTGTTCATCCTGTAATGGTGACAGAAAATGACAGTCAAGTCCCCCACTCCAGAGAAAGACGCTACACAGCAAGTTCAGCTTGGTGTGCGAGCAAAAAGTCATAGCCAGAAAGATTTATAAAGAACTGGTCCCAAGCACAGCTTGAAGACTAGCTGTTCTGACAATGGTATATTAATAGTTGAGTTCACAGCAAATGGTACCCATAAAAAGCAACATAACAAGTGAAAGTGAATGTAAAGCCCTCTGGGATGCAGAACAAAATCACATCAGCTGTGCATCGAGCATGTTGAATTTCCTCTTCTACGAAGCTCTTGGTGTGTTTACACAATACTTGTGATAGTGCAGGGCTCACAAAAATGGAACAGTTTTAGGCATGTCACTTCACCAGCTTTTCAATGACAGCCTGGGTCAAAGAAAAGAAATCCTAAGGAGCCCATGCCAAAGGATTCTCCACCAAAGTGCCTGGAGAAATTCTGATCAAAACTTTCTATGCATTGTTATGATTAAGAAAAACAATCCCCAACTCTCAGTGTTAACTGTCATTCTCAATAAGCCTTTTTATTAAAATATTTTTGTGATGTACTATTCACATTAATATTCCTTGTTATTTGCATTGCTTAGATATAAAAAAGAAAACAAATCCTTTTTAACTGAAGACTGAACTCTGGAATGTGTTACGCTGATATGAAGCTTGAATTTTTATTTTGTCAGGGAAATGAACGCAGTACATTTATGTAAATATCAAATCAGATAAAGCATTCTGACATCTCCTTGAAAAATAGAAGTTCACCTACTCTTTAGTATGGTCTGATGCTGTTCTGATTTCACGTCACTGGGAATAAAAGCTGATGACTAACGACATAAACTGAGTGACCATCAGACCCTGTTTCACAGACGGATGCCGCATGCTATTTCCAGTGATTCAAAACTAATAGAAAACTTGAGCTAATGGGACTGTACTGGTAACTCTGACCTTACAGCAAAGGAAGGCACACAGTCATCGTCTGCAGTCTGAGGATGCTTCATTGACTCAGTACAGCAAAGCCTATCCTCCACACTATCAGAGATCTCATAACAGATAGAAGAGATGATCACTTGAGGTTTCAGAAGGGAATTAAATTTGTTTATGTTACCATTATATTAGTGACATATTAAATTATGTCACCTTCCCCCCTCTAGCTAAGCAATTAAAACCAAACTAGGGTCGCTGTGAAGCTGCTCACCTTGGCTTTCTCTTCTGACATCATGTAGAGCTCCTGCTCGCTCATCCAGGCCTCAGCCTCGGCAGCATCAAAGTAATACTGCTGTGCTCTGTGAGACTCCTCTAGGCGCTTGTGGCGTTTCTCTGTCTCCTCGATTAGGAGGTTCCACAGCTGCTGCAAGTCTGCAAGTCTCTGCTGAATTGCTTCAGCATTAGGGCTACTGTCTGTGATAATGTTTTGACTCCTCTCAAAAATGTCATCGATACGAGGCTGATGTCCCTGGATTTCTTTCTGAAGGGTCTACATGGGAGAAAAGCAGACAGATGAAACGCTGCACCAAATAAAAAAGAAATGCCAGTCAGGGGTCTTAACTCTAGAGGGGCAACAAAAGACATGCCAGCAGCTCATGTGGACAAACTGGGGCTGTGCCCTCCCCGAGTGTCCTGGAACATGTCACACACCGCCCCACACACTGCCCCCAGCATAACACATCACCACTGAAGCACCCATCATTTTACTCCAAGCCTTTCCTTCCTGAATTAGTCAGCACTAAGGAGAAATACAACTAATGGAGCTTTAACAGCACCTACTCACCTGATTTTTCTTTATGAGTAGCTGCACAGTCTGGAGGTTGTGTCCGTGATCAGTAGATGTAGCTATAGGCATCCTCTCTCCAACCCACAACTGAAAGCAAGAGAAGAAGAGCACGTTTGATTTCATGCAACCCCAGACACAGCTAGAGCAGCAGAGGGAGGCTGGTGCACACATGATGCAAAAAGCAGCACTACTCAAACATGCTATTGAGAGACAGGATTAAAAGGTTTGTTCCTGCGACGCGTGTGATATTTTCCTAGTGCTTGGGGAATAGGATTTCTTTTGTACTCACAATTTCATCTTCCACATCTCGGTTGAACTGGTGGATCTCTTTGGAGGCCAGCAGGTTTGCCTTTCTTTCATTCAAAGGTTCCAACAACTCCAAAAATTTCTTTTCTACAGTAAGGCGTTTGCCATCTACTTCATCTGTACTCTTCCCTTCTTGACTTAAAGCCCGTGCCTGGCTTTGCAGCTCCTCTATCTCCTTCTTACGAACATCCATTTGATTCTCTAGCATCTAAACAGAAACATAGCAAAAAGGTCTTGTAAACAGGGGTAAAAGGAGTTTATATGACTAGGGTGCATCAACAGCTTCATAAGAAGGAAGAACAGATGCTGGTCAGTAAGGATTTACTGCATTAATAATTATTGTACCATTCATATTGCAAGGAACAAGGCCTAAACACAGATTCACAACTGTGGCCACCCAGTGATATCCCTCAGTTACATCTGCATGTGCAAACAGTGAATTTGGTCAACGACACAGCTGAATCTCTTCTATAAGTTGTTCACAAGTTACCCTAAACAGCTTTGGAGCACAGCGAATTCCACACAAGAAGCTCATTGCTCCCTGCTGTCCTCACTACTTGCTGCCCCCACAGCAGGGAACCAGGCACCAACCAACTTCAGACAAGTTTGAATCACAGGCAGGTAGCCATGTACAGAGAGGGAATGACCAGTTACGGAGGACTACAGTGGGAGAAAAACCAGAGATATTAACGTGGGGAAGCAAGGCAGTGCAGGATAGAGATTATATCAAGAAATTTACAGCTGATTTATTTCTGGGTGTATTTCTGGTTCTTCTTAAAGATACATGAAACAACAGGAAGAAAAAAAAGCAAATCAAGTCTTTCCTAAACTGAAAGGATCCTCTGTCTGCTCCTTTGAGTGCAGGTATCTGCTCTCTGCCCACTCTGCAACCTGCGCTCTGTTTACCTGCTGCTTCTTCAACAGGATGTTGACACTGGTAAGATCTTTTCCATAGTCGTCCGACTGAATTTGACTCTCCAAACCATTCAGCCACTTATCCAAATCAGCACAGCTCTGGGTAAAAAGCTCTGCTTTGTTTGCATCGAAGAGACGCTGAGCCTTGGTCTGGGTAGTGGATTCAAGCTCTTCCCACATTTGATGAAGACCTGTCAGCTTTTCTTTCACTACAGCTTCAGTCTCCGGTTTCTCTGCAATGAGCTGCATTCCCTCCTGCAAAGCAAAGAGCAACAAAATGGTACCTCCTCGGGAGCACTCACAGACCGTTAGTTAAATTATTCTGATTAGTAAGCACTCAGGATTCCTCATCTGCTGGTAGCATCAACCACTCATTTTCTACCTCCAATTATCCAGTGACTCCTTCCAGAACATCAGCTCCCAGGTCCATCTATTGCCAGGAAGAGGGTTTCTTGGCAATCGGAAGGTCAAGTAACGCCTCCTTTCTATTCCCCGCTGCACCTGCTCCTTTGTGGAGCTCCTGGGGCCACTGCTCAGACGGGAGTGGAGCAGGCTGCCCTGTGCGCCTGTGGGACTGTGGAGGAGGGAGCTGCAGCTGAACAAGCTGTGTGTCCAGCTTCTGTGGGCCATTTCACCTGGAGACCGATGAAGACCCAGCATAATGCTGGGGGAGGGAGCTTATGGCATCAAAACTGAGCTGCGCAGCTGAAGAGGGTTATGTCAATGGGTTACAGCAATTACCATGTGTCTACACTAATATCAGAGAGGAACAATCTTCCCTGGGAAGCAGGAATCCTGTACCTAGCGCCAGCAGAGCACTTCAACTTAAGCTATCCTTTTGCCTTTACAAAGGCTGTATTACTTTTGGAAATACTTTCTTCTAATTATACTTCTACCTCTGCACCTGGGGTGGTGCTGACAAGGGACAAAACCTTTCCAGATACGAACACTACTCACAACTCAGCACTTTTAATAGCTGTGACCACTGGTAACGTTAATACAGTGATTGTCCGCTGTGGCTCCATATGCAACTTTGGTATTTTGCTGCAAACTGATTTTTCAGAGGCGAAGGGTGAGGATGTATCAGCATCACTAAAAAAGTACTTCCAGTACTAAGAGCAGCCTACTAATTACACCATTAAAGGGTATTGCTATTTGCAGATCACAGAAAAGCCTCTAATGAGATACAGAGTGCCAAAGTGGGAGAGGAAACGAGCAATTAAGCTAACTTACACTGAACAGAAACCCACTGTCAGAGCTAAAGACGAGACCTCCTTAGTGTTCCAGAGCTGCACATGAGAAATGGGAGGGGAAAAAAAGTACAGCTCATCACAGCATATTAAAGCCTTCAAAGTAACTTGATACAGAGCTGTGAATCTTTATTAATCACAAAACTGGCTGTACTTTACCTCATGCACTAATTTTGCATGGGGAAAGGCAGCCTGATTATAGTCCTGCATGAATGAAAACCATCATGGTAGCATGGGAGTCTTAAATTCAGTTTTTCGCCTACATGGAGTTATTTCCCAGGAAGTACTTCTACTTTATTACCTCAAATCACAACATTTGCCTCCTCTACCCTTTGGGTATGAAAGGTTATGCCTTTCTCCTAACAGATAAGAAAGAACAGACAAAATTAAATTGGCAATTTAGCCAATGACTATTCTCTGAGAACGTCTTGGATGAAAAACATTAAACATCAATGAGGAACAAACTGCGTTAGATGGAGATACAACGCAATAGATACTTCTTCTATAGCAATGAAATCTCCTTTTGCCTTAGCTGCAGAGGTGATTCAAGAACCAGTTTTGCAGAGGAACAGATCCCATTTCTGTGCATAACCGTCTTCGACAAACATGAGGGCATGTTTCAGATGTTCTTTAGTTACCTTTTCAATCTTCTCCAGCCATTCTTTGTTGGATGCAAGTTCTGCCATAAATGCCTGATGCTTCAGCCATTTGCTATGAAGGTTCCTTGCCTCATCATAGGACATATCCTGGGCTGTAAGCATCTTTTCATTGATCCAGAGTGAGAGCTGAAAAGGAAAATACACGGGTGTTCACGACAACATTTGTAGTGGGAAATAATGCAAAGTATCAAACTGCCTCCAGATCAAGCATAAAGAGATCCCCCTACAGAAGAGCTGTATGAGAGTCAGAGACTGCTTTTACTCAGGGTTCAGTCATGGATCCACCTCTTTAACAGTTAAATTTAAACAACCCTCTTAAATAGATAAACAACTCATTACTCTAGCAGAAAGGAATCAACTCCATGATGAGCAAAATCAAACACACAGGTCTCACCCAGTTCAACAGCAAGAGAAACAGGGGCATGTGTCCTACTTATTGGTCACAGTGTATTTTCATACTGCGTTTCCCTTGCAACATTACTCAATGTGCTACTCAGGACCAGGACTTGAATGTCATCACCACACCCCTGTGGAGCCTTACTGACTTCCTGACGACATTGTAGAAGTACACGCTAATGAAGTGGCATGCAAAAGGCAGTAAACTGAGCCCCAAGGTCAATTTTTCAGGGAAACACTGAATGAGAAATTCTGTATTTCTACTCGTATCAAAAGTCTTAAGAACAGGGACGGTTTTGTACCTTTCCCCCATAGTCTTTTCTCTACATAGGTTTACATAAATAAATTTGATTGTCCAATCTCCAGTCATATTTTGGTACTCAAGACTTTCCTTTTCCCATTATCTAAAATCCAAGACTGATTTCATTCTGATTTTCTGCAAATACAAAGACACTGAGAACAATTTCCAGATCAACACTAGAGAAAATCAATACTTTAAACGATAGCTTGTTTGCCAAGAGCAAACAGAGTGTGAAAATGATCATAGCAGCCAACATCAAATTTCCTCCTAGGGCAAGTCTGACTGCTTTATCTATCCCTTAGGTGTGGATAAAAAAAAAAAACCACATTTGCAGGAATGTTTACAGAATTTGAAAAAGATTCATTTTCTGTATATTTAGAGTCGCCTACCCAAGCAAAAAATGTCAAAACAAATCCAAGCTTTTGTTTCTAGAATGACATTTCAGTGAAGCATGCTGTCCTGCCAAGGAAGCACCAGGACAAGAAGCGTAACAGAGCGTGAGCAAGACTTGCCAGTTCTCCGCTATGCACTCAGCATACAGGGCAACAAATTCCATCTAGCATTCACAAGCCTTTTTAAAATTGTCCCTTAAAGGCACTGTTAAGCTCCACGAAAAGGGAAGACTTATCGGAGCAATCAAAAAAACTCCTCATTTGATCTTTTTATCAAGTCTAAAGCGAAAAAAAGCTTATGTTAATGAAGACCTTCTGTAGACAGTGAAGTTTACAGTTACAGCAGGCTACTGAACTACTTAACAAAGCTACAAAGGCTACATTAAGGATTACTATATAACCCAAAATTAGTGGTTTTACTCCTGCCTTTCTCGGTAGGAGACAGCTGCTATACTCTGCAAACTGCACTGCTTGGCTTTCATTGTTTGCTTTTACTCAGCCACAGCATTAGGTCTTCTGAGGATTTAAAAATGCTTCCCAAGAAATGGTAGTATTGTCCATATTAACAGATGGGCTGAACTGAGACACAGACGATGTGTGGTACACGGTCAGCCAGTGGCTGTGAGGATAAAATCCCCATTTCCGACTCTCACGATGTTGTCATGCTCCTTCTGATAACATAGAAGAGCAAATAAAGCATTTAAGGGGTGACTATTAAAATCTTTTTTGCAACCACCATAGTCACTGGAAGTCAGTATCCTCAGTGCAATGTAGATTTAAAAAACAAGACAGTAATTCCCTAAAACAGTGCCTCAGCTTGATGCTTGGAGTAGTGATTTCTCCAGGAAACCACGAGCCCGTTGTTAATGCCAGCAGAGTTAGCTATTAGGCCACCTCACATCATTTGCACCTATACCACAGAATCTTGTTTCTGCTATCAGCTCCCAGAAGGCTGTAACTCTCTGCAACAAAACCCAGGCATGAACTAAGAGAAATACAGAGACAAAACCCCTGTAAACCAGGCAGGGCAACAAGGGAAGGTGGAAGAGCACCGACTGCTGCTGCGCATCCCAGACATTGCAAATATCCAATCTGACACAGTCTATCTTGCGGCGTAAGGTTCACAGATGTGTGCACTACATGACAAAACCTGCCGGCACACTCCATGAACAGGGATAAAACTTCTGACGTGCAGAGTCTCGCCAAATGCTTTCAACTCCAGCGCCCCTAGAGAAATTAGCCCAGACAGTGCTGGGACTTCTAAGCACTTGCAGGGAAGATCAGCTTTAATCTCTTCTAAGTTGAGCTGTGAAAGAGCAGGAAGTCAAAGAAAACTAAATGGCAAAATTTATCACATCTCCTCTTCTCAGGATTTTCTGCTGTCACTCTTTATTTCATTCACTCAGCCAACTTAACACGTTCATATTTACGAATGCGAGAAACAGACAAAAAAAGCAACACCCCAGGATTAACCTGTGACAGTGTATCTGACTACTACCAACAAGAAAATTTGCTGTGTTCTCCCTTGGCTGTGACCCAGCGGAAAGGTTCATCATCGCTGAGCTGTTATGAGCATTATACTGGCACCTCCCCGAGCACCACTGACCCTGCTGACTGCCTGGCCAGTCAGTCAGAGGCAAGGAAGGAGCGAGGGGCAGGAGGCCACATTTACCATAATGCTTCAGCACGGAGTGACCGATAAGGAATGTCGCTGCCCTGGGGAAGGAGCACGCTGCAGAAAACACTCTTCCTTTCCTCAAGTTACAGATGGATGGGAAACCGGCAGGCAGGAAGGCCCAAGGACCATTGCCAGGTGAAACCGAGACTGGTTCAAATCTGTTTTCTAACAATTCTCAGCTTCACAGTCAGAGTTAACGAAAAAGCAAAGGGCGAGGTGTTCCCTTGGCTCCCTTCCACTCCGCAGGCCTGTGCTGCTTCATTACACAATCCCTCCAGCCCAACGTAGGTATCAGTAGGCACTTTGTAATCACGCTAATGCAAATTCTAAGTCTCATTATGGCTGTCTTCTCAGAAAACAACCATTCAATTATTGTCAAGGCTAATGTCCTCTCAAAAAGGACTGGAGAAATTTGTAACATTTGGGTATTGTAAGTTCTGTCTTTGAACGGTACAGTTGAGACATCCATGCTTTAGTGGCTGGAGAGAAACAATTGAGAGGAAGGGCGTTCAGGCGGCCAGACACTAGAGCTTTTACGTTTCCCTTCTTCTTTCAAAGATATAGGGGAAAAAAAAGAACTCCAAGAGCCAGGGGGATTTTTGTACCAGAGATGTTACAGAGGAAGGAAGAAGCTGCTGCTAATAACAACAAAATTTTTGCTAGTCTGTCATGTTTTTACTACCAAGGAAGGAACAATTTAAGCCAAGTACATGGTTAACTTATGCAATGCAGGAAAAGAGACTGCATCTAGGCAACCAAGCAGCAAACATCATTTGCCCAGTTTATGATCGTCATTTTGTTTGTTTCTTGTACAAAATCTCAGCTGTGGAGCAATTCCATTCAGACACACTGCAGCGACTTCCAGTCTCTCATAGCTGGCCAAGATGTGCAGCTAATGTACTGACTCTTGAATTTAAAAGAGCAGCTTCGTCATATACATAGCTCTGTTTGCAGGCTTTAGACAAGGATAGCTAGTTTTTAATGTACGTCATAAGCAAGGCGCTCTAATATCTGTCAGTACTGCATGAAATAACCTGAAAATTACTTGATTCATTCCTCATGCTAGGAACAAGATTATTCCTAACTTTAAAATGTTGCCTTCAGTGTAAACAGTCCATGTAAGTCACAAGATTTATTTTTTAAATGTCAGAATACTTAACAATTTTAAACATATGCAAACTATCAGAAAAATAACACATTACAAATGATCCTTTTTAATCCTGCTCCCCTCTTCTTCCCAACCTCCTATTCTTTTGACTAATGTTTTATAGCAATCACTTTAAATCTGCACCAGGCCGCATACATTATGTACAGCTGTAGACAAAATTCTTAACGAGTTCAGTGCTAATCCCACCAGATTCTACATGATTAATACATAGCACAGCAAAAAATGTTCACTGCTTTTGGCAATTATCCCTGTCTTAGTTTAGATGACAAAAGGAAATTCAGTTCATGGGAAAAGAAACCAAAAGGTTAATTTTTGCAGGGTTTTGGGCGGGGGTTGTTTTTTTTGAATTGTTTACTCCACACTGAATACTACTGGATGACTTGACTGCAAAATGCTGAGTATTCCAGTCCTCATAAAATATGTGGTAAGAATGCTCTTCTGCAGAATGCAGCTTTTACCAATAAAAGTGAAAAGACGTAATTTACCTCTTGACAATCCTGAAGAAACTTTTGAAGATCCCTGTTATCTTTCAGTCTCATCAGAAGTTCACTGGCTGCTTCACGGTTCTTCCTATGTCTAGAGAAAAAAACAACAGCAGAGAAAAAAAAAATTTTGAAATAGGCATTTCATGCAAAACTGTCATTTTTTCATTTCTGTAGCCTCTCCGAGATACACATAGTGAATAAGCATGTGGTGTGTGTCTTTTACTGCCTTTCAAACAAAGGACACTGTTGAAGCTCAGATACACATGTGTTACTTAATGTGCTTACTTAAGTTCAGCATCTACTTATTTTTGTGACCAGTTAAATACGCAGGGAAAATTCTGAAGTCAGCAGGGTTTCACAAGTGTTATGTACAGAATTTGGCCCACTAATTTGAAGACCACAGGGAAGTTCACACCTTTTGCCAAAAAAACGTAACTATCTGCAAAATTGCAACAAGAAGATTGCATGTTATGTGGCTCTTGCAAAGTGTGTACTTGCTGTAAGGCCCTTCATAACATACCTTCGCTATAGCTCTGCGCCTCATTCTTCTGAACAAAGCTGGAGTGGTTTACATAACCTTCCAAATACTGTATTTAACAAACAATGCATGCAACACACCTGTGTGTTTCTGCAGATAGAAGGTTTAGGCACATTGGAACATGTTTTTCAGAGCGTTTAAGGGTAGACAGCAGAAAAGAAAAGGTTAGTCTAGAAGCCCTATTTTTAATTCATAACTGTTTGCCCCTTGCAGGATGAGTCATGCTGGCAGTTCCAAAAGTCTTGGTGGGTTCTTCAAATGGTCACGGTGCCCAAAGATGTGATTCCCAAGGTATCTCTGAACATGTTTTTAACCAATGCATAATTTGGAGTAGTTATCCCTGTCCTTCAGTACTTTCATTATTTATAAGGCGAGTTCATATTTCACTGTACAGGCTCTTAAAGTGAAGTACAGCTGCCCTTTGTAAAAACCTAAGACAAACAGGGATACAGAGCTGGAAATTACTTTAAAAGGTGGCAATTTATACGATGATCTAAGCACATACCGTCAATAGCTAAATAAATCCACATTAGTGGAAATCTCCAGACACTCATGATATTCTAGAAGACTACAAATCACATGTTGATGACAACTGGATTAAGATAACACTTTTCTTGATCTACAGTAAGTTACCAGAGCAAGCTCTCTGGCATGCATTTAGTTACTTCAGAAACACACAGAATACTTAGGGATAAGTTTTAGACAAAAGGAAATGGTCTGTAGGCAGAGCAATAGCACAAAACCCTTCACAGGACTACAAATTGCTTCTCTTTTGTCTCAACAGCTTCCTCTGAATAACAAGACAAGCTGCACCTATGTAACTGTAGATCAAGAAAATTGATCTACAGATCAGATGGCAAGGAAGACTGTATGTAACCGTCGAAGCAAGGGGCTGGAGTCCAAGCCCAGGTAATCTTGAAGTTTTGACAGGTGTTATCTGAGAGAGCACAAAGCAAAAGACGCATAAACTGTGCCTTAGGAATAATCTCTATAACATAGCTAACATCACTGACTTTGATTCCACTCTTTCTTGGCTGATTTTTATATGCCTGGGCAAATACCGTGCATTACTCAGGTTGCTAAAATGAAGCAAGGAATTGCTTGGGTGATTTTATCACAATGATTTCACAGATTTAAGGCTAGATTATATTACAGACTCATGTGTTCTGGAGACAACACAAGTCGTGAAATTTAAAGGAGAATTTTTATGACACTTACTTGAACAGAGTTAAAACTAAGTAGAGAAGTTCTTATGTTGAGGAAAGTTGAGTTTAAAAAACTAACAAAAAGTACTTCCCAGAGAGTGCTGGAAATACTAACTTCAGGAACTTTCAAGGGAAACCATACAGGGATATCAAACAGACAGTGACATAACTTTTTTTTTTTTTTTTTTCTGTCCTCAGCATAACAAACATGATCTTTGGCGCTTACAGCTATTTTAATTGTAAAAGGTTGTTTGGTTGTCCAAGATGACCTGGAGTGAGACTGAAAGATGAGTACTCTCTGAAGAAGAACAAGGCTTAACTGATACAAGGTTTAAACTGGATACTTCAAGATGTGGTGGTGGTATTTCGAGGATGGACACTGATGGAACAGGCATGAATTCCTGTATTTTCATCATAGAATTAACATTGTTTTTTATGGGAATAAAGGGCCTAAAGTCATTTAGTCTGCTCTCCTGCCCCAGACTGGCTATATCTAAACATTATTAAATCCTTGTTCATGTTTCCCCAAATTCTATAAAAGCTCCAATGACAGAGATTTTAGAATCTTCTATACATAACTACCCCTATCACCAGAAAGCTTCTCCTACCTTCTACCACCAGTACAGCTGAAGGGCTTTAGGTAGAATAAACTGGCAGACAGACTGGATAACAGAATTCTCCGCAATACAAATTTTTACCCAGATATGAGAAAAGCATGGTGTTACAGAGGCTGCTTGGTCACCCTGCTTCCCTGGCTGCATGTGCAGAGGCCTCAGCTGAGCTAGCCAGGCATTTTGGGGTGGTGGACAGACTGGATTGCAGCTCTGCTGAAGGCTACAAGCACTCAGCCATCACTGGAGGGTGGAGAAAAGTGCAAAGCTTACTGTTCAACAGCTGATTACAGTCATAACTATTAAAATCCTGCTCTTCTGAGATGCGCATGGCAGAGGAGGGCCAGAAACTCAGTCTCTGTCACACTTAGGGTTGTCAATGCCTGCTTCTTACTAATTTGCTAAAATAGTTTGTGGAAGAAGATCCCACACTTGCACAAAAGAGTTGCTCTGCTGACTCTAATTATTTAGAATGACTTTGAATTAATCTGCCTGTTCACATAAATAATCACATATATGACTTGCACCGTAACAGTGTCTAGGGCTGCATTAAAAGAGGGGTTCCCTATGCATATAGCAAACAGGCAACCTCAGATCCAAACGTCCAAGCTAAGCCAGACCTACACAGTTAAAGAGGGGCTAGGGAACGTACGGTAGTCGGTTAAAACATGGGGGCATCTTCCTTCTGTGGCAACAATACAAAGAACCTAAACCTCGAATATTAGATCCTTTCAGCACTAGGAGGTGTCTGACTCTATTTATTCCAAGGGCAGAGCACCCAGATTTGCCACAATGTTCCCATGCTGTCTCCCCAGAGGCCCCTGAGAATGCTAACAATGCTGAAAACTGACAAAATCACTTGTGGTTTAACTGTAAGCCTGTGGGTTTCAAAGCCTGTGAAGGAATAATAAATCTTACACATAGCGTGAATGCAACTGCCTGCTAAGAATACTGAGATACATGCAAGACAGTTTTAGCTTCTTAGTTGTTCCAGCAATCAAGAGGCGCTCTCCTTCCAGAATAGGCAAGAACAAATATTACTTCTGTTCTCTTTTGAGAAGAAAGTTGCACAAATGCAGAAGTTTATGAAAACCATACGCAGACCACAACCAGAGTCAGATCTGCCGCTGTCTTTAAACTAAACCTCATTTGCAGAATCAGAGGCCACGTGAAGGCACACAGGCTAGGGCAGTCCCCTTATACTCTTCCAAGAGAAAATGAAGGAGAAAACACTTCCTCTCCAGCTGGCAGAAAGTGCAGCAGAAGTCACCAAAGCAGGGACAGCTGCACTGGGGAGACCAGTTTCTTTCCTAGCTGGAAAAGCTAGCTAGTGATAGCTTTATTCAAACCCATCTTCTCCTTCCCTCACCCTTTCTCCATGTCCTTATTCCCATTTACTGTTCCTTGAGAACTGCACTAAAAGATTATGCTGAAATGTTTATCTCCCATTGCACGGCTCCACTCTGCTTCTGCACTCCCCTCTCCTTCCACAGTGTGATGCCGACCATGCCTATTTAGATGGTGACCATTTTAGGGCCGTGGCTGTCTGCTGTACCAACTGACAGTGAAGTCTCCTCTGGAATAGCCTGGAAGCATGCCTGTAAGAAACACTATTAACAATACTTAGAACAACAAAGAGTTCCATATAGGAAGCATGGAGCCACTGCACATATTTGTACTTGTTTGTTTTGGTCCTTTGTTATACACCCAAGCAGAGCTTGGTTGGGAGAGCAATTTGTTGTAAAACCGAAGAGGCTTCCTTTGCTACCACTCCCACTACACCCAGCCCTAAGGCTTTGTTCTTGAGGCTTATCAGCCTTACAGACTCAGAGAGCAATCACACGGATTTCCTGAATAGCAGTGCACGGGATGGTTTTTGCAGTGCTCTGCATAAATAGCTTTGGAATTGAGGAAGCGCCTTGGAAAAAAGTGGGCTTAAAACACCAGTCTCTAGTACTTGCCTGCCATTCAGAGCAGAACTCTAGCACAGAACGTCCCACAGCCAAGACAGCCCAGGTGGCCAGCTAGGGTGCCACAGGACAACAGGGACACAGAGGAGTAGCTGCACTGGGGGAAAGAGTCACCAGAGCACCACAGCCAGAGCAGCAGGAACCTCTCTGCAGAGCACACAGGACAGACTGAAGCCGTCTCCCCCTCCAGCCACCTCAGAAAGGGCTGCAAGCAGCAGCTGACCATTTGCTTCTATATCCTTGGATACCATCTTTTAATATTCCAAAAGTTGCAGAAAGATGATACCTGACCAGAAGGCCAGGATCAAGTCCTTCTGCTTTTATAAGTGGATGGGAAAACGTACAGCAGAGGACATTGAAAGTCAGAAAGGGTAAATGGGGAAAATCCATTTCCTAGCTTTGACCTTGATTGTTTTCACATAATCTCCTCCTCCTGGCCTTTGCAGATTCTCGCTGGGATCTAGAAAGAGTCAGGCTGGCTAGAGAGAGAATGAAAATGCGACGTATCCTTGGGGTTAGGTTGTCAGAGGGCTCAGAGGCCCTCAGCAAGCTCTGGGAACAGGAATATCCACGTTTCTTGAAGCCATGAGCCACAGCTAAAGTGGGTGCATACACAGTGGGATGTCTACCAAAACAGGAAAGGCACAACATTTTCTGAACTACTTCAGTTCAGTTTCTCCTTGGAGATAAAGGCATCTGGATAACCCTGAGCTTACCGACTGTGGGAGGATGCAAGTCTGATAGAAGGGTCGTCAGTAACATTTGACATAAAAGTTCTGTACGAGCTTACTGCTGTGTTCTGATACTTGTGATTGAAAAGTGCCTTGAAAGACTTCACTATTATTCAGACCACAAGCAGGAAGAACCGTGAATCATAGCCATCAAAATTGAACATTTGGTTTTCAAAGAAAAAGAAGCTCTTAACATTCTATAGCATCCATGTCACAGCTAAAGAGACAAAGCGAAAGACTTGTTTCTAGGATGAAAGGCACATTTGTATCAATGCTTCCTAATCTGATTTCAGAAGGGCCAGACAAGCTGGAAAAGGCGATCAAAGCCAAGCGGGTGGGGTAGATACAATGCCAATTACACCCTTGAAGAGCCACATTCCTTCCTCAGAGGAAAGACAGGAATAGAAAATTATAATTAAATCAGTTAGGAGGTAGCAGAGGAAACTAAGACTTGTGGAACCAGGCATAGCTAACTGCTACAGCTCCCATCAGAATATAAAGTCTGTTAATACTCCAAGAATTATGTAGCAACACTCATACAGCCAAATTCCAGTTAGTGAGCTCATTACCTAGTAAGTCTCCAGAAAATGGGAGAGGTAAAATTTAATCAAGATTAGCCCAGCACATTTTTGAAACATTACTGTTCCTATTTTTCCACAGGACAAAGAAAAGAGTGTGCAACAGACATTTTTTAACATGTTACTCTGCCTTTGGACGCTGGTAAAAGGTTATCTCTCAGAGAACAGAATTAAAGCATGAATAGCTATATTCCACCATAATTCTGACCTTACCTGTCATCTATAGAGTCCACTTTCTCCTGGATTTTATCTGAGTTAATGTTCCCATCACTGACTAGCCTCCTGCCAGTCTCTACAACTGCATTGATCTTTTCTTCATTGGCATCCATCGTGGTCATGAAATCCTCCTGTTTTTTAATTGCAGCTTCTGCTCCTTCCAAGGTAGTGGGCATTTCTGTGTGCGCCAAAACGTACTCCTGTGATTAAAGCATAAATCAGAGAGATGAAAGTATTACACTCAGGCTATGCAGCTTCACCACATATGAAAAGAAACATCTCCCAAGAACAGTTAGAAGTAAAACACAAAACGCAAATTATAGTTAAAAAGGGGCAATTTATCTGTTTCTAGCTCTCCTGCCAAACGATCACGCTTGTTAATTGCTTGCAGTATATGATGCCGACATGTAGAAATGAAATAAGATATATCTTGACCACTTGCCTGGTTATTAAGAAATGCTTCTGCTTGCTTGGTATCTCTGAGAAACAGTTGGTAGGCATGAGACTGGGAAAGGAGATTTTGCCTGTTCTCCCACATTTTGTGAAGCTCATTCCATCCAGTGTCCAAAGCTTGTAGGCGCTGGCGTAAGAACATGTACTGAGCGTCAGTTTGCCCTTGTGTCACCATCTCACCCATGTCCCTCATTTTCTGATAATCTTCCTCATAATTGTTGATTTCATTCTTAATATTCTCATGTTGAGTGAGCAGCTTCTCAGCCTCTGTCAGAGTGTTTGGCATATCTTCAGACGCAATTGCAGTCTGTGTTCTGGACAGCCAAGACTGGAAGTCATCTAGATCTCTCAGGAACTGCTGCAGTTTGCTTGCCTCTCCAAGGGACTCTTCCCGGTTCTTGAGGGTGGTCTTCATTTCTTCCCATACATCGTTGATTTCTGCAAGTCGTGAAAGGATAGCCTGTGCCTGGTCAGGATGCTCTGATTCCAACTTTTCTGCCTCTTTTTGCAGGTCGCTTAGCTTGGCTTCAATGGCTACCAGGTCACGTTCCATGCCTGTCAGCTTCCTCTGCAGGGCCATCACTCCAGCTAGATCGTTACCCAGATCTTGTGTGGATTCGATCACTTTGGTCTTTTCCCTGATCCAGGATTTGGTTTCATTACATTCAAGATGGTAGTTCTGGATACTCAGAGCAGAGAGCAGAGCATCCTTCTTCCTGTCTACCAGTTCTCTGAATTGGCTCCATCTGAAATTTGTGAGGAGAGAAAAGCAGAGAAAATGACATTTGTGTATAACAGGGGAAAAGGATATGGCAACGTTGCGGAGTGAGCAGTTGCTCACATTAGCTTGGTAAGCCATGAAATAACCTAACTATTCATGTTTTTTTCAGTCCTTTCCATATCACCAATAGTTTTAGCAAAACAACTACTAACCAACCTATGGTGTATATTAGAATATGACAAGTACAAGCAACACAGAGTCCTTAAAAGTCTAATTTTTCCTCAAGTGAAAAATTGCTAGTTACACCTAATTTTCACACTGAAGGTACTCTCTTGCTTTATTGTGAAGCCAAAAATGAATGAGTTTACATGAAATTATATTGGTTTCTTTCTTCATCATAATAGTCATTACAATTTCCAGCTCTCAAATCAAGGTACTGATACACTCAAGACCTGACTGAAGTCAACAGCAAAACTCCATCTGTTAATCAAATATTTGAAAGACACAGCTCTTTCTCCTTCTGAAGCTTTAAAGGCCTACCTTACAGATACTTCAGGTAACAGTATCAGAATGTCTTAAAAAACACATACAATAAAGACAAATGACCCCAGTGTACTCGTTTCATCCACGAGCACGAGGCCTTCACTCACCTTGTGTTGAGTTTATCTTGCTGTGCTTTGATCTCCTTCTCACTTGGATGGCCACTGTGCATTAGCTGTCTAGCAATTTGGTTCACTACTGCAACACGGGATGCCTGATTGTTCATTTCTGGTTCTAAGCTTTCAAACCTGGAGGACAGAAAAAGCCAAACAAAAAAGATCACACAGGCATTAGAGAGTATGAGCCACAGGCAAGCTGAGAAAGGTAGCTGGTGTAAAAAAAACCTTCCACCCAGTATTCCCCGAATTTCCTCACAAAGGCATTCTCACCTGTGCTGGATAACTTCCAGGTCTTCCAGCTTCTCTGGAATCTGCATATTATTCAGCCACTTCTCCTTTTCATCAATCCAAAGCTCACAAGCATCTGCCTCACTGAACATCTTATAAAGAGCAAGGGTATCCTGCAAGGCCTGTTTGCGCAGTCGAGTCAGCTCAGCAACCTCTTTGTATCTTTCCTCTATTCCAGACAACCTGCCTTGCACATCTGGAGATCCGGCGTGTTCCTGTGGTAGAGCCTTTGCTTGTTCGTGAAGTGAGTCAATGGTTGGCCGGTAGCTTGCAATCTCTTCAGCCACATCTTTGTGTTTCTTGACCAAGGACTGAGTGGAATATTCATCGTGGCCAACATCATTGCTGGAGACAATTTTGAGGATGTCCAACATCCATGCATCGATATCATCAGCATCAGCCTGGAACTGGTGAAGCAGAGAGGCTTCCTCCAGACGCTTCTTCCTAATGGCAGATAACTGTTCCAAGTTAGCCCACTGCTCCCGGATATCCTTAATTCTTTCTCGAATTTTCTCAGACCCAAAATGCTCTTCCGCAATCATGTCTTCACCTTCTTTTATCGCCTGCTGAAAGTGGCCACTACGACCACTCATTTCATCTTCAAAAGCCTTATGTTTACTCAAGAGACGGACAACACTGGTTAGGTCCTTCCCATAGTCATCAGACGACAGGATTTGTTCCTTCTCCCTGATCCAGCCCTCTTCTTCAGCCATTTCCCAGAAGAATTTCCAGAGGCGCCGGGACTCCTCCAAGCGGGCCCGGCGCTCAGCTGCAAGCTGGCACAGCTCTTGGTAACAGAACTCCATGTGAGCGACACGGTCCCTGATAACTTGCGGGTCACACGGTTTGTACCCTGTTCAGATAGAGAATGTACATTACAAGTTGGACTGATTTATTTTCATCTCTATAGCTGGGGCATACACAGAGTTCTTAATTCCTGTTTGTTCCATCTACGAAGTTTACGCAAAAGAATTCATAATTAGTCTCCTGAAAGTAAAAGTGAACTAAGCTCCACCATACAACAACACAGATCAGAAAATACCGTTCTTTGTATAAAGACAAAAAAAAAACCTGAAAGGAAAGATATTCATGGCTGTTTTCAGTGAAACAAAATTCACTACTCCAGATTTCTACCAGCTTCATACACACAATTGCACAAAATTAACATCATTTACTCTAGTTAATGACACTGGTTCAGTGGAATTGCTTTTATTGAGCATAAATTGGGACAATATCAGACTGGGTCCAATAATTTGTGTTGTTTGCATTAGAAACACAGAACGGGGAATTAATGGTGACTACTACAAAGTTACAGCAGCTGCTGGTTAGGAGTGTGACATCCCATGCAGAACACAATGCCACAATGAATTCTTGAGTAGGCACCTGGATGAATTAATCATTGACACAGTGAATCAAGAAGGAACAAATGAGGCTGGATTCTCTTTTCTGGTAGTAAATTTAACCTAACATCCCTTGCAGAACTAATGAGGCTCATAGATAACCTCATACGTAATTAAGACAAAGAAGGATGTGTTGGCTGCTAGTTACCTTCTCCATCAGTGGCAAACTTCTGAGCAGATGCATTGACCCCTCTCACTCTCTCAGCCTGAATAGCAATGTCAGCTTCCACAAGAGCATGTTTCTGCAACAGGTCTTCAACTCCTAACAAATGTTTGCCATAGTCTTGAGACAGCAGAAGCACCTGATCAAAAATGTAGAAGACAAGCAAAATGGGCTGAAGGCCACAAGCTGTTTTGTTTCTTAATGAATCCAGGCATTACACTGTTCTCTATTGTTACATTGATTTAAGTCCAGAGAAACACTAGGCCTATAAGGAGAGCTATTTCAAATGTATAGAGACATAGCTGATACGAATTTGAGCCAATATTTATAAAATCACTGGCAAGCATGAAGAACTCGACTGCTCTTTAATGCAGTTTTAAGTCTAGGATGATGAGAAGCTAGGTCAGCTCAGCAGGACCAACAAAAACCACTCAGTCCATGTGCTGTGAGCTGCCACTGAGCTACACACATCTCCCTCTCCTTCAACAGCTTCCAAATTCTGCTGGCTGACGGACAAGAACAAAGTCATGGTCCTCTCCCTTCCCAGATCCCAGGAGAACAGACAGGAAGAAATTCATGCTTTTTAAAGCACGGAGGTGAAGAGGTGACTTGTTCCCCATGTAAATTGTGATGAAGAGAGATTATTTAATTCCCTTTCACAAAAATGTCATCTGTACCCAAGCACTGTGGCCAAAGCCTCTGGCCCTTACAAGGGAGACATGAAGTTGAAAAGTAGCTTTTTACAGGAGGAAACTTGTTCTTCTTCCTTACTTTTTTTTAATCTTTATTTTTAAAAAATCGTCATAAGGTATAAGGAATTTGTTCACTGCTCTTGAATGTGGATCTTCTGCACATGTCTATTAAACCAGAGGGGCACAATGAATCTTAAAAATTTACAAAAAAAGGACATCTACACCTCTCCAGAATATTTGGTCTATGTTCTCAAGTGGCTAACACCTACCTTCATCTCATCCATCCAGTCCATAATGTATAGCATTTCCTGGAAAATCTTTTGCAGACCAAGATTCATCTCCAGCCGCTGTCTTCGTGCCCTAAGCAGCTCCAGGAGATACTCCCACAGGCGTATAACATTGTCCTTTCTTGCGGTAATGCGTTTGATATCATGGTAATTTTCAGTCTCAAGCTCCTTTGCAACTGCAACTACGGCCTGGACTCGTTCTTCATATGCTGCAATGTCGGTTTCAATGGCCTCATGCTTTTTTGTTGCAGCCTCTACTGCTGGAAGGTCAAAGCCAAAATTATCCTGTAAACACACAGACACTTCTTCAGTAATGGCTGCTGAGGAGAAAAGCCCTACTGCTCATAACATCATTTCTGATTGTGCAGAATACACTTGTTAGCAAATTCGGGATCTGAAGATGCTCTGAAAAGTCTTCTTTAATAAAATCAGATATACCTCTAATAACCAGAGACCCATTGATAAAATCAGAGATATCATTTACTGCCTTTAGGGGAAGAATCATGGTGGCCATCAGGATTAAGCTGGGGCTTTGCATTTTTTTAAAGTCATCTCTAATATTAAAAAATAATATTAATTCCAGGGCTAATTCCACTGAATTGACCAAAATGTTCAGATGAAGAAAATCTTGACTGTGGGTAGATATTTCCACATCAGTATCTCCTGAGCACAGACTGACAGACTCAAGGAAGGGGTATCCCAAACGCATCAGATAGGACACACAGTACTAAATGTACATTTGCACACACATACAAATATAAACATACATACATTCAGTGAAATATGAGGCATAGGGGAGGAAATGTTCTCTTTGCAAGAACTGTATCCTATAATTACTCATGGGAATCATTTTAGTCACACAGACAATTTCTGAAAGCAGCACCTGAGAAACAAGACGTTGATTTTCACTCAGCCAGGTTTCTCTCATAGCTGCCTTGCGATCAAATCTGCGCGCAAGTTGTTCCAGTTTCTCTTGTCTGATGAGCTCATTTCGCAGTGCCAGTTCTCTTTCATGTTCAGCTTTTTCCAGTCTTTCCCAGGCCTGAAGACGTGGAATAAAAACATGCATCTTCCAAATACACACTCTTACAGAATTGTGATAAATCACATTCTCTTTGCATGAAATCAGGACTAAAGTCACTACAGTCCAGTTTCACAGAACTGGCTTATTTATATGCCAATAAATCTGATTTCTATTGGCTGGCCTTACACCTTCTCTGCTAATATAAGCGCACGATTCAAAATTCGTTCTGAAGTCATTCACATATTTACTGAGTAAGGGGTATAAGATGCATTTTCTCAAGTTTATTTGTTTTTTGCCTTCAACAAAGTCCAAGCAAACCACCTGGCTTGAACATGTAAGAGAGTATCTGTCTGGGAAAAAAAAAAATTAATCTTCTCAGCGCTACTCCCAAATCAGTGGATCCTATCTTTTTCCTTTAGGAAACGAGAATTAGAGATTCATGCTCTCTCACCTCGAAAATCAACGTACAATTGCTGTTCTTTATTATATCCGCTTCGGAAAAGAAAACAACTGCAGAATTTGGTTACTTTTGGTGCATACAAGTCCTTCTTTCCCCCAAAGCCAAAAGTTATTCATGTGCATGACATTAATATTACAAAATTAAAAAGTCTTCTATTAGAAGCATGTTGAAAGCCAGCTAATCACCTCTCAGATCTTCTTACAAACAACAAAAACACCCACAATTAAACTCAAAACTACCCTAGATTCTTCTAAATTGTAACAGATGTGAAACTGCCTGAAACTCAGGTATTTTAGGCATTCACAGGCACAGGGGCTTAACGCAACCAGGAGAGCTGTGCAGTTTACTGCTCTCTAGGATGAAGACCGAGGCCACAGACACCCACAACAGCTGCTCTGGGAATGCCAAGCATGATCAAACACAAACGAAGAAAGCTCACAGTTTTAAGTTGTTTGTTATTCTTGAGAGAGCTTGTCAGCTCTGCTGCTGTTCTGCCAGCTGCACTAGCATAAAAAATAGCTGCATAAACCCTGAGAGGGAACCCACAAGATCAGTCATGGTACTTCCTTCCCTCTCCCACGCTGCGGGCAGGGGGGCTGAGAGGCAAACTGAGAAGGCTGCCATACCTAGATGTTGTTGCTAATTTCTGTCGATTAACTCTAATGGCCAGGACCACAGAGGAGCAAGGCTCTAGATCCACAACCAGAATGACTGAGTATTTTTCCAGTGCAGAAGATCTTACAGATGCTGAGGATACCCAGGGACTCGTTTCAGATCAGTGAGTCCTAGCTGTAAGGAAAGGCCACCACACCTCGCCCATCCCTTATGGTCCCCCACATCAAGGCTGGAGATAGCAAATGCATTTCTTCCCAGTATGCTGAGAAAGAGACTGAAAGAAAACAACAAAATCCTGAGACGCACCGGAGGAGCTGGCTCAGTTTACCTTGTTAATGTCAGAGATGAGTTTGCCCTCCCTTGGCATGTATACTTTCTGATTGTTGGCTCTCATTTTGCTCTGGATGGTAAAAAGCAGCACTTCTAGGTTTCCTTTTTCTGTAAATCTGAACAAGATTTTGAAAAAAAAAAACCAGAGTTACAATAAAGCTTTCATTGCTACTAAAGTGTTATAAAGCATGTCCTTAAAATATTGACATTATGAATGGAGCATTCAGATAAACACCTTCATCTTGTGTCAAAGCTGGAAGCAATTGAAATAGCCACCACATTCCCTGGAACCAGCTGGGTCAAAGAGCAAAAGAAAATTCACAGAAGTCAGTTGTATGCATGTTTAGATTTAAACCCCCTTCGGGGACAGAAGACTGGATCTTTTTTATTCTGTTACGTGCGTTGTCCTAGTTTACTCTATCAACTCAAGAAATGGAAGTTTTATTTAAAGCCCAGCACAGTCAATAAAGTCTTCCCACTGTTTTCCCTGAGTTTTGCGCCTGGAAAATAAACGAACTCCATAGGCACTAGGGAATAGACTGCAATTTTAGAAGATGTCTGGATACTCTGTAATGTTTTGGATTGTGATTATTTTCCATCAGAATTTATATTAGAAAAAGACAATAAACAGATCTGATATCATAAGGCTAAAAGAAACCTTCCGGAAGTGAATTGCACAGTTTTGGCTATATCTGTTTTAGTACCTATAGCTATGTTTCACAAAGCCAGACACACTTCCTCTTGATTTTGGATAAGCAGTAAGATTCTTTTAACTGCAGTGTATTGGTAATATACACTGCTAGCAAGCATGACTGATGATATTACTATACTAACATTGTATGCTACTACCACTCTTCTAATAAGGCAAGCTTCTCAATGAAGTGACAGATTCCAGGACTCTGAGGTCCTGCAGGAGCAGGATCACCAAAATTGGGTTTGTTGTTATTATGTGTGCATTGAATAGCACAAAGCAAACAGACTCCGAGTAACAATGATGAGTGCCAATTAGAAATACAGTATCTGGGTTTGTTCAGAAAAATAAATTCTTAAGCCAAGATTAAAATTACTTGGATGTGTTTGTTTTTAAAAAAATCAATGACTGACTAAACAAAACAAGACCACTGTTGTTTTAAGCTAAGATTAAAATTACTTGGGTGGTTTCTCTACTGTGCGGTAAGTGTTGAATGCCTGTAGCTGCTGCTGCACACCAACGAGCGAGTTGGCAAATTTGCGATTGTTGAGGATGATAATGGTTTGCTCAATCCACTCAAGGAGGTCAGAAGCCAGCGATTCGTATTTTTCAATCATCTTCTCCGTTTCAATGGCATTGTCAAGCACCTGCAACGAGCAGCACAACGTAACATGAAGAACAAGGGCAGTGCTCTTCAGAGTCATTTAAATCCAACAGAAACTGTTGAGACCTGACTTATGAATCAGACCACTCGATCCTGAGCGCCACAGGGGCTGCCATCTCTGAGGAATGAGGGCTTTGCACTTTTCAGCAGTGAATTCCCATGATCCCACGGCAATAACGGGGCAGAGCTGAGGCTCACAATACGATTCACTTTCAGTCTGCCAGCTGTAAGACAGGGGCAACTTTGCCAAAGGGCAGAGAATGACTGCACATTTATTAATCGAGGGACTTTTCTGGGCCCCAGAAGAGACAGAGGACCCAGACAGTAAGGAGCAGTTACTGAGAAAGGAAAAGCACCAATGATGCAAAATTAAGAAGCAAAATAAAACATAGGACAAATGTTTTCCAATACAAGGCAGCTGGAAATTAACTACTCCTCACAGCCATATGGGAATATTTAACATTCAAAACACACTCAAAAGAAAAACAAAGAAACTATCATACAGTGGAATCTTAAAAAAATAAGAGGGGGGGAAAATCAGGAATATTTAAACTGCTTTATAACAATTTATAATTTGAATTTGCAAACCTTTCCGATACGTTTTCCTTCAACAGCTAAAGCTTTCATCTTGGAGAAGTAGTGGTAATATGTGACCACGTAGGTGATAATTGACTTTTCATCAGGATGATCAACACTGATATCTGCAAACCAAACAAGAGTTGTCTTAGCATACTGGGGGTGCGTGGATTAAAACAACAAAGCTAATAACAAGGATGCATTTAAGAGTCTGAGAGATGGGCTCAGTAGCAGTTCAGCTCTGAAGGTTTATGTCCTAAACAGAAATGAGTTCAGCAGCCTTGATCTGGTTCTGGATTACTTGATGCTGTACAGTATTGAACTCTGTCACAAAGAAGTGCTGCTTTATCTGTCTCAGTGCCAACTGTGGTTAAAGTACGCGTCTGTGGGCTAGGGGCCTTTGGGCCTTAGAGTCAGGCTCCAGACTTTGCCACAGCTTGTGCACAGTGGAATAACTTCTCTAGTGTCTGTGTGAGTTGACAGCACTACTGTTAATTGAGAACTTCGATGCTCTATCAGTATTTGGAGAGAGGAATTCAAACCTAATTGCACGTCTGTCCAGGCAAACCTTCTGAGAGATACAGATAGAAAACAAATTACTTCTTTTCCTGCAGCAATTCTGAGGCACTGGAAAAAAAGCAAGAAGAAACTCGCCCAAATGTAGCCTCTATTTGCCCTGCGACAAGAAAGTTTCTTGCCCTAGCATTGTGAGCATGCCTTCCAATATGCATGAGCATGAACACTCTCATGGAAGCACAGGCTAAAACTCACTGACAGTCTGTGAAAGAAGCTGCTAAGTATTTGCTGAAATCCACATCATTCATCTACCAGCTCACAGAAAGTGTTTCTCAGAGCATATCAGAAGGATGACTCTAACTGGAATGATTTTAGGTACACATGGCCAGTTCAGTGATCTTGTCAGATGGGGGAAAACAAACACAGGATCAAGGGCTCTTGCGCTACCACTGCTCAGTCCTCTGCAGGAGACATCTTGCATTCTCTCCTTCTCTCTCTGACTGTATCACCAGGTGAGTCAGCAGCATCCAGCTGCTCTTCAACACAAAAAGCTATCACAAAGCTGTGCCCTAGACAAGGAGGGGTGGAAGAAAAGGGCCCACAAAGAGCTGTGAATCGCTGAAGCTGCAGGAATTCTTACCCTCGGGGTCCAGGAGCTTAGTAAGACCAAGGTGTTGCTCTGCAAGGTTAAAAGCATTCTGCAGATTGTAGTGTGCATTTGATTTCTTCAGCTTGTCAAAATCAATCAGATCAGGCCTAGACAAGACAGAAAATTCTTTGGATTTCCCACAGCACAGATCAGCCACCCTCGAACGAACAAATGAAATAAAATCTGCAATCCTCAGAAAACGTGGCCCCTCATGCTGCCAAGGTTTTGCTTGCCCAGTAGCCTGTGCATTTCCAACAGCAGTACTGAAGGAATGAAGTAATGCCTAGCACATGCCATGGCAGAACCTAACCCATAGCAAAAAACAGAGGATCGTTTACCAGGGATAAAGGTGACCTGGAGGAGAAAGGCAACAAGTTGTGGTCTCACAGTCTCCCCTCATACCCGTGTAAGCATGCAAGCTGTTCCAGTAACTTCACCTGAGCATGCCAATAAGCAGTATCCCCAGCCATGTCAAAGTCTAGCACCAGATTTTGCCATCCCAGCTCAGGGATTTCGCTCCCTTTCAGGCTGCTGTTCTGTGCCGTGTGTCCGTCCCTCCCTCCCTCCCTCCCCCAAATTCTAGGTGACCAGACCCGATGGTCGGTTACTCAGTAAAGTACAAAAACTTTTTTCCAACCTGGGCAGTCACAAACCAAAACAATCACGTGTATAATTTATTCTCTTGAAACCAAACACAACCTGTTTTCATGTGTGATGGAAGCAGCTGTTGCCCAGAAGAGCTCACAGTGACAGCAAGAGCTGTAGAGTTCTAAATCAAGGCAAGTTGCTGTAAAACTTAGTAATTCTTCAATATCCACCTCTCCATAGATTTTAAAATCAAGCTGCAAAGTAACTGCAAAACCCAGTGCACACTGCAACAGCTCAAGCTTTCAAAACCCGTAAAGACATTTACCCACACATACCTGTGCTTATGTATTAGTGCATTGAAAGCCATCCCATCCCTCCAGCTTGTCGTAAAGTTGTGAATGTTGACGTTGGGGTAACTGACAGAACAAAAACCAAAGAGAGCCCAATCAACACAGCATCCCTGCTGCAGTTCTGCACACTCTGTCCCTACAAGCTGGTTGCAGCAGTGACACATTTATAGCAAACCTAAGGGTGGGATATTACCACCCCATAATGGTCAGTCAGTCATCATGACTGTACTCTAATCAAAGCCTGACACTAAAGGTAAGTGTATCTAATTTACTCGTGTAAACCCTACAGAACCGATACACATTCCAGAGAAGGGTTCAAATGAACTTTGAGGTCATCACCTGAAGCTATGATTTTAGAGCTTGCTGCCCAACCTGCACAGCCTGTGAGGTTTCAAATCCCTGCAAATCTCAGGCCTGCTCCTGATTTACCTGCTGGCAAACAATTATTTTCAGGTACTCAAAATATCAAGTTCAAGAGAAGAGCAGGAACAGCTGGAGGAACAGAGAGAAGTAAAATCTTTTCTGATGGCTGCAAGTGCCATAGGAACAGTGATACTTTAAGTGTTCCTTGAAATTGTCTGCTATCCCAAGGCATCTTCAAGGACTGACCCTAGTCACTGTGTGACTTTTAAACAAAGCACATACAATAGACACCTTTGTGCCCCATGGGTACACAGATGGAAAATTAATTTGTTTGGTGATCTGGGTATTTTGCGAGCCCCCCAAAATTTAAGGCTGCTCACAAACCGCTTTCACTAGAGTTCTTGGAAGGAGAAGATGAAGAATCACTAGAATAATGCTGCACAGGGACATCCAAGTTTCATGGGGGAAACATACTGAATCTCTACAAATTGATATTTATGCAACAACATTACTGTCAGGGAAAGACATTTTGGAAATATTTCCATATATACGGAAAGAAGGAAAAGTTCGTGGCAAACATCTGAAGGACCATTATTTCTTCAGAGTAAGGAGAAAAAGAGTCAGCATATTACTATATGTTCATGGATTATCAGATTAGTATGTTTATCACACAGCATTAATATAATAAATTCAGAATTTTCTAACTTGTAAACATCAATCCATGTCTCTTGGTTGAATCCACTTAAGGAGAGATACGTGTTTGCCCATTTAAAACTATTTCAACGAAAACTCAAAATGCTGCAAGAGCTTTAGAGATAATCACTTAATCCACACTCACCCAGCTGTCTTCATCTGGCACCACAAAAGCAAAGCATCTTTAGCAGATTTCTTCTCCTTGTTGTCCTCTGTTTCAACACTGATATCTTGGATCTAAAATTAATGCAGAAGTTTTAAACATTTCTCTGAGAAAACATATTTTTTGCCTTTTTTAAAGAGATGAAAGAAATGACATCGGAATATAAGTAACAAAGGAAATCTACGATGACAGGCAGGGTGGAAGTAGATGAATGCTTTTCCTCATTTAAAAGCATTCATGTCAAAAGAAAGCTTCATCTGCCCTTACTTTATCTGGAGAATTACTCTTCGTTTAGTCCATTGACAAAACAGTTTAAACTTCATGAGGAAATGGATTTCCAGCTGTCAAGGCAAGCCCTGCCCTATCCAGCATGATGCTTTCACCCTGCAAGGTGTTTCCCGCAGGATGCTGAGCACATCCAGGAGCGGAGGGGATGCAGCAGGTAGGGGTCCTTGTGAGGTGACCCACAGGCAAAAGCTAACCAGGAGTTTCGTAGGAGCAAACAATTTTGGAACTTCAAGCTTGGACGAAATAGTGTTTGCCCTTAGCAGTATCACAACTATATACTCCAGATGCTACGCTGTTATCCAGCTTTTAAAAAGAGGAAAAGGAAAAAAAAAGGAAACCACTTTTTACTTCATATGGATAAACAGATCTCATTTTATGGATATAGTTCACTGCTTTTTAAAAAGAGTATTGTAGCTTCAGTGAAGTTCCACTGCTGTCAGATGAAAGACATTTTCATATTAGGAAAACACTGAGCAACATCAAAATTAAGAGAATGTGAAATTTATTAAATATTTGTTACTACTTTATTTATTATAAATTATGTATTTATTATATAAATTCATTATCCTTTCTGCAAAAGGACTTTCCAGCCTTTTTTAACTGAGGGCAAAGATCAATGTACAACTTGCTGAAAACCAAGGCATCTCAGCCTTTAGGTGGGACATGAAAACAATTCTTGTGGGCACCCTTAATCCGCTTCAGTGCAAAGTCAGCCACATTAATGACAATCACCACAGAGGTGAAGAGCAGCTGAGGGTAGCATTTTTTCCCAGGTCTACAAGAATGTATAGGTCTATGACTCCTAAAAAGCACACTGAAGTATATTAGAAGCAATTATGGAAAACTCAAATGTGTGTATATCTATGTATGTACAGATCTTTACCTGGAATCTTAGGATAATAGTCCAAATAAGGCCAAGAGTCAGTCTATGATTCCCATCCACAATATCATGAGATCCCATGTTTTCTAGGTGCACTCTTTGCTCTTTCAGGAACTGAAGGGCTTTATCAACATTCTCCAGGCAATGGATGCGCATCCTTCCCTTAGTTGGTTTGGGCTAGAAGGTAAAAAGAAGTAAAACATGTATTACTGTAAGTGGAAGGGAAAAAAAAAAAAAAAGTGCTTGTTAACTCTTCAGTCCAGCCAGGTGAGTCACCACATTGTCCACTACCAGCCAGCAGTACTGGTGTACTATTTTCCTTCAAATTCAATGGACAAAATCACTCCTTGCATCTTACAGCACATCTACACAAGGATAATGGTAGCATGTGTCAAACTCGTGGTGGAAATGCCAAAATCCTAGACCTGAGCTGCACACACTGGGCAGCCAATTTCATTTGCTTTTCAAAGTATTTTGCCTGCTGACATCCTCCATTTTTTTGTCTAGCATTTCATTCACTAGCTGGAAGATAAATTGTTTTGTTAAGTTCATGCCACACCTATTATATGTTTTTTTCTCCAGGACAAGTTCTTCCACACTTAAAAAGATTCTGCAAAGATAAAGGTATGAAATGAACTGATAACCGGCATACGCACACAATAGAGGGAATTGGTAATGAATGCTCCAGAGTATCTATAAATACAGATATACAGTCTCTAAAAAAGGCAGCTCAGATTTGGACCATAAGCTACTCAATAAAGTGCCTTGAGAATGAAACGTCATTGCTTTTGTTGGTGAACTGAAGTAGGATAAATAGAAAATTGAAAATAACAGCAGAGATTTATTCCAAACAATTTCTTAACAGGAAAACAAAGTAGTAAAAAAAAAAAAAAAAATCAGCCACACCAACACAATACAATTTGACAAAGGCCCAGTGCAAATGAAAAAAGCCATGAATATATTAACAGCATGTAGAAGTCTGCTGTAAAACTGAATAAAATTAAAGCAACTTTATTCTGCAGATAAGGATTACAGTTGAATAGCCTGTTCAGTGCTCACTGAGATGTCACCAAAGGTACTCAGCCAAACTAATAACTGACATAATTACTTTGTTTTCTGCAGTGAACTTAATGAACTGGACATGGAAATGGCTCAGGCAAAATTCTTGCCTCAGACTGTATTTAAGGGGAGGAGTTTCAGCCGGAGCCATATTATGGTCCCTAGAAACAGCAGCCTGTTTAACAGTGTGTCATAAAGACAAGACACTTGCTAGAAAGATGCCCTTCAGGACACGTAAACCCCCGAGGTCATTAGTTTCACTTCAGCTTTCGATTAGCACAGCTCTCCTCCGGAGGCCAGGTAACAACGCAGAGCAAGTCAACCCACAACTCACAGCAAAGGCAAAAATTTCCAGGAACCTGCCACTGCTATTGGGTGTAAAAGTCCCTCAGGAGAGGTGCAAATTGCATATAGACGCTATGCACACGCTATATGCCCCAAATGCTGCTAGTATAGGGTGAAGCGCCATAGGGTGAGTGAGGGCAAGAGTGAGGTTACATGGTTGGCTGAAACCAACCAGAGATCCCTTGCTATCAGCAGGGACAATCCGTGATCCATCCTTTCGCTGGTGCCATCAGTCACTCAGGAGTGTCGTAAGCTGGACCACATGTCTAATTTAATCTTGCAAAATACAGGTGGGAAGGCTGTTCCCAGAGCAGGAGAGGGAGCACCCAGCTGCACGGGAAAGCGGAGGTGTGGCTGCCTGGCCCACGGCTCGCTCCAGCCCCTTGCCACACCTGAGTGCCCAAGATCAGCCTCAGAAGGTGTGCTCAACCTTGTTTCCCAAAATGCAGGAATGACGGTGACTGGGGCCATTTCTAAGCAGCTGTGGCAGACCTGACTCCATCCCCTCTGCCTTAACACAGCCCTTCTCATTTACCTAAGCAGTAACTGCACTGCATCTAAAGTCTCAAGTTATTGAGCAGAAAAAGGTTTTAAATGCTCTGTTTCTGCTCTCAGAAGCAACAGCACCAAGGCGACAGAGTTAATACCATTTGCGGTGTTTTATTTAGTTCCCAAGACCGCCTGTTCCCGCCCACACTGTACAGCGACGTACCCGCCAACTAAGAATCCGGCAAATGCAACCTTCAGGTTATTGGCAGGATTTTTTTCTCCCACAAACACAACGACTGTACGCGATGCAGCAGAATACACAGAGTAAACCTGAACAGGACACAGCTCCCTGTAGAGCAGGAGTGGCCTGACACATTTTCCTAGTGTTCCAGCACTAGGTACGCTTTCTGGCTCAGAAATTCCCCATTGGGGCTGTAACCGCTTATTAGCAGCGTCACCTAGGGCTGTTCAAACTATGATTTATTAGTGGTCCGAGAAGGCGCTTCAAATTTCTGCAAGGACGAGAACGACAGTGCCACCCAGCCAAAAAAACCGTCAGGCACCCCGAGAAGGCAGAAGGCTCAATTCTGCTGTCCCTCTGCACAGGCAGGCCACGCCGCTCAACCCACCATCCTGCCACAGGAGGAGGACGAGGCCTCTGAGCCCGCTTTGTACAAGGTGCGGCTGCACTTGCCACACGCTCCCGCGCAGCCTCATGATGAGACACAGCCAGCCGCAACTTTCACCTTTGCTGGGCTAACGCAGATCCAGAAATTAACCAGAGGGAAAGAAAGCATGCTGAATGCATTGTTTATAGCATTTACCTAAATTCAGCCTTCACACGCCTATCAATCAGGAAAATTTTTTCACATCAAAAATCTTTCCTTTTCCAACAGAAAATGTGACAGAACTTATTACAAAGAATCTTCTTAAACAGTTTGACGTTTGAGCATCCAGGAATTGTAAGGAATTTACTGATCCTTTATATGGTTATGGAAAAAAAAAATAGCTAAATGCTTAATTTTATGCTGAAAACAATTCTCTGCTTTACTTTTCTGTTTGGGAGAAGCTGGTTAACAGTGTGTGCAAACAAAATTACAACTGTCTTTTCATACTGGCTGGATTCTTCTCTGCTTTGCTCAGTCAAGACTATCACATGCCATCACTTTCCAAATATTGCACTGCACAGAGGACCTTATGCAGTAAGATCTGGACTAAACACTAGCATTAGCATTCAAGCTGAGCAAAGACAGAGAGATGCAGACGTTGCCCTTATTGGACACACTCATTTTGAGGTTCTCCAAGCTGCCTTCAAGGACTCTGGGTTTTCATTACCAAAAATCACAACAGTTTTTGGAAAACGCAGGGTTTGTGCAAATGTAGCTGGAGGTCTTACAAAAGGCAAAGAGCAATCCTGCTTTCCTGATTACTCTCCTAAATCCCAGCCTGGTTCATGGGCATATGGCTCCAGCTCCAGAATCTGAGTCCTGGTTTCAAAAGTGAAAAAACAATTCCTGTTTGTTCTACTGCATCAGTAAACACGCTGTACTAAAATAATTATCTAGGCTAGTTCCTGCATTTGTTTATTGCTTTCTTAGCATTTTATGTTTCTTGTCTTGATTTTAAGCTTTCTGCATAAGATGTTGACTTTACATTTCTGCTTGGGTTGCATGCCAATGTCAGAACCTTACCAACACAGCTAAAATAAATTCCAAAAGGCTGGAGAACATCAGCAAGTGGATGCTATTGCCAGTCCTCCTGGAATATTTTTCGGGTGTGTAATTGTCTCAAGGTTTAGTGCACTGTGTTATCTGTTTTCTTGTTTGCAGCAGAAGGTGTGGTGGAATGTACTGTTCAAACAGAGACTGCTGTTCTCCATCCTGAGATAATGAAGCTACAGAAAGAATTTGTGGTGGTGCAGACAGCTGCCAAAGCCATACGCAAACTATGATGCAAGTGCAGATCCAGCAGTCTCACGGGGTGGATCCTGCACCCTCCCCACGTGAACAGCTGTGTAAGCTCTGTTTGCATTTTTCAAAACCTAAAATGAAAAACATAAATGAATTGAGCAGCCAGAGTCACACGACTGCTCTGAGCTTCACCGCTGCTATCTGACACTGAAAGCCAAATCTTGGCAGACAGATATGGAGATTTAAACAGAGGTGGCATGGTTGCTGCCTGAACCTTCAAATAATGGAGCGTGTTGGTCTCAGCTATTCCTGTACAAAAAAACATCTGCTACCTGCAGTGAATACGTCAAACCCTATACCTCGCTGAAGTAAACTATCTGGCATAGAGAGAAACACGTTTTGAGCAAACTATAGCTGACAAACACTGAGATTAGTCACCTCCATCCACACAATGCCTTCATCCACACAGGGTACTTCTATGCACGTCAGAGTTTCCTTACCCTCACAGGTGCATTTAGAAAGTTCCCTCTCTTGCCTTACTGCACAGATGCTACACTGTGGGCCATATGTTCAACTCATTAACCAGAGTCCTAAGCCACGGAGCTTCCATTATTAATAGGTGTGCTTGATGACAAGCGATTACACAGTTGCATCCTCACATAGCCTTAGGTCTTAGCTAAAGACCCGTATTTCTTTGAAAAGATTGCTTTAAATTAGGTAGTTAAGAGCATAGGCATCATTTGAGGAACTAAAGGAAAACTGATACCCAGCCATTTCCCGACACTCAGCTTTCCTGTCATACAGCGGCATTTTTCACTACAGGGATTTTCTTACTCACCACTCCCTTGCGCTGGTATCAAGGGGGAGGGTCTCTCAGCATATCCAAAGAAAGAATTTGCCCTATTTATTTATACTCATTTTAGATATTCCCCTAACCAAAGAAAATCAAATCCTTTTCTATACTAGTGAAATCAAGTATACCCAGGAGCATTCCTGAGCAGTGGGGTGCAATTAACACCACGGCTAAAACTGCTGCAATGCTTCCCAGAGTGGACTTGACCCTCTCCAACCAGGTATCCTCCACACGCTCCAGGGAAGGGAGAAGGGATCTTCCAGGCCTCAGCCAGCAGTCAGCCTGCACACAGCCACCTGCATCTGGTGGCTGGGTTTACCAGCATAGAAACTGGCCAGTTGGCCACAGCGCCTGGGAACGTTCCTCAGCACATCTAATGCACCCTTACCAAGATGGTCTAAGGGGCTGGAGAACATTTAATGCTCTGCGCCTGTCAGATCTAGGAGCAGTGAGTATGCTGCTGGAAGCACTCAGCATCTCACCAGCAAGAATCCTTAGAAGGAGACTTCCTCTGATTCCTGCTGAAACCAATAGGAAGATATTTTAATCGTGTCTGGATCCAGCTGAAGCAATAGACTTCTTTTTTTTCTTTAATACATAAAAAAGACATTTGCAGTGCTGAAGCCTCAGAACTCCGTTTTGCTGTATTTCAGTTGAGCCCAGGATTCACCAAAAAAACACCCCAAACCAAAACAAAAACTCCACAATGAATATTAATAAACACTTACAAGTCTCTCTCCTGAAAGAACTTCCAGAAGTTTGATGAGCATCCTTCCATCGCGAAGGTCAGTGTACAAATCTGTAATTCTGCATGATACGCGTGCCAAGTGGGAATTAACCCACTTTGTGAAAGTCTTCTTCTGAACTGCCTCACGTTCATCTGGTAGGAAAACAACACAATGTTACTCAAAGTAAACCACAGTTCATGTACCTACACGAATATGTGCTGCTCAAACATGTATAATATTAAATGCAAGGTATGTCTTGTTTTCTTAGCAGTATCATTGAAGAAATTGGGACTTCTCACTGAAAATCCACCTTTCTTCATATTTTATGACATTTTCTAAGATCAGTGGGAATTTTACTGAGTTACTATCTACGGAATAAATCTGAAGTATAGACTGCAGGTTTACTTGCTGCTCCGATAAGCAGCTTTCTCAAGGTGTGAAGGGTCTGTTGTAGAGCTACAACGTAAAAGCCACTTTTGACTCATCACTCGCCAGTAATTTGACCAAGAGTTACCTTCCACCAGTGGAAGAACAAATACACAACGGGTCTCCTGAAATAACAGAAGTCACTTTGGATTGACAGGTACAAAAGAGAGCAGAGACCAAAGCTTCCCATTTGCTTTTTCCCTTCTCATTACAGTATTTATTTGCAGATTCAACATTTGTAACCATATACAGACAATGTCAAGATGAACTTTTCCATAACTGCATGTTTGAAGTAGTAGACTTGCATTTATTTAAAGCCATAGAAAAATAGGTTCTTTCCACCTTCCCTTCCCAGAGTCTTCCACAACTGTCTATACATGAAAACACTGGCTGCGAGAGCTCTCTTAATGCACAGGCTCACTACAGTCCACATTAATTCAGAAACTCCTAAACAGCTATCCGCCAAGCCGAGAACTCTCAGACAGAAAGTACTATACATCTTTGTGGTTAAATTCTTTTGCCAAGGCCTTTGGATGAAGCCCTTCCTTGTTAACAAAAAAGCCATTTCACTGAGCTGGGAACTACTACAGACCAAAACTGGCAAAACACAGGTGCTCGAACTCAGACTCCGAAGTCCGTAATTAGCCATATGAATATAAGCAGCCTGCTTTTCCAAGCCGCTGAGCATCTAAACCTCTTCAAAGTTGTTGGCACGTTCAGAAACAGCACAGGAAGACTGGTAAATCCTAAACCAAAACTTCACATGTCCAGCTCTGAAAACTCGGAGTATGTTGCTTGAAACACAGAAAACGTCAATGATGGTGCAGATCAATGCAGAGTTTATATCTGACTACCCAAGGTTTCAGTGGATGCTGCCCTTCAAAAGGAAGGACCTGCCCTCTTCCTGGCAGCGCAGCGTGGGGGGAGCATGATCCCAGCATGTTCATAACCAGTTACAGCCTCCACACCTGCAGGACCCTGGGGACAACAGGAGAAGCCTGATCCCTGGTGACAAGGAACGACACAGAAGCTGGGGCTCAGGAGGATAGACAGTAAAGCAAAACATGTAAAAGAAAAAAAGACAGTAAGAAAAGAAATCATAGTAGCATGGTGGTAAGGAGGAGGAATCTGACAGGGAGTGGGAGAACAGACCAGCACTTCAGTGGCAGTTTGCCCAATTACATAAACCCCACCCTAAGATTTCAGTTCCTCCCACGTATTTCTGAATTTATTCTTGCTACCTTACCACGTGGCAGGACGTGACCAAAGCTAATGCACTGAAACTGTCCCATTTGTGACAGCTTTTACCTAGCTATAAGGTGCGAAATTAAAAAATGGGGCTGGGAAAGATGGAAAAGGTGGGGTTTGTGATTCAACAGCAATATGCTTTCAACAAACTGACTGTTTGCGTTACTCTTGTTTGCCCTCACTCTGTACGAAGCAGAGGATTGCTAAGATATAGCAAGCGAAGAGGAAATTAGCAATAACTGCAGCTTGCTTTCCAGTGCGCCGAGAGGAGCCAC
>Ga0181612_129775_pt1 | contig 41633 bp, 35 predicted proteins | sample HoacroProtozoa21_FD_119630 | JGI IMG/M metagenome (GOLD analysis project Ga0181612, IMG submission 119630) | Hoatzin crop microbial communities from Cojedes, Venezuel. Combined Assembly of Gp0051906, Gp0051904, Gp0051908
CTCGTTGTTTTTCTCCGGTGTTTTTGGTTGCTGTTATTTGTTTTCCGGGTTGCTTTCTTACAGAATTATAAGCTGTGGGTGCTTTCCTGCTTGTGGTTGTGTCCATATTTCACCTCGTTTATATCGTCAACATCTGTTGCCAACTTTCCTTTCTTAAATTATAATAAGGGCTGTATGAGGGGACAATCAGCAGCTTTCCACAGGACGTTGTTTTGGCAACATTTGGAAAAAATGTGTTGGATACGTTATAAGAAACGCAGTACATACATCATAAGAAAGCTGAAGTACATATACATTGGAGGGAGATTCTTTGGATCATTCATCCTATACACCACTGGAAAATATCAACGACTACCGGGCACGCTATACGGTGGAGACCATTCAGCGGGAGTTTTTGAAACTTCGCCAGGAAAAGCCTCTGGGTAAAATCACCGTAAAGGAACTTTGCACCCGTGCCCATATTAACCGCTCTACTTTTTACAAGCACTATGAGGATATTTATTTTTTGGAAAGGGCTATGCGGGAACAGTTAAAGCAGCTTCTTCTTGGAAAATTATCCGGTCAGAGTATCGACGATGTAGAGACCTTGACGACGCAGATTTTAAGAGAAGTCCGGGCCGTCGGTAAGGATTACTGGGCCTTGTTTCAAAGTGAGGAGGGAGGAAGTCTGGCAGAGGAAATGTTTCTTCTTTGCTACGAGAAGTCCTATCCGGTGCTTCGGAAGAATCTCACCGATCTTTCCGAGGAGCAGACCGCATATATTTATGATTACATTTCCGCAGGATCCGGCGCTATTATCCGGCGGTGGATTTCCGGCAAAATGAAAGAGCCGGAGGAACTGATTTCCAAGCGGATTTACACCTGTGTGAAGGGCAGCCTTAGGGCTGCCGGGAATAAGGATTTTTGATGTAAACAACGGACGTTCCAGAAATAAGGAGGAGACTATGGGGGAAAATGTCAGCGAGGTATACGGAAAATTATCACCGGAAGAGCGGCAGGAGTTAATTGAAAATTTCACCGCCGGGATTTGTGCGGTACACCACGAGGAGGGTGTGCTTCGATACATTATGGTGAATGAAGTTTTCGCAGAAATGGTGGGAACTACCCGGGATGATTTATTAAACGAGCGGGTGCTGGATACGGTGGACCGGGTATACCCGGCGGACCGGGCCCGTTGGCTTCGGGATGTGGATGAGCTTATGAAAAACGGCGGCCCCGTGACGGATTGCTACCGGTACTATAATTCCAAAATCGGAGAATATGTGTGGCTTCGTATATCCTCGAAATGCTCCAAGGACGGCTATGGCTTTGTGACCGTAACCCGTGCGGGATCCGGTTTGGTGGCAGGAGGTGCTTCCGACGGCGGACCTCAGAATATTTTGGAGAACTTTCTGAAGCTTCCCGGTGCCTGTGTGATTTTTTATGGCGTCTCCGATGTGCTGCTTTCTGTCTACACCATGTCCCCGGATTTTTTGGATTTGGTGGGTGTGGGAGCTGAAGAGGCAAAGAAAATGTATACCACATCCTTTGATATTCTGGTGCAAAACGACCGGGAATATCTGAAAGATTACTATGCACAGCATCCGGAGAACGGCTCCATTGAGGTGCGGCTTTTTCGAAAGGACCGCAATATTGTTTGGGCCAAGGTGGATTATTCCGCATTTTATTTTGATGATCAAAAATACATCTATGCCTTGTATACGGACATTACACTTCTGAAAAAGACCGAAGAAAAATTAACCGAGACCCGGGAAATTTCCGACTTTTCCCTGTCCGGGTCGGATATTTTTATCTGGCAGTGGAATCTCATTACCAACGAGATTACCTTCGGTGAAAATCCCTACACCATTAAACGTAAAAAAGAAATCGGCTATCCCGATGTGGTACCGGAGGCTTCCAAGTATATTATGGCCAACGTCATGCCGGAAAGTAAGGCTACCATGCAGCGGATTATTGATGATGTTTTTTCCGGGCAGGAGCAGACCAGCGGAGACATTCGGTTCCGGGCCGGGGGTAATGAAGGATATACCATGTGTCGTGTTTCCTATCGCGTGGTAAAAGATGAAAACGGCCATCCTTACAAGGCCTACGGCAGCGAGCAGAACATTACGGACCAGACGATTCTCCGGGATAATTTTGAACGGGAAATGGCAAAGTTTTCAGGAGATGAGGATGAGCGGATTTTATTCAGAGTCCGGGCCTCGCTGACTCAGAATAGATCCCTGGAACTTCGCCCTTATCCCCGGGAGTTTTGGTCGGTACAAAGTTATGATGAAATTATTGTAAATACCATGCCTTCGGATATTCTTACTACCGACGGCCGTACCTTGCAGCAGGTGTTTAACCGGGGAGAGGCCATTGCCCGTTATACCAACGGAAACCGCAGGGAGATGATAGAGTACCGCTGGCCCGGCAAAAACGGTGAATGGCGATGGATTAAGGGAGACATTCGCCTCCTTCAAAATCCTGACACTTCTGATGTGGAAATGTTCTTGTATTGCCTGGATGATACGGATGACCGGATGCAGAAAATGCTCATGGAGCATCTGACCACAGATACTTATGACACCATTGCGGTGGTAAATATTTTCGATGGTTCCTATATGCTTCACAGTAAGGATGGTACCATGGAGCAGGAGGAGATAAGCTACTACGATTATATTAAGGAATTGATTGAGAAGCGGATTCCTTCCAAAGAAAAGTCCCGTGTGAAAAAAGCACTTTCCGATGTTCAGATTAAAAAAGAACTGGACAAGCGGTCCCAGTATTTGGTGCGGACGGAAGAAGTCGAGGAAGACGGCAGTATTTCCTATAAGATGCGGCAGTATTCCTGGCTGGATCCGGAGAAGACACTTTTTATGGTGTGTGTTTCGGATATTTCCGACAGCGTAAGGGATGAGATGGAACGGGTCTCTGAGGAGGCGGAGAGCCGTCGGTTGTATAACGCCTTTGTGGAAGGTCTGAATCGGGTGCACGATTCCGAAATTATGCTGGATCTGCAGGAGAATGCCTACTATGTATTCCAGGTATCCAGGACTTTCCCGGCACCGGAGCGTGGACAGTATACGGACTTAAAGAATACCTATGTAAAAAGTTTCGGTGAGGATAAGAAGACCCGAGAAAAGTTTGCTGAAATTTTAAGTCTTGAATACCTGCAGAAGACCTTAAATGACGGAAGTCTCTTTGAGACGGATTACCGCCGGGTACTTCCAGACGGGGCGGAGCGGTGGTTCCGGTTCCATATGGCTGCAGTTCTTCGCACCAAGGGCGAGAAAGTTCGCTACGTGATGATTGCCACTACGGACATTTCGGAAACGGTTCAGGCGCAGCAGCTTCTTCTTGAAAAAATTGAAAGTGATTCCGCTATTATTCAGAAGTCTTCCATGGACGCTTATGATTTTATTGCGGTGATTGACTGTGACAAACAAATGATTGAGTTAAAGGGTGGTTCCTGGTTTAACGTAAATGTTCCAACCCCGGAGGAAATGCGGGTGATTCCCTATACGGCATTATTGAATCATATTGCCAATAACTTCTCCGAAAACGAGGAGGCAGGAAAGGAATTCTATCAGAAGTTTTCCATTGATTCCATTCGGGAGGAACTTTCTACCAAGCGGGAGGTATTCTTCCCATTTAACTTCCTGGACGCAGATGAGAAAAAACATATTAAATATAAGCAGTTCCGTTTTTGCTTTCTGGATGAGGAGCATACCAGGATTCTGGCTACCCGCTCCGATGTAACGGCAGCCATGGAGAAAGAGGCGGAGGTTAATCTGCAGTTAAAGGAGGCATTGGATGCTGCTGAGGCAGCAAACTCTGCCAAGAGTGAATTCCTGTCTCATATGAGTCATGATATCCGAACACCCATGAATGCCATTATTGGTTTTTCCACTTTATTGGTACAGAATCCCAACAATCCGGCTAGGGTGGCGGATCAGTCCCGGAAGATTTTAACATCCAGTAATCATTTGCTGGGAATTATTAATGATGTGCTGGATATGAGTAAAATTGAGACCGGCAAAATGCAGGCCAATGTCTATGAGTTTAAACTCTCCGAAACCATTGTTATGCTGGATAATATTATTCGGCCCCAGGTTAAGGAAAAGGAGCAGGAGTTTGATATTCGTCTGACCGGCGTGCGGCATGATAATTTCCTGGGAGATAATCAGCGGCTTCAGCAGATTCTTTTAAATATTTTATCCAATGCCATGAAATATACGCCCGTCGGGGGAAAGATTAATATGAGTATCCGGGGACTTTCTGAGGTCAGCGGACGCTATGAGAAAATCGTCTTTGTCATTGAGGATAACGGTCGTGGTATGACGGAGGAATACCAGAAGATTATTTTTGAACCCTTCAGTCGGGAACAGTTGGAGGCTACGGATTCCATTCAGGGAACGGGACTTGGTATGGCCATTACCAAGAATCTGGTGAATTTTATGGGCGGCACCATTTCCGTTAAGAGTAAGCTGGGAGAAGGCAGTACCTTTACGGTTATGATTCCCTTGCGTCTGGTGGAAAACGAAGAGGAAAACACCTTCTGGCAGGATCATAATCTTACTCATATGCTGGTGGTGGACGATGAAGAGGATATTTGTTGGAATATCGGTGAGAGCATGCGGGGTACCGGTGTTCGCATGGAGTATGCATTAAGCGGACAAAATGCCATCGATAAATTAAAAAAAGCCGTGGAGGATATGGACGAATTCCACCTTGTTCTTTTGGATTGGAAGATGCCGGACATGGACGGTGTGGAAACCACCCGGGCTATTCGCAAATTCCTGCCGGAAGATACCTTGATAATTATTTTGACGGCTTATGATTATTCTGAAATTGAAGAAGAGGCCAGAGCCGCCGGTGTAAACGGCTTTATGACCAAACCCTTCTTTGCCTATGGTCTGGAGCAGGCGGTACTTTCCGGAAAGCCCTCCCTTACGGCTTCTTCCGAGAAGTCGGATCATGTACCTTCCGATATTGAAGGACTTTCCATTTTGGCGGCAGAGGACAATGAAATGAATGCCGAGATTTTAAAGGAACTTTTGACCATGAATGGCGCGGACCTTGTAATCGAAGAAAACGGTCGCCGGGTGGTAAAGGCATTCCGGGAATCAGAGGTAGGAACTTACGACTGCATCCTTATGGACATTCGTATGCCGGTTATGAACGGTTATAATGCGTCCCGGGCCATTCGGGCTCTGGCAAATCAGGAGGGAATTGATCCCGATAAGCAAAAGGAGGCCCGGGAGATTCCCATTATTGCCATGACGGCCAATGCCTTTTCCACGGACGTGAAGCAGTCCTTTGAGGCAGGCATGAACGGTCATGTGGCAAAGCCCTTGGATATGCAGGTATTAACCAATGCCATTTTAGGATCCTTTAATCATACGGAAGAGGAAGTGGCTTTTGAGCCGGACAAGGGCCGGGAGTATGAGGCGCCGGATGCCAAGGTGCTTTTGGTGGATGATACCCCTATGAACCTTACGGTTTTAGAATGCCTCCTGGAGGATAGCCGGGTGCAGGTGGATACGGCAGACGGAGGACGAAGTGCCCTGGAGCTTTGCCGAGAAAAAGAATACCAACTGATTTTTATGGATCACAGAATGCCGGATATTGACGGTGCGGAGACCTATAAACGGATTCGGGAGATGGAAGGCCCCAACAGGCAGACGCCGGTGGTAATCCTTACCGCCGATGCTTCTCCGGATGACCGGGACCGTTTTCTGGTACAGGGCTTTAATGGCTACCTGGCGAAACCGGTAATGAAAGATGATTTGGAGGACTGTCTGTTTTCTCTGCTTCCCAAGGATATGTTACGGCGGAGAGAAGAGGCAGAAGAGGGCGCAGGTACCGCAGAGGAAAATCCCCTCCTTCGTGCTGTTCGAGAAAAGTCTTCTCTTTCCGTAGAGGACGGTATCCGGGCAGCAGGAAGCGAAAAGACCTTCTTAGATCTTCTGGGGCAGTTTTCCCTTATGGCAAAAGAGGGAGAGAGCCGGATTCAAAAAGCTTTTGCCAATAAGGACTATAAGAATTTTACCGTCTTTACCCATGCACTAAAGACCCAGGCCCGCCTTATCGGTGCTACCAAACTTTCCGAGGATTCCTTCGAACTGGAAAAAGCAGGAGATGCTTTATCAAACGGAGAGAAGCTTCCCTTGGAGGAGCTTTCCGTAAAAACAAGACAGGCCTTGCTTTTATATGATAAAATTGCCAGAGAACTTTCAGAGATTCTCAGGGAGTACGGGGAGGCACCTTCCGATGCGGAGCCGATTTCCATGGAAGAATTAAAGGAGTTGTATGAGGCTATGGAGGAAGCAGTCACCGCCTTTGATTTTGATACGGCGGACCGGCTGATCCGTATGCTTTCCGGGGTTAAGGTGCCGGAGAGCGAAACAGAGCGCTGCCGGAATCTTGCCATAGCGGTAACAAAGCTGGATCAAGAGGGGATTCTTGCATTGTTAAAGGAGTCATAATGGAGAATAATATTGTTTTTATTTCAAAAGGCACCACATTTTTGTCCAATACTTTAAAGGAGCAGCTCCGGGAGGGTGGCTATCAGGTGGTGGATTGTGAGCCGGATATCATCGAATTTAAACTGGTGGAAAAGACCCCGGGATACTACCTGTTTTTTGCGGGGCCCTTTGTCCATGAGAATACGGATTTCTTGGCGTATCTGAAGGATGTCTGCAGGGAACAGGATCGGAAACTTCTGGTCATTGGATCTAAAGAGGAACTTGCTTCCATTAGTCAGCGAATTCCGGATTCTTATATCCGACGGGCTTTCGAGCGCCCCTTAAATTCCGCTGATGTGTTGGGAGAGATTTCTTTCTGGCAGTTGGAGGGAGCCTTCGATGAACAGAAAAAGTCCATCTTGATTGTGGATGACGATCCCATGTTTCTTCGCAGTGCCAAAAGCTGGCTGGAGGATGGGTATCAGGTTACCATGGTAAGCTCCGGGATGAATGCCATTACCTATCTGGCAAGTCACAGTCCGGATCTTATCCTTTTGGATTACGAAATGCCTGTGGCAGACGGAAAACAAATCCTGGACATGATTCGTTCCGAGGTATCCACCAAGGATGTTCCCGTAATGTTTCTTACGGCGAAAAACGACCGGGAAAGTGTTACGAAGGTTATGTCCCTAAAGCCTAACGGTTATCTTTTAAAGGACATGGCGCCTTCCGAAATCCGTCAGAAAATCGATGAGTTTTTACAGGAAGAGCAGCATTTTGATTTTTGGTAGGAAGTAGTATGAATACATTGGAAATGGATTACGAAGAGTATCTTTCAAAGAAGGATTCTCTTCGAATCGTTGATATTCGAAATCAGGAAGCCCGGGAATATGGCATGATTCCCGGGAGTTTCTATGTGAGCCGACAGGAACTTCTGGAAGAGAACATTCCGGAAGGGGCAGATTCCGATCGTCCGATTCTTATTGTCTGTCAGCGGGGAGAGCAGTCTTTGGAACTGGCCCGGGAACTTTCGGAAAAAGGTATCGAAGCATATTCCCTTGCCGGCGGATATTCTCAGTGGGCTCTCCGGGATATGGAGTCTGCCCGGATGCAGGATATTGAACGAAGCATTCGAAAGCAATTCCATAAGAAACTGTTTACCCCCTTTGCTAAGGCCATTAATACCTATGAACTTTTATCTCCGGGGGATCATGTGGCAGTCTGCATCTCCGGGGGCAAGGATTCCATGCTGATGGCCAAACTGTTTCAGGAATTAAAGCGCCACGATAAGTTTCCCTTTGAGTTGACCTTTCTGGTGATGGATCCCGGCTACAATGAAATGAACCGGAAGATTATTGAGAAAAATGCCTCCCTTTTGGGAATTCCTATTACGGTATTTGAATCACCGATTTTTGATTCCGTGGATAATATTGAAAAAAATCCCTGCTATATCTGTGCCCGGATGCGCCGGGGATATTTATACAGTAAGGCAAAGGAATTGGGCTGTAATAAAATTGCCCTGGGACATCACTATGATGATGTAATCGAAACCATTTTAATGGGCATGCTGTACGGCGGACAGGTGCAGACCATGATGCCCAAACTGCACAGTACTAACTTCGAGGGAATGGAATTGATTCGTCCCATGTATCTGATCCGGGAAAACGACATTAAGCGGTGGCGGGATGAAAACGGACTTCATTTTATTCAGTGCGCCTGTCATTTTACGGATACTTGCAGCATTATTGATCCAGAAGGGCATTCTCCCTCCAAACGTATGGAGGTGAAGCATCTCATTGCGGAAATGAAGAAAAATAATCCCTTTGTGGAAGGAAATATTTTTAAAAGCGTGGAAAACGTCAACTTAAAAACCATCGTTGCCTATAAAAAGGACGGAGTAAAGCATATGTTTTTGGAAGATTACTGATTTTTTCTTTCCCAATGTTTTCCCATTTGGTATAATGTGACTTAAGGTCCGGGAGTGGATTTTATGAGTTTGTTATTTCTTTTAATGATGATATTTTCTACAGGAGGATTTGAAATGGCCAGCGATAAGAAGAACTTCGAGATTAAGGAAGGCGTCAATGTCACCGAGGAGGTCATTGCTATTGTAGCAGGACTTGCAGCCACTGAGGTGGATGGGGTTTCTTCCCTGTACGGTAATCTCACCAATGCCATCATTGCCAAGACCGGCATGAATAAATTGTCCAAGGCAGTGAAGGTTCTTTCCGACGGAGAGGATGAGGTGAGAGTTCAGATGTCCCTGAATATGGCATATGGATTCGAGATTCCTACAGTTTCTGCAGAGGTTCAGAAACGTGTGAAGAGCACCGTTGAGAATATGACCGGACTTACGGTTCGGGAAGTGGACATCCGGGTAGCTTCCGTGGATGTTTCCGCACAGAGCACAAAGTAATTCGTACCTTACAATCAGCAGCCGATTTAAGAGAGGGTGCTTTTTGCGCCCTTTTTTTTACAGAAAGGAAATTATGACCAGACGACAGGTAAGAGAACAGGTTTTTAAGTTATTATTTATGGCAGAATTTCATGATCCCAAGGAGATGAAGGAGCAGGAGCAGCTGTATCTTCTGGATGCTCCCGAAGAGATCTATACTCCGGAGGAGACCACGGAGATTCAAAACCGGGTGGAAGACATTCTTCTTCATATGGAGGAGATTGATTCCGTCATTGATTCTAAGACCGAGGGATGGAAGACCTCCCGTATGGCTAAGGTGGATCTTACCTTGATCCGGGTGGCTTATTATGAGATTGCCTTTGAGAAGTTATCCGAGAAGGTTGCTATTAATGAGGCAGTGGAACTGGCTAAGAAATACGGAGAGGATAATGCACCCTCTTTTGTAAACGGGGTGCTGGCACGCTTAGTATGAAAACAGGTGCTTATTCTGTCTACGAATTGAATCATTTGATTCATGAAATTCTGGCAGACGAAGATTCTTTAAACCGCATTAAGGTTAAAGGAGAAGTCAGTAATTTAAAATATCATTCCTCCGGGCATATTTATTTCAGCTTGAAGGATTCTAAAAGCCAGATAAAGGCAGTGATGTTTCGGGGCTCCAGAGAGCGGGGACTTACCTACGCTATGAAGGACGGCGATATGGTGGAAGTTACGGGCCGGGTGGAAGTCTACGAGATTAGCGGCATTTATCAGTTGTATGCTTCCCTCATTGAGCAGGCCGGTGTTGGCAATCTTTACCAGAAGTTTCTGGAATTAAAGCAGGAACTTTCCGACGAGGGAATGTTTGCTCCGGAGTACAAGAGGCCCATCCCCACCTTTCAGAAGCGGATTGGTATTGTAACCTCCCCCACAGGAGCCGCAGTCCGGGATATTATTACCAATATCCGTAAGAAAAACCCATACGTGGAACTGGTGCTTTTCCCGGCGAAGGTACAGGGAGAAGGATCCGCAGAAAGTATTTCTGCAGGCATTGTGGCATTAAACCGTCTGGGCGTGGATATGATTATTGCAGGCCGTGGAGGAGGTTCCTTAGAGGACCTTTGGGCCTTTAACGAAGAGCTTGTGGCCCGAACCATTTTTGCGTCGGAGGTTCCGGTGATTTCCGCAGTGGGGCATGAGACGGATACTTCTATTTCGGATTTTGTGGCCGATGCCCGGGTATCGACTCCCACGGCAGCAGCTTCTTATGTATTTGATTATGTGGGATATATTGAAAGCTTATCCGGTATGGAAGAGGCCTTGGGCCGGGTAATGAAGCAGCGGGTTTTTAATCTCCGCAAATCCATGGAGGCTTACGGATATCGCCTGAAGGCCTTGTCACCCCAGTCCACTTTGAATAACAAGCGTACGTCTCTTATGGAGACGGAACGAAGACTGCAGGAGGTAATGGACCGCCGCCTGAAGGCCATGCGTTACGACCTGGGGATTCTGGCAGGCCGGTTAGAGGGAGTTTCTCCCGCCAGGCGTCTGGCCAGTGGATTTTCCTACGTGGTAAATGATAAAGATCAGAATCTTACAGATGCAGAAAATGTATCTGTGGGAGATGAGATTACGGTATATATGAAAAAGGGCCGGTTAAAGGCTACCGTTTCGGATGTGGAGGCTGATGTAAAGTATGAGTAATGAAGAAACCACCTTTTCTCCGGAAGAGGGCATGAAACAATTAGATGAGATTCTTTCCGCTATGGAGGATCCCCAGTTAAATCTGGAGGAGAGTTTTAAGAAGTACAAAGAAGGCATGGAGCTTTTGAAGAAGTGTAATGATGCTCTGGATACAGTGGAAGGCAAGATTCTGGAACTGAATACCGACGGGGAACTGAAGGAGTTTCAGTAGAGGAAGGCAGTATGCTTTTAGAACAAATTCAAAAGACCGGCGATGTCCGGAACATCAAAAAAGAAGATCTGCCCCTTTTGGCTGAGGAGATTCGGGAGTTTCTGATTGATACCCTGTCGGAAAACGGAGGCCATCTGGCGTCCAATCTTGGGGTAGTAGAGCTTACTATTGCCCTTCACCTGGTATTTGATCCGGCAAAGGATCGCCTGATCTGGGATGTGGGACATCAGTGCTACACCCATAAGATCCTGACAGGGCGGAAAGAGGAGTTTGACACTCTCAGAAAATATGACGGATTATGCGGCTTTCCCCGGAGAGATGAAAGCCCTTGTGATGCCTTTGATACGGGACACAGCACCACCTCTATTTCCGCAGGACTGGGCATGGCCTGGGGCCGGGAACTTTCCAACGAGGAGTTTTCCGTGGTGTCCGTTATTGGTGACGGCTCCTTAACCGGAGGCATGGCTTATGAGGCTATTAATAATGCCGCCGCCCTTAAGAAAAATTTCATCATTGTTTTAAATGACAATAATATGTCCATTTCCGAAAATGTGGGTGGCATGTCCAAGGCGCTGTCCAAGGTTAGAACCTCCAGCGGATACCTGGACTTAAAAGAGGGAGTTATGAATTCCCTGGAGAAAATTCCTATCTACGGAGACCGGCTGGTGGCTTCCATTCGCCGAACCAAAAGCGGCATTAAGCAGCTGGTAATTCCCGGTATGATTTTTGAAGAAATGGGAGTTATGTATTTAGGACCTGTGGATGGACATGATATTTTTGCCATGGAAAAAATTTTCCGGGAGGCAGCCACAGTACAAGGCCCTGTACTTGTACATGTAATGACGCATAAGGGCAACGGATTCCTTCCTGCCATGCGGCACCCTGCCCGGTTCCACGGAGCGGAGCCCTTCGATAAGGAAGTGGGAATCCCTCTTAAGAATAAGGAGCCCAGTTATACGGATATTTTTTCCACCGTTATGCGTAAAATGGGAGAACGGGATCCTAAGCTTTGTGCTGTGACCGCAGCCATGATGGACGGCACAGGGCTAAAGCGTTTTCATAATATGTTCCCGGAGAGGTTCTTTGATGTGGGCATTGCGGAAGAGCATGCCGTAACCTTTGCGGCAGGACTGGCTCTTCGGGGAATGCACCCGGTGGTATGTATTTATTCTTCTTTCTTACAGCGGGCCTATGATCAGATTATGGAAGATGTCTGTCAGCAGAATCTTCCGGTGGTATTTGCCATTGATCGGGCCGGTATTGTGGGGAGTGACGGTGCCACCCATCAGGGGATTTATGATTTATCCTATTTATCCACCATTCCGAATCTCACCATTATGGCTCCCAAGAATAAATGGGAACTTTCCGATATGATTAAGTTTGCATTGGAGCAGGAAAGCCCCATGGCCATTCGTTATCCCAGGGGAGAGGCTTATACTGGTCTTAAGGAATGCCGGGCCTCCATTGAGCTGGGAAAAGCAGAGTCCATTCATAAAAAGGGAGATATTCTGCTTTTTGCCATTGGAAGTATGGTAAAGACGGCGGAAGAAGTGCGGGATAGTCTGGAAGAAAAAGGTGTTAAGGCGGCCGTTACCAATGCCCGTTTTGTAAAGCCTTTGGATACAGAGTATTTAAAGAAAGCCATGAAGAGTTACTCTGCTATTGTGACCCTGGAGGAAAATGTTGCTACCGGCGGTTTTGGCCAGCAGGTAGGGATGTTCTTATATGAAAACGGTTATAAGGGACGATTCCTTCGGAAGTCTCTGCCGGATGCGTTTATTCCCCATGGTTCAGTGGACCGGCTGCTTCTGGATGCACGGTTGGACGGAAAGTCCGTAACGGAGGATATTTTAGAATTTTTAAAGTAATATGAAGAAACGTTTAGATATTTTGCTGGTTGAAAACAATCTGGCCCCCTCCCGGGAAAAAGCCAAGGAGCTCATTATTGAAGGTAAGGTTTTCGTAAAGGGAAATCGGGAGGACAAACCCGGCAATACTTTCGATGAGACTCTTCCCATTGAGGTAAAGGGAGAGGTGATGCCTTATGTAAGCCGGGGCGGATTTAAACTGGCCCGGGCCATGGAGGTATTTCCTATTTCCCTGGAGGGAAAGGTATGCATGGACATTGGTGCCAGCACCGGCGGTTTTACGGATTGTATGCTGCAAAACGGTGCATCAAAAGTGTTTTCCGTGGATGTGGGCTATGGGCAGTTTGCCTGGAAACTTCGTCAGGATCCCCGGGTGGTCTGCATGGAAAAAACCAACATTCGTTATGTGACACCGGAAGATATTGGAGAGAAGATTCAGTTTGCTTCCTGTGATGTCAGTTTTATTTCCCTGGGGAAGGTACTTCCTCCCGTGTATGATCTTTTGTCGGAGGATGCCACCATGGTGTGTCTCATTAAGCCCCAGTTTGAGGCCGGCCGTGAAAAGGTGGGCAAAAAAGGCGTGGTACGGGATAAAAACGTCCACATGGAAGTTATCGAAAATGTTTGCAACATGGCGCAGGCCAGCGGCTATGAAGTATTAGGATTGGATCATTCTCCCATTAAGGGACCGGAAGGAAATATAGAGTATCTTCTGTACATTAAAAAGGTACCGAAAGACCAGGTACAAGGAAAGGAAACGGCGGATATTGAGAAGATGGCAAGAGAGATTGTGGAAGCTTCTCATAAGGCCCTGGATTAAGCATGAAGCAGTTTGCGGTATGTATTAAGGACGAAAAAGAAAAAAATATTTCTTTGGCCCGGGATATTGTAAAAGCCCTTACGGATTTAGGGGCCGAAGCCGTGATTATTACAGAGCCGGCAGCAGATTCCGACGAGGAGCTTGTGGTTCCCCAAGGTTGTCAGTGTATTTTATCCATCGGCGGTGACGGCGGAATGATCCGGGTGGCAAAGCGTACCTTCGGCTCCGGGATTCCTCTGTTGGGGATTAACCGGGGACACTTGGGATATCTGTGCGATTTGGATGAGGATACGGTGTTTACCGCATTAGATCGGCTCATATCTGATGATTTCCAGGTGGAGGAACGCATGATGCTTACAGGTGGCATGCTTTCTTCCGACGGAAAACTTCCCGGGAAAGATACCAAGTTCGCTTTAAACGATGTGGTGGTATCTTCCGAGAATGTTTCTTCTGTGATTCAGCTGAAAGTATATGTGAACCGTCAGTTTTTGTATACCTTTAACGGTGACGGTATGATTGTGGCAACCCCCACAGGGTCTACCGCTTATAATTTATCCGCCCACGGTCCCATTGTGAATCCCAAGACGGAGGCAATTTTACTTACCCCCATTAATCCCCATACCATGAACAGCCGAAGTATTGTGCTGGATCCCGGGGATGAGGTAATGATAGAACTTGTGGCGCGACGAAGTGCCGGCAAGGAAAGCGCGGTCTTAAGTTTTGACGGCAAAGACCGAATGACGATTATTCCCGGTCAGCAGGTGGTCATTCAAAAGGCAAAGGAGAAAACTCCTATGATCCGCCTGTCCGAAATGAATTTCTACGAGAGAATCAGTCGGAAGATGCCGCAGGAATAAAGTATCTGTTTTTTATTTTTCCCGAAGTGAGTTTCCCAAACGAGGATGTAACATGAAGCAAAGACGACAGGAATGCATACTGGATTTAATTGCAAAAAAGGAAATCGGAACCCAGGAGGAACTGTTACAGGAACTTCTGAACATGGGCTTTGATGTGACTCAGGCCACGGTATCCAGAGACCTGCAGGAAATGAAGCTGACCAAAGTGTCTTACGGACACGGCCGCAAACGCTATGTGGCTTTAAAGGAAAGCACCCAGGAAATGAAAAAGAAATATGTCCGGGTGTTAAAGGACGGCTTTGAATCCATGGATAACGCTCAGAATATTCTGGTGATTCGTACCGTATCCGGCATGGCTATGGCTGTGGCAGCAGCTCTGGATCAAATGGATTTTCCGGAGATTGTGGGATCCATTGCGGGAGATGATACCGTTATGTGTGCAGTCCGGTCGCTGGACGACACAACCGCTGTTATGAAGCGGTTAAGGGAGGTATTAAAATAAATGCTGATACAATTACATGTACGCAATCTTGCCCTCATTGAAGAGGAAGAGATTCGGTTTTTTCCGGGGCTGAATATTCTCTCCGGAGAGACAGGTGCAGGTAAGTCCATTATATTGGGAGCCTTAAGTCTTGCCCTGGGAGAAAAGGTAGACAAGGGCATGGTTCGCCGGGAGTCGGAAGATGCTTTGGCAGAGGCGATTTTTCAATTATCTGAAAAGGAGGAAGCCCTTCTTACGGACATGGGAATTACCTGTTACGATCATGAGGCGGTTTTGACCCGTAAGATTTCCGAGGGACGAAGTACTGCCCGGATTAACGGAGAGACGGTACCTGCTCCTAAGTTAAAAGAAATCGGTGAACTTCTTTTAGATATTTATGGACAAAACGAGCATCAGTCCCTTTCCAAGGCAGGAAAGCATCTGGAACTTCTGGATGAATATGCGAAGGCTTCTTTGGAAAAGCCCAAAGCGGAGTTAAAGGACGCTTATGAGAAATACCGGGAGGTCCTTTTTGAACTTCAGTCCTATGATATGGATGAGGGAGAGCGGCTTCGTACCCTGGATTTTCTGGAGCATGAGATTGAAGAAATCGACCTGGCCAATTTAAAGACCGGTGAGGACGAGGAATTGGAAGAAGAATACCGCCGTCTTTCCCATGGCCAGAAAATCATGGATTATCTGGGAACGGCCAACCGGGAAATCTCCTCCGAGACAGGAGCTTATGAGTCTGTGAGTCGGGCTCTTCGGGAAGTAAGTCAGGCAGCAGAATACGATGAGTCCCTTAATGATCTTCGGTCACTTCTTACGGATGCGGAGAGTATTTTATCCGATGCTTCTCATGAGTTATCCGCCAAATTAAACGACAGTGATTTTTCTCCGGAGCATTTTAATGAGGTGGAAAGTCGGTTGAATCAGTTGAACCGCTTGAAGGATAAGCATGGCAGGACCATTGAGGAAGTGCTTGAGGCCCGGGAGCGTAAGGAAGAAGAAGCCAATAAACTTCGGGAGTATGAGACCAATAAGGCCAAGGCCATGGCAGATTTGGATGCAAAAGAGCAGGTTTTACAAGAGGCTACCCGGGTGGTAAGCGACATTCGGAAGGAGCAAAGCAAACTTCTTTCCGAAAAGGTAAAAGACGTGCTTTTGCATTTGAATTTTCTGGATGTGCAGTTTGCCATGGAATTTTCGGAGGGACAGGAGTATACTTCCAATGGCCGGGATGTGGCGGAGTTTTATATCTCCACCAATCCGGGAGAGCCCATGCGTCCCTTAAAGGATATTGCATCCGGAGGTGAAATGAGTCGTATTATGTTGGCTATTAAGACAGTGCTGGCAGAAAGCGACGATATTGACACCATGATTTTTGACGAGATTGACGCAGGAATCAGTGGTAAGACCGCTGCGGCAGTTGCAGAGAAGCTTTCCGATGTATCCTGTAATCACCAGGTGATTTGTATTACCCATTTGCCACAGATTGCCGCCATGGCCGACCGGCATTTTCTTATTGAAAAGCAGGTGGATAGTGGAAATACCGTATCGGATATTCATCCTGTGGATGAGGGAGACCGGCTGGAGGAACTTTCCCGAATGTTGGCGGGAGGTACCATTACGGAAGCAGCCAGAGAAAACGCCCGGGAATTACTTCGGGCGGCTGAGATATATAAGCAAAAATAGGAGGATTTTAGAACATGCTGAGTGCAGACATTAAGAAGTTGGTAACCTACGGAATTAAGACAAATCTCATGCCGGAGTGCGAGAAGATTTATGCTATTAATTTGCTGCTGGACTGCTTCAATGAGCCGGAGTTTATTGATACGGACATTGATGAGGAGCATTTGGACTTAGAGGAGATTCTTTCCAATCTCCTGGAAGAGGCTGTTTCCCGTGGCATTATTGAGGACAGCATTGTATACAGAGATCTGTTTGATACCAAGTTAATGAACTGCCTGATGCCTCGTCCTGCCCAGGTTCAGAAGGAGTTTTTTGCTCATTATGAGAATTCTCCCAAGGAGGCAACGGAATATTTTTACGATCTTTCCAGAAAGTCCAACTATATCCGCTCCGCCCGGGTAGCACGGGATATGAAGTGGACCGTGGATACGGATTACGGTACTTTGGATATTACCATTAATCTCTCCAAGCCGGAAAAGGATCCCAAAGCTATTGCTGCTGCAAAAAATGCAAAGCAGAGTGCCTATCCCAAATGTCAGCTTTGTATGGAAAACGAGGGATATGCCGGAAGAGCAGATCATCCGGCAAGAGAGAATCACCGGATTATTCCCATTACCGTAAACGGCACCAAGTGGGGCTTCCAGTATTCTCCCTATGTATATTACAACGAGCACTGTATTGTATTTAACGGGGAGCACACCCCCATGAAGATTGAGCGTGCCACCTTCGAGAAACTGTTTGATTTTGTGGATCAGTTTCCTCATTATTTCCTGGGTTCCAATGCGGATCTTCCCATTGTGGGCGGTTCTATTTTAAGCCATGATCATTTCCAGGGCGGACATTATACCTTTGCCATGGAGCGCGCGCAGGTGATTTCCGAATTTACGGTACCGGGATTTTCTGATGTATATTCCGGAATTGTAAAATGGCCTCTTTCCGTAATCCGTCTCAGAGGAAAGGACAGAGCCCGTGTTATTGAACTGGCAGATCATATCCTTAAAAAATGGAGAGCCTATACCGATGAAGACGCTTTCGTTTATGCCGAGACCGACGGCGAGCCTCATAATACTATTACGCCCATTGCCAGAATGCATGACGGAGAGTATGAGTTGGATCTGGCTCTTCGAAATAATATTACTACCGAGGAGCAGCCTCTCGGTGTGTATCATCCCCATGAGAAACTTCACCACATTAAGAAGGAGAATATCGGTCTTATTGAGGTAATGGGGCTGGCGGTGCTTCCTTCCCGGTTAAAGGGAGAACTTACAGAACTTGCGGATTACATTGTAAACGGCAAGGACATCCGTTCCAATGAGACTTTGGAGAAGCATGCAGACTGGGTGGAAGAGTTCCTTCCTAAATATGGCAATGTTACTTCCGACAATGTGGAGGAAATCCTTCAGCAGGAAGTTGGTAAGGTATTCTGTCAGGTACTGGAGGATGCAGGAGTTTATAAATGTAACGAAGAAGGCCTTTTGGCTTTCAAGCGTTTTACGGATTCCCTGTAAGATTTTTTGCGCCGGGATTTGGAGTATTGCTCCGGATCCCGGTTTTTTTATTTTGAAAAAGATGAAAATCAGAGCATAACTTCCTCTTTAAAAAACGACAAAAAAGGGATTGTGTCTAAGATTTGTCAAACTTATTGAAATCGTGAAAATCAGGGGATATAATACCCTGTGAGAAACATATTATTTTTACGAGGAGGAGTGAAATATGTTATTTCAGATCTATGGTGATCGTTCCCTCTATCAGATTCTCGGCTGGATTTTAGTATTTGCCGGCCTGATTATTCTGAACGAGATCGGACGTCGCACAAAGGCCGGCGGAATTTTACTTTTCGTTATTGTTCCTCTGGCTCTGACAGTTTATTTCATTGTTATCAACGCAATGGCTGCTGCTGGCAATGAGTGGGCTGTTAACAACGCAACTGTTGTTTACATGAACGGTTGGTTCCATTACGCTAAGCTTTACGCTGCAGACATCGGATGCGTCGGCTTCCTGATGCTGAAGTATAAGTGGGGCTTAGGCGCAAAGGAATGGTTCAAGCCTTGGCCTTTCGTAATCGTAGCAATCAACATCTTAATTGCTGTTGTTTCCGATTTCGAGTCTGCTTGGCATTATTATTCTACCGGCGAGCATTGGTGGCTTTCCACCGAGCACGTATGGCTCTATGGTGGCTGGTGGAACGTACTGAACGGTATTGCAGGTATCATCAACATCTTCTGTATGACCGGCTGGTGGGGAATTTACTCCCAGAAGGATAAGAAGGATATGTTATGGCCTGATATGACTGTTTGGTTCATCGTTGCATACGATGTATGGAACTTCGAGTACACTTACTTGAATCTTCCTACCCATTCTTGGTATTGCGGTCTGGCTCTGCTTCTTGCACCCACTTTCGCAAATGCTCTTTGGAACAAGGGTGGTTGGATTCAGAACCGTGCCAACACTTTGGCTCTTTGGTGTATGTTCGCTCAGGTATTCCCGCTGTTCCAGGAGTTCGGTAACTTCGCAGTTATCCCCTCCATCTATGGTGATACCTTCGCAAGCGTAGGCGATATGTTAGATCCCTCTGTTGTGGATAGCTTAACTCCCGCCGACTTCACCAATGTTAATCCTCATGCACAGGGATTCATCGCAGTTCTTGCTTTGGCTGTTAATGTTATCTGCCTTGCAGTTATCATTAAGAGATCCATCGAGCAGAAGAAGAACCCCTACAAGAACGAGATCTGGGTTGGTACCAAGGATTTCGAAGAGGCAATGGCAAGAGCAGAGTAATTTCATCTGTTTATCATTGCACGGTTTTATTAGTATTTGTTTCTCAAGAGACCCCGCATTTTGCGGGGTCTTTTTTATGAGAAAAATCCTTCGGCAAGTTGCACAATTTAAGGGTGGTTAAATTGTGCAACTTATCAGGTTTACGTGGAAACTCTACATGTGATACAATGGAAACTGAAAAGAGGGAAACAGTTTCTTGCAAAAACAGTTCCCTGAGAAGGTATATTTTTAAAGCTTTTTCAAAGAATGAGTTTTTTTGATGCGGATCAAAGAGATCGAAGGAGGGAAACTCTTATGTCAAATTACTACGAGGCACGGACCCGGATTATCGAAGGAGGAATGGAAGTCTTTTTGGAAAAAGGCCCCAAATTCACCATGGATGATCTGGCGAAGCATATCGGCATGAGTAAGAAGACCATTTACGTGGTATTTCGAGATAAGGAAGCGTTGCTGATTAATATGGTGGATTATGTCTTTGATGCCATAAAGGTAGATGAGGAACGGGTATTAAATGATGAGTCGTTGGATACCATGGGTCGTCTGAAGGGAATTCTGGCAGCCATGCCGGATAACTTCGCCGGCATTGATTTTGCTCAGGTGTATTCCCAGCAGGATCGTTTCCCCGCAGCTTATAAGCGCATGGTGGAGCGCCTGGAAAGCGGTTGGGAGGTTACTCTTTCTGTACTGCAGCAGGGTATTGATGAAGGCATTTTCCGTCCGGTGAATATGACGGTGTTTCAGATGGTATATGAAGCTTCCATTGAGCGTTTCTTAAACGGCGTGGAGCTGGAGCAGAACAACGTGGATTACCGGGATGCTTTACTGGAACTTGTGGACATTATGATTATGGGAATTCGAAAGTAATCGGGAGGTTTTGATGAATCGAATTTATTTAGACAGAGACTGGCAATTTAGTGAGACATTTACGGAGGAGTTGATTTCTTCTCCTATGGAAAAGGGAGAGAAGGTAATGGTGCCTCATACCGTAAAGGAAACCCCGTTCCATTATTTTGATGAGTCAATTTATCAGATGGTAAGCTGCTATCAGAGAACAATTTTTGGAGATCCGGCATGGCAGGGGCAGGAAATGATTCTTACCTTTGATGCAGTGGGACATGATGCCACCGTTTATTTAAACGGCAAGGAATTGGGGCGTCATCGTTGCGGATACACAGCATTCTCTGTGAATTTAAAGGATGCCATCAAGTTGGGTGAGGATAACCTTCTGACAGTCAAGGTGGATTCCAGAGAGAGTATTAATGAGCCGCCCTTTGGTTTTGTCATTGATTACATGACCTATGGCGGAATTTACCGGGATGTATATCTTACCATTAAGAATCCCGTTCATATGTATGATGTGTTTTATCAGCCGAAATTAAACGGTACTCCCAATACCGTAGGCATTGACCGGAAGCAGCTGATTCAGATGCGCATGACCGGTGAGATTGTAACGGAAATGCAGCTTTCTCCTCGGGCAAAGGAATACGCTTCCCAGCGAAAACTGACTGTACGTCAGTTGTTGGACGGCCAGGAGATTTCCAACCAGCCTTTATCCGAAGAAGGTAAGACTTCCACCCTGGCAGGAAAGGTGGGCATTTGGGATATTGAAAATCCCAAACTGTATGAGCTTACCACCCAGTTGATTTTAGATGGAGAGGTAGTGGATGAGTACAGTGCTTCCATTGGATTCCGGGATTTGATTTTTAAGAAAGAGGGATTTTTCTTAAACGGCCGCCGGGTAAAGATTCGCGGCGTGAACCGTCATCAGAGTTATGCCTATGTGGGATATGCCATGCCGGCATCCATGCAGCGCTATGATGCTCGGATTTTGAAAAAGGAACTGGGACTTAATGCGGTACGTACCTCCCATTATCCCCAGTCTCAGGATTTTATTGATGAATGTGATAAGCTGGGACTTTTAGTGTTTACGGAGATTCCCGGATGGCAGCACATTGGAGATGCAAAGTGGAAGGATATTGCGGTGGAAAACACCCGGGATATGATTCTTCAGTATCGTAATCATCCCAGCATTATGCTGTGGGGGGTGCGCATTAACGAGTCTCCCGATGACGACGAATTTTACACCCGTACCAATGCCGTGGCTCATGAGACGGATCCTACCCGTCAGACCGGCGGTGTTCGCTGCGGTAAGAAAATGAGCCTGTTGGAAGATGTATATACCTATAATGACTTTGTTCATGACGGTACCAACGATGGCTGCGAGCCCAAGGAGGCCATTACTCCCGATGTGGAGAAGCCCTACTTGATTTCCGAGTACAACGGTCATATGTTTCCCACTAAGAGTTATGACTGTGAGGAGCATGTGTTAGAGCATACCCTTCGTCATGCCAGAGTATTAGATGCCGTTGCATCCCACAGTGATATCTGCGGATCCTTTGCATGGTGTATGTTTGACTATAATACCCATAAGGATTTTGGAAGCGGAGACCGTGTATGCTATCACGGCGTAATGGATATGTTCCGCAATCCCAAGCCTGCAGCCAGCGTTTATGCGGCTCAGAACCGCCGCAGTGATGTGCTTTGCGTAACATCCTCCATGGATATCGGAGAGCATCCCGCATCGGTTCGTGGTGATACTTACATTATTACCAATGCGGACTCTGTAAAAATGTATAAGAATAACGTCTTGATTAAGGAGTTTTTCCCGTCGGATTCGCCTTTTAAGCATTTAAAGAACGGTCCCATTGCCATTGATGATTTAATCGGTGATGAGATGATGAAAAATGAGGGCTTCTCCAGACATCAGAATGAGCTGGCAAAGATTTGCTTAAACGAGACAGCCATTCACGGATATAAAATGTCTCCCAAGGTTGTCTGGGCAGCGGCACGTCTCATGGCGCTTTATCACATGAGCATGGATGATGCCAATAAGCTGTATCAGAAGTATATCGGTGACTGGGGCGGCGAGTCCAAGGAGTACCGCTTCGAGGCTATTCGGGACGGCAATGTGGTAAAGACCGTCACCAAGGCGCCTATGACCAAGGTGAAGTTAAACGCCAAGGTAAGCCATACTACCTTAGTGGAGGATTACACCTATGATGTGGCAGAACTTCGCCTCAGTGCATGCGATGAGTTTGACAATGTGCTTCCCTTCTTTGGAGAGAATGCAGTGGTTACGGTGGAAGGGCCTTTGGAAATTATCGGACCCAAGACATCCATTCCTTTCCGGGGCGGTATGAGCGGTATCTATGTTAAGACTACCGGTGAGACAGGTTCTGCAAAACTTACCATTCGTGTACCGGGAGCTAATCCCTTAATGGTGGACTTCACCATTGAAAAAGCGGAAGCGTAAATCGAATCCGCAAAATATATAGGCAGCAAAAGAAAAACAGGAGGAATCATGGAAAAATCCAAAGTTATTTTCGGAAATGAAATGTCCGCCAAAGTTTATAACAAGGCGGTCAAATCCAAGGCTAAGTACCAGAAGAAATATCCCGACGATCCGGATGTAAGTTACAATCCCATCGTCCGGAAGAATCCCGTCATTGGAGATATGTTGGGAGTTTATGATATTCGTCTGGAAGACGGAGAGAGCCCTGAGGCATTTGATACAGAGAAAGGAATTATTGTAGGAAACATCCGTATGGGATTCGGACATTATCGAATCTCCATGGCTATGGCTTCCGCAGCAAAGGCTTTGGGATACACTCCTTACTGGCTGGATTTAAATTCCTTTCCCAAGACCACTTGTACCAAGGTCATCAGCGCTCAGAATGATTTGTATTCCCTGGGCTCCCGGCTTTCCAAGAATCCTATTTTTAACAAGCTGGTTTGGGAACCGATCAATTATGAGGGATTCCGTGCTCTTTCCTATAATGCATCGGATCAGAAAAATGCCGAGCTTATGGCTCCGGTATATCAGAATATTCCCAAGGAGATTCCGGTAATCGGCACTCATGTATGGCCGGCCCAGGCAGCTATTCATGCAGGAATGGAGCATGTGGTAAATGCCATTCCCGATAACTGGCCCATGGCCCTTCATTTTTCCGAAGGCAGTGTTCACACCATTCAGTGCCATAACGCTTACATGGGATATCGTATCTTAAGCGGTATGAACAAAAAGCAGGTTTGCAAACCTATGCCTAATGATGATCTGGTTTATACCGGTCACTACATCGATCATGAGTTGGTTTCCAATATTGAAGCGGACTGCGATGCCCGCATGAAGCGGAAGGCAGATAATGCTCCTATGCGTTTCCTTTTAACCATTGGCGGTGCCGGTGCCCAGAAGGAAATCTTCGCAGCCATTATTAAGTATATGCTTCCTTTGATTCGATCCAAGAAGGCTGCCCTTTATGTAAATGTGGGAGATTATAAAAATGTATGGGATGAGTTGGTAAACGAGATCCCGGATATGAGAGCCGAGTCTGTGGAGCACTTTAATGATTTCTCTGCGGCAGCTGCTTTTGCAGAAGAGTCTCTGACCGGTTCTGTGGAAGGAATTCATGGTTTTTATCATGAGAATATTTTCGAGGCGGTATACATTACCAACCTTCTTATGAGAAGTTGTGACGTACTGGTAACCAAGCCTTCCGAGTTGGCATTTTACCCTGTGCCTAAGCTGTTTATTAAGCGTGTGGGCAAGCATGAGATGTGGGGCGCTATTCACTCTGCAGAGGTGGGCGACGGTACCTTGGAGTGCCGGGATATTCCCCATACCTTACAGATGATTGATCTCTTTATGAAGGATGACCGTTTGTTGGGTGAGATGTGTGACGCGATTCGTGTGAACAAATCCATTGGTCTCTATGACGGAGCCTATAAGGTAGTTGAGATTGCCATGGGTTTAAAAAATAAATAGAGGGTGTAGTAGTTTTAGTAAAGGAGAAAGAAATGGAAGAAGAAAGAAGACTTACAGGCCGTGAGAAGGCCTCCTATGGTTTGGGTGCCGTAGGAAAAGACATGGTGTACATGTTAAGCGCCAGTTATGTCCTGTATTATTTCCAGGATGTAATGGGCGTAAGCGCTGTGGCTATGGGAATTATCCTTTTGGCTGCCCGTGTATTTGATGCATTTAACGATCCTATTATGGGAATTATTGTTGCAAAGACCAAGACCCGCTGGGGTAAATTCCGTCCCTGGCTTATGATCGGAACCATTACCAATGCCATTGTGCTGGTAATTATGTTTTCCTGTCCGCCGGATTTAGACGGTGCCGGACTGGTAGCATATGCTGCTGTATTTTATATCCTCTGGGGTGTAACTTACACTATGATGGATATTCCTTACTGGTCCATGATTCCTGCATTTACCAAGGGCGGTAAAGAGCGTGAGGGACTGACCACCCTGGCTCGTTCCTGTGCCGGTGTTGGTTCCGCAATCATTACTATTGTCACCATGATTGCTGTACAGTTTATCGGTAAGGCAGTTGTTGGTGAAGAGGCTTCCTCCAAGTTAATCGAGGTCACCGGTTTTAAGTATTTCACAATTATCATTGCAATTTTATTTGTAATTTTTATTCTGATTACCTGCTTAAACGTTAAGGAAAAGTCTAACGTAAATATGCAGACTGCATCCGTAGGTCAGATGTTTAAGGCGCTGATTCAGAACGATCAGGCCATGGCAGTGGTAGTTGCTATTGTAATTGTAAATTGCTCCATCTACATTACCTCCAATCTGGTAATTTACTTCTTTAAGTATGATTTCGGCGGTACGGATTGGTATGTTTCTTATACCACCTTCTCTACCTTCGGAGGAGCTATCCAGATTCTGGCAATGATGGCATTTTATCCCATCCTGCGTAAGTTCTTTAATTCTATTCAGATTTACTTCATCAGTATGGGAATGTGTATCGCAGGTTATGCATCTTTATTGGTACTTGCATCTACGGATATGAGCAATGTATATCTTCTGTTCATCCCCGGATTCTTTATCTTTGCAGCCAACGGAATGCTGGCAGTACTGACCACCGTATTTTTAGCAAACACCGTAGATTATGGTGAGCTGAAAAACAACCGTCGTGATGAGTCTGTGATTTTCTCCATGCAGACCTTCGTTGTAAAATTGGCTTCCGGTGTATCTGCATTGATTGCATCTTTAGCACTGCAGATTTTCTCCTTAAGCAGCGAGAGCGATCAGGCTGAGGTAGACTTCTCCGCAGCTGTATCCGCAGGACAGAAGATGGGCCTTCGTATGTTCATGACTCTGATTCCCATTGCCGGTCTTGTTGTAGGTATCATTTGGTTTAAGACCAGATATAAGCTGACCGATGAGAAGGTTCAGGAAATTGCCGATCAGGTGGCTGAGCGTCGTGGAACCGAAGCACAAGCATAAGATTTCGGTGTATATTCTGTAAAAATTAAAAGCACTCGGGCCAACGGTCCGGGTGCTTTTTTCATGCTTGCTGCCTTTCGGCGCCGTCCGGGCGCCTCACCCTTCGGACGGAAACTTCTGTAAGAAAATCATCTCCTCGTTCTAGCTTCATTCAAGGATACTCCGCCTCTGGCATTGAAAACTTTCTTAAAACCACGTTTTTAAATACGAAAAAAGATATAAGGAGACCGTGTGGTGGGATTTGTACGCGTCCCCTCTTAAGAAGCTTGCATAAAGAAAACAATCTCCTTGCTTCAATGTACAAATCCCACCACACAGTCTCTATATAACATCTTACGAATTTCGAAATGGCTTTAGGAAAGTGTAAAAGTCCGTTGTGGTATAATTTATCTATGAATGCAAAAGACACAGTGGAAAAATACGGAAGTCGTATTTTGGAAAATGAGACATACCGGAGGATTGCTCAGCAGAAGCACCATCTTCGCAGTACGGTGGGAAATCACAGCTTGCGGGTGGCAGGAATTTCTGTCGCGTTAAACCGCGGGCTTCGTATGGGAATGGATGAGCAGCTTTTGGTGGAGGCGGCGCTGCTTCACGATATGGGCATGGACGGTCGCTATGAGCCGGGAGGGAAGGCGGATTTGTCTCACGTACATCCCGTGGATTCTTTGGGGATTGCAGAGGAGATTTTGGGAGAGACGTTAAATCCTCTGGTGGAGGATGCGATTTTATATCATATGTGCCCCATTGGTGGACATCCTCATTCCCGGCTTGGATGGCTTTTATGTATCGCAGATAAAATCGGAGCAGTGGGAGATTTTTTTATACCGTAAGAGAATTTCAGCACTCGTGTTTAATCTTTTAAGGGGGGGAAAATGAAGAAGATTTTTAAACGTCTGATTGTAATTTTGCCGGCAGTGCTGGTGGAACTTCTTGTGATTTATTTGATTTATACCTGGTTTAATCCCTGGGCCAGACAGATTCAAAGCGGATTTCGGTTCCTTAGTTTTTTGCTGGTGCTTTATCTGGTGTCTTATCGTCAGGAGGGAGCCTACCGCGTGTTGTGGCTTTTGCTTTTTTCTATTCTGCCTATTCCTGCTGCGGTGGCGTATGTTTTGTGGGGGAACAAGCGAACGGTTCGGCCCATTACAGATCGGGTAAAAAACGGAGAGGCATATATACCGAAACAGGTTTTGTGGAGAAATGGAAGTCTAAGAACAGATCTTCGGCAAAACGAAAATCAACTGCACAACGGACTTTTATATGTGAATCAGCTTTGCGGAGCACCTCTTTGTTCTCTGGAAGGGGCGATTTATTACCCCGACGGAGAAAGTTGTTGGCAGGCAATGCTTTCGGAAATGAAAAAAGCAGAGAAATATATTTATCTGGAATATTTCATTGTGGAAGACGGCCTTATGTGGGGAAGCATGCGGGAGATTCTAGAGGAAAAAGCCGCGTCCGGTGTAGATGTACGATTTATTTATGATGACTTCGGATCTGTTTCAACTTTTTCCAAGGAGGAAGAGGCCAGGCTTCGGGGCAAGGGAATTTCCGTGGTGGCATTTAATGAGATTAAATTTATCGGAGGTACCCTAAATAACCGTTCCCATCGAAAAATGTTGATTATTGATGGCCGCATTGCTTTTTCCGGCGGGATAAACCTGGCGGACGAGTACATTAATCATATTGAGCGTTTCGGATACTGGAAAGATATCGGTTTTTCTGTAACGGGAGAATGTGTAAAAAATTTTGTGTATTTGTTTGCCTGCTTTTGGAACGGATATAGTCCGGACGCCATTCCATTGGAGCGATTTGGAATTTCCATGGAGGAGTGGTGCAAAACGGACAACCTGGAGTCGCCGTCCCTTTTGCCGGTGAATGATTTAAAGGATAAAAACGGCAAAGGTCTTGTGATGACTTATTCAGATTCCCCCGGTGCCAGAGATCCCATTTCCTACAATTTTTATATAGAATTATTGGAAAACGCAAAAGAGTATGCCTGGTTTTATACTCCCTATCTTATGCCGGGGGACAGCTTGCTGGATGCCTTTGTCCGGACAGCAAAACGGGGCGTGGATGTACGGATTATTATGCCCGGCGTACCGGATAAGAAAATGGTCTTTCGGATTTCCAGAAGCTATTATCGGACCTTGATGGATGCCGGGGTAAAAATATATCAATACAGCCCCGGATTTGTTCATGCAAAGGCAGCTCTTTCCGATGATGAGATTTGCACCATTGGCTCCGTTAATCTGGATTATCGAAGCCTGTATCTTCACTTTGAGAATAATTCGATTTTCTGGAAGTCGCAGATTCTTTTTGATTTGAAGGAAGATTATCTTAAGACCTTAAAGGATTGTGAAAAAATGGGAGAGAAGGATCTTCGCCGGGGAATCCCCGGAACTTTGCTGGACGGTATCCTTCGAATCTTTGCCCCGCTGTGTTAAAGGGGGATTTTTTAGTTGAGATAGCCATTCTTTTTATGCCTGATTTTCCATAAAAAAAAGACCCGTAAAAACGAGTCTCTTTCGAGCTAGCGACCGGAATCGAACCGGTGACCTCCTCACTACCAATGAGGTGCGCTACCTACTGTGCCACGCCAGCTTGCGGTGAAATCACCGACTTGACTAATATACTATATGCCACCCATGAAGTCAAGAAAAAATCCCAGCTTTTTTAAAAAATTTATTGAGCGGATATAATGTTGGAAATCGCCTGCTGTGAAGCGGCTAAAAGTTCGTCATAAGTGACGGTGGTGCCGTCTAATTCATTCATTACTTCCTGAATAAAATAATCGTAAGATTCATGCTGAGAAAATTCCTTCATGAGAGCGGAGAGTTTCTCAGCTTCTTTTTGGTCGGAAGTCTCCACGGTATAAGTGGCGGAGGGCGCGCTTAAAGTGGAGTCGTTGTAGTAGGCGAGAACCTTGTCTACATAATTTTGTGCTGATGGAGGAACGCCGTTATACTTGGCCACGTTGCCGCTGCCGGCATTATAAGCTGCCAAAGCCAGAGAAACGTCACCGTTGTATTTTTCCAGGAGTTGGCTGATGTACTTGGCACCACCCATAATATTTTGGTAGGGGTCATAAGCGTCACTTACTCCAAGCTCCTCTGCAGTGGAAGGCATAAGCTGCATAATGCCCATGGCGCCGCTGTAGGATGTGGCGTTGGGGTCAAAGTCCGATTCCTGTTTTGCCATGGCAAGAAGAAGCTGTTTGTCCACCCCGTAGGTGTTGGCAGCCTCTGTAAAAATGGCATCCAAATCAGAACTTACAGTATAAGTGTCGGTGCTTTGTTCAGAGGCGAGAGAGTCCGTGGCGGAACTTAACACCGTTTGAAAATTTTCTTTGGCGGTGTTGTATGCCTTCTCCTGAGCCCGGGCCTCTTTTGCCTCATCTGTAAGCTCGATGGTATCCACATAGGAAAATTGATTGTCACTGGTTTGAATTTGAATTCTCATGAAGCCATTTTATCATAAAAAAAACCGTGGAAAAAGAGCGAAAAATGGTATGATGAATACTATGGAAAAATCAATTGAAAGAAAAACGAATTTTTTAACGGTTCTGAAAAAGGCCTTTCCTTATACCATTCCTGTTTTGGCGGGGTATCTTTTTATCGGCGCAGCCTTTGGTGTCATGATTGGAGAGAAGGGGTATTCCTTTTGGTGGGCGGCATTGGCGTCTCTTATGGTATATGCCGGAAGCGGAGAGTATGTCATGGTGACTTTTCTGTTTCCGGGAGTATCACTTCTGAATGCATTTATTACCGAGATCATTGTAAATATCCGCCATATTTTTTATGGGATTTCTCTTCTGGATGAATATGAAAAAATGGGAAAACGGAAATTTTATTTTGTTTTCTCCCTGACGGATGAGACCTATGCGCTTTACTACGATGTGCGGGAGCGGGTGCCGGAGGATGTAAGACGGGAAGATTTTTATTTTGCTATTGCAGTGCTGGATCATTCCTATTGGATTCTGGGCAGCATCATCGGAGCCATTGGCATTTCTCTTTTGCCTATTGATTCTACCGGAGTGGAGTTTGCCATGACGGCATTGTTCCTTACGATTTTTACGGAGAACTGGCTGAAAAACGACGGGCGAAGCAGTTCCGCCATTGGTGTTTTGGTAGCGGTGATTTGCCTCTTTATTTTTGGAAGGGATGCTTTTTTGCTTCCTGCAATGCTGTTGATTACGGGAATTCTCTGGCTCTTGGAAAGCAGAAGAAAGGAGGAGGAAGATGCCCATTAGTATAACGGATACATTGCTGGTATTTCTGGTGTCTGCGGCAGCTGTATTTTCCTGCCGGGTTTTGCCGTTTTTTATATTTCGCGGTGGAAAAAATGTTCCTCCCATGGTGCATAAGCTTGGAGTGATTTTACCTCCGGCGGTGATTGGTGCGTTGGTGGTTTTTTGCCTTCGGGATGTAAGCCTTTTATCCGGAAGTCATGGATTGCCGGAACTTATTGCAGGGGCAGCCGTGGTACTTCTTCATATAAAGTGGAGAAATAATCTCCTTTCCATCGGTGCAGGAACGGTGCTTTATATGGTGTTGGTTCAGCTGGTTTTTTAAAACTTAAAAATATTTAAGATCCTTTAAGGTTTCTTTAAGGTTCTTTTTTTACAATTCTTATAGTGCAGTGGGTGAGAGTATATCCACAGTAGCGAGGAAAGAGGCACTGCCATGGATGGTCAATACAATTGACGGAACAGGCCTCGGAAAGGGAGAGTATGAATATTAGTGAAGTAAGTGATGTTTCCTCGATTTTAGCCATTACACAGCTGCAGGAGATTCTTCTGAATCGCAGCACCACAGCTCAGGAGGTGGACGCAACTACCTCTACAGATACGGACAGCTACGAGGCTTCCGCACTTTCCATGGATGCAATTCCCAGTATGAATTACACCGCACAGGGCATTATGGAAGGCGATACCTTAGCAGTAGCAGCCGCTTCTGAAAGTTCTGACTCCACGGACGAGGATGTTATGAGCATGCTGCAGGAGACTTTCCGTGCTAATGCTGACAGCATTGAAATGGCAATGGAATCTTTGGGACTTACCCTGGATGATCTTTCTGACGAGAGCAATCTTACCGCTCTTGCCAGTCTCATGAATGAAGGCGCTGCCTCTCTGGGAGTACCTCAGGTTGAGAATTTATCCGATGCGGTAAGCAGTTTATTTGAGCGGATTACGGGTGCGGCTGAGTCGGATACATCCGATGAGGAGAATCAGTCCGGATCCACCGCAGTATCCGGTACATCTTCTTCCGGAAGCGATTCTGAAAGTGAAGAGACTACCGAGATTGTATTTGAGAATGGTATTCCTTACCTGGTAACTACCACAACTACCGGTGGTATTACTACCGAGACCCGCACACCCTTAAGCCGTGCCATGGCTGTATAATGTGCCGGTCATAATTTGATTTGCTTGGTTTTAGGCTTTTCCTCCCGATTAGCCATAAGACTATATAAGAAAAGCTTCCGCAAGGGGGCTTTTTTTATTTGCGTTATTCGGTCGCCGACTTTTAATCATGAGTTGGTCGTTTCACATTAGAAAATCCCAACGCTTTCCGTCGTATACGGAACAGGACACGTCTTTATATATTACAATGCATCTCTCGCAACTACACCGCAGGTTTATTTTTCCCTGACCTCCTCCGTGGTAAATTAAATACAACAAAACAAAGCACATAGAAAATTTCATATGGAAGCCGACTCTCAGAAATCTGAAAAACAAGGAGGAAAACATGGGAACAGTACAGTGGGAACCATCAGTGGAAGTAAGAAGTGCCGGAGGCACCAGGGAAGTAAATTTGAATACACATCATTTAATGAATCGATGTGTTTTTTTGACGGGTGAAATCGATATGGAAATGTCCAATCGGATTTTTTCACAGCTTATGTATTTGGAGGGGGAGAGCAAGGAACCGGTGAAGCTTTTTATTAATTCGCCGGGAGGAGACGTAAATGCGGGACTTTTTATTTACGACACGTTGCAGGCTATGGAGGCACCGGTGGATGTGTATTGTACTGGCTTAGCAGCCAGTATGGCAGCCGTGATTTTTGCAGGGGGAAGAAAGGGACACCGGTTTATTTTTCCCCATTCCAAGACAATGATTCACGAACCTATGATTCAGGGGGGAGTCGGAGGTAGTGCCACGTCCATTTTGAATGTGTCTAGCTCCATATTAAAGACCCGAGGAATTCTGGAGGAGATTCTGGCCATACATACAGAAAAAAGTATGGATGAAATCCGGGAGGAAACATCCTATGACCATTTTATGGATGCAGAGGAATCTGTGGCCTTTGGTATTTGCGATGCTGTGACGGACAGATTTTAAAACTCGTGGATGTGATTTGAAAATTTTTCGAAAAAAGTTGTTGACATGTTATTAAAAGGTTGGTATATTTAAATATCCGACCGTGATCATAAAAGGTTTGGGTCAGGCAAGGAATTCGCCTGTCAGTAACTGTTGTTTTGTGAGAATGGAGGGGCAAATGAAGATGTCTTATGTTGTGTTACCCGGCGTTGACACGAAGAAGACTGGAGCGAAGATCCGGAGCCTTCGGATGGAGGCACACCTTACGGTGAGAGGGCTGGCGGATCTGTTGGGACTGGAGTCCGATCAATCTGTTTACAAATGGCAGAGAGGAGATTCTGTTCCTACAATCGACAACTGCATAGCATTAGCCACGATTTTTAATGTGAGCTTAGACGAACTGATTGTTCGTACAGATTATGGAGAGGAAGACCGCGAGTCTTCCTCTTCTCACGTTTCTAATACAATTCGGATGCAAACATATCTTAGAAAATTAGCAGGTTAGAAAAGGGGAATACCATGGAACATTTTTTACATGTGGCAGAGGGGATGGACTATACTTTGGATTCATTCAAAAGTGGTTTAAACAACAATATGCTGGTAGTGGGTGCCAGCGGAAGCGGAAAGACCAGAAGTATTGTAATGCCTAATCTATTGGAAATGAGTGGCAGTTATATTGTATCGGACCCCAAGGGTAATTTATATGATAAATACGGGCGATTCCTGGATAGAAACGGCTATCGTGTAATTCGGCTGGATTTTACCAATCCCGAAACATCCAATGTAAGCTACAATCCCATTTCCTATGTACGAACACAGCAGGATATTATTAAAATTGCCAATACACTTCAATATGCTCAGAATATTAATACTCACGGAGCATGGGATCCATTCTGGGATAAGATGGGAGAGATTTTATTCCAGGCAGCCATTGGATATATGGTGGAATGTCTTCCGGAAAAGGAACGGAATTTTCCAACTCTATTAAAGGTCATAGATCTTTTTCAGAGGGAAGGTGAAGGATGGTCCGGCAGCGGGCACAGCACCTTTGAGAAAATTATCGAGCGGGCAGAAGCCCGGGGGAGAAAGGATTACTTTTTTGTGCGGCAGTACCGCAGATTAAACAGTGCGGCAGATAAGACCTATGCTTCTGTTCTGGCTACGGCCTATGCTCAGGTTGCCCGTTATGAAAGCGAAGAACTTCAGAAATTAATGTCTGAAAATACGGTTCATGTGGAGCGCTTCGGCCATGAAAAAACTGCCTGTTTTGTGGTGGTTAGTGATACGGACCGGTCTATGGATACCCTGGCCAATATCTTTTTTTCACAGGCCTTAAATGAGCTTTGTCATGTAGCAGATACCAAATGCGAGAATCAACGGCTTCCGATCCCGGTAACCTTTATGCTGGATGATTTTGCCACCAATGTAAAAATCGACGAGTTTCCCCGGATGATTTCCTCCTTCCGTTCCCGGAATATTTCCTCAGTTCTTATGCTGCAGTCCGAGGCCCAGCTTCGGCATTGCTATGGTGACGATGGAGAAACGGTCATGGGAAATTGCGACACCTATGTATATCTTGGAAGCAACGATTTGGAAACAGCCAAGTCTGTGGCACAGCGCTGTGACAGGCCCTATATGGATATTTTGTCCATGAATGTGGGAGATTGCTGGGTCTTTCGCCGGGGAGCCTATCCTGCTCAGGGACATTTGATTAATCACGATGATTATATTGACAGAATTTTAGCTCCGGTGCGGGGCGAAGATTAAAACATATGAAGTTTTATATGGAAAACAAAGGGAGGGAATTTATGAATGCAGAGTATTTTGAAAGCCTGGAAGAGCAGGTAATCAATTCCGAAAAACTTGACCGGGAAGTTTGCATCAAAGAAAAGAAGGGGATACAAAGGGGAGCGCATATTATAGGTTTTGCAGAGCTTCTGGTGCTGGCAGGATGTCTTCGGCTTTGGTATGAAGTTCTTGGGCTCTCCTCCAATGAAATGTTGTCATGGCAACTTTGCTGGGCCCTTATTTTAAATGTAATATTTGAACTGTCCCATAAATCTATTTTTATGCCCACAAAGGCATTCCTGGGGATGGAAGTGGCGTTTTATGTTCTTTGCATCTTGTTTAGTCCGGTGAAATGGCCCTTTGTGGTGCTTCTGATTCCGGTGGTATTTCGCAGTTATTATTTAAGCCTCTCGGTAGATGTTTCTTTGATCTTGTACGGGGCCGGATTTTTTTCCAATTGGTTTTATGCGTTAATGAACAATATGAATGTATGCCTGTTATTTTTGTTTACATCCGTATGCTTTTGCGCACTGATGAAAAGTTTTCGCTGGCATTTTGAAATGGGAGTCCGATATGACGATATTTGCAGATCTGCATTTTTCTATTTTCCCATGGTTTGTCTGGTGGCAGGAGTGGTGATTCTGGTACTGGACTCCTGTACTGCTGTTTCCGTGCCGGGGATACTTTTGGACATGCATGTGCTGGCGGCTTGCCCTTTGTTTTATCTTTTTACATCGGCAGTAAAGATTATGCCTTCTATGAAATGATTTCCTTCATACAGGTATACTGCACCTTCATTCCCGGATGCTCATAAAAGGATTTGGTAGCATCGTTTCCTTTATTTTAGTACAGCACGATGATTTTTTTGAAAAAGAAAATTATAAAAAAGAACTATCCCCTTAGAAAAAAATATTGTATAATTTTGCCATGAATGATTTTGACTGAAAATGAACGAAAAAGAAAGAGAGGAAAAATCATGGATTTAAACAAGCTGCCTCACGGAGATATGCCCGGAGATAAGATTGAAATCGAAGAGCATCATATTGAAAAGGCAAAGACCATTTACGGTGTTTTAAAGCCTATGATTACCGGTGATAAGACAGTGCTTTGCGTATGCGGAGGATCCGGCGTTGGAAAAAGTGAGATTGCCTCCCTTCTGGCGGGAATGCTTCAGGAGGATGGAATCGGTGCCTATGTAATGAGCGGGGATAACTATCCGCATCGAATTCCCAGGGATAATGATGCCATGCGAGAAGAAGTTTATGAAAAGGGTGGTCGTAAGGCTTTGGAAGATTATCTTGGAACAGATCAGGAAATCGAGTTTTCCAAGGTGAATGAAATTATCGCTGCCTTCAAGAGAGGGGATTCCACTATTTCTTTAAAGCGTATGGGCCGTACCCCGGAAGAACTTTGGTACGATGATGTGGATTTCTCGGATAAGAAGGTTCTGATTCTGGAGTGGACCCACGGCAACAGTGATTTTGTAGAGGGCGTGGATATTCCTATTTTGTTAAACAGCACTCCTCAGGAGACTTTGGAACACCGCCGTAAGAGAAACCGTGACGGCGCCGTGGACAGTCCCTTCGTTACTATGGTGTTGGAAATCGAACAGGAAAAATTAAAGCGCCAGGCAAAGAAGGCAAAGATTATTATTTCCAAGTCCGGCGAACTTTTAACTTACGATCAGTATAAAAAATTAATGGAGGACTGATATGAGCATGAATATGGGCCCTATGTTAAATGCTTATCCCGACAGTGTGGGAGGACATCTTTCGGATATTGCCGCTTTTCTGGAACGGCCGGAACTTAAAGATATTTTTTCTTCTTTTTATGTGCTGCCCAGTTTGTATCATTCGGATCTGGACCGGGGATTTTGCGTGGTGGATTATGACTTAAATCAGGATCTTGCCACAGAAAGTGATCTGGATCGCCTGAAGGCATTGGGCATTGATTTGAAACTGGACTTTGTGTTAAACCACGCCTCGGTTATGTCTCCCCAGTTTCAGGATTTGATTCAAAAAGGGGAAGAGTCGGAGTATAAGGATTTCTTCATTGACTGGAATAAGTTCTGGGATGGCTGCGGAAACTTGACGAAGGAAGGATATATTCAGCCGGATGAGTCCTACATTAAGGATATGTTTTTCCGGAAGCCGGGACTTCCTCTTTTAATGGTACAGTTCCCGGACGGAAGAGAAGTTCCTTACTGGAATACTTTTTATCAGAAGACCTGGGAAGAAGACGGGAAGCGCTGCTATCTCGGACAAATGGATTTAAATATCCGGTCGGAGAAGGTCTGGGAGTTTTATGATGAGACCCTTCGTAAGATTGCTTCCTACGGTGCCAAAATTGTTCGTCTGGATGCTTTTGCTTATGCGCCGAAGGCTCCCGGGCGTAAGAATTTTATGAATGAGCCGGAGACCTGGGAACTGTTAGAAAAAGTAAGTTCTCTGGCAAAGAAATACGACCTTACGCTGCTTCCGGAGATTCATGCCAGTTATGGGGAAGGCACTTATCAGGTCATTGCGGATCAGGGATATTTCACCTATGACTTTTTCCTGCCGGGATTGATTATTGATGCTTTGGAAAATCATACTTCAGAGTATCTGGCATCCTGGGGACAGGAGATTCTGGACAAAGGGATTTCTACTGTAAATATGTTGGGGTGTCATGACGGAATTCCTATGCTGGATTTAAAGGGAATTCTACCGGAAGAGCGGATTGATGATTTGATTACCTTGCTTAAGAGTAGAGGCGGCTTCGTCAAAGATCTTCACGGTGCCAAGAATATGTATTATCAGGTGAATGCCACCTATTACAGCGCTCTTGGAGAAAATGATGAGAAAATGCATCTGGCCCGGGCGATCCAGATGTTTATGCCCGGAAAGCCTCAGGTATGGTACTTAGATCTTTTGGCAGGAGCCAACGATTATGAAGCCATGAAAAAGGCAGGAGAAGGCGGCCATAAGGAAATCAACCGTACCAATTTCAGTCTGGAGGAGGCAGTGAAGCGTTTGGAACTTCCTGTGGTAAAGAATCAGTTGGAACTTCTTCGTATGCGCAAGACCCATCCGGCCTTTTCCGATGGAAGTAAGATTACCATCAGTGGAAAAGACGAACTGCTTTCCATTCGCTGGGAAAATGTTCAAAACGGAAGCAGCCTGACCTTAAATGCGAATTTGCAAAATTACGCATACGAGATTGTGTAAGCGATATATACAAGAATGCAAAATTCTTATATTGCATATGTTGGGTGCTGTGACTTTGTATCATTCCAGGGTAAATGTTCCAACAACAAATTGGTCCCCGGCGCCGGTGTTGGCAAGTGAGATTGCCTCTCCGGTGGCGGGGTCTTCGTATATAAGGATGAGTTCATAGGTGGCACCTTTTTCCAATTCGTCGTAATCCACGGTCACAGAAAATGTGGAGGTTTCCCCCGGAAGGTACAGTCGGGCATCCGTGTCGGCGATAATGGAGGCCGCGTTACCTAAAGTGTATTCGGTGTCAGATGTGGTTGCGACCACGGAATCATCAGATGTGGTTGCAACCACGGAATCATCAGAGGAAACAATGGAATTTCCGTTGACATCGGATATTTTCACCAGGTTTACATAGGCGGTAAGAGGGCGGTAGCAGGGGGCAAATCCGGTGTTTGTAATGGAAAAATTGAAGGTGGCTTCGGATGAGGGGAAATCCGCCGTATCAACAGTAATTTTGGACAGAACATACCGGTAGCCCATGTGATTGGTAATGTAATTAAAACCGGTGGTGTCTTCATAGGTGGAATTTTTCCACTTATTTAATACCTCCGTGTCGTAATCAATATCCAGATAGGAAAGGTGCATGGTGCGAAGGGTGCTTACAGCGTTTTCAATGTCATTTAATTCGCTTTCAATGACTACTTCGCCGCCGTTGGGGACATAGAGGCATAGTTCGTTTTGAAAGGAGAGTTCCTCCTCCCGGGTAGCTTTGGCGGTATATGAAGTGGAGTCTGTAAGACTAGCAGTTCCGTAGGTGCCAAGGTCTGTGTCAGAGCCCAGAAGACCGTCGTCATAGAGTCCCAGTCTTGAAGCAAGGGAACCGTCGTAAGCGTTTTCGGAAGATAATGGATCAAAGGTTTCTAATATGGAGCGGTACTGCCAGGGGGTACGGACACTTAAAAAAATGGAAGAATTTGTGCTGTCGGAAAGTACCTGAGCAAGTTCCCGGATCCTGGAAGTGTCCGGGTCGGAGCTGTCATCCAAATAATTGCTGCCATGCATTTCGCCGTAGCTTCCGATAAAAAGCCCCTGAATCAGATACACAAGATCCTTATGGTCATTAATGACATTTCCCACCTGTTCCATGTGAGTTTCAATAATGGAAATATCCTTGGGCTCGGAATTTTTGGCGGAGTCGGTATGATCATAGCGAAACCGCAGAATCACAGAAAGCCCGGTATCTTCATAGGCAGATAAGATACCGTCCAGTTGATTTAAACCTATATCAGAAATTTCTCCTGTGTTATAATCTTCCAGATAGATTTCCACAAGAGTCAGTCTGAGAGAACGGTCATTATACATAGAAAGGGCTGTTTCGTGGAGTTCATCAAAAGCAAAGGTCTGGCTGTCAGAGAGAGCATATTCGGCGATTTGATACCACCCCATATAAGGGTTTGAGAGATTGTCGGCGGATTCCTGTCCTACATTTTCCGAGACGGACAGAGTAAGCTGCGGACGGGTGATATAGGCATAGCCAAGTCCGGCAGCAATTAAAACGGATATGATTAAGATAAAAATAAAAAGTTTGGATTTTTTCTTCATAGGCTCCTCGTTAAAATCTTTCTTATAATAAGGTAGGCGACAGGGAGAAAATTTGCAAATAAATATTAAAAGAGATGAGAAAAGAAAAAATCAAAGGGAAGGGATTTTGTAACGTTATGGGATCTTTATTACTTGCGGTTATTTATTTGGCTTTTGTCAGTCTTGGTCTTCCGGATTCACTTTTGGGATCCGCCTGGCCTGTTATGCATAATTCCATGGGGGTTCCGTCTTCCTATGCGGGATATGTGTCCATGACCATTTGCTTTATGACCATTATTTCATCTTTAATGGGGCCCAGGCTTATGCGGAAATTTTCCACTCAGAGTATTGTGGTGGTTTCTATTTTTTTAACTGTTGTTGGATTAGTGGGATTTTCTTTTTGCAGTGAATACTGGATGCTCTTTATTTTTGCCGTGCCTTACGGGCTGGGAGCAGGGTCTGTGGATGCGGCGTTAAATGCTTATGTGGCAAATCACTATTCCTCCAGGGTTATGAATTTTTTGCATTGCTTCTATGGAGTGGGAGCGGTAATCAGCCCCAACATTATGGCCCTTGCCTTAAAGCATGCCCGTTGGAACGAGGGATATCGTTGGACGGCGTATATCCAGACCGCAATTTTATTGGTATGTCTTTTATCCTTCCCTCTTTGGAAAAAGAATGAAGAGAATGAGGAGGAAAAGGGAGAGGTTGCCGGTATTGGTGAGACCTTAAAGGTGCCGGGAGTAGTATTTACTCTCATTGCTTTTTTTGCCTATTGCGCGGGAGAGGCTACTTGTTTTCTTTGGACTTCCAGTTATTTTGCAGGTACCAAGGATGGCCTGAGCCGGGAGTTGGTGGCATCACTGGCATCTTTGATTTTCGGAGGCCTTATGCTGGGTCGTTTGATTGCAGGTTTTATTTCCGAAAAAACGGGAGACCGAAAGTTGATCCGCATGGGACTTATAGTTGAAAGTCTTGGTATCATCCTGGTGCTTCTTCCGGTGGAGACGGCCTATGTGGCAATGGTGGGATTTTTACTCATTGGTACGGGAATGGGGCCCATTTATCCTTCTATTCAGCATATGGCGCCGGAGAATTTTGGAAAGCGTTACAGCGCGGCAGCCATTGGACTTCAAATGGCATCCGCCTATGTGGGAAGTACCTTTATGCCTACGATTTTCGGGTATTTGCAGCAAAGTTTCGGCATGCAGATTATGCCGGTTTATCTGGCGGTTTTTGCGGTTTTAAATTTTGTCTTTTTGGAGCTTACATACAAGGTAGTAAAAAACGACTTGTAGGCGGTTTTTCTCTTTACAAAAGAAATGGAAGTTGCTAATCTTAAAGATGTGTGCGGATAAGAGAAGAAACAAGAAAGAGACGAAGAGAGAAAGAGAAAAGAAATGACATTTATCGAATTCATTACGCTGCTGGGCGGCGTCGGCTTGTTCCTGTTCGGAATGACCATGATGTCCTCCGGATTGCAGAATGCCGCAGGAGATAAGTTGAGAGGTCTCCTTGAAAAAGTAACTTCCAACAAGATTGTTGCCGTGCTGCTGGGTGTCAGCGTGACGGTGCTGATTCAAAGTTCCTCAGCTACGGATATGATGGTTATCGGATTTGTAAACTCCGGACTGATGGAGCTTACAGAGGCAATCCTAGTAATCATGGGTGCAAATATCGGTACCACCGTAACCGCTCAGATTACGGCATTTAACCTGACAGCTTACGCGCCCCTTTTGGTGTTTGTGGGTGTTGTCCTTTATTTATTTGTGAAGAAGCCTGTGGTAAAGCACGTTGGTTCCATTATTATGGGCTTCGGTATGCTTTTTGTAGGTATCGGTCTGGTAAAAGAAACCATTGCACCATTGGCAGAAAGCGCCACTTTCGTTGCATTCTTGGAGCAGCTTTCCAACCCGGTACTGGCTGTACTTTTCGGTGTGGCTTTTACGGCGGTATTGCAAAGTTCCTCATCATCAACGGTTATTTTCCAGGCCTTTGCCGTGCAGGGAATTCTGGATTATCAGACCGCTGTATATCTGGTCATCGGTGCCGCCATCGGTTCCGTAACCCCCAATATTTTAGCTTCCCTTACGACGAATCGTAACGGAAAGCGTACGGCACTTTTAAATCTGATTTTCAATATTTTCCGTGCCGTGATTTTAATGATTTTAATTACTGTATTCCCTCAGATTCTGGATTTTATCCAGGCACTTTCTCCGGACAATGTGGGACGTCAGATCGCAAATACCCATACCATTTTCGCAATCTTTGCGGTACTGGTAATGCTGCCTTTCTCCGGAAAGATTGTGGCTCTTACGGAAAAACTTCTTCCGGTGCTTCCCGAGGAGAAGCGTTCCAAAGAGGAAATGCAGCTTCTGTATATGGTGGATGCCAAGAATACGGTTCCTTCTGTTGTAATTGCCCAGGCCAATAAGGAAGTTCACCGCATGGGTGTTATGGCCCGCAATAACCTTTCCGATGCCATGGATTGCTTCTTTGCAAAAGAGGATGACCTGGTGGAAAAGGTGGAGACCACGGAAGGCATTGTGGATTATCTGACCCACGAAATTACTACCCGCCTGATTCAGCTGCAGTCCACGGAAATTTCCGAGGCCGATGCCTATCGTGCCACCAAACTGGCTTTGATTGTATCCAACTTCGAGCGTATTTCCGATCATGCTCAGAATATTATTGAGTATCGTCAGCAGATCGGTCGGGCTAAGGATAATATGTCCAAGCCTGCCCGCAAGGAGATTAAGCTTCTTACGGAAGAGACCTTAAAGACCATTGATATGGCTATTGATATTTTCTACAACGAGGACTTCTCCAGGATCCCCGAGGCAGAAAAACAGGAAGAGGGCGTTGATATGATTCATGCAGAAATGATGGATGAGCATGTAAAACGTCTTATGAAAGGCAAGTGCGATCCGGCTGCAGGTATTGTATTTAATGATATCAGTACTGATCTGGAGCGTTGTTCCGATCACGCCATTAATATTGCAACGGCGCTGATTCCGGTAAATGATGCCAAACTTGGGAAATATCGGTATATGTAAATCCGTGGTTTTATAAAAACACCTTGTCCTAGAAAAGCAAGATGACACATGCAGTTATAAAGCCCGGGACGACGATACATTCATCATAGAATTCCTACGACCGGATTGTCTTAAAGGAAATTCAAAAACCGGTTGACAAACC